>ENA-OQEX01000126-OQEX01000126.1-human-gut-metagenome-genome-assembly--contig:-NODE-126-length-45353-cov-4.719652_pt1 | contig 45353 bp, 48 predicted proteins | sample MGYA00242802_ERZ504649 | MGnify/ENA primary metagenome ERZ504649 (study PRJEB26092, sample SAMD00036194) | human gut metagenome | host: Homo sapiens | study: EMG produced TPA metagenomics assembly of...
TATATGCATCACCCGGACGTATTAACCTTATTGGAGAACATACCGACTATAACGGTGGTTTTGTATTTCCCGGAGCAGTAGATAAAGGTATGATTGCTGAAATCAAACCTAATGGTACCAATAAGGTACGTGCTTATTCTATTGATTTAAAAGACTATGTAGAGTTCGGTTTGAACGAAGAAGATGCTCCTAAAGCCAGTTGGGCAAGATATATTTTCGGCGTTTGCCGTGAAATGATCAAACGTGGTGTAGATGTGAAAGGTTTTGACACTGCTTTTGCGGGTGACGTACCTTTGGGTGCAGGTATGTCTTCATCTGCTGCATTGGAAAGTACATACGCTTTCGCTATCAACGAACTTTTCGGCGACAACAAAATAGATAAATTTGAATTAGCCAAGGTAGGTCAGGCAACAGAACATAATTATTGTGGTGTAAATTGCGGTATTATGGATCAATTTGCATCTGTATTTGGAAAAGAAGGTAGTTTGATCCGTTTGGATTGTCGTTCATTAGAATATCAATATTTCCCTTTCAAACCGGAAGGTTACCGTTTAGTATTAGTTGACTCAGTAGTCAAACACGAATTGGCTTCTTCTGCATACAATAAGCGTCGTCAAAGTTGTGAAGCTGCCGTATCTGCCATTCAGAAAAAACATCCTCATGTAGAATTTTTACGTGATTGTACAATGGAAATGTTGCAGGAAGCAAAAGCCGAGATCAGTGAAGAAGACTATATGCGTGCAGAATACGTCATTGAAGAAATCCAACGTGTACTCGATGTTTGCGACGCTTTGGAAAGAGGTGATTACGAAACCGTAGGACAGAAGATGTATGAAACTCACTATGGCATGAGTAAATTGTATGAAGTAAGCTGTGAGGAACTTGATTTCTTGAATGATGTTGCTTTCGACTGCGGTGTTACCGGTTCACGTGTAATGGGTGGAGGTTTCGGTGGATGTACAATCAACCTAGTTAAAAATGAACTATACGAAACATTCATCACCACTGCCAAAGAAAGATTCAAAGAAAAATTCGGAAGAAGTCCAAAAGTTTACGATGTAGTCATCAGTGACGGTTCTCGCAAGCTGGTATAAAAAATATCTCAAATTCGCTAACATATGAAAAAACCGCTTTGAATCCAAAGCGGTTTTTTTCTTCTTTATGCTATAAAAGTGTAGGAAATACACTTTTATGTTGCACAACATACTCTTTTCATATCCAATGTATTAGTAATAGTGTTACTTTTACACCCAAAATCATATACTCTATTACTAATTAGTACTTTTATATCATGAAAAGCATGAAAAAAACCTTTCTGGGAACCGGTATCGCACTGACATTGTTAAGTGCTTGCGCTCCCAAACAATCTCAAGAAGCACTTACAAAGTCCGGATTAGCCCCCACTAATTATGAAACAATAGTGGATGGCGTAAAACCTGTTAAACTGTATACGCTAAAAAATGCAGCCGGAATGGAAGTATGCGTAACCAATTTTGGCGGACGTATTGTATCTATCATGGTCCCTGACAAAAACGGAAATCTAAAAGACGTAGTGCTGGGTTTTGACAGCATTGCTGACTACCAAAATATTCCCAGCGACTTCGGTGCTTCTATCGGACGCTATGCCAACCGTATTAATAAAGGAGTCATCGTAATAGATGGAGAAACCATTCAACTGCCCCAAAATAATTTTGGCCACTGCCTGCATGGAGGTCCTAAAGGATGGCAATACCAAGTTTATGAAGCAAACCAATTAAACGACAGTACTATGACACTAACTATGAAGTCACCAGATGGAGATGCCAATTTTCCGGGAAATGTAACCGCTACTGTTACTTATGCACTGACAAGAGACAATGCCATCGACATAAACTACAAAGCGACAACTGACAAAAAGACTGTTATCAATATGACTAACCACTCTTATTTCAACTTGAGTGGAAACCCTGCCAATCCAGCCACCGACCATATTCTTTATGTAAATGCAGACAGCATCACTCCCGTTGACAGCACATTCATGACCACTGGAGAAATGATAGCAGTAACAGAAACTCCATTTGATTTCAATACTCCTAAAACTATTGCCCCCGATGTGACTAATTTTGAAAACGAACAAATAAAATTCGGCAACGGGTTCGACCACAATTGGGTACTTAACACGAAAGGTGATATCAACCAACTGGCTGCCAAACTGACCAGCCCCACTAGTGGTATCACTTTGGAAATATATACTAATGAACCGGGAATACAAGTCTATACAGGCAACTTTTTGGATGGAACTGTAAAAGGGAAAAGGGAATTACTTATCCGCAACGCGCGTCTGTTTGTCTGGAAACACAGCACTATCCCGACAGCCCCAACAAATCACAATGGCCTTCTGTAATCCTGGAACCGGGACAGACCTATCACAGCCAATGTATCTTTAAATTCGGTGTTGAAAAATAATTGTTAAACTTTAAATATTTAATATCATGAATTGGAATTCACATGAATTCATCTGGCTGGACTGGACAATACTGGCAGTCGGCATTGTAGCTGTGATATGGGCGGTATGGCGCTCTGTACAAAAAGACAAACGCTCGCAACAAGGAGCAAGCAGTGAAGATTATCTATTTGGTAAAGGTGAGCATGGTACATCATTGGTGCTGCTATCTTTGCAGCCAATATCGGTTCGGAACATCTGGTAGGTTTGGCAGGAACCGGTGCCAAATCCGGAGTAGGTATGGCACACTGGGAAATGCAAGGTTGGATGATTCTTCTTCTAGGATGGCTTTTTGTTCCATTCTACCAACTATTAAACAATAAAATGGGCAAAATCATTACCATGCCCGATTTCCTTAAATACCGTTATACCCCACGTACCGGTTCATGGCTTTCTATCATCACATTGATAGCCTACATTCTTACTAAAGTTAGTGTAACCGCCTATACCGGAGGTATCTTTTTGGAATTTTTACTTGGACTTCCTTTTTGGTATGGGGCAATCGGACTTATTGTCTTGACCGGCATCTTCACCGTACTGAGTGGAATGAAAGGAGTAATGACCCTCTCAGCTATTCAAACCCCTATTTTAATCATTGGTTCTTTCTTGGTTCTTTTCCTGGGACTGTCAGCCTTGGGAGACGGTAATATTGCTACAGGATGGACAGAATGATGGATCATGCGCGTAGCGCCATGAATATAGGAGCAGACGGACACGCTTATGGTGCCAACCATATGTTTCACTGGACTGAAGCAGACCCGATGTATCAAGATTATCCTGGATTCTGGGTATTTATCGGAGCTTCTATCATCGGTTTCTGGTATTGGTGTACCGACCAGCATATCGTACAGCGTGTACTTGGACAACGTAAAGGCGAAGATAATGATGTAGTAATGAAGCGTGCCCGTAGAGGTACTATTGCAGCCGGTTATTTTAAAATCCTGCCTGTCTTCATGTTTCTTATTCCGGGGATGGTAGCTGCCGCCTTAGCTGCAAAAGGTGAATTTGATATGTCAAATACAGATGCAGCTTTTGCTGTAATGGTAAAGGATGTTCTGCCTGCCGGTGTAAAAGGTATTGTAACTATTGGATTCATCTGTGCATTGGTTGCTTCACTGGCTGCTTTCTTTAATTCATGTGCCACACTTTTTACAGAAGACTTTTACAAACCCATGTTTAAGAACAAAAGTGAAGCTACTTATGTTATGGTAGGACGTATCGCTACCGTAGTTGTAGTTATCCTCGGCATGGCATGGATTCCTGTAATGATGAGTCTCGGCAGCCTTTACGACTATCTGCAAGGTATACATCTCTCCTTGCACCTGCAATGGTAGCCGTATTTGCACTTGGTATATTCTCCAAGAAAATCACTCCGAAAGCCGGTGAAACTGCCATGATTGTCGGTTTCCTAATTGGTATGATCCGTTTGCTGACTAATATCCTCACCAACACCGGAAAAGATGTGATGACCGGCTGGTTTTGGGAAAATACAACTTGGTTTTGGCAGACAAACTGGCTTATTTTTGAAATATGGTTACTTGTATTCCTTTTGTTGTTAATGGTTGTTGTATCATGCTTCACTCCGGCTCCAACCGCCAAACAAGTGGAAGCCATCACCTTTACCGGCAGTTACAAGGAACTTATCAGAAAGAGCTGGAACAAATGGGATGTTATAACCTCTTTAGGTGTAGTTCTGCTTTGCGCACTATTCTATGCTTATTTCTGGTAAACCATAAATTAAAGGCTGTATGCTTTGAATTATCTTGAAGAATACAGCCTGTTAATTTTAAACCGACACTAAACCATGACCACCTATTATAACATAAATCCTAAATTCTATGTATCTGTAGACTGTATCATTTTCGGTTTTGACGAAGGAGAATTAAAACTGCTTCTACTAAAACGAAATTTTGAACCAGCTATGGGAAAATGGTCTTTGATGGGAGGATTCGTACAAGAAGACGAAAGTGTAGACGCTGCCGCCAAACGGGTATTGGCAGAACTGACCGGATTGGAAAATGTATATATGGAACAAGTAGGCACATTTGGCGACTTAGAGCGCGATCCAGGAGAACGAGTTATATCAGTAGCCTATTATGCTTTAGTCAATGTAAATGAATATGACAGGGAACTAGTGCAGCAGCACAATGCTCATTGGACAAAAATAGACGAACTGCCACAGCTCATTTTCGATCATCCGATCATGATTTCCAAAGCACGTGAACTAATGAAGCACAAAGCATCATACAATCCAATTGGTTTTAACCTGCTGCCCGAATTGTTTACCCTGACACAGTTGCAAAATCTATATGAAGCAATCTATGGCGAACCGATGGACAAGCGGAATTTCCGCAAGCGGGTAGCGAAATGGATTTCATTGAAAAAACAGATTTGATAGACAAATCAGGTTCCCGACGAGGTGCTTATCTTTATAAATTTAATGATAAGGCCTACAGAAAGGATCCGAAATTTAAACTTTAAAATAATGTGCCGATGCAATAATTTGCCAATTGACAAATTAGCATATTGCCACATTACCCAATTATTCATTATGTTAGAAAAATTAAAAGAAAAAGTATTCCGTGCCAATCTGGATTTGGTGAAACACGGACTAGTTATTTTTACATGGGGAAATGTTTCTGCCATTGATCGTGAAACAGGCTTGGTAGTAATCAAACCCAGTGGTGTATCATACGATGATATGAAAGCTGAAGACATGGTTGTAGTAAATCTGGACGGCAACGTGTAGAAGGTTCTCTTCGTCCGTCTTCAGATACTCCCACCCATGTAGTTCTATATAAAGCATTCCCCGAAATAGGTGGAGTGTACATACCCACTCCACCTATGCCACCGCCTGGGCACAAGCCGGAATGGATATTCCCAATATCGGAACGACTCATGCCGATTATTTCCATGACGCCATTCCTTGTACCGCAGATATGACAGAAGAGGAAGTAAAAGGTGCCTATGAACAGGAAACAGGCAATGTGATTGTGAAACGTTTCAAGAAACTGAACCCTGTACATACTCCGGGAGTACTAGTAAAAAATCATGGTCCTTTTGCATGGGGAAAAGATGCCAATGATGCTGTGCATAATGCAGTAGTCATGGAACAGGTAGCCAAAATGGCAAGTATCGCTTTTGCCGCCAACCCTCATTTAACGATGAATTCTTTATTAATAGAAAAGCATTTCAGCCGCAAACACGGTCCCAATGCCTATTATGGACAGAAATAAGAAACAAAGAAATTAATAACCCTTTTAAAATATAACATTATGGAAAAAGCATTTGATCAGTATGAAGTATGGTTTGTAACAGGAGCACAGCTTCTGTACGGAGGTGACGCAGTTGTAGCAGTAGACGCTCACTCCAATGAAATGGTAAACGGATTGAACGAATCAGGGAAACTTCCTGTAAAAGTAGTATATAAAGGAACAGCCAATTCTTCTAAAGAAGTGGAAGCAGTGTTCAAAGCAGCCAACAACGATGAAAAATGTATCGGTGTCATCACTTGGATGCACACTTTCTCCCCTGCTAAAATGTGGATTCACGGTCTGCAGCAGTTAAAGAAACCACTGTTACATCTACACACTCAATTCAATAAGGAAATTCCTTGGGATACCATGGATATGGACTTCATGAATCTGAATCAATCCGCCCATGGTGACCGCGAATTCGGACATATCTGTACCCGTATGCGCATCCGCCGCAAAGTAGTGGTAGGTTACTGGAAAGACGAAGACACCCAGCACAAGATTGCCGTTTGGATGCGCGTTTGTGCAGGTTGGGCAGACTCTCAGGATATGCTGATCATCCGTTTCGGCGATCAGATGAATAATGTAGCTGTAACTGACGGTGATAAAGTGGAAGCAGAACAACGTATGGGGTACCACGTAGATTACTGTCCGGCAAGCGAACTGATGGAATACCATAAAAATATCAAGGATACAGATGTAGAAGCACTTGTAGCAACTTACTTTAACGAATACGACCACGATGCTTCATTAGAAGATAAATCAACCGAAGCTTATCAGAAAGTATGGAATGCTGCAAAAGCCGAATTAGCTCTTCGTGCCATCCTCAAAGCCAAAGGCGCTAAAGGATTCACTACTAATTTTGATGATTTGGGCCAAACAGACGGCAGCTACTTCGATCAGATTCCGGGACTGGCTTCCCAGCGTCTGATGGCTGAAGGCTACGGATTCGGTGCGGAAGGTGACTGGAAATCAGCAGCTCTCTACCGCACTGTATGGGTGATGAACCAAGGACTTTCCCAAGGTTGTTCTTTCTTGGAAGATTACACATTGAACTTCGATGGTGCAAACAGTGCTATCCTGCAATCACATATGCTGGAAGTTTGTCCTCTTATCGCCGCTTCCAAACCACGTCTGGAAGTACACTTCCTAGGTATAGGTATTCGCAAGAGCCAGACAGCCCGTCTTGTATTCACTTCAAAAGTAGGTTCAGGTTGTACCGCCACTGTAGTAGACTTGGGTAACCGTTTCCGTCTGATCGTGAACGACGTAGAATGCATCGAACCGAAACCGTTGCCCAAATTACCGGTTGCTTCCGCCCTGTGGATTCCGATGCCTAATTTCGAAGTAGGTGCAGGCGCATGGATCCTGGCAGGTGGAACACATCATTCTTGCTTCTCTTATGATCTGACAGCAGAATATTGGGAAGACTATGCTGAAATTGCAGGTATCGAAATGATCCGTATTGACAAAGATACTACCATCAGCAACTTCAAGAAAGAGCTTCGCATGAACGAAGTCTACTATATGCTGAACAAAGCACTTTGCTAATTCATCCATGAAGAGGGGATGTGTCAAGGCTAATAAGATTCTTGGCACATCCCACCTTATTTTATCATCATTATTGTTGTACCTTAAATTATAGGTTTTAATATGAAATCAGATGCAAAATCAACCATCGAAGCAGGAAAAGCTATTCTAGGCATAGAATTCGGATCAACGCGAATCAAAGCTGTTTTGATTGACCAGGAAAACAAGCCCATTGCCCAAGGAAGCCATAGCTGGGAAAATCAATTGGTAGACGGACTGTGGACTTACAGTGTGGAAGCTATCTGGCATGGCCTGCAAGACTGCTATGCAGATCTCCGTTCCAACGTAAAAAAGCTATATGACACAGAAATAGAAACCTTGGCAGCAATCGGTGTCAGTGCCATGATGCATGGTTATATGGCATTCAATAAAGAAGAAGAAATCCTTGTACCTTTCCGTACATGGAGAAACACCAATACCGGTCCGGCAGCAGCCGCTTTATCTGAATTATTCGTATATAATATTCCTCTGAGATGGAGCATTTCTCATTTATACCAAGCTATTTTAGACAATGAAGAGCACGTAAGTGACATTGACTATCTGACCACCCTTGCAGGTTTCATTCATTGGCAAATTACAGGTCAAAAAGTTCTGGGCATAGGTGATGCATCAGGAATGCTTCCCATAGACCCGGCTACCAAGAATTATTCTGCCGGAATGATAGCCAAGTTCGACAAGTTGGTAGCTCCTAAAGGATACCCCTGGAAACTGACAGATATCCTGCCCAAAGTCTTACCCGCCGGCGAGAATGCAGGGTTCCTTACACTAGAAGGTGCCAAGAGGCTGGACGTGTCGGGCCATTTAAAAGCAGGTATACCTGTCTGTCCTCCGGAAGGAGATGCCGGAACTGGCATGGTAGCAACCAACGCTGTCAAGCAACGTACCGGGAATGTATCAGCAGGCACTTCCTCATTTTCCATGATTGTGTTGGAAAAAGAGTTGTCCAAGCCATACGAAATGATTGACATGGTCACCACTCCCGACGGAAGCCTTGTAGCTATGGTACATTGCAACAACTGCACCTCCGACCTCAATGCCTGGATCAATCTGTTTAAGGAATACCAAGAACTGCTGGGTATACCTGTAGATATGAATGAATTATATGGAAAACTTTACAATCATGCGCTCGCAGGTGATGCAGATTGCGGTGGTCTTATTTCATATAATTATATTTCAGGTGAACCCGTGACAGGACTTGCCGACGGAAGGCCATTGTTTGTACGTTCTGCAAATGACAAATTCAGCCTCGCCAACTTCATGCGTACCCATTTATACGCTTCAGTCGGAGTTCTTAAGATAGGTAATGACATCCTTTTCAATGAAGAGAAAATCAAAGTAGACAGAATCACAGGACACGGCGGATTATTCAAGACGAAAGGTGTAGGCCAGAGAATACTTGCAGCAGCTATAAACTCCCCTATTTCCGTAATGGAAACTGCCGGTGAAGGTGGCGCATGGGGAATCGCCCTGCTAGGTTCTTACCTTGTCAACAATGAAAAGAAACAATCCCTGGCAGATTTTCTGGAAGACAAAGTATTCGCCGGTGATGCCGGTATTGAAATATCGCCAACAGCCGAAGATGTAGCCGGATTCAACACATACATCGAAAACTATAAGGCAGGACTGCCTGTTGAAGAAGCAGCGACCCAATTTAAGAAGTGAGTCAAACAGGTTTAAAAAAGAGCCTCTTTACATGTTGTGGTTTACACATAAAGAGTTATCTTTGCAGATATTAAATAAAATAGCAAGGATAAACCGACTCACTAATAGCATTCAAATTATAATATTATTTTAATATGAACGAAAAGAAACTTATGAACCGTGCAGCGGACAACATCCGTATTCTGGCTGCTTCGATGGTAGAGAAAGCTAATTCAGGACATCCGGGTGGAGCTATGGGTGGCGCTGATTTTGTGAATGTACTTTTCTCTGAGTTTTTAGTTTACGATCCTGAAAATCCGCGTTGGGAAGGACGTGACCGTTTCTTCCTTGATCCAGGCCACATGTCACCGATGTTATATTCCACTTTGGCACTGACCGGCAAGTTCACCATGGAAGAACTGGCACAGTTCCGTCAATGGGGAAGTCCGACTCCGGGACACCCTGAAGTGGACATCATGCGCGGTATTGAAAATACTTCCGGTCCGTTAGGACAAGGACACACTTTTGCAGTAGGTGCTGCTATCGCTGCCAAATTTCTGAAAGCCCGTCTGGGTAATGTCATGGACCAGACTATCTATGCCTATATATCCGATGGTGGCATTCAAGAAGAAATTTCTCAGGGTGCAGGACGTTTGGCAGGTCATTTGGGACTGGACAATCTGATCATGTTTTATGATTCAAACGACATCCAGCTGTCTACCGCTACCGATGCTGTTACCAGCGAAGATGTTGCCAAGAAATACGAAGCATGGCACTGGAAAGTAATTATTATCAATGGTAATGATCCCGATGCAATCCGCACAGCTCTGACAGAAGCGAAAGCCGTAACCGGTCAGCCCACATTAATTATCGGTAAGACCATTATGGGTAAAGGTGCACGCAAAGCGGATGATTCCAGTTATGAACGTAACTGTGCCACCCACGGTGCCCCTTTGGGAGGTGATGCTTACATCAATACAATCAAAAACTTAGGTGGCGATCCAACCAATCCTTTCCAAATCTTCCCTGAAGTAAAAGAGTTGTATGCCAAACGTGCAGAAGAACTGAAAAAAATTGTTGCAGAAAAATATGCAGCTAAAGCTGAATGGACTAAAGCTAATCCCGAACTGGCAGCTAAATTGGAACTGTGGTTCTCAGGCAAAGCTCCGAAAGTAAATTGGAATGCTATTGAACAAAAAGCCGGAGATGCTACACGCAGTGCTTCTGCCAAAGTTCTCGGTGTACTAGCTACAGAAGTAGAAAACATGATTGTTTCTTCGGCCGACCTGTCAAACTCAGACAAGACCGACGGTTTCTTGAAGAAAACACATGCATTCACTAAAGATGACTTCACCGGCGCGTTTCTGCAAGCAGGTGTTTCCGAATTAACCATGGCTTGCTGCTGCTAGGTATGGCACTTCACGGAGGCGTGATTGCTGCATGTGCTACTTTCTTCGTATTCTCAGACTATATGAAACCCGCCGTACGTATGGCTGCCTTGATGGAACTTCCCGTCAAGTTCATCTGGACACACGACGCATTCCGTGTAGGTGAAGACGGTCCTACTCACGAACCGGTAGAACAAGAAGCACAAATCCGCCTGATGGAAAAACTGAAAAACCACAAAGGGCACAATTCTATGTTGGTACTCCGTCCGGCAGATGCGGAAGAGACCACTGTAGCGTGGAAATTGGCCATGGAAAATACCAGCACCCCCACCGCACTAATCTTCTCCCGCCAGAATATCGCGAATCTGCCTGCAGGAAACGACTACTCACAGGCTGCAAAAGGCGCTTATATTGTTGCAGGTTCCGACGAAAATCCGGATATAATCCTAGTCGCTTCAGGTTCCGAAGTTTCCACTTTGGAAGCAGGTGCAGAACTTCTCCGCAAGGATGGCATAAAAATACGTATCGTATCCGCTCCTTCTGAGGGATTGTTCCGCAGCCAAAGCAAGGAATACCAAAACAGTGTCATTCCCACAGAGGCTAAAGTATTCGGTCTGACTGCCGGTCTTCCTGTAAACCTTGAAGGTTTGGTAGGTGCCAACGGTAAAGTATTCGGTCTGGAATCATTCGGATTCTCCGCTCCTTACAAAGTATTGGATGAAAAGCTGGGCTTTACCGCACAGAACGTGTATAACCAAGTAAAAGAAATGCTGGCATGAAAAAAGTAGGACTGGCATCCGATCATGCAGGATTTGAACTGAAAGAGTTTGTAAAAACATGGTTGACTGAAAAAGGTTATCCATGCAAAGATTTCGGTACATACAGTACAGAAAGCTGTGACTATGCAGATTACGCCCATCCGCTTGCACTGGCTATAGAAGCCGGAGAATGCGGACCCGGAGTAGCTATTTGTGGAAGCGGTGAAGGGATCAGCATGACATTGAACAAACATCAGGGTATCCGTGCGGCACTATGCTGGATTCCCGAGATAGCCCATTTGTCACGTCAACACAATGATGCCAATGTTCTGGTAATGCCAGGACGATTCATAGACCATGAAATGGCTGAAAAAATATTAGATGAATTCTTTAACAGCGGCTTTGAAGGCGGACGTCACCAAAAACGCATTGAAAAGATACCTGTAAAGTAAAATTCACGCAATAATAATAAAAGTAAAAAAAGAGAGGCTTTATAGCTTCTCTTTTTTTATTCCTATCTTTGCTTAGATTAAAATATAAAATAAGATATATTACTATGAAGAAAATTCTTTTTTTAATGCTCTTATGCCTGCCATTCATCGCTATGGCACAGACAGATCCCAAATATCTGGCGGGAGCAATAACTTTGGATGACGGTAAAGTTTCTTTCAAAACAGAAATACAGGCACCGTCTTTAACGAAAGACCAGCTATATGAGACAATGCTGAAATGGGCTACAGAACGTTTCAAGCCCGAAGGCAAGTTCAATGCACGTGTTCTTTACACCAATGAAGATGAAGGAACCATTGCAGCAGGTGGCGAAGAATATCTGGTATTCTCATCCTCTGCATTGTCATTGGACAGAACCAGAATTTATTATCAGATGTTTATCACCTGCGGAAACGGAAAATGTGATATCGAAATGACCCGTATCCGCTATTGGTATGATGAAGCTCGTGACGGAGGAGAAAAATACAGCGCAGAGGAATGGATTGTAGACGATATGGCTTTAAACAAATCGAAAACCAAACTGGCTCCCATCTGCGGCAAATTCAGAAGAGAAACAATTGACTTGAAAGACACACTGTTCAAATCCATCCAAGATACATTGGGCAACAAAGTCTTGAACAACTCACAAATTGCAGTTGCTCCTACTTCGGGTGTAACAGCCACTCCGATATCAAATACAACCACAATCATTACCGCCACTCCGGTAACTCCCCCTGCCCAACCGGCTATCATCGGTGGTTCTGAGGGTAATACCGAAATAAAAGTAGCCAATAATGTAACTCCTAGCAAAGAACAAAGCATAGATGACCAAATCAAGGCATCTTCACGTATGACAATTACTGCCGGAAACGATGAACAATTCGAAATTGGTAAAGAATGTTGGGGAGGTTTCGGTCAGTTATTCGGCAAAGAAGTAGCATTCTGCATAATTGACCAATCCAAATCAATGGGCAATATGCTAATGGATCAAAGCGACAATTATAAAATTTCGTTCTACAAGCAAGGTAGTAGTGAGCCGTGGTTGATAGTAAACTGTAAGAAACTGATGAAACAGACAGTTATCGGTGAGGAAGCAAAAAAGATGAACCCCAGTAACAACGGCCAGAAGGCATATAATATGTATGTAGGTGAAGTAATAAAATAATCTTTTCTTCTATATATTTATGCCGTGACAGTTAATTCTATACGATAATACATAAAATATTTAGGGGGGGAGATAACCTGACAACTCCCCCTAAAAAACATACAAACGATTTACCATATACTTCCCCCAAAATATCATGACAAATACAATTCAAACATATCCCCCTTTAAGAATAAATAACACCGTTCCTCTATCAACCGTTTCACTTGAAACCATTTCTATAATAATCAAACCATTAGAAGAAATCATTCTTCCATTTTTTCCCTATCTTTCTCTCCTTTTTTTAAATGTTTTTAGCAAGAAGTCGTTTTTTCTGCTCCAATCTTCCCTTTCATAACAAATAAAGAGTATCTTTGTAAACAACAATGAGACAATCATGCCTTATGACGGAAGAATTACAGGACATAAAGACACTTATCGAACAGGGTGATACGGAGAGAGCTATTCATGCGCTAACTAATTTCATCCGAAACGATGCGCACGTCAACGATGAACCCTATTACTTACTGGGTAACGCCTACCGCAAAATGGGAAACTGGCAACAAGCTTTGAACAATTATTTGGAAGCCATCGAGCGTAATCCGGAAAGTCCCGCCGTTTCCGCCCGTGACATGATTATGAATATTCTGAATTTCTATAACAAAGACATGTATAATCAATAATAACTAACCCATGGCAAAGATTAAAGGTGCTATTGTAGTAGACACAGAGCGTTGCAAAGGTTGCAATCTATGTGTAGTGGCATGTCCGCTACATGTAATCGCGCTCAATGCCAAACAAGTGAATAAAAAAGGATACACATTCGCCCACCAGGTATTAGAGGATACCTGCAATGGTTGCGCATCATGTGCCACAGTCTGTCCGGACGGATGCATTACTGTGTATAAAGTAAAACAACAATAAATGTAACAAATATGGCAGAAGAAGTCGTTTTAATGAAGGGAAATGAAGCCATAGCCCACGCCGCCATCCGTATCGGAGTAGACGGTTACTTTGGCTATCCCATCACTCCCCAATCGGAAATATTGGAAACGCTGGCCGAAGAGAAACCTTGGGAAACTACCGGTATGGTGGTGTTACAGGCAGAAAGTGAAGTCGCAGCAATCAACATGGTATATGGCGGTGCAGCAAGCGGTAAAATGGTAATGACCTCATCCTCCAGTCCCGGCGTTAGTTTAAAGCAGGAAGGCATCTCGTACATTGCCGGTGCCGAACTCCCCTGCCTGATTGTCAATGTCATGCGCGGAGGTCCCGGATTAGGAACCATCCAACCTAGTCAGGCCGACTATTTCCAAACAGTGAAAGGTGGCGGTCACGGAGACTATCGTCTCATAGCCCTGGCACCTGCATCAGTACAGGAAATGGCAGATTTCGTAGGTATAGCTTTTGATTTGGCTTTCAAATACCGCAATCCCGCCATTATTCTAGCAGATGGCGTTATCGGGCAGATGATGGAAAAAGTAGTATTACCCGAACAGCGCACACGCCTGACAGATGAAGAAGTCATTGCCCGTTGTCCGTGGGCCACTACCGGCAGAACCCACCACCGTACCCCCAACATCATTACCTCATTAGAACTCGATCCTGCCGAAATGGAAAAGCGCAATATTCATCTTCAGAAAAAATATGCAGAAATAGAAGAGAATGAAGTACGCTTCGAAGAACTTCACTGCGAAGATTCAGAATATTTGATCGTAGCTTTCGGCTCTTGCGCCCGCATTGCCCAAAAGGCAATGGAAATGGCTCGGGAAGAAGGCATCAAAGTTGGTTTGCTCCGTCCTATTACCCTATGGCCGTTCCCGTCGAAAGCTATTGCAGCACGCGCCGCACAGGTAAAAGGTATCCTCACTGTAGAATTGAACGCCGGACAAATGGTAGAAGATGTCCGTCTGGCTGTAAAATGTAAAGTGCCTGTAGAACACTTCGGACGTCTGGGTGGTATTGTCCCCGATCCGGATGAAGTAATCACTGCACTGAAAGAGAAACTAATAAAAAATAAGACCGTATGAATATCGATCTGATCAGAAATATATTGAACATACTTTTCATGGCACTGGCATTAGCAGCTGTCATCACTTACTTCGTGGCAAGTGACTTCAAAGTATTCATCTATGTCTGTGCAGCAGCTATTTTTCTCAAGCTGGTGGAATTCTTTATGCGGTTCATGTTATAAACAATAGGAGGAGAAACTATGACAAAAGAAGAAATCATAAAACCCGAAAACCTGGTTTATAAGAAACCGACACTGATGAATGACAATCCGATGCATTATTGCCCCGGATGCAGCCACGGTGTGGTTCACAAGTTAATAGCCGAAGTTATTGAAGAAATGGGCATGGAAGATAAGACAATCGGTGTGTCACCAGTAGGATGTGCCGTATTTGCATACAATTATCTAGACATCGATTGGCAAGAAGCCGCCCACGGACGCGCACCAGCCGTAGCTACCGCCATTAAGCGTTTATGGCCCGGACGTCTGGTATTTACCTACCAAGGAGATGGTGACTTGGCATGTATCGGTACTGCCGAAACTATCCATGCTTTAAATCGTGGTGAAAACATTACTATCATCTTTATCAACAATGCCATTTATGGAATGACCGGTGGGCAAATGGCTCCTACCACTCTGGTTGGCATGAAAACAGCCACCTGCCCCTATGGTCGTGATGTAGCCATTCACGGCTATCCGCTGAAAATGACAGAAATTGCCGCCACTTTGGAAGGCACCGCCTACGTTACCCGCCAGTCCGTACATACAGTTCCCGCCATCCGCAAAGCCAAAAAGGCTATCCGCAAGGCATTTGAAAATTCAATGAATGGCAAAGGTTCTAATTTGGTGGAAATTGTATCGACTTGTAATTCCGGTTGGAAAATGACTCCGCAAGCATCCAATGACTGGATGGTGGAACACATGTTCCCTTTCTATCCGCTGGGTGATTTGAAAAATAAAGAATAAAAAGACAGAAACCATGAAACAGGAAATCATTATAGCAGGATTCGGCGGTCAGGGTGTGCTATCCATGGGTAAGATACTTGCCTATTCCGGACTGATGGAAGACAAGGAAGTAACCTGGATGCCGGCATACGGTCCGAACAACGGGGAGGAACCGCTAACGTAACGGTGATTGTCAGTGATGAACGCATCTCTTCACCCATTCTCAGCCAATATGACACAGCCATCATACTGAACCAACCCTCATTGGAAAAGTTTGAAGGCAAAATTAAACCAGGTGGTATTCTCATTTATGACGGATACGGAATCATCGAGCCTCCGACACGTAGGGACATACGAATCTATCGTATTGACGCAATGGATGCCGCCAACGAAAAAGGAATGGCAAAGACCTTCAACATGATTGTCTTAGGAGGCTTGCTAAAACTACGTCCCGTAGTATCCATTGAAAGTGTAATAAAAGCTTTACGCAAAACATTACCCGAACGTCACCATCATCTGATACCGATGAATGAAGAAGCCATCCGAATCGGAATGGAGATTATTAAACCTCAGTAAGTTAAAATAACTCTAAACGAATAATAAAAGGAAGAACTTTCCATAGCGGAAAAGCTCTTCCTTTTATTTTTATATTGTATCTTTGCCGCCGTTATGAAAAGAATATTCTCTATTATTTTTTTATTATTCCTGTGCTTCCATACTTCCTTGATGGCACAGCGGACAATGAATACCCTGAACAACCAGTTCGGTTCCTCAGCAAGCGGACTGAACAGAGATCAATATGACCGTAACGGAAACCCCATAGACACGACAGCCGTAGTAGATGCCAGCACAATCCCCATCGGACTGTACTCATGGAAAGTGGACAGTCGTTTTGGCAATGTCACTTATATCCCGTAGATACCTTGCAGCACGCTTTCCAAAACTCAAATGACATGGGCGGCTATACCGGACAATACAATTACCTGGGAAATTTGGGCTCCCCCCGCCTCTCACGCATCTTTTTTGACCGTCGGGACCCCAGCCAATACTTTTTCACCGACCCATACGATTTTTGCGTACAACGTCCGGAAGATGTCATATTCACCAATACACTTTCTCCATTCACAAACCTGACCTATTACAAAGGAGGAGGCAGCCGTGACGGAGAAGAACGTTTCAAATCCTATTTTGCCATCAATGCAAACAAAAGGCTAGGGTTCGGATTCTACATAGATTACCTGTATGGCCGGGGGCTTTATCAAGATCAGTCCACAGCCTTCTTCAACGGTGGCCTGTTCTCCAGCTACCGGGGAGATAAATATGACATGCATTTCATATTCAACAACGATAACTTGAAGATGGCAGAAAACGGAGGTATCACGGACGACCGGTATATCACCAACCCGCTGGATATGGCAGAAGGCAAAAAAGAATATTCCGCCAACGAAATCCCAACCCGACTGAGTCAGATATGGAATCACAACACCAGCTACCATGCCTTCCTGACACATCGTTACAACCTAGGGTTCTATAAAGAAAAACAGGACAGTGTGGATACGGACTCTGTAAAAATAACGCAGGTATTTGTTCCTGTCACAAGCTTCATACATACACTACAAGTAGACTTGAACAATCGCAAATACATCTCATACGATGACGCACAGAATCAGAAGTATTTTGAACATAACTATCTGGGGACCGACTCTATAGACAAGACGAAGCGTACATCCATCAAAAACACCATTGGCATTGCTTTACAAGAAGGATTCAACAAATGGGCAAAAGCCGGACTTACCGCCTTTTTAAGTTATGAATACCGAAACTTCGCCTTGACCGACACAACAAACATACCGGGACAACGCATTATCAACAACTATAAGGAAAGTTCACTCTCCATTGGCGGCGAACTATCCAAAAAACAAGGAAAACTATTACATTACAATATCCTAGGAGAATTAGCCATAGCCGGTGAAGACGCAGGACAATTCAGCGTAGAAGGCAGAGGGGATCTGAATCTCCGTTTATTCGGAGATACGGTGAGACTGGATGTAAATGCATTCATCAAGAACCAGAACCCCGTATTCTATTTCAGGCATTTCCAGTCCAAACATTACTGGTGGGACAACAACGATTTATCCAAAATAATGAGAACCCGCCTGGAAGGAAAACTAAGTCTGGACAGATGGGGAACCCAGCTGCGTGCCGGAGTGGAAAATATAAAGAATTACACTTATCTGGCCAATACCAGCATACCGGTAAAAGACAGTGAAGGAAATGTCACCGGTTTCAAGAACAATGCAGCCGTAAGACAACACTCCGGCAACATACAAATATTCACTGCAATGTTGCAACAAAAATTAAAGTAGGAATTTTTCATCTCGACGGTGAAGTAGCCTATCAAAAATCAAGTGAGCAAGACATTCTACCCTTACCGGAATTGTCGGCTTACGGCAACTTGTACATGAAATTCGGTCTCGCCAAAAAAGTACTCCAGATAGAAATGGGAGCAGATGTGCGTTATTTCAGTAAATATTACGCGCCAGACTACTCCCCCGTCATCGGACAATTCTATAACCAGAATCCTGATGACAAAATCGAGATAGGAGCTTTTCCGATAGTCAACGTCTATGCCAACCTGCATTTAAAACGTACCCGCTTCTTTATTATGATGTATCATGTCAATGCCGGTTCGGGAAAATCCAATTACTTCCTGGCGCCACACTACCCAATCAATCCGCGAATGATAAAGTTCGGCCTTTCATGGAATTTCTTTGATTGACGGTCTATATGAAAAAATATCTGAAATACGTTCTGATGGGTATCCTTGCAGCAACCCTATCCTCCATCTTCTTCAAAAAGAAAACGGAGGCTGAAACCAGTCTGCCCCGCGATTATGCAGAAATAGCGGCATCGGGAATCCTGCGTGCTGTTACCGAGTACAACTCAATCAGTTTTTATGCCGACGGCGACACCGTTTCCGGTTTCCACTACGAACTGCTCCATGCTTTTGCACACAGCAAAGGACTGAAACCGGAAATCACTCCCGAAATGAGCTTTTCCAAAAGACTGGAAGGCGTACAAAAAGGAACATACGATATATTGGCCAACAGCACGGTAGTTACCACAGAATACAAAGACTCCCTGTTGTTTACCCGCCCCATTATACTGAACAAACAAGTACTGGTACAGCGTAAACCCGAAAAAGAAAACGATAGTCTGTACATTCACAGCCAGTTGGAACTAGCCCGCAAGACCCTTCATCTAGTCAAAAACTCACCTGCCATTCTGCGCATACATAATTTAAGTAACGAAATAGGTGATACCATCTATATCAAAGAAGTGGAGAAATACGGACAAGAACAATTACTGGCCATGGTAGCACATGGTGACATAGACTATGCCGTATGCGACGAGAGCATTGCCAAAGCTTCCATCAATGATTTTCCACAATTGGATATAGAAACAGCCATCAGCTTCTCACAATTCTATTCATGGGGAGTAAGCAAACATTCTCCAATATTGCTTGACAGCCTGAATTCCTGGTTAAATGATTACGTCAAGACTCCTGCATTCAAACTGTTGCGCAAGAAATATTACAATAACTGATTTTTATCCAGCTGAAATTGCAAAATAGTCCTATCTTTGCAATATAAATTGTTATTATTTTAAGCGGAATGACAAAAAAGTTATTACCATGGTTAAATTAGACAAAGTAAAATGGGGCTTCATCGGTTGCGGAGAAGTGACCGAGAAGAAAAGCGGACCAGCCTTTGCCCTGATCGAAGGTTCAGAGGTAGTGGCTGTAATGAGCCGTGACAAAGAAAAAGCTCAATCATACGCCAAAAGACACAACATTCCCCGCTGGTACTCCGATCCGCAGCAGTTAATAGGAGATGAAGATGTCAATGCTATTTATATAGCCACTCCCCCTTCCTCTCATGCCACTTTCGCCATTATGGCTATGAAGGCAGGAAAGCCCGTGTATATTGAAAAACCAATGGCAGCCAGCTATGAGGACTGCGCACGCATCAACCGCATATCACAAGAAACTGGTATCCCTTGTTTCGTCGCTTACTACAGACGTTATCTTCCCTATTTCCAAAAAGTACGCCAAATGGTAGAGGATGGTGAAATAGGTAATGTCATCAATATACAGATACGTTTCGCCCAGCCTCCCCGTGATTTGGATTACAACAGCACCAACCTGCCCTGGCGTGTACAACCTGATATTGCCGGCGGCGGTTATTTCTATGATCTGGCTCCTCACCAGCTGGATTTATTACAAGATATGTTCGGCTGTATTCTCGAAGCCCAAGGATACAAGAGCAACCGTGGCGGGTTATATCCGGCAGAAGATACGATAAGTGCCTGCTTCAAATTTGATTCCGGTCTGCCGGGATCAGGATCATGGTGTTTTGTCGCCCATGAATCGGCCAAGGAAGACCGTATAGAAATCATCGGAGACAAGGGGGTGATCTGTTTTTCCGTTTTCACTTACGATCCCATCGCCCTGCATACTGAAAGAGGACGCGAGGAATTTCTTCCCGAAAATCCCCCTCATGTACAACTTCCGCTCATAAAAGCCGTAGTAGAACACCTGCAGGGAAAAGCTGTCTGTACCTGCGACGGCATCAGTGCGACACCCACCAACTGGGTAATGGACCGTATACTTAATAAACTCTGATTTCCGCCTATGGACATCCGTAAATTATGCCTGCTCTGTCTGTCTTTTCTTTCTGCCTTTAATGTATATGCACAAGCGGAAAAGAAAGACTCGACAGTACAGGACAACAAGGGTGTTCTCATTACATTGACTGACGGAATAGCAACGACTGTCCGCCATACCGGAAGAAAAATAAGGAAAGTAGGAAAAGAATTCAATGCGATTGACACTACCTATATCTCGCCCAACCTTTACAATCTGGCTTTCATGCTGGAATCCAGCAGTTGGTACGAATACTATCGGTTAGGTAGTAAAGGAAACAACGGCGAACAAAGTTTGGGATTCTCCCCAATGCCAGTTTCAAGCTGGGAGTCTATTTCGGATGGCGCTGGATATTTCTAGGATATTCTTTCGATGTAAAAGATATTTTCGGCGGACATAAAAACAAGGCAAAGAAAACCGAAATGGCACTGAATCTTTATAGTTCCAAATTTGGTGTGGATTTATATTACAGAAAGACAGGAAGCGATTTCAAGATACGTTCTTCCAGCGGTTTTGATCTGAATACTCCCATTAAAAATTTGAATTTCAACGGATTGCAAAGTAAAATCAAAGGACTGAACGCTATTGGATTTTCAATTATAAAAAATTCTCTTATCCGGCAGCCTATAGCCAGTCCACCAACCAGCGTAAAAGCGCGGGTTCCCTGATGGCGGGCTTTTCTTATTCCCAGCACAACATATCTTTTGATTACGAAAAGCTTCCCGGTGAAGTGAGAGTCCAACTACATGATGCTTTACTTTTCAAGAAAGTGAAATATTCTGATTACAGCATCAACGTGGGTTATGGCTATAACTGGGTATTTGCAAAAAACTGGGTTTCCAATCTTTCACTCTTACCGGCCATTGCCTATAAAAAATCAAAAATAGACGATACACCTAATACTGACAATCATTGGATAAAGGATATCAATTTTGACCTGATAACACGTGCTGCCGTGGTCTATAACACCAACAAATATTTTATAGGAGCTTCGTTGGTGATGCATACATACGACTATCGAAAAAAGGACTTCTCCCTCACTAATACTTTCGGAACTGTCCGTATATATGCAGGATTCAACTTTTGGAAAAAGAAAGAGTTCCGTGATAAATAGGAGGAGGATGACAAAAACGGAAAGTGAAAAAAGAGAAATGAAGAATCCAATCACATCCATTTGTTCTCACAAGATCCCTCACCATGACTCAAAATGACAGAATCCGTGATTACACAACAGAATCCTGACATACCTTCATTCATTAAAGTCTATCTATTTCATCTATAGACAAGCCTGTAGCTTGAACAATAACAGCAATAGGAATATTCAAAGATTTCAAGTTACGGGCTGTAGCTATTTTTTCTTCTTGGCGACCTACCATGATACCTTCCTCACGTCCTTCTACACGACCTTCCTCCAATCCTTCTAATTTAGCGGTACTCAATACATCATTTTGTATCATCAATGCATCCAGATGCCGATCATAAGCCAGTTTATCAGCCTTATTCATATTATAATAAATAAGTTTCTGTCTCGCCTCCTCCAATCCGGGAGTCGTTGTATCCGGACGGATAGTTCCAGTCTTAAGATATTCTATCCATTCTTCCAAAGGAGTAACCGCCACTTTATTAAACTCATTCACACGAATAAGAAAATATTCAGGAAATATTTCGGCAGGCAATTTGCGGATAATAGCCCCTTGTTCTTTAGTGGTTACTTTCAAACAGTCACCAGTATGGACACCGAGGAATGTATTCTGACCATGGTAGAGGTAATCATTTCCTTGGCCAATATCAAAATAAAGAATACTGATAGAATACACTTTCTTGACATTTGCATAAATTCCACCTAAATCTATATGTTCGGTTATTGCTTTTGCCACTCCATAAAGTATTCGTTCAAGATAATATAACTCCCGCGTATTCTGCACTTCCACTAGTATTATTTCATCCTTGCTATTACGGGCTTTAATATCTACCCGGTTGAACTTATCATCCTCCCGTTGCTGGTTACCTTCGCTCTCAAGGATTTCCATGATTTGAATCTTCTCACCCAAAAGTACGGTAAGAAAACCTTCTAGGACACCAAAATTGGCTTTGTTGCGTAAAAGACGCTTGATTGCCCAATCAAACCGTATGTATTTATCTTTCTGTTCCATAAAAACCTCTTTTTACAAAGATAACCCTTTTGTTTGAAAACCAGGATGAAACATTAGCAAAAAATATACCGGAAAGCAATAAAGCATTCCCGGTATATCACAAGTTAATTATATTAGACTCACAATTAATTCTTAGAAACGAGCACCGACAGTCAAAAGCAACTGATGCCGTTCATTGTCCACTTTAGTTGCCGGAAGATCTATATCATCAAAAGCATAAAAGTTTGATTTATACATATCATATTTATATGCCAAATCCGCATAAATTACACTGCCACGGTATCCAAGACCAAACGTAAATGTATTCTTAGACTCCGTATTATTAAAATCAGTACGCGTGCTATATAAAGACAAGGCACTATAAGCATCTTTAGAAAAAGCAGCCGAAGAGTAATTATATCCTGCACGAATGCTAAACTCAGGTATAATCCTCGTTTCCATTCCGATACGGAAAGTATGGACACCTTTCAAATAATTCTCAACGCTGGGCTGATCTCCCAATTCATAACCATCCACATCCTTGAGCTTACTGGAAGAATAATCCTGATATTCATATTCCGCACCTACTGCCACTGCACCCGCAAAAGTAGTACCTGCGCTGATATTAAATTTCCACGGAGTGGTAAGATTATAATCATAGGTCAAATAATCATATTCCGGAGTTACCAAAAAATCACTCAATGTCTGGTTATAGGGTGCCTCACAAGCTAAAATATTAGAAGATAAAGCGGCATTATAGCTTTCTCTTAAATCATACCATGTAGGCGTGTGCACAGCAAATCCCAAACGGAAAGGGGAACTTTCTATAGGCCGTATAATAACACCCAATTTTAAATCCATACCAGTCCCTTCCAGCCTATAATAATTATCCAATGTATACCCCCCATTATCCGCACCGTTATCATCATTCAAATTTTCCGTATAAGAAGTATAACGATCATAATTCACATCATAGACCCCCAGGGTAGCTCCTAAATAGACCCTATCTTCAATATTGAATGAAACATTAAAATCATATTGACTGATACCTCCTGTTTCCTTACTAAAGAAGTTATTGTTAAAACCATTCCACCCCCATGGAGCATGAATATTCTTTTCAGAATCATTAACCCAGTCAACCACACCGGTTCTCACCCCCATTACTCCTAAAACAGGTAACTGATTCCAATATTTGGTATAAGGATTCTTCACATCCAGTATGTCATTAAACTCGCTTTCCGTCAATCCATATCGTTCCATCTCCTGAGCCAGCTGGAAGCTTTGTGACAAATTATCCAACGCCCCTCCCATAGAGAAAAGGCGATTGAAGTTTTTACTTTTATGGTAATTGAATCCGAAATTCACAAAACGCAAAGAAGTATTATTGCCTATCTTATTGCTATAAACAAATCCAATCTGGTCAAATGAAGCGCGCGTTTTGTTTTCATTCATTGACACACCACTAAAGTTACTCTTTGTCGAAGTATTATTAAAACCAAAAGAAATAGACACGTCATTACTACGAAAAATGCCGATACCCGCATTGGAGCTTATGACAGATATATCACCGCCCAAAGCTCCCATGGCACCACCCATACCAACAAATCGTGCTGTTCCATTCAAGTCATTCCCCAGCAACTTTTCCGCATCATAAGCATTTTGTGCGCTTGCCGTTGTCATTGCCAACAACGCACAAGCGGTTACTATTACTTTATTTTCATACATCAATTCTATTAAATTCAACTGTCTAGTTTAATCTACCACTTATCTGGTACGCGATCTGCCGCCACCACTTGAACGGGAAACACCGCCACCGGAACTGCGAGAAGCACCACCGCCACTAGAAAAACTACTACGGGAAGAAGAAGTTCCACTACTACGGTAAGAGTTAGACGAACTATTACGAGAAGGACTACTGCTACGAGAGTATGAACTGCTACGAGAATTCGAAACGCCACTATTGTTACGATAAGCGCCACGACTTGCAGCCCCTGTTCTCTGATAAGCAGATCCTGCTGCATTTCCCACACTGCTCCGAGTACTGCTTGGTCTGGTATAGGAAGAACCCCTTCCTTCTGTCGGACGTGAATACGAATTACCCGGACGAACTCCTGCTGCCTGACTTGGTGAAAGAGTTTCTCCGGTACGGGTTCTGATAGCACTTCTATTAGGACGAACCGAATTTACACTGTTAGATCCCGAAACCACTCTTCCTGATGAAGAACCGTTACGTGTTGCGGTACGATAACTATTAGCACTATTACGGACATTTTGTCTGGAATTTCCTACGTATGAATTACGACTATTCCTATCATAACTATTCACGTAATTATTCCGGCTTGGGCGTGAAGAACTATAGCTATTGGTATATCTTCCGGCATGTATCCCCGGGTTACGTCTGCTTGAGCCATACCATCCATGACTACCTCCCCAGTAGCCACCACCCCAACCGTGACCGAAGTAATGCGGATAATAATGGTGATGGTGATAATGGTAGCCCCAATAGCCACCCCAGTAGCCGCCACCCCAATAACCGGGATAGTACCAACTATTGTAGTACCATGGCGAACTCCATCCCCAACTGAATCCCCAACTGGCGCCATATGGATAATTCCAACGCCAATCCCACCATAAGCGGTTCGTGTAAGTGGGAAAGACGTATGCATACAATCCGTCATCATATACATTCCAATCCCATGAAGGCAAACCGTAAACTACATCCCAATAGAGCGGACTGCTTACCGGAATGGCGTAACGGGGATTGCGGAAACGGACGATACGCATCGCGTATTCATAATCGTCTTGAGAACCCTCAAAACCATTAACCCATTCTCCTCTCTCATTCAAAGGTTTCTCCTCAATATACAAGGTATCATTCTCCATCGAGAAATTATTATCACGTGAAGTATAACGACGATTATACTCATCCACATCGCGAACCTTTCCTTTCACATCCTTCACCACCACTGTAGAACCGGGGGCTGCGTAAACAGTAGTCGTGTTCTGCTTCTGCGGAACCACCACTTTCACCTCTTGCTTAACCTCCTCTTTCTTTTCAGCTTTTTTCTTAGGGATGAAATAAAGGTCGTCATCAACGCTTTGTGACATTGCCAAGTAAGGCAAGCACACCATCATAAGCGAAGCTAATACAATCTTTTTCATACTCGTACCTGTTTTATTTGTTATTCTATCTACTTTTTCTAGTGCAAAGATAGTCAGAGGTTTTACTTCATAACAGAGAAAATCCCTATTAGTTAGTAGGGATTCCCCTATTTTAGTAGCAAAGTTCAAAGATTTTATCTATTTTTGCAATTGCTATGAAAAGTGGGAGGATACATATACTGCTGCTGTCTCTATTGCTTTGCATCTCTTGCCGCTATGAACAGCAAAGTTACCCGCCACTGATGGAGCGGGCAGTTCAACTAATGGAAACTCATCCTGACAGTGCACTAGCTTGTTTGGATTCTCTCAGTATATCCACCACCGAATGGCCTGAAGAGCTTCATATATATTACTTATTGCTCACTGTCAAAGCCAAAGACAAGCTCTATATTCCGGTTACTTCCGATACTTTGATTAACCGTATAATTAGTTTTTATGAAGACAAACAGGATGACCCACACCTGATGGAAGCTTATTATTATAAAGGTAGTACCTATCGGGATATGAAAGATGCGCCACGAGCCGTTGATGCTTTCTTGCGTGCAGCCGAAATAGGGAAAAGATGTTCTAATGATACGCTGAATGGACGCATATACGGGCAGCTTGCCAGCCTTTTTGCCTTTCAAAGATTGTATCATGAAAGTATGGAAGCTACTCAACAAGCTTATAAATATAATTTAGCTTGCCATAATTATAAAGGCATGGCTTTCGGTCTGAGGGACATGGCACGCATATACGATACAAACAACCAAAAAGACAGTGCGGAAATCTATTACCGGAAAGCATACACATTGATGAAAGAAAAAGTTTCTCTAGTTAAAGCTTGCAGCATCGGCGATGAAATGGCCGGTTTTTATTACAACCAAGGGAAAACAGACTCTGCTGAAATTATAGCAAAGCAAGTACAAGTCCACCACCCCAGTTCACTTAGTTATTTAGTACTCGGCGAAGTGTATTATCAAAGGCAAATGTTCGATTCCGCATCAATTTATCTTCAAAAGGTAATTTCTGGAAACGACCTTTATCACCAACGTACTGCATATCGTCTGTTACATCTGATTACAAGGGAAAAAAAGCAATATCCGGAAGCCCATCAATACGCCTCTCTTTGCATCAATGCATTCGATTCTCTTTTTCAGATCACAAAAACCGAAGAGGTAAATAAAATCCATTCCTTATATAATTATAATCTATCTGAACAAGAAAATCAGCGGCTGCAATCGGAAACAGAACGACAGAAACTTTTACTGTTCCAGTTATTGTTTGTAGCAAGTCTCCTGATTGGTATTGTAATTTACCTGCTTCACCGTTTACGCGAACGCCGCCGCAAATATACAATCAGAGAACAACAACTACAACAGATTTTTGCAGAACAGGAAGCCCAAAGCAGCCGGCGCATTCTAGAAAACGAGCAACAGATAACCCTATTGAATGAACAACTGCAATCGGCCATGTTGGAAAATGACACATTCAAACATTCCCTGCTGGAAGCTCAAACAAAAAGACTGGGAGCAACCAACGAACAAATACGTGCCATCCGGAACGAACAGGAAATGCGTTTACTCGCCTTCCGACATTCGGACATCTATCTTCATTTCCACCATGCCACCCAAAGTTCCGAAATAACGGAAAGGGATTGGAAACAATTAAGTGAAGCTATAAATAGCACTTTTCCTAACTTTCTGCGACAGCTGTATGCACTCTATCCTCAATTATCCGAACACGAACTACATATCTGCTATTTAATTAAGATCGAACTCAAGAGAAGCATTATCGCAGAATTACTCAACCGTTCTGTCTCTGCCATTACAAATTCTCTTTCCCGCCTCTACCAAAAAATCTATAGCGAGAAGGGAACGGCACAACAAATGGAAGGAATTATCCAAGAATTGTAACGACCCATATGGAAAAATTCATCTGCCAATGGGTAAAAATTGGTATTTTCTCAAGAATGCACAAGCATATATTACTTGTATATCAGCCTGTTATATAAAAGTATAGAAAAAGTAAAATGTATTTTTTCATTTCTTTTCTCCAATAGCTATACCTTTACTATCGTAAAAATAATACGTTGACTACAAACTTGTGTTATAGTATAACGTAATATTGATTACAACTTTTAGAATCATACCTCCGTCTAAATTTATGATTAAACAATATATAATATGTACAAACACATTCCTTTATTACCCAACAGTATGATTACTATGAATACTTTAAAATTATTTTTATGCGTATGCCTGATGCCCGGTTTTTCACTTTACGCTCAAGTTCGCATACATGGTAAAGTAACCGACTTAGACAATCAGCCTTTAGCTATAGCACAGTTCGGTTATTAAAAACAGACTCAGCCTTCATCTCGGGTACAACAACAGACACATTAGGATATTACCAGTTCACAAATGTACAGCCGGACAAGTATTTGTTAGCATTCAGTACAATAGGATACAAACCGCAAATAATACCGGCAAGTGTTTCAAACCAAGATACACAACTACCTGTAATTACCTTGGAAAGTGACAATGTAATACTGAATGAAGTCGTGGTAAAAGGAAGTTCCTATGTCAGAAAGACTGATCATGTATTGGTCATTCCCGACAAGCAACAGGTGAAACATGCCGGTACAGGCTATGACCTTTTGTACAACTTGATGATTCCCAGCTTGGAAGTGAACAAACGGACAGGGAAAGTAAGCACTTTTGGTGGTGAAGTGGCACTATATATAAACGGAGAAAAAGCTGAATATGAGGAAGTGCAAAACCTACGCCCACGCGATATCAAGAATATAGAATATTATGACACCCCGACAGGAAAATATGCCGGTGATGTAGCTTCCATCAATTATATAACCAAGGAACGAACATCAGGTGGATATGTATCATTAGACGGCAAACAAACCATCGGTTATCTGATGGGTAATTATAATATAGGGACTAAACTGATGCATGGAAACAACAGCTATTCAGTGTTAGGAGGCTATATTACCCAAAAATATGACGGAGTAAAAACCTCAAAAAACGAAGAGATATTATTCCCGGAATATACCACCCATCGAAACACACAAACGACCCAAGCTGATTATCAAAACAACCAGCAATATCTACAATTGAAAGCCAACAATCGTACAGAGAAACATAATATCTCGGCACAACTTTCATTAGTCCACAATGAAACTCCCAAAAATAACAATAGCGAATTACTGGATTATTCCGGTCATCATACATACAGCATATCTTCAGCCAACCAAAAAAAAGAAGACGGACTAAGTCCCTCTGTCAAACTATATGGCAATTTCAACATAACCCCTAAACAGACACTGGAGGTAACGGCCAAAACCGCTTATACACAAAACGATTACACCAGAACCTATACAGAAGGAGAAAATATATCCCTGACGGATGTTGATGAAGAATTATATGCATTCGACTTTTCTACCAGATATAATATAAAATTGGAGCACAACAATTCACTTGGAGCAAACCTGCAGCACCATCATAAAGTCACGTCTTCCTCCTATACGGGTGATTACGACTCTTGGCAACATCTATGGATGGGAGAAACGATGTTCTTCTTAAACTATAACCAGCGTATAGCCAAAAAGTTCTCTATGAATTTCTTACCGGGTTTTTCATGGTTGAATTACAAACTTCATACAGATGCCCGGCAGCAGCATTGGTCACTTAGAATGAATTCCACTTTTATTTATACTATCAATAAATCACAGCAGTTAATGGCCTCTGTCGATATCGGTAACGACCAACCGGACATCAGCTATATCAACAGCATGGATCAAACAGTAGACTTTCTACAAATCAAACGTGGTAATCCCCATCTGGATAATACCAAATTATATGTTGTCGCATCGCCTATAAAGCACAACTAAATCGACTGAATTTTCAAATTTTAGGTGTTTATCAGAAGATTCAGAATAATATATCCACCGATTACTACCTAGAGAATGACAAACTTGTCTCCAGCTTCCGGTCGGACATGGATGTGGAACATTGGAACGCAGCTTTGGATCTTTCCTATCGCTTCTCCGACAATTTACGCGCCAAGTTCAATGCCAGATACTATCATACAATCATTCCCGGAGAATACAACATTACAGACAATAGTGTGATAGCATCATTGGACATAAACTATTACTGGAAAAATCTTGCAATAAATGTATATGGAAGTACAGCGACAAGCCGTATAAACCGTTTCTCTCTTGCAATAGAAAAAAATCCCGCCATTTATGGAACTTCCATCAGTTGGAGTCACAAAGGCTGGCACGTAGAAACCGGTACAGAAAACCCGTTCACCAAGCATAACCGTTATAGGGAATATGCCAATTTTAGTATATACAACTACAGCCGGATACAGACCAGTCGAATCAATCAACGTACCGGATATATCAAAATAGCGTATACCTTTGACTTCGGCCAAAAGACCTCACGCGAAAAGAGCGATATGGATAGAAACATCAATAGTGCTATCATGAAAACAAACTGATAAAACAAATGGAAATTTACGAACAAATATACATTCAAAAATTAGAAACATCCACTGTAAAAGATCGCTATCTGCTGATTTACAACGGACTGTACTATGAAGCCAGCGCACCCGTAGTTGAACTTCTCCTCTGTTTGTAGGAGGAAAAAAACATGGATGAAGCTATTACCAGTTACATAAAAAAGAAAAATCGTATTTTTTCATATACAGAAATAGAAGAAATAAATGTCCCCGACCATGCTTTGCTTTATCTAAAAGACTATACACGGGGAGCGGAAGAACGTCCGTTCACGTACGTTGACGGTAAACAAATCTGGTGGTAAAAACAACTTTTCCTATAATAAGTTGCACCCACTTATGCCCTCATGCCCTCACTCCTTATCCCCCACATTACGCACTTAAATCATTCATTCACAATATAATGCCCATCCACAGGCTTATAAACCGGTTGTTTGGGAAGTCCCACATTTTTCAGCTTTCCTTCCTCGCACAAGCGGCGTAAATGGCGGCTGGCCGTGCTTTGTGTCATACCGCAAAGAAGCTGGAAACTTTTCCGCTGCACAAAATCACAGGTTGTGAAGTACTCCGTCAGCAATGCGTCAATTTCCTCATCGGTCAGTTTACTGGAATGAAACGAGAACCGGGTACGCTGCACCTTTACCTTTCCCACCTCATCCATCAATAGTTGATCGGGACGGTAAACAATCCCCTTGAGCCTCACCTTCGTATTCTTACGTTTCGTCTTTTCCGTTACCGGCCCGGTACTCACCAGGTTGGGACGGAAGAAACCGATGCCGTCCAGATGCACCTGTTTGCCTTCCGCCAACTCCTCGCCCATGGCACGTGACAGCGCATCGAGCACGGCTACCACATCCGTTTCAGTCAACGTACAATGTTTCTGAATACGGGCACGGAGCTGGGCCGTGCTCACCTTTCCGTTCAGCCGGAGACGCGGGTGCAACGTATTCTCTTCCCCTTGTTGCTCAGGGGATTTGGGATTCTCGTACCAATCAAATAGTATTGCCATACTGTTCTTCTTTTATTAATGAACTTTCAATATCTGTTAATCACGGACGTGATTAAGTTTAACTACCTTTGTGGTTAACTTTAATCACCCTTGTGACTAGACTTAATCACAAGGGTGGCTAACTAATTATAAACATACAAAAATAAGAAAAGAAAAGGTAGAAAACAAATAAGGAACAGGGAAATACGCACTGAGACTAAGAATAAAAACACAGGAAAGAAAGGAAAAAGAAAAAGGCGGCATTTAATCCGGAAAGCACTTGCAGAATCCGGAAAGAAACCTTACCTTTACTAAAAATATGCACACATAGACACTCGCCAAACGCGGTCTTCTCCACACGACAGAACATCATCTTTTTCCATGGGAGGTACATAAAGCCAAAAAACATTTAAACGAAAGACAAATATGAAAATTACACTCATCAGGAAAGATGAAGAACAGGGGACAGAAGCCTTGTCACTATGCGATTCGAACACATTCTTCGAGAAAATAAAGACAGAGAACAAAGCAGGACACATATCGGAACTGCGTGAAATACTGCCCCGGCTGACAGGATCGTCCGCCCACTACGCCCATATCGACAAACTGCCGCGTGTCTATCCTGCTGTAGAATATACCCGTAAGCAAAATGGCGAGAAACGCATGAAACATTACAACGGACTAGTGCAGCTGGAAGTGAACCGGCTGGCCGACCTGTATGAGGTGGAATATGTGAAACGCCAAGTAGCACAACTGCCACAGACCTTTGCCGCTTTCTGCGGTTCAAGCGGACGGAGCGTAAAGATATGGGTACGCTTCGCACGCCCCGACGGCACTCTGCCCACCATACAGGAGGCTCTCCTGTTTCATGCTCACGCCTATCGGCTGGCGGTGACCTGCTACCAGCCCATGCTTCCTTTCGGCATCACACTGAAGGAACCGGACCTGATGCAAAGCTGCCGCATGACCGTGGATGAACAACCTTACTATAACCCTTCGTCCGTCCCCTTCTGCATAGAGCAACCGCTTGCCCTGCCCGATGAAGAGTCTTTCCGCCAACGCAAACAAAACAGCGAAACCGCACTGGAACGAATGACGCCCGGATGTGAAAGTTTACAGACTTTGACACTGATGTACCAATCGGCACGAAAAAGAGCATTGGCCGAAATGGAAAACTGGAAACGTGATGACGGACTGGAACCCTTGCTGCCCCATCTGGTAGAACAATGCTTCAAAGCAGGCATCCCCGAAGAAGAAGCCGTACGGCGTACACTAATGCACTATTTCCACGAAACGAACACGGAAGCCATCCGCATGGCTTTCGGCAACGGATATCGGGAGATGAAAGGCTTTGGCGAGAAAGGTGGCCTCAACAAAGAGCAGGAAGCCACCTTCCGGCTGGAGGAGTTTTTGAAACGACGGTACGAATTCCGTTTCAACACCGTACTGGACGAGGTGGAATACCGCCAGCGAGACTCTGTTCATTTCTATTTCAAACCCTTGGAAAAACGTACCCGAAACAGCATCGCCCTTTACGCCTTGAAAGAGGGACTGCAAGTGTGGGACCGCGATATCGACCGCTTTCTCACTTCCGATTTCGTCCCTCTTTACAATCCCGTAGAAGAATACTTGTGTGACCTTCCCCGATGGGACGGTACTGACCGCATCCGCGCATTGGCCCGGCTCGTTCCCTGTGACAATCCGCATTGGAAGAACTTCTTTTACCGGTTGGTTTCTGGGCAGTGGTGGCGCATTGGAGGGGGATGGACCGTCAGCATGGCAACAGTACTTCGCCTTTGCTGGTGGGTTCACAAGGATTCCGGAAATCCACTTACTGCCGCATCCTGCTACCGCCCGAACTGCGTTTCGGCTATGCCGACAGCCTGGACTTCAGCAGCAAACAGGAAGCGGAGCGTGCCTTGGGACGATTTTTCCTTATCAACCTGGACGAATTCGACCAGATTACGATGAACCAGCAAGGTTTTCTGAAACATCTGTTACAAAAACCGGTGGCCAACCTGCGAAAGCCCTATGGAACCAGCGTACGCGAATTACGCCGCTATGCCTCATTCATCGGCACCAGCAATCAGAAGGATTTGCTCACCGACCCCACGGGAAGCCGTCGCTTTATCTGTATCGAGGTGACCGCTCCCATTGATACCCATGTCACCATAGACTACCGCCAGCTCTATGCACAAGCCATGACATTGCTTTATCAGCAGGAACGTTACTGGCTGAATGATGAAGATGAGGCTGTTTTGCGGCAAAGCAACAGAGAATTTGAGCAAATTTCGCCTTTGGAGCATTTATTCCATTGTAACTTTTCTTCTGCAACCACTGATGAAGAGGGAGAATGGCTGACTGCCATGGAGATTTTCAATTATCTCCAAGAAAACACACGTGATAAGCTATCCGTCAATAAAATAAATTGGTTCGGACGTATTCTACATAAACTGAATGTACCCAAAAGAGCCAGTATCAGAGGTACTTTATACCACGTGGTCAAGTTGGAATAATTTATTTTTCAAGAAATGAGTATGAGGTCAATGCCCTCATACTCATTTATGTTACCATCATCAATAGCACACTCATTATAAGCGAATTATACCACTAATGAGAGTATGAGAGCATTATTGAGAGTAACTTCCTGTTGATATCCTACCGGAATGAAGAAAATAAATAGATGCTGAACGGGTATAAAGAGAGAAGCAATTAATACCGATTCTGCTCTTATTCTCATTTTTTCTCCCTATCTTTGCCACTACCCTTTTTAAGAGTATATAAACCTAAAATAAACAGCCACATGAAACCAGTGAAATTATTTTATCAGGAAAGATGCCCGTTCTGCAAAAAAGCACTGCGCTATATTGAAGAATTAAAAGAAGAACACCCTGAATTCCAACCTATAGAAATAGAAATGATAGAAGAAACCCAACATCCTGATATAGCCGACCAATACGACTATTATTACGTTCCCACGTTTTATGTGGACGGTGTGAAAGTACATGAAGCGGGTATTTTCAAAAATGAGATGGAGGCATTGCTCCGTAAAGTGATAGAATAAACGAAAACGTATGAAATATTTAGAAGTAACCTTTACAACACATCCCTGTAATGAAACAGTGAATGATGTAGTATCTGCACTGGCCGGAGAAATAGGATTTGAAAGTTTTGTAGAATGTGAAGCAGGAGTACAGGCTTATATCCAGCAGACTTTGTTCGATGAGGAAGCATTAAAAGAAATGATTGCGAGCTTCCCCCTGCCCGACACTACTGTGAAATATACCATTAAAGAAGCCGAAGACAAGAATTGGAACGAGGAATGGGAGAAGAACTTCTTTCAACCCATCGTCATCGGTGACCGTTGCTGCATTCACAGCACGTTCCATAAAGACACCCCGAAGACTGAGTATGAAATTCTGATTAACCCGCAAATGGCTTTCGGCACAGGGCACCATGAAACGACCAGCTCTATAATCAGCGAGCTGTTAGAAGCTGATCTGAAAGGAAAATCAGTCTTGGATATGGGATGCGGCACTTCTATTCTTGCCATCCTTGCCTCCATGCGCGGAGCCAATCCTGTGACAGCCATCGACATTGACGACTGGTGCGTCAATAATTCAAAAGACAACATTGCACTGAACCATATCCATAACATTACAGTGGAACTGGGGGATGCCAACTTGTTGAAAGGCCGCAAGCCGTTTGATGTAATTATTGCCAATATCAACCGGAATATTCTTCTGGCAGACCTGCCTCATTATGCCGCCTGTATGCATCCGGGTTCAGAAATATTTATGAGTGGATTTTATATGCAGGATATTCCTTTTATCCGCGAAAAAGCGGAAAGTCTGGGAATGGAGTTCGTACACCATCGGGAAAAGAACAACTGGGCAGCTGTGAAGTTCATCATGAAATAATACCATTTTTAAGTATGAAAAGGACTTGATAAAGACAGGATTACCACCAATCACGCAGGATTTGCATTGATTTATTCGAGGACAAAAGAACGGATTTTCTCTCTTTTGTCCTTTTGTTCTTCTTACCTGAAAATTAGAAACGGTATCAAGCGGTGACAAACGCACATAAGACACTGCATTTTATCCAAAGTGACAACACGATCATATCGGTATACAATATTTATACAATCTCCTTTCCGAAAGGAGTAAGTGCCAAGCCCGCCAGCTTGAAATGTTGCAGTCCGAATGGAATACCGATAACAGTGATGCAAAGCAACACCCCGAATGCCAAATGAGAGAGGCTGATCCAGATTCCACCTACAAGTATCCAGATGATATTCATCAACACACTGAGACATCCGCCATCACCGGGACAACTGCGTATTTCCCGCCCAAAAGGGCAAAGAGCCAGCATAGACAACTTCAAAGTCTGGAAACCGAAAGGAATGCCGACGATAGTGATCATCAGCAACAGGCTGGAAACAATATATTCCACGCAGATCAGAAATCCGCCGCAAATCAGCCAAATAATATTGAGCAGTAAGTTCATAAAGCAAATATAGAGAAAGTTTTCGAAACCGCAGGCACAGTATCCTTTATTTCTTTATAGTCATTAATTGCAATTCCTCCAACGAACCGTTGAAAATATTCAAGTCCACCTTCTCACGAATGCCCGGCAACGTACCCACATCCGTATGCTGCCAGAATTTCCATTCTCCCCTGTATTCCACCGAGTCTACATAATAATGGGCTATCCAGTAAGGATAAGAATTGAAGACCGAATCATTCAGATAACGAGTTTTAAACTTATAAGAAGTATAAAGAATAGGCTTCACTTTGTAGTGCTGTTCTATTTTGTCAAGCCACAGTTTAAGGTCACGACGGAGCTGATTTTCGTCCTTGCCTCTCTTCTCGATATCGAGTACGGGAGGAAGGTCACCTGAATCCAGCTTTACGGAATTAATAAAGAAATCGGCCTGACGGATGGGATCTGTTTTCGGATTGTAAAAATGATAAGCCCCACGGATAAACCCATGTGTTTTCGCCGAATCAAAATTGGTGATGAAAGCCTTGTCCCCATAATCTCCTCCTTCCGAAGCTTTCATAAAGACAAAATGAATAGGAAATTTCCCCTGTCGGGTCTGAGTCAGCATTTTCCAGTCTATGTTTCCTTGATAATGGGAAACATCAATGCCATGCACCTGAAAACCCGAAGGCATACATACACCGTATGCTTTAAAGCCATAGCAAGGCTTCCAGCGATAAGAGTAAGGACGGATAAAGAAATAAAAGAAAGCGGCAAGGAATAAAAAAGCAATAAGCCCCGCAATGACATACCGAAGCATGACGGCATCTGTCTTTGTGGTTTCTTTTTCGCCTTCCGCTGTGTAGCCCGACGGACAGGTTTCGCGGCTGCCTTCTTTTTAACGGGAGCAGGACGTGTGCTTTTCGCTCTTACCATTTTATCCTATTTAGCTGTTTTACCTTTACCTATTCCCACATACTATGCAATAAAACCCATCGGGAGAATGGTTTTACAATCAGCCCCGATGGGTTTCCTTTATGCTTTATAGAAATAAGAAAGAATTATTTTCCTTGTTCCAACTGCAATGTCTTGGTTGCCTGGTCACAAACTTCTGTAGGACCGAAGTACTGGATAGGACCCGGATATACATAGTCTGTTTCAATAGCCCAACGTTCACGCTGTGCGGCAAACGCCTTGAAAGGAGCACCATCCAATTTTACCAACGCTTTCTGGATAACCGGTTTCATTTCACCGTGACGACGTTCCATGTTCATCATCATTGTGATAGGCACACCACCTGCAATCCATTCTTCGGCAGGAGCAGTAGTGTTACGTACAGAAGACATATAGCCGGTCTTACCGTTGGCAATCAACATAGAAGCGGTGTAACCCAACGAGTAGCAATAGTCAGCATCGAAGTTTGACGGAGCAGCGCAACGTCCTTCGTAACCGAAGAAGTGATGCTGAGCGGCAAATTTACCTACATACTTGCCTTCTTCCTTCCACTGAGTCAATTTAACGGCTACCATATCAGACAACAGCTTTTCTGTTTCAATCAATGATACCTGTACGTTTCCGTGCGGGTCACGGTCCAAAGTAAGCTGACGTGCAACGCCTTCGGGCAGAGAAGCATAGATTTCCGAGTTTTCCTTAGAAAGCTTGGAGATGATATATTCACGTTGGTGAGATTTCTTGATCAATGCGAACTCTGATGCGTTAGCAGCCAGGAAGTCATTCAATTCAGCGATCAATCTCTTCATTGCGGGAATGAATTCGATCAAACCTTCAGGTATCAACACTGTACCGAAGTTATTACCTTGTGCAGCGCGGTTAGCCACTACCTGAGCAATGTAAGTAACCACATCATCCAATGACATGTTCTTCTCTTCCACTTCTTCTGAAACGATACATACGTTAGGTTGAACCTGCAAAGCACATTCCAAAGCGATATGAGAAGCCGAACGTCCCATCAGCTTGATAAAGTGCCAGTATTTGCGGGCAGAGTTACAGTCACGCTGAATGTTTCCGATTACTTCAGAGTAAGTTTTACAAGCCGTATCAAAACCGAAAGAAGTTTCAATCATCTCGTTCTTCAAGTCACCGTCGATAGTCTTCGGACAACCGATTACCTGAACACCGCAGTTCTTCGCAGCATAGTATTCTGCCAATACACAAGCGTTCGTGTTTGAGTCGTCACCACCGATGATTACCAATGCCTTGATGCCTAATTCCTTGATGATTTCCAGACCTTTATCAAACTGTTCTTCCTTTTCCAGTTTAGTACGTCCCGAACCGATGATATCGAAACCACCGGTATTACGGTATTCGTCGATAATATCAGAAGTCAGTTCCATATAATTATGGTCTACCAAACCACCGGGACCCAGAATGAAACCATACAGTTTGCTGTCCTTGTTCAATGCTTTGATACCATCGAACAAACCGGAAATAACATTGTGTCCGCCGGGAGCCTGTCCACCAGACAAAATGACACCTACATTGATAGCAGGCATATTGACAGCTTCGCCTTCAACGAACTGAATCAACGGCATACCGTAAGTGTTAGGGAACAAGGCTTTGATGCTTCCTGGTCAGCAACAGACTGTGTAGGTTCGCCTTCCTTTACTTTTACAGCGCCTTTCAACGCTTTAGGAAGTTTGGGCTGATAAGCAGCTCTGGCAATTTGTAATGCACTTTTAGTCATATTCTATTATTCTATTTAAAGGTGTATAATTTCATTTAGTATTCTCGTGCAAATTTCGCTCTTTTTTCGCAAATATGAAAACGTATACAAATAAAAATGCTACCTTTACCGCGAATTTAGAATTATGTATTAACTTAAAACATTACATTTATGGCAAGTAGAAGAAATTTAAAGAAGAAAATAACCAATATAGCAAGTGATTTGTTTTTAGTCAGTTTGATGGAAGGTGTTAACCGTGAAGTGGTTTGCAACTCTGTACACAATGTGATCAAACTGATTACACGCATCAGCACACCGAGCCGGGTAACGTAAAAGGATTCTACAAGAAATTGAACGAAGATCTGAACAAAGAAATCAAAGTGGTTGCAGACGAACTGGCTAAAGCTACAAAAGCATAAGATTTAAGGAATGAAAAAAGCTATTTGTAGTTTTATCTACTACAAACTGTTGGGATGGAAGACCAAGGTGTCTGCTCCCGATTATGATAAATATATTATCTGTGCCGCCCCACATACCACCAATTGGGACTTATTCATAGGCAAACTGTTTATGGGAGCTATAGGCCGCGAAACTGGTTTTATGATGAAAAAGGACTGGTTCTTCTGGCCTCTAGGCCCTATTTTCCGCTGGATGGGAGGGATTCCCGTAGACCGTAGCCGCAAGACTTCATTGGTGGACCAGATGATCAAGATTGCCAAATCGAGTCAAAAATTCCATCTGGCTATCACTCCGGAAGGGACACGCAAAGCCAATCCCAACTGGAAAAAAGGATTCTATTATATTGCACAAGGGGCCGGTCTGCCTATTATTCTGGTAGCCATCGATTACGCAAAAAAGTGCATTACAGCCGAAAAGGTGATACATCCCAGCGGTGATTTGGACAAGGATATGCGTGAGATCAAGTTGTATTACAAGAATTTCAAAGGCAAATATCCTGAAAATTTCAGCATCGGGAAAGTAGAATAATCCCCGTCTGTTATAATTCTTTTTAAATAAGGGAACACTGATTATACGGATTAAAACAAAATCCGCATAATCAGTGTCATTGTATCTATTCTCTTACCACGCTCTCATCCCCATCCTCAAAATTATTCTTCTCTATCTTCACATTCCGGGTGTGAAGCAAGCGGAAACGAGTCTTATTATGATGGAAAGCCGGATAATCTGTATTCTGGCGGATCACATTGTTTTTAAAGACCAATCCGTCAATGGATTTTGCAAAAAGAACGGGGCGGTCAAAGGTTTCAAAATAGTTGTCTTCAATCACCACTCCTTTTTCTCCTTTTCCACCATGGAAATATTTCTTCTGATGCTCCAAATCGGGAATCTCCGGATAAATAGAGATAACAGCTTCCGTAAATTGGAACATATTAGTCAATGCATTGATAAAACGATTGTTACGAATCAGCACGTTCCGGCAAGCTCCCGTTTCAAACCAACCATTGCAATCACCACAAAGCAGAATAGCCGTCCCCGAAGTATGGTCAAACAGGTTACGCTCTACTACCGTTTTCAAAGGAGTGCTGAATAAAGTACCCCGTGCGCGATTATTACGAATGACATTATCCGCAAAATACACTTCCGGACACCAAGACAGGTTTTCAATACCAAAGCCTTCTTTATCCGTAATCTCCGCATCCAAAGGTTCCGTAAAAATAATGCGGTATTCTTTCGCACCTTTCACCGTATCTTTATCGTTAGGCAGGATTTCTTTCACCCGGTTTTTTCCACCGGCCAGTTCCATGGTGACGGAACGTACAAATTGCACCTCATCTCCGTTCACTCCCCACTCGAACCCGTATGCTTGCGGATGCATGTATTGAGCAATCACTGTATGGTCATCAAGGCGTTGCTTGATTTTCAAATAAGTGCCGTGTACATTAATCGCATCATCCATCATTCCTTCATACAGCCCGTTGCGGGAATCAATCTTGCCTCTGCAACTGGAGAAATGAGTAGCATCCGCCTGCGTGGTAAAATAACGAGGATCCTTATCGCCACGAAGACAAACGCTGAATTCATCCAACGTGATATTTTCACATAACTGAGCCAATAATCCCATGCCTTCTGCATAATGCACTTTCACATTCTGCAAACAAGTATTTTGTCACCGGACAAAAATATACCCGGAGCAGGACGATAATAAGTACGAAGTGCAACCACTGTCCCCGGTATCAACCGGGCGTCTTTCCACTGAGGAGCATGGTAGACACGTGGAGAAACTTCTTTCACCCCTTCCATAGGACACCATAAGTCACTAGTGCGGTATACCAGACGCTTTGTCTTTTCTTCAAAAGCAATCCCTCCCTGGGGAGCACTGGACCAGCCTTCGCCGTATGATTCAAAGAAGCCTTTCTCATTGATGCGACATTTCACCCATGCGGCAGGTTCAAAAGTAATTCCTTCCTCTCCACTTTTCAACACCTTGACCTGAGTAATGTGGGGAGTTTCAAAATCTATGCTGAAATTACGTAAAGTACAATCCTCTGAACGAAGCAAAGAAAGTGGAAGCATACGGCCATGAAAGATAAAATCGGCACCTTGTCCGTCCACGGTCAGCCCCTTCCAATCCTCCAGAGGAAAACCTACCGTTTTCGGATTATCCTGGTCATGGTTGGAAATATAATACTCACGGACAGCCGCCCCTTCAGGGTGGAAATCGTAACGTCCGGATTCAAAAAGCAGGGTGACCTTATCGCCGGAAGCGACTTGAGTCTTGATGTCTTGTAACGCCTTCTGCAATTTAGCTGAAAGATTCTCGTGTGTGTCCGGTACCAGACCATAATTTCGCATTTCGACTACTTTACTTCCGGCAAAAGCGGAAACAGCGAGCCATACGAAGCAGAAATTAAAGATAATTCGTTTCATTTAGGTTCATTATAGGTTAGTTAGAATGACAAAACTAACAAAAATTCCTAACTTCGCAACCATAAATAAAGAAGAAAACAACATGAAAAAGATATTTTTGTCCTTCCTGCTGGTGATGGTAGGAATATCGCACACTTTGGCACAAGGGTTAGACGCCAATGTGGAACAACGTCTAAAAGATTTCTTCACCCAATATGAAACATCTTACGCCAACATAGGCAAGTGCAAATTAGACCGTTATGAAGTCAATCATAACCAAAAGAAACTGGACGTATATGCCAGTCCCAGCTTCGGCTACCAACCGTTCACACCCGAAAACACGGAAGCCATCTACCGGTTACTCAAACAAAGCTTACCCGGCCCTGTAAATTATTACGATATAACCATTTATGCCGATGGAAAATCCATCGAAGACCTGGTTCCCAACTATCTGAGAAAGAAACAGGACAAAAGCCGCTTATGGCAACGGACAGATTATAAAGGTAATCCATGGGTAAAAAATAATTCCCGCCCCTTTACTGCCAGCAAAGGATTGGAAGGCAGACACATCGCCCTTTGGCAAAGCCACGGAAAATATTATAAGAATGACAAAGGATGTTGGGAATGGCAACGTCCACGCTTGTTCTGTACCACAGAGGATTTATTCACCCAATCATTCGTCATACCTTATATTATACCCATGCTGGAAAATGCAGGAGCCATAGTGTATACTCCCCGTGAACGTGACTGGCAGCGCAATGAAGTGATTGTGGATAATGACATTCACCCCCAAGGTTGCATCTATCAGGAGATAAAAAGCCGGAAAGGTAAATGGAAAACCGCCCCCACCCCGGCATTCGCTCAAAAACGGTTGATTTACCGGGACGGACAAAATCCTTTTGAAGAAGGTACGGCCCGCTTTGCCTCCACCGAGAAAAAACCGGAAAAAGCCTTTGCACAATGGATTCCCCGTATTCCCGAAACAGGAAAATATGCCGTCTATGTGACTTATCAGACTTTACCCGGAAGTGTGAGTAACGCCAAATATCTGGTTTTCCATAAAGGGGGTGTCACTGAATTTCTAGTCAATCAACAAATAGGGGGAGGCACCTGGGTTTACCTGGGCACTTTCGAGTTTGATAAAGGGACTAACGATTACGGCATGGTGGTATTAAGTAATGAGAGTAGACAAAAAGGAGTGGTATGCGCCGATGCTGTCCGTTTTGGCGGAGGAATGGGAAACATATCGCGCGGTGGAAAAACCAGCGGCCTACCCCGCTACCTGGAAGGGGCACGCTACGCCGCACAATGGTCGGGCTTTCCCTATCCGGTTTACAGTCCCAGTGAAGGTAAGAATGACTATACCGACGATATAAACGCCCGCAGCCAGATAATCAATTATCTCAGCGGAAATTCTGTGTACAATCCAAAGGAGAAGGGATTGGGCGTTCCTTTTGAAATGACCTTGGGAGTGCACAGCGATGCAGGTTTTTCCAAAGAAGATGATTTAGTAGGCACGCTGGGTATTTATACCACCGATTATAATAACGGTGAACTGAATGCCGGCATCTCCCGTTATGCTTCCCGTGATTTGGCAGATATGGTCTTGACCGGCCTGCAACGGGATATCTCCGCCCAATTCGGTATCCGGTGGCAACGTCGCAGCCTGTGGAACCGCAATTACAGCGAAACTCGTCTGCCTGCCGTTCCCTCGATGATTCTGGAACTCCTCTCCCATCAGAACTTTGCCGATTTGAAACTAGGACACGATCCGCGTTTCAAGTTTACCGTAGGGCGTTCTGTTTACAAATCCGTACTAAAATATCTGAGTACCATGCATGGAACGGATTATGTAGTCCAACCTTTACCGGTAAGTAATTTTGCCATTCATCCCGGAAGTAGAAAAAACACCTTCCGACTAACTTGGCAAGCGGTAGACGATCCGTTGGAACCGACTGCCAAAGCACAACAATACATCGTCTACACCCGCCTGGGACATGGTGGATTTGATAATGGAACGTTAGTACGCGGTACTGAATATATCTTCGAAGCCGAACCGGGACTGGTATATAGTTTTAAAGTTACCGCAGTCAACAAGGGGGGAGAAAGTTTTCCTTCCGAAATCCTGTCAGCCTATCAGGCAAAGAAAAGCAAAGGAACAATATTGATAGTCAATGGATTCGACCGTCTGAGCGGACCTGCTACCGTAGAATCTCCTTTCTTACAAGGCTTTGATTTGAATACGGATCCGGGGATACCTTATATAAATACGCCCGCCTTCTGCGGAACGCAACAAAGCTTCGACCGTAGCCGCATAGGGCGGGAAACCAAAGACGGGCTGGGGTATAGCGACAGCGAGCTGGAAGGAAGGTTGATAGCCGGAAATACTTTCGACTATCCGTTCATTCATGGTAAAGCTATCCAGGCAACCGGAGGGTACTCTTTTGTGTCGTGTAGTGATGAAGCCGTTGAAAATGGTTTTGTCCGGCTGGCAGATTACCCCATTGCAGACCTGATATTCGGAGCCGACAGACGTCCCTTCTCCAACACCCTACAGCAGCTGATCACCTCCTACTGCCAAAAAGGCGGCAACCTGATACTCAGCGGTTCATATATAGGAAGTAACATGAACAGTCCCACAGCACTGAACTTCACCGAAAACATATTAAAATATAGTTTCGGAGGCAGTATGCTCAACTCCACTTCGGGAGAAATATACGGAGCCGGCACCCGTTTCAATATCCCCCGCACCATCAATGAACAAACCTATGCCGTACCCGCTCCCGACTGTCTGACTCCGGTGGCTCCGGCTTACTCTGCTTTCGTTTACAATCCGGGAAATTACAGTGCCGGCATTGCCTACAAAGGTACTTATCGTACCTTCGTTCTAGGCTTCCCTTTTGAAAGCATTCAAGGAGTGAAGGAAAGAGCACGGGTAATGAGTGCTATTCTGGGCTTCTTCGGCAGCAAGTGATATTTTTAAACGAAAATAAAAGAACAAATAAGAGGTTATTTCATAAAAACGCCTAACTTTGTCCGTATAAACCATTAAAATTAAACGACTATGTACACTATACAGACTAACGCCTCTGGCACACGTAGCATGGAAATCTCAGAAGAGAACCTGCAAACTATTGAGAAATATGCTTTATTTCAACATCTAATAGATAGTAACGGTATCGTGGACGAGTCGGTACTGGACAAACTGAAGCTGAATATCCGCTCACTGATAACCAGTGAGGAAGGAAATAATAAAGAACTGCTTGACCTTTGCATTGATGTAATTTATCATAATAACATGAAAGCTTTCGGACTTCATCAACTTATTCTGCTTTATATCCAATGGGAGAAGGAGAAAAATAAGGATGAAGAAGAGATATAACTAACTTATCTCTGTAGCAAAATAAAAAACAATACGTATCATTGAAAGAATACAAACTTACAGACTGGTTGCCGACAACCAAGAAAGAAGTGGAAATGCGTGGGTGGAAAGAACTGGACGTTATCTTGTTCAGCGGTGACGCCTATGTAGATCATCCTTCATTCGGTCCGGCAGTGATTGGAAGATTATTAGAGGCACAAGGCTTAAAAGTAGCTATTGTGCCTCAACCTAACTGGCGTGACGACCTGCGCGACTTTAAGAAGCTGGGACGTCCACGCCTCTTTTTCGGTGTGTCCGCCGGATGCATGGACAGCATGGTAAACAAATACACTGCCAACAAGCGTTTGCGCAGCGAGGATGCTTATACTCCCGACGGCCGCCACGACATGCGTCCCGAATACCCCAGCATCGTTTATACACAGATTTTAAAAAAAATCTATCCCGATGTACCTGTCATTTTGGGAGGTATAGAAGCATCTTTGCGTCGTGTCAGTCATTACGACTATTGGCAAGACTGTCTGCGTAAATCAATCCTGATAGATTCAGGAGCCGATTTATTGATCTATGGAATGGGCGAGAAGCCGATTACGGAACTTGCAAGAGAATGAAGACATTGGCGGACGCCATCGGACAGCCCCATGAATCTGCTCCTGCAGAAAGTCTTCCGATTCCACATGATATTTTGCAAACAGCCTACATAACCCGTAAGGGAGAACCATGTGTCCGTCTGA
>ENA-OQEX01000127-OQEX01000127.1-human-gut-metagenome-genome-assembly--contig:-NODE-127-length-45335-cov-3.675987_pt1 | contig 45335 bp, 51 predicted proteins | sample MGYA00242802_ERZ504649 | MGnify/ENA primary metagenome ERZ504649 (study PRJEB26092, sample SAMD00036194) | human gut metagenome | host: Homo sapiens | study: EMG produced TPA metagenomics assembly of...
AAAAAAATAAAAAATCCGGTTTCCCCTTTTCAGAGAAACCGATTCATGATGAACGAGTGATTTTATTTCAATCAATAATTATTCTTCTTCACTTCGAAATAAGCTTGCGGATGCAGACATGCAGGACATACTTCAGGAGCTTCCGTACCTACATAAATGTAACCGCAGTTACGGCACTGCCATACAGTTTCTTCCGCTTTCTTGAATACTGTGCCTTCTTCCACATTCTTCAATAAAGCCAGATATCTTTCCTCATGCCCCTTTTCAGCTTCAGCGATTCTGCGATACATAGTAGCGATAGCAGGAAAACCTTCCTGATCGGCCACATCAGCAAAGTGAGGGTAATCAGTAGTCCATTCTTCATTTTCACCGGCAGCCGCAGCTTTTAAATTCTCCATAGTGGTACCAATGATACCTGCAGGATAGCTGGCAGTGATTTCTACCATACCACCTTCCAACCATTTAAACATACGTTTCGCATGTTCCTTTTCCTGATCAGCTGTTTCAGTAAAAATAGCAGCAATCTGTTCATAACCTTCTTTCTTTGCTGTACTTGCAAAGTAAGTATAACGCATTCTAGCCTGTGACTCACCTGCAAATGAAGTCAGCAAATTTTTTTCTGTCTGTGTACCTTTTACGCTCTTAGCCATAATAATTAGTTTTATTAGTTAGTTATTATTCAATCATCTTTTGGTAATACAAAGATATATCTTTTATTCCAAATTGTATTCATTACAATTATATTTTTATATTTAATTAAACGTTCACTTTATATAAAATAAACAAGAACACCTATATTTGTGTTCACAACAACATTAACATTTTTCATTATGAAAAGCATCATCAAATTATTCACTTTTCCCCTCCTTACTATAATAGGATTTAATTCGTGTGCGTCCATACCGTTAAAGGTCGGAGATCTGAAAACAACTCCACTTACACTGTCAGCTATCTGTTTGAACATGACGGTTGCAAGGTATATCGTTTTTACGATAAAGGAAATTACGTTTACTTTACTACGAGAGGAGATGTAACCAGTATCACAAATGATTCTACCGCCCAACGCACCATTACTATCAACAAAACACCCTATGAATAACAAAAATACGAATTTAAATAGAATAATACCTTAATTTATACATTAATTTTATCTACTTTTGCAACTCGTTTAAAATCATAGCATAAAGTAGTTGACAAATGAAAGCATTTGAATTCAAGCCGAAGCTCTTCACTACCCTACAGAATTATTCAAAAGAGAGCTTCATGGCCGACCTTATGGCCGGAATTATCGTAGGTATTGTTGCACTTCCACTAGCTATCGCATTTGGTATCGCTTCGGGAGTTTCTCCAGAAAAAGGCATCATCACTGCTATTGTAGCAGGATTTATCATCTCTTTATTAGGAGGAAGCAAAGTACAAATAGGCGGACCTACCGGAGCATTTATCGTAATTATCTATGGTATCATCCAAGAATACGGCATCAGCGGATTAACAGTAGCAACTCTTATGGCAGGAGTACTCCTTATTTTATTAGGTGTATTCAAGCTGGGAGCTGTTATCAAATTTATTCCTTATCCCATTATTGTAGGATTTACCAGTGGTATTGCCGTCACCATTTTTACGACACAGATTGCCGATATCTTCGGACTGAACTTCGGAGGAGAAAAAGTACCGGGAGACTTTATAGGCAAATGGATGATTTATTTCCGTCATTTTGATACTGTTAATTGGTGGAACGCCATTGTCAGCATAGTCAGTGTCCTGATCATCGCACTGACTCCCCGATTCTCAAAAAAGATCCCAGGCTCGCTAATTGCCATCATTGTAGTGACTATTGCCGTATACCTGATGAAGACATACGGAGGAATCACTTGCATCGATACCATTGGCGACCGTTTTACCATTCAGTCACAGTTGCCGGATGCAGTAGTACCAAATTAGATTGGGAAGCTATCAAGAATTTATTTCCGGTTGCCATCACCATCGCTGTACTAGGAGCCATAGAATCTCTGTTGTCTGCTGCCGTAGCCGATGGTGTCATTGGTGACCGCCACGATTCAAACACGGAACTGATAGCCCAGGGCGCAGCAATATTATCGCTCCACTGTTTGGCGGTATTCCTGCTACAGGAGCCATCGCACGTACCATGACCAATATCAACAACGGTGGAAAATCACCTGTTGCAGGTATCATTCATGCAGTCATTCTGTTGCTGATTCTCTTGTTCCTGATGCCTCTGGCACAATATATCCCGATGGCCTGTCTGGCAGGTGTATTGGTGATTGTTTCTTATAACATGAGCGGCTGGCGTACTTTCAAGGCGTTGCTGAAGAATCCGAAATCAGACGTCACCGTACTACTGATCACTTTCTTCCTGACTGTTATCTTTGATTTAACCGTAGCTATTGAAGTAGGTTTGCTCATTGCCTGTGTATTGTTCATGAAACGTGTCATGGAAACAACAGAAATATCGGTTATCAAAAATGAAATCGACCCCAATAATGAATCCGATCTGGAAGTGCACGAAGAACATCTCATGGTTCCCAAAGGTGTGGAAGTATATGAAATCAATGGTCCCTACTTCTTTGGTATCGCTACCAAGTTTGAGGAAATCATGTCCGAACTGGGCGACCGTCCCAAAGTACGGATTGTACGTATGCGTAAAGTACCATTCATTGACTCTACCGGTATTCACAACCTGACTAATCTATGTGAAATGTCTAAAAAAGAAAATATTCAGATTGTGCTTTCGGGAGTGAATGAAAAAGTGCATCAAATTCTTGAAAAATCAGGATTTAATGAATTACTGGGAAAAGAAAATATCTGTCCTAATATTAATGTAGCACTGGAAAAGGCAAAGGGCATTATAGAAAAATAAAACGGACTACTCTATTAAAAGAATTTATCTATGGAAAAGAGGATACTCCCGATAGCTGGAATATCCTCTTTCTCATCTAAATACTTCAGGTTGGTACTACTCCACCAAAGAGTGGCATGAATAGAATGCCAATATCCGTTCTTTCAGTAAATAGGTATATTTAGTCTGTGATTGTTGGGACAACGCATCTGCTAATTTCATTTTTATCTCATTATACTCATATACAGCCGACTTTCCAGCCATATACTTCTCTAACGCATACCGATGCGCCTCCCGATTGGCAGCTACCGCTTTGGTAGTAGATTCGTATTTCTCAAAAGCTGCCAACGCATCCATATATGCTTTCTCAATATCCTTATAGAGACTTTTCTTTTCATTTTCCAATGACAAGCGGGCATTATTCTCTTCCAAACGCGCTGTTTTTACCTGATTCCTCGTAGAGAAGCGGTCAAAAAGAGGGATGCTTAATGTGAAATAAATGCTTTTCTGCATATTGTTTTTAAACTGCTGATAAAAAGACGGATTCATTGCACGACGAGAATAATAGTAACCGGTATTGATTCCGGCACCCAAAAAAAGCTGTGGGTAATATCCCGACTTGACAACTTTTGTACTTTTCACTTTACTCTGCAAAGAATAATGAGCTTGCTTTATCTGAGGCATACAGCTTAATGCCGAGGCGTAAATCCCCTCAGGAGTGACAGACTCCATAGAAACTATACTTTCATCCAAAGAATCTACATCAAAATACTCCTCACCCTTCAACTCCATCAATTGCATCAAGTCAAGAAAAGAAAGCCGCAGCGAGTTCCTAGCTTCAGTAGCCACCAGCTCATCATCAGCCAATTGAGCTTTCACATCATATAATTGAGACTGCGGAACTTTTCCATTCTCTATCAAAATCCGTGTTCTGATTTCTTGTTCTTTTGTCAACCGGATTTGTTCTTGAGCGATACGATAGATTTCTTTATTCAACAGTATCTGAAAATAATAGTTAGTTACATTGAGTGACAAATTGTTTTCTATCAATTCCTTATTTGCCTCAGCCGCCAATATATCGAATTTATTCCGGGTAATGGATGCACTTGTTTTGAATCCGGTAAAAAGAGGCATTTCAGCACTGGCAGAGAATGAAGAATTTTGTATGTTGCTATCTTCATACGTATTATCCTGATTCAAGCCCTGCCAAAAGAAAAACGTTGTGAAGCTCCTACATTCAGGTCGGGCAGAAAACTGCTCTTCAGCGTATTTCTCTCTACTTTCAAACTTTTAATCCGGTTTTGACTCTGCTTCACCTCTATATTGTGCAGTATGGCATAATCTATACATTCTTTGAGACTCCACTTCTTATTTTGTGCTTGTATATTCGCTATAAATACGATGGCTGCAACAGCTGCAACTATTAACTTTTTCATACTGCTCATTCTTTAACCTATTTCATCAAACTGTTCCTTCCATAAACGATGATACATCCCATTCGAATTGAACAATTCTTCATGAGTACCTGCCTCGATTACTTGCCCCTTATCAATCACCACAATCTTATCAGCATTCTTCACTGTACTCAACCGATGAGCAATCACGATAATCGTTTTCCCCTTCCGTGCCAATGCATCCAGCGTCTGCTTTACATAGCGTTCGGAAATAGAATCAAGCGAAGACGTTGCCTCATCGAAAATAAGTATCTCCGGTTCCTTATACAAAGCACGTGCTATGCAAGCCGCTGCCGCTCGCCACCCGACAAGGATGCACCATGTTCACCGATATAAGTCCGGTAGTCCTTAGGCAAACCATCTATAAAGTCCTTCAAGCCAAGTTGTTCTGTCAAATCTACAATTTTCTTCATGTCCGGATGCAAGTCGCCTACCGCTATATTCTCTGCAATGCTGCCGGCAAATAATTCAATCTGTTGAGGTACTGTTCCCACCCGGCGACGAAGGCTGCGATTGTCTATTTGCGCAATATCATAATCGCCTATGCGAATGCGACCCTCCTGTATAGGATAAATATGCTGTAACAACGAAATCAAAGTCGTCTTGCCCGACCCGCTTTCTCCCACTATGGCAGTAGTCTTCCCCTTTTCTATCTTCAAGCCCAATTCCTTGAACACATCCTTGCGCGAACCATAGCGAAACGAAACATTCTCAAACGTAATATCGCCTACCATATCCGGTTCTAATATTATCTTTTGATTATTATCCTGTTCGCGTTCCAAGTCCATAATCTGGAATAAGCGGTCGGCGGCAATCAGTGCATCCTGGATAGTCTGATTGGAAGAAATCAGCGAGCCGATAGGAGAAATTACATAACCAACCAAGGAATAAAACACCATCAGAGCTCCGGGTGTCAACTCCTGATCGACCACTAAAATACTTCCTAACCAAAGAATGGCAATCGTAATGCCGGTGGATACAAACTGAATGCCGCCTTGCGCCATAATGGATCCATAAATACTGCGATACGTATTCTTTAATAAATGTACAAAACGAGTTTCCGTTTTCAAATTGGCATATTCCTCTATACCGAATCGTTTGATAGTAGAAATAGAATTAAGAGACTCCACCAATTGCGCTTCCAAATCAGCACTACTTTCCATAATACCGCGCTGATATTTCCGGTTCAATTTATTAAATCCCCAGAAAATAAGCAAGAATAAGGGCAGACACTAATGTAATCAATGCCAGCTCCCAGGAATAAACGAACATAAGGCACACAGAGAAGACAAGAATCATGATATTAACCACCAGATCCAACGAAACATTATTGATAAAATTACGGATTTTCACCGCATCATTGACGCGTGAAATAATTTCACCTACGCGCATCGTATCAAAGAATTGCTGAGGTAAAGTCAGCAGATGCTTATAATATCCTAAAATCAATGCCGCATCAATCCGTTGTCCGGTCTTTAAAGCCAGAATACTTTTCATTGCTCCGATAAAAGTCCGCAATAGCAGGATGACCAGCATGATCACTCCCATGAGATTGAGTAAATTGATATTTTTATCTACCAATACATAATCTGTAATTTTACCTACATAGATGGAAGTGGATAATCCCAAAATGCTATAAATAAGCGCACCAAACACGGCTTGTAGCATCACGCTTTTGTGAGGAGCCAGCAGAGAAAAGAACTTCTTTGTCATACCGGTTTTCATGTTTCCGGTCTTGAAAGTTTCTTCCGGTTCCAATAACACCAGTACACCGGTCCACATTTTCTCAAATTCCTGATTGGTCACGCGATGCATCCGCCCGTCACCCGGATCCATATACTCTATGTATTCTTTCTTTTTCTCCACCTTATATATCACTACAAAATGCTGAAGCTGCTCGTGCACGATGACATGGGCAATAACAGGTTTAGGAACAATGTACAATGCCTCAAACTTAGCCCGCACTCCTTTAGCTGACAAGCCCAGCTTATTAGCAGCCTCTATCAACCCAAAATATTCGTTCCTTTTGATCGGTAAACGCATATTGGCGGATACGTGCAATGGGAAATTGCAAACCATAATAGGCACATACGGAAGCCAGACAAGCCGCTCCGCAATCTGTAATATCAAACTGTTTTATTTTAATACCTTTCTTGCTCATCATTGAATATTTATAAATGAATTGTAGAATCAAAATTTAGCTATCATCGCATTATTCTCATATTGTTTGGGATTCGCCCAATCGTCTATCTTTTGGTAGAGCAAATCGAAAAGCGATCGCCGCGTTATCATAAAATGGGCACTGACGGTCATTCCCTTCTTTAATATTCCTTTCTGTCCGCTTTTCAGCATAAGATAGTTCCGCTCCATTTGACATTTCACTTTATAGAATGAGTTTCCCTGACTGTCGGTTAGGAAGTCTGATGAAATTTCGGTCACTTTGCCGGGTAATGTTCCCCATTCATTATAATTAAATGATTCCACCTGTACATTGACCGGCATTCCCAAACTCATAAAACCGATATTTCGAGGAGTAACATATATTTCCATACACAGTGTGGAATCCGGCTGATAACTGCCAATGACTGTCCTGCCTGTATACTGCTTCCCCTGTATATGCCGGAAAATTGATCAATGGTTCCACTTATCGGACTACGAACTATATAGAGTTCTTTATCTTTCAACTCTTGCTTCAGTGTAGTATTCATTTCGCTACGAGAATTACGATACGTATTCAGATCTGCCTGCCACGTACTCAACTGGCTTTGTATCAATGAAGCCAGTTCATTTTGCCGGCTTTGATATTGAAAATAATATTTATCATATTCTTCTTCTGAAATCACTTTCTTATCAAACAGGTTTTTATTGCGCTTATACTCTTTTTCTGCCTGTGCCAAAGAGGTTTCCAATTCTTCTTTCTTTTTGATAAAATAGGTATATTCCTGTTGACGCACCGGAGAATGAAACCCGGCAGGACATTCGCCTTTGCCAGATAAGCCAAATCTGACAAATGTGCTTCATAGTCATTCAGGCGATTCGTTTGATAATTGATTTTATAATCGGAGTTATTGGTGCGGAAGCGGAGGAGTACATCGCCTTTATTCACTTGATCGCCCTCGCGCACATAAACTGAATCTATTAATTCTGTGATAGACGATTTTATTTCAGTTTTTTCAGTAACCGGCCTTACTACTCCACTGCCTTGCACAGAGATATCTACATAGATAAAAGGCAATGCAATCATAGCGGCAGTCACGGCTGCCAATACTATCCAATAGATAATTTGGGATTTTGTGGTGTGTTGATAGATGTATGTTTCAATACTGTTCTCTATCCATTCATTTGATAATAACATAACATTTCTACTTTTACTGATTCATGCAGCAAAAGTAGAATGAAAGAAAAAAGATATGTGTTATCGAATTGTTATCTTTAGGTTAATATCTATAAGTTTATACAGAAAAGATTCAGTGTTGACATGTTTTCAACACTGAATCTTTATTTAGAATGCACTATAGACAATTCCAATGATACCATTAATGCTTTTGAAACGATATCAAGCGTCTTTATTTTTTCTATATATCAATATGACATTATAAAAAAGTCCTATTATATAGATAATTATAAATGCTTGCACACTAGTTATCTCAAATACAAACTGTTTCGTTTTAAAATAAACAATCATCAAATTCACTAGTTGCATGGAAATAAATAGTATGACAAAATTCTTTGTATATAGTTTAATTCTACTCATTTTTTAATGGATTATACAATTGATTTAGTGGATATTCTTTAGCTTATCTCAATATATCACACTATGCATTTTTTGCTATCTCAATTAACAAGCGCAATTATTAAAATAAAACATTAGTTTCACAATTGCAATACCAAATTACTCTACTATAAGCAAAAGAGTACATACACTCCATACATTGCACAGGCCCCATAAAATGCTTTACCTATTTTATGTCCCAATTCTCTACCTTCTTCATAAGATCCTCCATCAATCTGTCGAAGTTCGTCAAAAGTTAATTCATTCATAATGATAATTTTTAAATTAATACTAATAAAGAGGGGATTCAACTATACCAACAAGTACCCCAATAAAAGAAGTTATATTACTCCAATTTTGCCTTGCCGTACTTGAGTTCATATAATAAGACATTGGTACTCCAGCTAGAATTTCTTTCAATTCAGATGATGTCAATTTTGATGTCACTATATCATTTTCCATTTTTTCTTCGTATTATAAAATTAATTGCTACTATCAGTAAAATAAGTTTGCTCACTATATTTATAGAGTTAAATATACTTCTTCTATATTCAAATTAGAATTTGAAGGAGTAATACAAACAATACAAATACTACCAAAAATCCAAAAAGAAAAATAGTTTTTATCATTTTAACTATTCCACTATTATCTCTACAGAATTTCTCTATTATTGATTTGTACCTCATCATTTATATTTTTTTATTCATTTCATAAATATACTGAGTAGTTTAAATAGATTTTCTCATAAACTATTTTGATTACTATTTTTTACAAATTCAATATCATATAAAAATTATAGTAATATTACAATTTCTAAACTATAGTCAAAATTATGTTTACATAAAAGCTACCAGCAGACAACATCCGCCAACAGTCCATATTTCTCATGGAGTTGTTCCATCTGTTCCGCAGTAGGAGCATACACCCTCCCGATACCTGTACATGTTCCTCACCACTGAGTGGCTTCACCATGCAATAATCATTTTTTTTCATACTTCATTTTGTGTTTTATTGTTATATATGCGAATCAGTAGTTGAAATACCTACTTGATTCAGTTAGTTAAAATGTTATTATTCAATTAATTATCTCGTTTATTTATTTCTCAATCTCCTTGAAAATCAGTATATTAGAAGAATAAAACCACTCATTATTCTAATTATGATTCCCAAGGAGAAAGAGCTAAAACTTATAAAAATATATATGTACATCTGCGATATTTACCAGTCTTCACTGAAGTTTTACTGCCAGAGATTCAGTAATAATGCAACTCCTATCTTTACAGACCAGGAACTGCTTACCGTATATCTGTTTTGCGGAGCCTATCAGCGATACTTCCAAATCAAAGAGATACATACATTCACTGAAGAATATTTGCTCTCATGGTTCCCCAACCTACCTTCTTATCAGACATTCAACTATCGGTTAAACCTGATGAGTGAGGCCATTAGTGAACTTGTAAAGCATCTCATTACATTCTTTAAACCAGAGGATTGCGATTCTATGACATCACTTATTGACTCTATGCCTATTATTACCTGTGCAGGAAAGAATAAAACAGGAAAGGTAGCTACTGAAATTGCAACCAAAGGATACTGTTCTACAAAGAACATGTATTACTTCGGTCTCAAACTCCATGCTTTAGCCTTCCGCAGGGAAGGAACTATTCCATTCCCGGAAATGATTCTCTTATCATCGGCAGAAGAGAATGACCTGACAGTTCTTAAAAGAGAAGCCGCTGATAGCCTTATAAACAGAAACATCTTTGCCGATAAGATATACTCGGATTTTTCTTACTGGGGCAATAAGCAACAAGAACAAGGAACTACTATGCTAACTCCCGTGAAAGCAATAAAAGGAGAGGAACCAGTTATTACTCAAAGAGAGAAAGCTGGAAGAGAACTGTTCTCTACTGCTGTTTCAAAGGTCAGACAGCCTATAGAAGCGTTTTTCAACTGGCTGAATGAGAAAACAAATATTCAAAGAGCGATGAAAGTCAGATCAACATCTGGACTTTTAGTACATACGATGGGAAAAATTGCCATCGCACTCATTTATCTAATTTTTTAAAACAAGAATCAGAAATCAACTACTGATTCGCATTACTAATAATCATTCTATTTATTGCATAAGACAATAAGGCACCAACAAAAGTAGCAATTATATCTTTATAATCACATAATCCCCCTTCCACTATCAATCCCAATAATTCATATATCATCAATCCACATGAAGAATATAAAAGCAACTTAATCGGTTTGTACATTTTCATTAGGAGAAAAAAGAGAAACAAGAATAAAAAAACAACACATTCACCAAACAGATTAGTGTATGTATCGGCAAGATAGAAATCAAATAAATGATTTGTATATACCAAGGACGGTAATATGTCCGGAATAGCAGCATTATTATGATAAAGAGACAACCTACTATCAAGTGAAGCAATCTATGTTTTTTCTCATAATTACGATATCTAGTTGCTAGTCAGGAAAGCTTATAAGCAATCCTGACTAATAAATTCTTATTTAAAATTAATCATACTAGTATATTATATAATTGAATAACAATTGATATAACCACATAAATAATCAAGATAAAATTGATTCGCTTCAATTTTTTGTTTTCCTTTTGTAAATCCGTTTGTTTCATTATCTATTCGTTTTTATCCATAAGCTGTTGGACTATTTTGTGCCATCTGACCAAAATATTCTAAAAAATTACAAATACTTGCTCCTATAGAACCTACACTATTCCCCAAACTTCTCATTGCTTTATCTCCACCACAAAAACATTTACATTCTTGCTCAGATAATTCTTCATAAACACATTTCATAAAATAATACTTTAATGATTAATTTCTTGTTCCGTTCCATCCCTCATTAACCCCACGCAAAAATCATCCCAATTATTGTATACATAAATTGCAGCACCAGCCACAGCAAGAGCTAAAGCGACCCATCCACCATTCACTTCTTGCATCTCATTCACATTCATTTCCTGCATCAAAGCACTATTTTCTAAATTTTTCATAATAGTATTTTTTATTAGTTAATAAATTGTATTTATCTAAAAGCCTACCAGCAGATAATATCCGCTAATGGTCCATATATTTTACGGAGTCGTTCCATCTGTTCCGCAGCAGGAGGCATACACTCTCCCGATACCTGTACATGTTCCTCACCACTGAGTGGCTTCACCATGCAATAATCATTTTTTTTCATACTTCATTTTGTGTTTTATTGTTATATACTAAGAAAATAATTCTCTAAAATAGCTCCAAGAACATTCATATACAGAAACTGTCATATTACATTAATATCCGTACTATTTCCCTTTATCATCTTCTTTTTTTCTTACACTAATATTAAGTATCGCTACCAGAAAAAGAAAGCATACGGGAATCAACTTAGCCCGGTCTCCCTCATAGAGAAATAAAGCTATAGCAAGTAAAAATACTGATACAATATACAGAATACTCTTTTTCATATTCAACAGAATGTTGCCACACCTACTAATGCTCCACTGTATCCACCCAAAGCTTCACCCGAAACAGTCCGGCTCCTGTCAAAATACCAAGACCTGCACCACCGACCGCACCAGCTACATATTTAGCATACTGAGTAATTAGGGTTGTTTCGATGCGACAAATATAAATCTACTTTTTCAAACTCTTTGTTATCAGATTATTATCTTTAGATTAATGTTAAATCGTCGTACAAGACATATCATTTATCATCTAAAATAATATCCTCCGAAAAAAAGTATTGCTGCAACAATCCATATTATCAGCAAAGCAATAAAAATTCTTTTTGTCCAGCTATATGCTTTTTTAAACTGATGACATAGGAAACATCTGACTTTCTATTCTTTTTCCAAGCCTCTATACTATGGTATAAAGGAATTATGCCTAAAACAGGACACATAAAAGTTAGCAGAACCGATAATAAAAGGACTGTTGATATATGTTCTTTTTCCATACTGATTGTTATTTTAAAATGCACAATAAATTGCACTGCCTAGTACTCCACCAACAGTACATGCTCCAAAAAACAAATCGCCAATATCACATGCTATAGGGTGGTTATTCTCATAAAAATCTTTATAATTTTGGTATTCATCATTGGCACACTGATACCAACTAGCAAGACTTCTTGTTTTTACTAAATTTTCATCATCAAATTCCAATTTTATATCTTTCAAGGTATTATCAGATATATATAATGTTGCAAATAGTACTTCATCAGTCGTGTAGTGATAAAGTATATAATTATTTTCGTCTATATTTTCTTTCACCAAAATAGCATCAAGTTTTATATCTCTATTATCCTCTCTATAAACAGATAAATAAAATTGTTCTATATTTCGACCTGAGGCACGAGTGATATAAGGAACCTCTTTGCTTTTCAATTCATAACCTAGTCCATTTTGTTTGATATCAATAATCACAGTACTTTCCTTTCTTTTTCCATCACAGATTCGGAATTACTACAACTAAAGAACAACAATGTAATAAAGCAAGCGCAAAATGATTTTGCGATTTTAAATACAATTCTTTTCATATTCATATAGTTTTCTATTAATGCAAATCAATAGGAAGTACTGATACTGATTTACATTAGTTAATAAAATTGTACTTATATAAAAACCTACCAGCAGATAACATCTGCCAACAGTCCATATTTCTCATTTGTTCCGCTGTAGGAGGCGCATAACCTCCCGATATCTGTGCATATTCCTCGCCACTGAGTGGCTTCACCATGCAATAATCATTCTTTTTCATACTTCATTTTGTGTTTTGTTGTTATATACTAAAAAAAATAATTCTCTAAAACGGCTGGGTACTACAAATACACTAGTCAGACTAGTACTGCTACTGTAAATGTAGCATCCACCATAAATATTCATACATTCTGCTAACGTCAGCGTTTCATTTCATTTAATTCTTATCATGTTCTGTGTTCGTGTTATTATTTTCCCTATTTCAATATTAGGGCAATCTCTGATTCTTCTTTTGAACAAGCGGACAGTAAAAAGTGGTATACCGGTCATGTGATTTACGTCCCCACCTTGTTCGTTTATACTCGTTTTTTCCATATCTCTCTTTTTGGGTTTGTTTTGATGCGACAAAGGTAAATTGCTTTTTTCTAACTCTTTGTTATTGAAGTGTTATCTCTATGTTAATTGTTTATATATCTGGGTATACACTTACCTTCTTCATTCAATACATAAACAACTCTTCCTTCACCACCATAAATATTTTCTTTTTCTCCTTTTCTCAATTCTAAAATAATATTTTCCATAACTTATTGTTTTAATTTAAATGACTTACATTTGTTTTACATTGCAAATATACAGGCTATTTTTATAATAAAATGTTATCCGATTGTTATCTAACATTAGAAATATGTTATTATCTTTGCAAAAAAATAAACATGAAAGGTAGACACATTAAAATACTCACTATTTTTGGATTAATAGCAATTATAGCTTTACAAACTATATGGTTATGTAATGCATATATACAGTTTTCACAAAGTATATATAAAGATAGTAATGACATTTTAAAGAAGTCCTTAAACAGGGAAGCTTCTATTAGATTTGAAAAAACACCTAAGGGAACAATGATAAATGGTGCTCCAATAAAAGATTCTAATGAAATAGTACCGGAAATAGCCTATTTGAACGAAGGATTATTAAAACTAGGATTAGAACTATCATTAACTAATGTTGATTCCCTCGCCAATGATTTCTTAAAAGCTACTAATATTGAAAGTACAATAACTATCTACCTACTGAATACTGACACAGAAAAAGTTCTGAATAAAAGCAAGAATGATTTAGATATCCATTCATTCGGGATTATAAAAACAGATATAATTCCGATCCGGACAGATTTATCACAAGGTGTGCAAATGATTTTAATAAACCCATATTACACAATTATTAAACGTATGGGGTTACTGCTAATAGCAACTGTCATATTGATGATTTTTGTAATAGGATGTATTGTATATCAAATAAAAATCATCGCCAGACAAAATAAAATAGCCCAACTCAGAAGATTTTTCTTATGCCATGATTCATGATATGAAAACACCACTCAGTTCTATCACGATGTGTACTAGTTTTCTGCACAGTGGAAGACTGGATGACAAACCTGAAATGAAAGAGAAATATTTTACTATCGTAGAAAATGAAGCAGATCATTTATTAGCATTGACCAATAAGATACTTACATTATCAAAACTAGAAAATCATAAATTGGAAATGAATAAGAAAAAAATCTCATTCGAACCTATTATTGAGGATTTAAAAGAGAAGTTTATAACAAAATCTGACAAACCCATTCATTTCACTATTGATTTAAAAGCCAAAGAAGTATATGTTGATGAAGAATTTTTTAAAGAACTTATGAGCAACTTGATAGATAATGCCATTAAATATTCCAAAAAGAGTATTGAAATAAAAATAAGTTCGCATTACGATGATAAATATACCATTATAAAAATATATGATAACGGAATGGGTATCTCAGAGAAAGATCAAAGAACCATTTCGACAAGTTTGAACGTGCTTCAGCAACTAAACGCACTAAATTTGGTGGAGCTACCGGATTTGGATTAGGTTTAAACTATGTTTATCAAGTAATTGAAGCACATGAAGGAAAAATATATGTAAACAGCATAGAAGGAGATTTTACAGAATTTACTTTGTTTATACCTAAAATTATGGAGGAACTATGATTAAACTTTTATTAGTAGAAGACGATCCCACTTTCAGTTATATCGTGAAAAGTGGATTACAGGAAATTATTGGTGGTTATGAAGTGATAACTGCTATGAATGGAAAAGAAGGATTGAAGGCTTGGGAAGAATATCATCCGGATATCATTATTTCGGATATTGACATGCCTGTAATGAACGGTTATCAAATGGTAGAGCGTATTCGTGAAACTGATGGAGAGACTCCTATTTTATTTGCTTCCGCATTGACTTCTCCCAAAGATGTAAAAGAAGGATATAAACTAGGTGTTAATAACTATGTGAAAAAGCCCTTTGTGCTGATGAACTGGATGCACATATACATGCCATTCTTAAAATAAAAGCAGGAACCAAATCACGCAATGAAAATGAACATTATAAACTGGGACGTTTCACACTGGATGCCAAACATGCCACACTGTATAATGATGAAACTGAAGAAAAAAAGATGTTAACTGTACGCGAGGCAAAAATACTTCAACTCTTCTGTAAGAATATAAATGAAACTGTGGAAAGAAAAGCTATCCTAAGCCGTTTTTGGGATACGGAAGACGATTATTTTAAATCACGCAGCCTGGATGTTTTTATCACGAAATTGCGGAAACTATTGAAAGATGAACCTCGCATTGAATTGAAAAATATCCGAGGAGTAGGTTATACATTGTTACTGACCTGAAAAAGTAAGATATGTTCATGAGCAAAGTAAGTTAACTTACTTGCCCCTCGAAGTTAACTTACTTTTTTCACTTAATATGAAACCGAAACCGGAATACCTGCCTCTTTCACCAATCCTCCTATTTTATCCAATTCCTTATGAGTAGCTTTTTCCAAATCATGATCGGGCGTTTCGCGGTCAATGGTATAAATCATCACTTGACGCGGAGCTATCTTTTTCACAACCTCCAACCAAGGTAACACATACCGGTCTGTCGTATTATTCACATCCTGACCTTGATAGGTACCTTTCATGAACATAGTCTGAATAATCAGCTTTCCTTTGAAAGCTTTCATGCCTTCTATAATTTTCTGCACATCATAATGTCCAGTAGGACGATCCGTCAAATGGATATAATCCGTATCAATGGTATCCAGTTTCAATATATTATTATCTATCTTATTCAATGCATCAAATACCTCCGGTTTGTGAATAAAAGTAGAGTTACTCAATACACTCACTTTTGCCTGGGGAAAATATTTATCACGCAGTGCCAAAGTATCCTCTATAATTCCTGCAAAGTGAGGATGAGCCGTCGGTTCGCCATTACCGGCAAAAGTCAGCACATCCGGTTTAGGACCATTTTGCTGCATATCAATCAAACGGGCCTCCAAAGCTTCACGAACCTGCTCGCGAGTAGGCAGTTTCTTTTTCGGACGATGATCTTCATTAAAACCACATTCACAATAAATGCAGTCGAAGGTACAAAACTTGCCATCTTCAGGAAGAAGATTGATTCCTAAAGAAACTCCCAAACGACGACTATGTACCGGACCGAAGATGGGAGAAGGATAAATGATTGTTGACATAGTTTTTTTTTCAGTTGATAACAGTACAAAAATACAGAATGTTTTTCAGAATTTCAGCCTCAACTGCAAATAAAGGTCACTCTTTGTACTGCCGTCAATTTCCTCCAAGGCGGAACTTATCTTATCCCGATTGAAATAATGAGTAGTTCCGTACTTGGCCTGCAAGATAATGTGTTTATTCAATTCATAACGGGCGTTCACTGCCACACGCATACCTTTATAATAGAATGAAGGCATGGAAAAAGCATAGAGCACACTCTTTTCATAGATAGTAAGACGGGAATTATAGTCATCTGTGTTAAACCATGCGGCACTCAAATCAAGCTGAAGAGGAAGCAAATGGAAGGTATAAGCAGCACTTTGAGAAACCAGAAAACCATTGGAAGCAGATTGCCCACGAAAGTTGATGCGTACATAATCCGCTATGGCTTTCAATGTCAGCTTATCTTTCACGCTATAATTCAATTGGTATCGGCATTTCTGCTGAATAGATGGAATAGTTTGCTTGGTTTTATCCTCAGCAGTGAAGTCCTTTTCCTTCTTTTTATAACGATATCTTATAAACATTTCCAGTTCATAAGTAGGTGAATAACTTAATTGGAGTAATCCGTCCAATCCTTTGGTTCCTGCTTTGCTTACTAAATATTTCTTCCAAGGGAAATAGAAAAAATCACCATAACAAGTCATTTTGATATACTTTAAAATACTGGTTTCCAATCCTATATAAAATCCACTCTCATTTTGTACCGTACTTCCCTCTCCTATAGAACGAGCATAAACCGATTGATATTTGGCATCATAATACCTGTTCATAACTATTAACTGTGTTCCTCCTTTCGGTGAATAACGTAACATATTCATGGTTGCCCAAGTACCACATTTGTCTATAGCCGTTTCACCCAATAAAGAGAAGCGTTTCCAAAAGAATTTATAATCTCCTCCCACATTATAAAAGTCCTTTCCACGGGGATAATAAATATTATAGTACTTCTTCTCAGGATTCAACGGCTTGTTGAAAACATTATAACAGCTGTTAATCCTAACTCACAGTACTTTCCATTATAATTTAAATTACTGCCAACCAACTGATTAGTTAATGTATTTTTCTTCTCAAACTCACGATACAACCGATGATATCCATCTTTTTTCAACGACCTTATAAACTGGTTATCAACAATACCATCCATCTTCCGATAAGAATAGAAACCATCCAATGTCCATCTTTTCGCCAACTTATAGCTGACTGCCATTCCTTGAAAATAGTTATATTCATCGGTAGAAGAGTGCTTGCGTATTCCCCGGCTCTTATTTCCCAAAGTAGAGAGTGTAGCTGTTTTTCCCATCCCGAAATCAGTGTTGATAACTAGTCCATAACCATAGCTGACACGGTAATTACCAAGAGCTAAAGTCTTGATATGACCTATATTACGAATTAACAAGTATAGTGAATAAAAATCATAACCTTTTTTATTTTGTCCGGTAAAGAAAGGTTCTCCTGCATCCTTTTCAGCAGTAATTCCTGCATAAATCTGATCCCGATAATGAAAACTATATCGCAGATTATGATAATATCCATATCCCAAATACTGTTTGTTCGGATTCTTTTTTAAAGTTTCTGCCGGGTACTGTTGATACCCGGCCTCGTATAAAAAGGAATATCAACACGTGTTGATAACTCTTGTTTACCGTATTTCAATATCCGCTTTATATTTGGTTTATATTGCTCTTTTTCAGGAGTTTCAAAGTAAATAAAGGGTAGTAAATAGTGAATAGTCTGCCTGTCAATATCTTCAATCATCCATAACTCATTGCGGGTAAGCATAGGACCATATTTGTACAGATAATACAATATATTCTCTACCAGTTGGTCAGAGAGAAATGGAAAACGTTCCAGTTGCTCTTTAGTTGCTGTATTGATATTGATGGGATTTTCACGTAATTCGGAAAGCTCCTCAAAGTGAGTATCCCATTGAAACGAACTGTTTTCATCTTCATCCATCAATTGCTCTACCAGTCTTCCCATACTTCCTGCGCACACAGGTTATGCACCGACAAAAGTATTGTAATACAGATAATTAACATTACTTTCAACAACCTGTTCATTTTGTAATTCATTGGCGTGTTTTAAGTTAAATAGTTTTATCCACTATACAGAGTAATCATATTTCTTGCTACTTTTGCACCAAGATGAAAAGGAAACTCTTTATAGCGTTGTTTTTTTCCTTTATAGCCGTTGCTGCTCATTCCCAGCAACAAACGACTACTATAAACGGATACATAGTACCTGTATGTGTATACAAAGGAGATACTATTCCAGCTGTACAGTTACCTAATGTATACATTTTCAGACCATTAAAATTCAAAAACGAAAAAGAAAGACGGGAATACTACCGCTTGGTAAGGAATGTGAAGAAAACCCTGCCATTAGCCCGTGAAATTAACCGTGCTGTAATAGAAACTTACGAATATATAGAAACATTGCCTGACAAAAAAGCCAGGGAAAAGCACCTGAAACTCGTAGAGAAGGGATTAAAAGAGCAATATACACCGATTATGAAGAAATTAACCTTTTCACAGGGCAAACTGTTGATAAAGTTAGTAAACCGTCAGACGGATTCTTCCTCTTATGAATTGGTAAAAGCTTTTATGGGACCTTTAAAGCCGGATTCTATCAAACTTTTGCAGCACTTTTTGGTGCCAGCCTGAAGAAAGAATATCATCCGGAAGGAGAGGATCGACTGACCGAACGGGTGGTATTGTTAGTTGAAAACGGACAAATCTAACTGATTCCTACTGTTTGAATTTTACTCTTATTATCTGAATTTCATTAATTTATTGGCAAACTCCCATACAATAATCCCTGTCGTTACTGATACATTTAACGAATGTTTTGTACCATACTGGGGAATCTCGATGCATCCGTCACAGGCATTGACTACTTCCTGTTGTACTCCTTTCACTTCATTTCCCATTACGATGGCATATTTCTTATCGGCATCCAGTTCCAGTTTATCCAGCAAAGTACTGCCTTCCACCTGTTCGATAGCCAATACGGTAAACCCTTGATCATGAAGTTCCTGAACGGCATCAAGCGTATTCTTTTTATATCTCCACTCCACCGAATTCTCAGCTCCTAAAGCTGTTTTATGCATTTCGGGATGGGGAGGAGTGGCTGTAATACCACATAAATAAATGCAATCTACCAAAAATGCATCCGATGTGCGAAACACTGATCCTATGTTGTGTAAACTGCGTACTTCATCCAGCACCACTGCTAAAGGCAACTTATCGGCTTTCTTGAATTCGTCTACAGTAAGCCGGTTCAGTTCTGTTATTTTGAGTTTCCTCATACTCTATTTTCTACTTTATTATTAACGGTTACAAACTTACATAAAAATCTATGATCTTTACGCCTATATAATGAAAAAGAAGTCTCCCCTACTCTCTTTTTATTTTACTTCAGTCCCAAATCCATCTGTTTTACAATTGGATTTCTTTATACAAAAAAAGATAATAACTAATTCACATCCCCCTGTTGATAACGGTTGAAAACATGTAAAAAGGATGAGGATATCATTTCAAAAGTATTTCTTGCATATTTCAAATAATGGTATAACATACACTTAAAATCAACAATCCAAAAATTAATCACATAACTTAAACAATCAATATCAACACAATTTAATCACTATTATAGGCATTCATAACCATAAAGTTTTTAACTTTGCATATTATCAACAGTTTGTTAATAGAACAAGTAAAGACAGTATAATCAGTGCTTAAGCCAGTTGATTACTTATTCATATCTCACTATTACAAATGAATAACTTATCAGGCAAGGAAAAGAGTACTATTTTTACTAACAATATGAACAGACTATTATCAATACCATATTTCTTTTTTTTGAAAGAAGAAGAAAAAATATAGATATAATGAATAAAGAAGAATGGTTGAAAAAAGGGTATGTTACCGAACCGGTAGACAAAACTCTGGATTTGAAGACTGAAATTGATAAGTTGCGTAAGGAAAAGAATGCGCTTATCCTAGGTCACTATTACCAGTCGGGCGAAATACAAGATATCGCCGACTTTGTAGGTGACAGCTTGGCGCTGGCACAATGGGCGGCTAAAACGGATGCTGATATCATTGTGATGTGTGGTGTTCACTTTATGGGTGAAACGGCTAAGATTCTTTGTCCTGATAAAAAAGTGCTGGTACCGGACTTGAATGCAGGATGTTCATTGGCTGACAGTTGTCCTGCTGATGAGTTTGCTAAGTTTGTTAAAGAGCACCCGGACCATACAGTGATTTCGTATGTTAACACTACAGCGGCTGTTAAAGCGGTGACTGATGTGGTGGTCACTTCTACCAATGCCAAGCAAATCGTAGATAGTTTTCCGGCAGATGAGAAGATTATTTTCGGTCCGGATAGAAATCTGGGTAATTATATCAATTCGATTACAGGACGCGATATGTTGCTTTGGGATGGTGCCTGCCATGTGCACGAACAGTTTTCTGTGGAGAAGATACTGGAATTGAAAAAACAGTATCCTAACGCTGCCATTCTGGTTCATCCCGAATGTAAAGGAGCCGTTTCCAAACTAGCCGATAAGGTTGCTTCTACGGCAGGACTTTTAAAATACGCCATTACTAGCGACAAGAAAGATTTTATTGTTGCTACGGAAAGCGGTATTCTGCACGAAATGCGTAAGAAATGTCCTGAAAAAAACTTTATTCCCGCTCCTCCCGAAGACAGTACCTGCGCTTGCAATGAATGTAATTTTATGCGGTTGAATACGATGGAAAAGTTGTACAATACATTAAAATATGAATGGCCGGAAGTGGCAGTGGATGAAGCAATAGCTGAGGAGGCGGTGAAACCTATCAAGAAGATGCTGGAAATTTCGGAGAAGCTGGGATTATGACTTTTGTAAAAGATAACAAGATATGGTTGATAAAAGACGTTTCTGTTGTTCCTAAAAGTAAAAGGGAATTCTTCTGGAAAAGATTTATGATAGGATGTATCATCGGAATAGGAGTGACATTGCTGGTTCTGTTTTATTAAAGACTTGTTTTGACGGGATAATGGTTCTCATGGAAATCATTATTCCGTCAAAATTGTTTTCAAAGGAAAACAAAATACTTATTTTTATGAGAGTCGATGGAAGTAAACAAATGATATAACTAATTTTATACAGTTTTACTTTTTTACGCCTTCAGAAATCGGCAAAGCTTCTCTACGGCCAGCGCACGGTGGCTGATTTTGTTTTCGTCTCATTGCCTAGTTCGGCAAAAGTTTTAGTATATCCTTCGGGCACAAAGATGGGGTCGTACCCGAAACCTGACGAACCTCGTTTTTCTTTGATAATCTCACCTTTTACAATTCCTTCGAACAAATGCTTCTTTCCATCCAGAATTAGGCAGATAGCTGTACGGAACTGTGCCTTTCTGTTGGGGGCTCCCTGCATATTCTGCAATAATTTTTGCATATTGGCTTCCGCATTGTGTCCTTCACCTCCGGCATAACGGGCGGAATAAACACCCGGCGCACCATTCAAAGCTTCCACCTCCAGGCCCGTATCATCGGCAAAGCAGTCCAGACCATAGTTTTCAAAAATATATTCCGCTTTCAGCATCGCATTACCTTCCAGTGTATCGGCTGTTTCGGGGATATCAGCATGGCAGTTAATATCTTTAAGGCTTAATAATTCCACCTTTTCACCCAAGATAGCAGAGATTTCCTCCAATTTATGGGCATTGTTTGTAGCAAATACTAATTTCCTTTTCATTTTATATTGTATTTATTGAATGCAAAGATACTGAGAATGAACCAAAGTAAGATAATTCCTGACAGAATAATATAGGTGAAAAGGTAAATAATAATTTGTTTGCTATGTTTATTTTCAATTTTTGATTATCTTCGTTGGTATCATTTGATACTTGATAGTATGGTATATATAGAAACGCCTCATTTGTTGTTACGGGACTGGAAGGAGGAAGATATTCTTCCGTTTGTCCGCATGAACAGTGATAAAGAAGTAATGGAATTCTTTATCACTACTTTGACACAGGAAGAGACGATGGCTTTTTATTGTCGTATCCAGAAAGAATTTGAAGAATATGGTTATGGTTTGTATGCTGTAGAATGTAAAAAAACTCGGAATTTTCTAGGCTATGTAGGTTTTCATAATATTGCTTTCGAATCGGATTTCACTCCTGGAGTGGAAATAGGATGGCGGTTGTGCCGGGATGTATGGGGAAAGGGATATGCCACAGAAGCCGCCTCTGCCTGTCTGGATTATGCGAGTGATAATTTACCTTTTAAAACGGTATATTCATTCACTGCCATACCCAATAAACGTTCTGCACGGGTCATGCAGAAAATAGGAATGCATTTTGAAAAAGAGTTCGATCATCCTTTGGTGGAACAAGAGCATTGGCTATGCAGACATGTATTGTATAAAATAGAAATTTGAGAGAATAGGATAACCGATATGTGGTAATCTTATCATTGCTTCATCGTTCTGTTTTTCAATGCAGAAACAGAACGATGAAGCAATGGTAAGAGATTATTTTTTAGTTACTTTATTTTTAGTTTGTCGAACCCTTCTCCATACACTCCTACCACATTACTTTGTGATATAAATGCATTGGGGTCAATATCTTTCACCAATCGGAATATATCCAGTGACTGGCTTTTTTTTGCTAATACCACTACGACTTTGATTCCTTGTTTGCTATACCATCCTGTACCATCTAATAGGGTAACTCCACGGTCTATTTGTTTGGTGATTCCTTCGGCTATTTCATCATGTTTGCGCGAGAAAATAAGGAACTGTACAGATTGGCGTGAACTGTTTATTACATAATCAATCACAATGCTCATGATAAACAATACGCAGAAACCAAACAACACTCGTTTCCAATCATGGAATATGAAATAACAGGAGGATATGATGACAATATCACAATACATCATCATGCGGCCAAGGGTTACATCTTTGTATTTATTGATAATCCAAGCAATGATATCCGTACCACCGGTACTTCCATTATTGCAGAAAACAATGCCGATACCAAATCCCAGTAAGCCGGCACCTACTACACAAGCCATGAATTCTTGTCCTGGTCCTAATAATTGCGGCAGTGTTCCATCCGGACCTTTCAACAATGTTTGAAAGAGCCATAACAGAAATGTCAGCATAAAGATGGCATAAATGGTCTTCAGACTGAATTTAGGTCCTAATATTTTCAATGCGAATCCTAGAAAAACAGCATTGATGATGAAATAAGACACTTGAATCTCTATTCCCGTAGCATAATAAATAATTGCCGCGATACCGGTTACTCCGCCTGTAGTTATTTGATAAGGCAGTAAGAAAGCCGCCCATCCCAGTGCATAGCAAATCAGTCCGAAGGTAATGGCTAAATAGTCTTTTACCTCTCTGCCTAGTTTGATTTTTAATATTTGGTCCATGGTAATGAGGATTGTTTTTAATATAAAGTAGAAAGGTGTGTCAAAAGTTACTGCTTTTGACACACCTCAAGTATAGTATCGATTATAATACGATATTTACAATTTTCTTCGGAACGATGATTACCTTTTTCGGGGTTTTGCCTTCAATCCATTTCTGGGCTTGTTCATTTGCCATAACTGTTGCCTGAATGGTATTGTTATCGGCATCAGTAGCGAACTCCATGGTGAAGCGTGCTTTACCATTGAAAGAGATAGTGTATTTTACAGTGTCTTCTTTTAGGTAATCTTCATTGAATGCAGGCCATTGTGCATCGCATACGCTGGTGGTATTTCCCAAAGCTTCCCAAAGTTCTTCTGCATAATGTGGAGCGAACGGGGCTAACAGGATGATGAGATTGCTCAATACCTCTTTATTGCGGCATTTCAATGAAGTCAGTTCGTTTACACAAATCATAAATGCACTGATAGAAGTGTTGTAAGAGAAAGTTTCAATATCTCCGGTTACCTTTTTAATCAGCTTATGAATTGCTTTCAACTCTTCTTTAGTCGGTTCACTTTCTACAGGCAAGAATTCGTCTGTGCGGCTATAAAACAGATTCCACAGTTTCTTCAAGAAACGGTGAACACCATCGATACCATTAGTATCCCAAGGCTTGGACTGTTCTACCGGACCGAGGAACATTTCGTACATACGCAGCGTATCGGCACCGTATTTTTCGACAATCATATCTGGATTGACTACGTTGTACATGGATTTACTCATTTTCTCTACTGCCCAACCACAGATATATTTTCCATCTTCTAGGATAAACTCAGCGTTGTTATATTCAGGACGCCATGCTTTGAAGGCTTCGGTATCCAGAATATCATTGGATACAATATTCACATCCACATGCAATGGAGTGGTTTCGTACTGGTCTTTCAGGTTCAGTGACACAAATGTATTGGTATCTTTGATACGATATACAAAATTGCTTCGTCCCTGAATCATTCCTTGATTTACCAATTTCTGGAATGGTTCTTCCTTGATGCTTACGCCTAGGTCATGCAGGAACTTATTCCAAAAACGAGAATAAATCAAATGGCCGGTAGCATGTTCTGTACCACCTACATAGAGGTCTACATTCTGCCAGTAGTGATCTGCCTTTTCTGATACCAGTGCTTGGTTGTTATGTGGGTCCATATAGCGCAGATAGTATGCGGATGAACCGGCAAAGCCCGGCATGGTATTCAGTTCAAGTGGGAATACATGGACATGGTCAATTAACGTATTTTCCACTACTTCGCCTTTTCTACTATCCCAAGCCCACTTGGTGGCATGTCCCAATGGAGGTTCGCCTGTTTCAGTCGGCAGGAATTTAGCCACTTCGGGAAGTTCAAGTGGCAATTTAGAGGAATCAATTATATAAGGCATACCATCTTTGTAATATACGGGGAACGGTTCGCCCCAATAACGCTGGCGTGAGAAGATGGCGTCACGAAGACGATAGTTCACTTTCACACGTCCCAGGTTGTGGGCTTTCACATATTCTTTGGTAGCTGCGATAGCTTCTTTGATGGTCAGTCCGTTCAAAGAAAGGTCACAGTAAGGAGTGACATTCTTGCGGGGTGAGTTGCAAACAATACCTTCTTTGGCATCGAAACTTTCTTCACTTACATCACAACCTTCTACCAACGGAACGATAGGCAGGTTGAAATGCTTTGCAAAAGCGTAGTCACGGCTGTCGTGAGCAGGAACCGCCATGATAGCACCTGTACCATAACCTGCCAATACATAATCGCTGATCCATACGGGAACAGCATCGCCGGTAAACGGATTGACAGCGTATGAGCCACTAAATACACCGGTCACACGGCGGTCGGCGATACGTTCACGTTCTGTACGTTTCTTGGTACGGTCTAGATAGGCTTCTACTTCTGCTTTCTGTGCTTCGGTGGTAAGTTGGGGAACCAGTTCACTTTCCGGAGCCAATACCATGAAGGTTACGCCGAACATGGTATCTGCACGGGTAGTAAAGATGGTGAATTCAATATCGCTGTCTTTCACTTTGAATTGTACTTCCGTACCTTCCGAGCGTCCGATCCAGTTACGTTGTGTTTCCTTCAGTGAATCAGTCCAGTCCACGGTGTCTAGCCCGTTCAGCAGCCGCTGTGCGTAAGCTGAAACACGTAAACACCACTGACGCATCTTTTTCTGTACCACAGGGAAACCTCCACGTTCCGAAACTCCGTCCACCACTTCATCATTGGCAAGAACAGTTCCCAATTGCGGACACCAGTTCACCATTGTTTCGCCCAGATAAGCGATACGGTAGTTCATCAGAATTTCCTGTTTTTCTTTTTCGCTTTTGGCATTCCATTCTTCAGCGGTGAAATGTAGTTCTTCGCTACAAGCGGCGTTTAATCCTTCGTTGCCATATTTAGAAAATGCTTCCGCCAGTTCGCTGATGGGACGTGCCTGCTGTTTGTCATTGCAATAATAGCTATTGAACATCTGTTGGAAAGCCCATTGAGTCCAATGGTAATAACCGGGCTCACAAGTACGTACTTCACGGTCCCAATCAAAAGAGAAACCGATTTTATCCAACTGTTCACGGTAGCGGTTGATATTGTTCACAGTGGTGATGGCAGGGTGTTGTCCGGTCTGGATAGCATATTGTTCTGCAGGAAGTCCGTATGCGTCATATCCCATCGGGTTCAGCACGTTGAAACCTTGCAAACGTTTGTAACGGGCATAAATATCACTAGCAATGTATCCTAGTGGGTGTCCTACGTGTAAGCCTGCTCCCGATGGATAGGGGAACATGTTTAATACGTAGAATTTCTTTTTGCTTTCGTCTTCGGTTACTTGATAGGTATGGTTCTCTACCCATCTTTGTTGCCATTTCTTTTCAATCTCTCTGAAATTGTATTCCATGATCTATTTTTGTTATTTAATATCTTTGTTATTAAGTGGTTGCAAAGATAATGAAGTCGTGGAGATATATGGAAAGAACAGGAAATAAAAAACTTTTTTATCATGTATATATATTTGTTTTTATTTACATTTTTGGGAGTGGTATATATTAGTTATATACATTACAAAATTTATTGTATTTATTTATACAAATAGCAGTTGTAAGATATAGATGATAAGGTTGTAAGATTTATAATCTTCCGTGGATAAGATTATAAATCTTACAAGTATATTATTTAGATGTTTAAGGTATAGGTGTATTATTTTTCCTGTTTCAATACGAATTCCTTGCTAAAATCATCTACCAAACAATTAATTTCCATAACTTTGCTTCCATCAATACATCTAATAGCTATGAAGTACTTTTTCCTCTTCCTACTTTTATTTTTAGGTAAATACTCTGTTTGTGCGCAGCACATGATATCTAAGCAGCTTCCTTTTTTCTATCAACTTTCGTCCAATGAGATTTTTGATATCTATCAGGATAAAGAAGGATATTTGTGGATAGGAACCACTAATGGGCTGGCACGGTATGATGGTTTTCGCTTGCAGCCTTTCCGGTCTGATTATAAGAATCTGAATTTGCTTACAAATAATTCAATTTCAAATATAGTGGATAATTCTCGCTATGTATGGATCGGTACATGGAAAGGATTAAATCTTTATGATAAACAAGCTTGTAAAATAATTCCTTTTCCGGATATAAGATTGCTGGATAAGGGAATTAATTATATGGCAGCAGATAAGGAAGACAATATTTGGATAGGAGCTGGTAATACAATATATAGATGTAATTCTACAGCTTCTATTGCGAGGGAATATGATATTTTCGGCTCGCAACAGAATAAGCATGTCATTAATTTTGTTTATCAGGATAGAGAGGGAAATATGTGGGTGCTTACAGGAGGAGGCTTATTCAGGTATGATGATAAGTCAGATTCCTTTATTACTTATCCTCCATTAGGTAGGAACAATGCGCCTTATACTATGTATCAAGACCAATCAGGAAATTACTGGATTGTACGTGGGGCGAAGGACTATGGCAGTTCTTTCCAAAGAAAGAAGGGGAAGAATGTTATAAAAGACATCATATTATCAATTCCAGAAGTGGGGAAACGGAACCGATCTTTTATAGTATGACGCAAGATAATACATTCGGCTACTTGTGGCTATTGTCTTATAATGAACTTTACGCCTTGCAATATACCGAAGAGGGTACATTGGTATCTGTGGATATACATGATTTGGTAGATACACACATGATGTACACTAAAATCATGAAAGACAGAGAAGGGAATCTGTGGCTGGGGTCTTATGATATGGCATATACTATTTTCTTTGATAATTCGAAGATTGATAATTATCCTTTGCCGCAACTTAAAAAACACATGGGTTGGGATGCGAATATCTTGAATCTTTGCTTGGATAAAAATGATGTAATGTGGGTCAATCAGGATAGATACGGGCTTTGCTGTATGATTTGTCACAAGATCTATTTGCAGATAATAGTGGTAATAATTTGTCAAATCCGGGCGAAGTAAGCATTATTGTGAAATCCAAGCTTAAGGAAGGAGTATGGATCAGTCCCAGATATGGTGCACGGGTAATGAGAATGACTCATCAGGGTATGAAGATACAGTTGGAAGAGGATATTGATTTGGAAAAACAAATCTATAATCCGGGAAATATCAGGGACTTGGTTGAAGATAATAAAGGTAGTTTATGGATTTTTAGCCAGTCGGGGCTTTATGTAAAGCGTCCTGATAATTCTATTTTACTTGCAGCAAGTTCTGATTTTCCAGAGATGTCTTCCTTGACAAGTGATAGGGAAGGTAACATATGGGGAGTGTCTACTGATAAAAAGGTGTACAGGTTAAGCTGTATTGATAGGAATATATCTTATGAATTAAAAGCTTGTATTCCAGTTCTTTCAGGACAGGAAAATGTAAATCATGCCTGTATAGATAGGGAGGGTTGCTTATGGTTGGTTTCTTCTTTAGGGAGAATATTCAAATCGGATACGAATAAAGAGGCATTTGAAAATATGGCTTTGGATAATCAGATAGATGATTGCTCTGTGTTGGGGTTACTTGCTGATGAAAACAATGTGTGGATTATAACTAACAAAAAGGTGCTTCAATATAATATTTATCAGAAGGTATGTATGAATTATGCTACTTCGGATGGGAATATATGGGTTGATGTATTCAGGTATAGAGCGATAAGCAGGGACAGACAAGGAGGGCTGTATGTAGGTGGGCATCGTGGTTTTATACATATTCAGTCTGGTAGTGTCTCATTGGCGGATAAGATACAGTTTTCTCCTGTCGTTACGGATGTAAAAATTGAAAATAAAAGTATATTCTTTGCTGAAGATGAATCACTTCATACCATCAACCGGATTTCTTTGGCCCCCAATTCCAGAAATATAGAAATATTTTTTTCATCGCTTATCTATTCATTGAATTCCAAGGTAGAGATGGCTTATAAATTGGATGGAGTAGATAAGGATTGGGTATATCTGTCCTATGATAAGAATTCTGCTTTTTATAATCAGTTAAAGAAAGGTACTTATTCATTCTGGTTAAAATGGAAATATGGACAAGGAAAATGGACGGAAGGCAAAGTTGTATTGGCTATTGTCCAGGCTCCGGCTTTTTATGAAACTTGGTTGGCATATATGGTTTACTTTGTTTTGATTGTACTTGCTGTCTATCTGTCTTTTCATACTTATGCGCAGCGTATTAAAATCAAAAATGAAGTGAAACTAAAAGAAGAGCTGGCACGGACAAAATTGAACTATTTTACAAATATCTCTCATGAATTACTAACTCCGCTGACAGTCATTTCTTGTGTTACTGACCATTTGGAACAAAAAGTTCCTGCTATCCGACAACAGTCTGTAATACTGAAATCCAATGCCGACAAACTGAAACGGTTAATACAGCAGATTTTGGACTTTAGAAAGATGGATGTGGGAAAAATGAATCTGAATGTGTCCGAAGGAAATATCAGTGAGTTTATACAGAATATTTGCAAGACGAATTTTCTTCCTCTTGCTCAAAAGAAAGGCATAATTTTAGAAATTGACGTAGAACCATTGGAAATTAAAGGTTATCTGGATTTTGATAAGTTAGACAAAATAATATATAACCTGTTATCGAATGCCGTAAAATACACTCCCGAATATAAATGTATCAAAGTAAACGTATACCTTATGAATAAGGAAGGAAATAAGGTCTTGGTTATCAAAATAAAGGATGAGGGAATAGGTATCTCATCCAAAGAAATCAATTATATTTTTACTCGTTTTTATAGTAGTAAGAAACAGGTGGGAATCGAATCGAATGGTATCGGGCTTTCTTTGACGAAAGAGTTGGTGAATCTTCATCATGGAACTATCACAGTAGACAGTGAATTAGGTAAAGGTACCTGTTTTACGGTAGAACTTCCCATTGACAGAACGGGGTATAAGCATGATGAAATAGTGGACGAGTTGGAAAGTGTGGCAATGGATATCACCGAATGTGTAATTGTGGCAGAGGATGATGTTTCATCTGATGGAGATACGGATAAATCTACTCTTCTGTTGATAGATGATAATGCAGAATTACTCTATATCATGAAAGAAATATTTAAGGAAAAGTATAGTGTATGGACTGCGGCAGACGGACAGCAAGCTTGGGATAAACTAAGCAACCATGAAGTGGATATGATTATTTGTGATGTGATGTTGCCTGATATCAATGGTTGGGAGCTTTGCACTCGTATTAAGTCGGATTTGCGTTTTAATCATATTCCGGTGGTCATACTTACTGCGAAGAACGGCATTGATGACCGGATAGCCAGTTATGATGCCGGAGCGGATGGTTATATTGCAAAGCCATTTGAAATGAAAGTACTTTTTGCCCGTGTGGATAATCTTATCAGATCGTTTAAGATGCGTCAGGCGGCTTTTCGTAAAGAAGAAGACGTCAATTTGGAAACTTTAGCTTATCCGTCTGCCGACAAGTTGTTTCTGCAGTCTATAATTGAAAGCATAGAACAACATCTGGAAGAGTCTGAATTTGATTTGGAAAGACTTTCCGAAGAAATGAACATGTCCAAATCTACTTTATACCGTAAAATAAAATCTATGACCGGATTGACACCTTTGGACTTTGTACGCAATATAAAGATGAAGCGTGCCTGTATGATGTTGCTTGCGCGTACTCAGACCATATCTGAAGTGGCATACGCTGTAGGTTTCAGTAATCCTAAGTATTTTACGAAATGTTTTAAAGAGGAATTTGGCGTGACGCTACCGAGTATCAGCAGTCACATATCAAGGCTGATAAAAGAAAGAGGGGATAAATTTCTGTCATTAGGGTATTGAAACGTTTCATGAAAGGATTTTATACCTTCTGTAAAGGGTTTCAATACCCTATTTTCCAGGATATGGCTTCTTTTGTTTCATGATTTTTAAATAATAAAGCATGAAGAAAAAGAAGTTACCATTAGTTTGTTGGGATAGTATCAAATTACTAACCGCACTTTTCCTGTTATGGGGAGTTTGTTTCGGAGCAGATGCGTATCCGGGAAGTGAATATCGAAAACAACTTTTTGATTATGATTGGAAATTCAAGTTGGGGGATTATCCTGACGCTTCATTGAATACATACGATGACGCTGATTGGAGGATACTTGATTTGCCTCATGACTGGAGTATAGAAGGAACTCTTGATCCGGAAAATCCGATGGGGAATGATGGAGGTTATTTTCCGGCAGGAACGGGATGGTATCGTAAGTCATTTGAAATAGCTTCTAAGCATAAAGGCAAGAAAGTGGGTATTTACTTTGAAGGAGTTTATATGAATTCAGAGGTCTTTATTAATGGAAAATCCGTAGGAATCCGTCCTTATGGATATTCATCCTTTTATTATGATCTGACTCCTTATCTACGTTATGATGATAAGAATATTATTGCTGTACGAGTGGATAATTCGCAGCAGAAAAATTGTCGCTGGTACACCGGTACAGGTATCTATCGGCATGTGTGGCTGACAGCGATGAATGCTGTTCATATAGAGCATTGGGGGATAGCTATAACTACTCCTGAGGTAAGTGAGGAGAGAGCTGTTGTACAAATAAAAATTATTTTGAGAAATGAAACTTCTTCTGACAGACAGATTACCTTGACAACAAAGTTGACTAAAGGAAATGATGAAGCCGGAAAAGGAGAAATAAAAGTGGATTTGCCTGCCAATGGAATAAAGGAAATAACACAAAAAATTTTTGTGTTGTATCCTGCTTTGTGGAGTCCTGAGACCCCTCATTTATATAATGCACACTTTCTAGTGACTGAAGCGAGTGATGTAATAGATAGTACAACGGAATCTTTTGGTATTCGGACGGTTACTTATTCGGCTGAACAAGGATTATTCTTGAATGGCAAGAGAATTATTTTAAATGGTGGATGTTTACATCATGACAACGGTTGTCTGGGGGCAGCGGCTTATGATCGTGCCGAAGAACGGAAAGTAGAATTAATGAAGGCTGCGGGATTTAATGCGGTACGTACTTCGCATAATATTCCTTCAGAAGAGTTCCTCCATGCCTGTGATCGTCTCGGATTATTGGTTATAGATGAACCTTTGACGGTTGGCGTGACAGTAAGAATCAATATGACTATTCTATTCTTTTTGATCAATGGTGGCAACGGGATATCGAATCCATGGTTCTTCGTGACCGCAATCATCCTTCTATTTTTTGTTGGAGTATTGGCAATGAAGTAATTGAGCGTAAAAAATTGGAAGTGGTCACTACAGCTCGGAAGTTGGCCGACTATGTACATAAGTTTGATCCCAGTCGTCCGGTAACTTCTGCTTTAGCTGCTTGGGATAATGACTGGGAAATATATGATCCATTGGCTGCCGTACATGAAATAGTGGGCTATAATTATTTGCTGCATCGAGCGCCGGTTGATCATCAGCGTGTACCTTCCCGTATCATTATGCAAACCGAATCTTATCCACGAGATGCTTTTGCCAATTGGTCGTTGGTAAATGATCATGATTATATTATTGGTGATTTTGTTTGGACAGCTATTGATTATTTAGGTGAATCGGGTATCGGGCGATTTTATTATGCAGGTGAATCGGAAGGTGAACACTATCAACGTAACCATTATCCTTGGCATGGGGCCTATTGTGGAGATATTGATTTGACAGGTTGGAGGAAACCTATATCACATTATCGTGACTTGTTGTATAATCCTGATAAGAAACTTTACTTGGCTGTAAAAGAGCCGGATAATTATTATGGTAAGGTGAAGGAAACCTTATGGTCTGTCTGCCTACTTGGGAAAGCTGGAATTGGCCGGGACATGAAGGAAAAGAAATAGAGGTGGAGATTTATTCCCGATATCCCAAAGTACGTCTGTATTTGAATGATAAGCTGATAGGCGAGAAATTCACAGGGAAGGAACAGCAATTCAAAGCAGTCTTTCTTGTTTCATACGAGCCAGGAATATTGAAGGCGGTAGGTGTGGAATCCGAGATAGAAATAGAGAAAACGATCTTACAGACTGCCGGAAAACCTGTGAAAATTCAATTAACGGCCGATCGTACAAAAATAAAGGCAAATGGTCAGGATTTGAGTTTTATCACAGTAGAAATATTAGATAAGGAAGGCATTCTGGAGCCGAATGCTGATAATCAATTAACTTTTGAAGTGAAAGGGGCAGGTACTATAGTGGCTGTGGGAAATGCTGATTTGAAAGACACGGATAGCTATATCGGTTATCAGCGGAAAGCATGGAAAGGGCGTGCTATAGTGGTAGTAAAAAGTACACGGAAAGAAGGTAAGATAATGTTGAAAGTGACTTCTCCCGGATTGGTTCCGGCTACTGTATCCATTCGTACAAGTAAATAATAATAACCTTTGTTTAATTCTAAATATAATAGTATGAAAACATTTCGTTTTGTTTTATTGCTGTTTTTGGTATTGAGTATATCCAATACAGCTTGGGCGCAAAACCAGACTGTAAAAGGTAGGGTGATGGACTCTAAATTAAAAGAACCTCTTATGGGGGTTTCTATTTTGGAAATAGGTACTTCAAATGGTACTGTAACTGATTTGGATGGTAACTTTACGCTTTCTGTTCCTAAAGGAGTTGTATTGCGTATTTCTTATGTGGGATATTTAGTTCAGGAAGTTCCGATAAATGGAAAACATATCTGGATATATTTTTGAAGGAAGATACTGAATTATTAGATGAGGTGGTGATTGTGGGGTATGGGGCCCAAAAGAAAGCTACATTATCCGGCTCTGTAACGAGTGTAGGTGGTGAGAAGCTGGCAAAAACTCCAGTGACGAATGTATCACAAGGATTAGCCGGACGTTTACCGGGCGTGGTCGCTGTTTCCAACACTTCAGAACCAGGATATGATGGTGCTACTATTACTGTTCGTGGGGTTAATACCTTTGGAAAAGCTGATCCGTTAGTAGTTGTTGATGGAGTACCCGGACGTTCTTTGGAGCGTATTGATCCAAGTACTATTGAAACGATGTCTGTATTAAAAGATGCTTCAGCAGCTATTTATGGTGCTCAAGCTGCCAATGGAGTTATTTTGATTACAACAAAACGAGGAAAAGCAGGCAAGCCGAGAGTAGGTTTTACTTATAATTATGGAATAGCTGCTCCTACTGTAATACCGGAAATGACCAATGCTGTGGAATATGCTACTTTGATGAATGAAATAGATAAGTATGCCGGTAATAAGGGCCGCTATACGGTAGATGATCTTAGATTATATGCTGATGGTTCCGATCCTTGGGGACATCCGGATACGGACTGGTTTAATGAAACATTGAAATCATGGTCTCCACAAACTTATGCCAATGCTACTATTGATGGTGGTACAGAGAATGTGAAATATTTTGTTAGCGTATCAGCCAAAGGACAAGATGCATTTTATCGTCATAGTGGGTCAAATTACCATCAGTATGACTTGAAGATGAATCTTGATATGAAAATTAATAAATATGTTGATACTTATGTCAATGTAACAGGAAGAATGGAAGATCGGAAATATCCAACCCGTTCTGCAGAGAATATTTTCCGTATGCTGATGCGATCTAAACCTAATTCACCGGCTTATTGGCCTGACGGCCGTCCGGGACCCGACATTGAATTTGGTGATAATCCGGTAGTTATATGTACCAATCAAACTGGTTATGAACGTGATAAGCGTTATGTGTTAAATGGGGATTTCGGAGTTAATATCAAGGTGCCTTATGTGGAGGGATTGACTTTGAAGGCTACTGCGTCACTTGATAAGACGTTCCGTTTTCGTAAAATATGGCAAAAACCTTGGTATTTGTATTCATGGGATGGGACTTCGATGGATGAAAATGGCCAGCCCCTATTGGTGGAAGGAAAGAAAGGGTTTAGTGATCCTCGTCTGACAGAATCAATGGAAGATAATTTGGGGGTATTATTGAGTGGTATCGCTAGTTATAGCCATACATTTGCTCAAGATCATGATGTAAATATTCTAGCAGGTGTAGAACGTATCACGGATAAGGGGGATTCATTTGAAGCTTATCGTCGTTATTTTCTTTCTGCCGCTATTGACCAGCTTTTTGCTGGTGGTCAGGATGAAATGAATAATACAGGTACAGGGTATGAGGAAGCCCGTTTAAATTATTTTGGTCGTGTGAACTATGCTTATAAGTCTAAATATTTGGCAGAGTTTGTTTGGCGTTATCAAGGTTCCTATATTTTTGATCGTTCTAATAAATTCGGATTCTTTCCAGGTATTTCATTAGGATATGTAATATCTGAAGAAGATTTTTTCAAAAAGAAATTGCCCTTTATTAGTTTTGCCAAAGTACGGGCATCATGGGGACAGACAGGAAATGATTTGATTGATCCTTATCAGTATTTGGCTTCCTATACTTTCAATGATTTGATGTATTTGACTAATAATGGTACAACGATGAACCAAGCATTGAAAGAAGGAGTAGCTCCTAATCAAAATGTGACTTGGGAAACAGCTACACAAAAGAATATAGGTCTTGATTTACAATTTTTGAATGGAGATTTGGCATTTACTATTGACTATTTTCATAATAAACGCAGTGATATTTTATGGAAACGAAATGCTTCTGTTCCGGGCACTTCCGGATTGGTACTTCCTGATGAAAACTTAGGGAAAGTACAAAATCAAGGGGTAGATTTCAATATTGATTATCGTAGAAATTTCAAAGATTTTCGGTTGGGTATAAACTTGAATGGGGTTTATGCTAAAAATAAAATTCTTTTTTGGGATGAGGCACCTGGTACTCCAGAATGGCAGAAGTCCACAGGCAAACCTATCGATTCGGGACTTTATTATGAAGCTATCGGCATATTTAAAGATCAGGCAGCTGTAGATGCGTATCCTCATTGGGCCGGTGCACGTCCGGGGGATATTATTTTCAAAGATGTAAATGGGGACAATGTGATAGATGGCAATGATCGTGTTCGTAATGATAAGAGTCGTACTCCACGATTTACAGGTGGATTGAATGTAGATTTAGGATATAAGGATTTTGACCTTTCATTTTTACTACAAGGTGCTATGGGAGGAGTTTTTTATCAAACGACAGAGTCGGGGGATTTTGCCAATTTCTTAAAAAGTTTTTATGATAATCGTTGGACAGAGGAAAACCCAGATGCCGATTTTCCTCGTACTTATAATCGAAGTAATGAATATTTTATAAATCAGCAGAATACATTCTGGTTGCATAAAACTGATTATATACGTTTGAAGAATATAGAATTGGGATATACTGTACCATCTATATGGAGTAAGAAAATAGGTGTGGAACATTTACGTGTTTATATTAATGCTTATAACCTGCTGACAATTAGTCCTGATATGAAGGATTATGATCCCGAAAACACAAGCGGATCGGGATATAATTATCCGTTGAATAAAGTGATAAATTTTGGAGTAAACCTTACTTTTTAAATAAAATGAAAAATATGAAACGTTTATATGGATTATTTGTATTGCTATGTCTTATGCTAACAGCATGCAATGATGATTTTTTGGATGTGGATCCAGTAGACCGTTATTCAGATGCAGTTGTCTGGACGGATGAATCATTAATAACTTCTTTTGTTAATAATATTTACGAGGGACAGAAATGGGGATTTCATACCGTAATGCTTTCTTCTTTGTGCGATGAGTCAATGGAGGTTTGGGCATGGGAGAGCCAGCCAGTAGTGATGAGTGAATTGAGTCCTAGTTATCAAGGTATTCTTGCTCCTAATTTTTGGATTATAACCTTCCATAATATAACTTGGACCAATCTTTATAAAAATATCCGTGCCTGTAATATCTTTTTTGAAAATGCAGAGAAATATGCTTTAGAAGGAGATGTTGTCGATAAATTGAAAGGTGAAGTGCATTATTTACGTGCTTATTTTTATTATTGGTTGTTGAGCCAATGGGGTGGTGTCCCTTTGATTGAGAAATCTTTTACTCCTTCTGATGATTTACTCGTAGCTCGTAATACGTTTGAAGAAACGGTAGATTTTATTGTGAAAGATTTAGATGAAGCAGCTTCTATTTTGCCTTTGAACGGAGATAAAGCCCGTGCAACAAAAGGTGCTGCTATGGCTTTGAAAGCCCGTGTCCTGCTTTATGCGGCTAGTGACTTATTTGTTTCTCAGTCTTTATGGCATCCGGTTATGAGCATCCTGAACTTATAGGGTATGTGGGAGGTGATCGTACGGAACGTTGGCAACGGGCCAAAAAGGCTGCTAAAGCTGTTATGGATTTAGGTATATATCATCTGTATGGTGAAAATGGAGGATGGAAAAATAGAGAGGAAGCTACTCAAAACTATGCTGATATTTTCTTATGTCATAATTCGGATGAAGATATTATGGTACAATATTATGATTATGTAAATCATAATAGCAGTGATTTTCAATTGCCTCGTGTTGGTTTGTTCAATAGTCCCAATGGTTTTCATGGTTGGGGCGGAAATACTCCTACTGGACAATTAGTTGATTCTTATGAAATGGCAGATGGCAGCAAATTTAGTTGGGATAATCCACAACAAGCAGCTTACCCTTATCAAAATCGAGATCCTCGCTTCTATGCTTCTATTATGTATAATGGTTCTTATTGGCGTCAACGTCCGGATGATACAGTAGGTAGTGATCCTGAAGGAATAGTACAAACTGCTTATTATCAGCAGTCAGATGGAAGTTATACACCAGGTTTAGACACTCGCCAAGGCCCTATTGAAGATTGGAATGGTTCTTATACAGGATATTATATGCGTAAGTTTTTAGATCCTTCAGTTAATCATCAGTATGATAAACAACCTTATCCTTGGCGTCAGATACGTTATGCTGAAGTTTTGTTGAATTATGCTGAAGCATGCATAGAATTAGGTGAAGATGCTGAAGCCCGTAAGTATATCAATATGATTCGTACAAGAGCGGGAATGCCTGACATACCAGATTCTGAAATGGGAGATGTCTTGAAAGAACATTATCGTAATGAACGTAAAATAGAATTAGCTTATGAACAACATCGTTATTTTGATATCCGCCGTTGGATGATTGCACCTGAAGTGATTAAGAATGTTCAAGGAATAGATATTCGCTATCCTTATGGAGTTACAGAGCCTAATTATTCCATTATTGATGTGCAGGAGAGGAAATGGAATGATAAGTCTTATTTACTCCCTATTTATTTGGATGAAATGCAGAAAAATGATTTATTGATACAAAATCCATTATATTAAAAAATCATAGATAAGCCGTAGCTTAATGATGGCTACGGGCTTTATTAAAAAGAATGATTTTTTATTCCACTCCCAAATCCTTATAAGTTCTCGGAGCCGGAACGGGAGGTAATGGTTTGCGATCCTTTAACTCTTGTAGAATTACCTCAATGGCTTTATTCAACTGCTGGTCTTCACCTAACTGTTCTTTTACCGGGTCATTATCAATCAGAATATCGGGATCTACTCCATGGTTCTCCACTATCCATTGACCGGTCTTTGCATCATAATTGGTAAAGAACGGAACACGTACATCCGTACCATCCATATAAGGCAACGGGCCACTGATACCGATAATGCCACCCCATGTACGAGTACCGATAACTTTACCGATTTTATTTGCCTTAAAACTCCATGGGAACAAGTCACCGTCCGAAGCCGAGTATTTATTGATTAGCAATACTTTCGGACCCACTAGTGTTGCATCAGGAATGGTACCGATTTTGGTTGATCCACGACGCATGGTCAGGCGATAGGGTTCACGAAGCAAACGTTCGATAATCATTGGAGATACATTACCACCTCCATTGGCACGGTCATCAATAATCAAGGCTTCTTTATCGAGTTGGGGATAGAAGTAGCGGGCGAATTCATTCAGACCGTCCGGTCCCATATCGGAATATAGACGTAACCTACACGACCATTAGTTGCTTCTTCCACTTTTTTGATATTATTCTGTACCCAGTTATAATGATACAATGGGTATTCATTGTCTAATGGTTTAATGACCACTTTACGTACTCCTTTACTTGATGCGGTACGGTTTATGCTTAGTTCAGTCAATACATTGGCTTTGCCTGCCAGCAGACTGTAAATGTTATCAACAGTAGCTGTTGAGATGCCATCAATAGCTGTGATATAATCTCCTTCTTTTACTCCGATACCCGGTTCTGTAAGGGAGAACGCAGTTTCTGACTGTAAATTGCACCCGGTAGGATTTTGTCAATACGGTAGAAGCCACTCTTGTCACGACTCAGTTCAGCTCCCAGTAATCCCATTGGAATACGTTCGGGACCTTTTATTTCACCCGGATTCACATAAGCGTGTCCGCAAGCCAGCTCGGCAATCATCTCACCGATGATATAGTTCAAGTCCAGACGGGTTTTTGCATGAGGAACTAATACAGCATATTTTTCTTTAATCGCATTCCAGTCTACTCCATGCATATTTTCCAGATAGAATCCGTCACGGAAAGCCCGCCATGTTTCATCGAATATCTGAGCCCATTCTTGACTGTAATCAATGGGAGCAACCATATCGCTTAAGTTAATATTCTCTTCCAATGAGGCTTTAGTGCATGGAAAATCACAGATATACAGATTATTTCCTTTAAAGAACAATGCTTTCTTATGATTGGCAGCTACATCCATATATGCTCCTTCGGCTACGATTTCTTCTTTTTGTTTAGCCAAATCATATACTTTGGTACTTCTACCACTGGCATACCACACTTTTTTACCGTCTGAATAGAAATTATCGTAGTTACCTGCTTGTAAAGGTAATTTAATCAGTCTTCCGGGCAAGCCTTCCGGATCTATTTTAACTGTATTATTTGTGGCTTCCGGTTTTTTATTGGCCGCATCGGTAGTCTGTTGTTCTATGCTGACCATTTCATCCGAAGGTAATAAAGGTGACGGTGTGTCATTGGCGAGCATGGCCATATAGACTCCTCCCATACGATTATAGGCATGATTCCATTCTGTCTGGCTGTAGATGGGATTAAAATCTCTTTCGGAACTGAATATGAGGTATTTTCCATCCGTGCTGAAGACAGGTGAAGAAGAACTGTACCATTTTTCGGTCACCGGATATTCCTTACCTGAAGTCAGATGGTATACATAAATGACACTCATGTTATTAGCTCCGGATTTAGTATAGGTAATCCATTGGCTGTCTGGTGAATAGTTCACTTCATAGAACTCTCCTTCCGGATTCTGCATGACAGTCCGTTTCGCTTTTGAGGCAATATCAACTTCTACGATACGGTTTTTACGGTCGGTATAAAGTATTTTCTTGCTGTCCGGGCTCCACATCAGTTGGCGGATATAAGTATCATTGTTTTGGGTCAGTTGGATGGGATCACCCCCTTCGACAGATTGTAGCCAGATTTCAGTTTCACCGGTACGGTCACTGATATAGGCTATTTGTTTACCGTTCGGACTCCATTCTCCTTCCCGTTCATTGGCTCCCGGGGTGCGGGTGATATCACGGGTTACCCCTTTTTCGGCAGGGATATCGAATACTTCTCCGCGAGCAGTTACTACCAGACGGTGGCCATCCGGTGAAAGGCTGGCGGCAGTCAGGTTATCTGCTACCCGTTTCATTTCTTTTCGGGCATAGATATTGTCTGAAGTCAGCGTGATGGAGATTTTTTCTGATTTGCGCGTTTTAGGATCCAGTTTATAGAGGTATCCTCCATGTTCATAGACAATAATTTGTCCGTTACTGCTGGGGAATTTTACATCATAATCCGTATAGTTAGTTACTTTTTCAGTTTGTTTGGTCCGGATATTATAAACAAAGATATTCATGGTGCGATCCCGATCGGAAATAAAGTAGATTTCCTCTCCTATCCACATAGGGATAATATCTTGTGCAATATTATTGGTGATATTCTCTACTTTCTTAGCAGCCGGATCATAAATCCAAATGTCATCTGCCATGCCACCGCGATAATATTTCCAATTACGGAATTCTCGCATAACCCGGTTGTAAGCCAGCTTTTTTCCATCGGGGGAATAGCTGCAAAAACCTCCTTCGGGTAATGGAATCACTTCGGGCATTCCTCCGTTTTTCGATATGCTCCATAGTTTGCCATCAAAACCGTCACTGATACGATTGCGGTAGACTATGTTTTTTCCATCCGGCGTCCAAGTCATTACTATGTTATTGGGACCCATTCGATCTCCTAAGTCATCCCGGTTGTTTGTTGCTGTGTAGGTAAGTCGTTGGGGTTCGCCTCCGTCAGTTGGAATCAGATATACTTCAGTGTTACCGTCATATTGACCGGTGAAAGCAATTGATTTTCCATCCGGAGAAAAACGTGCGAACATTTCATAACCGATATGGGAAGTCAGCTTTTGTGCTTCTCCTCCATTCAAAGGTGCTTTGTACAGATCTCCGGCGTAAGAAAAGACAATGTCGGAGCCATTGGTAGCGGGAAAACGGAGTAATCTAGCCTCATCGGCATGTCCGGTGAAAGCTGTTCCTGCCAGTAACAGGGAGAATAATAGCTTTTTGTTCATTTTATTTAGGGTTTGATTTTCGTCGGAAACAAAGTTAGGTATTATTCTTCAGATTATGAGCTGGAACTTATTTCTTTTTTCAGTTGATTATTACTAGAGTTTTTTAATAAGAAATAGTTTTATTGGCATGATGTTTTTAAGAAATGCTATATTTGCAATATTAATAGTCTTAATAAAGATGGATGCAAGTATAGTAGATAAAGATTTGATTGAAAGAATAAACAAAGGAGAAGAAAAAGCTTTTGAGGTTTTATATAATAGCTATTTTGTCTATCTCTGTGCTTGTGCTAATTCTTATATCTTTAACCCTGTGGAAGCACAAGATATAGTTAATGAAACTTTTGCTAAAATATGGTATAGGCGTGGTGAGTTATCTTTTCCTATTCATGCTTATTTGATACGTGCTATTCAGAACGGGTGTTTGAATTACCTCCGTTCGCTTCACAGCCGTGAAAGAATTATAGATGAATACCGTGAAGCATTACTTGAGTATCAAGAAGAATTTTGTGCTTCCGAGTGTTCGCCTTTGCAAGAAATGGAATTAGCTGATTTGGAAAAATCAGTCCAAAATATAGTGTCTTCCTTGCCTGATAAATGCAGGTTCATTTTTGAGCAATATCTTTATTCCAATCTGACTCCTCAAGAGATTGCAGATAAAAATAATATTTCAGTCAATACAGTCAGAGTACATGTAAAAAATGCCATGGATAAAATAAGAGAAAAGGTGGGATCTAGAGTAGGGAATTCTAATTATTTTTTCTTTTCTAAAAAAGAATGAAAAAAATCTGTTTTTGGCTTAAATGTTTTGTCTGTTGCTTGTGTATTATCTATAGTAGATAATTCCAAAGATATAAAATGAACAGCCAAATAGATGAATTTGAACGAATAATGCTGGATTATCTGAAAGGCGAAATCTCGTCTGAAGATATGCAGAAACTAACTATATTACTGAAAAGAGAGAATGCTTGTCGCGAAAAATATCGTGAAATAGCCCGTTCTTATGCATTGGCATCCTCTTCTTGGTTTGCACGCAGGAAAGAGCAAAACTTTGAGCAATTGTGTGATACATTGAATTTCTATTCTTCTCGTAAACATTCTTTTTTCCGTAAAATAAGCGTTTGGAGAAGCGTTGCTATATGGACTTTACTGATTGGTTGTAGTATAACATTCTTTTATTTATATCATTCGCCTAGTCCAGAAGTTCTTACTCCTTCTTATTGTCAGATTGAGGTTCCCCAGGGGGCTAGTTCGAAATTATTATTGCCTGATAGTACCATTGTTTTTCTGAATGGGGGGACGGTTTTAAAGTATGATGTTTCTTTGCAGCAGCGGACTGACCGGAAAGTTTTTCTTTCAGGTGAGGCTTATTTCAAAGTTTCTAGAAATATGCTCAAGCCTTTTATTGTTCATACGGGGGAATTGAATATAAAAGTATTAGGTACAACATTTAATGTGGCTTCTTATCCTGATGATGCGGAAATAAAAGTGAGCCTTGTGGAAGGTAGTGTGAATGTTTACACTACTTCAGATGCTAAAAAGAATATTCTTCTTTCTCCTGATGAGCAAGCTGTTTATAATAAAAATGATAAGGTGTTGTCTATGAGAAAGATAGATGCGGTATCTCAAGCAGCATGGACTACAGGAAGACTGGTATTTGTTAATGAAAAGTTATTTGATATTTTGAAAACAATCGGGAAAAAATATGATGTACAGATACTTGTGCAGTCTCGGAAAGTGTATACTGAATATTTTTCAGGAAGTATAGATACGAATCTGACTTTGGATGAAATTCTTTCTTATTTAGATGTGGATAATAAGTTTATGTGGAGAAAGAAAGGAAAAACAATAGTTATTACAGACCGGTAACTGATAGATAAAAAGTACTGTGAAAAGTACATGCTTAAATAATTGTTAACTAAAAATTCTAAGTATGAAAAAAACTTTTGTAAAGTTCGTAGGGGGCATTGCCTCTCTCTTGTATGGATAGTTTCATTTCTACTATGGGGAAATGTCACTATGGCCGCATTGCCTATTCAGGAGGCAAAACTTTCTATACAACAGCGTTCAGTGGCTTTGAGTCGGGTTTTTTATGAGATTGAAAAACAGACCGGCTACTCTTTCCTTGTTCGTAATAATGATATTAATATGAATGAGAAAGTATCTATTGATGTTAAAAATAAAAGTGTGGAAGAGGTGCTTGAGATGTTGTTTGTAGGGAAAAATATCCGTTATAAAGTGGAAGGGGAGCATATTTCTGTTTATAAACCCCAGCAATCAAGACAAAATGCAATTACCGGATTGGTTATGGATGTGGCAAAAGAACCAGTTATTGGTGCTTCTGTTGTGGTAATGGGATCTACTAACGGGTGTATCACAGATTTTGATGGAAAATTTTCTTTAGAAGTTTCTGAATTTCCTGTGAAGTTACAAATCAGTTATATTGGTTATAAATCTCAAGAGGTAACTGTACGTGATACAAAAACTATTCAGGTGGTATTACGTGAGGACACTGAAACTTTAGATGAAGTGGTGGTAGTGGGATACGGTTCGCAGAAAAAAGCAAACCTGACAGGAGCCGTTGCCTCGGTCAAGATGGATGAAGTGATAGGCAATCGTCCTTTGTCACAAGCTGCTGATGCATTGCAAGGTACGGTTCCCGGCTTGTTTGTGTCTAGTGATGGCAATGCTCCAGGTAAAAGTAAGTCATTCCAGATTCGTGGCGCTTATTCTGTAGGTATTAAAAATGATGATGGTTCTTATGGTAGTGCTATCAAGCCTTTGATTTTGATTGACAATGTGGAAGGAGACTTGGATATGGTTAATCCTGAGGATATTGAAACGGTTACAGTGTTGAAAGATGCTGCTTCAGCTGCCATTTATGGTGCCCGTGCTGCCGGTGGTGTAATTTTGGTTACTACCAAACGTCCGAAAGGAGAAACTTCTTTCCAACTGAATTATAATAATAACTTTGCCTTTGCAACTGCCATGAATTTGCCAGAACAGGCACCGTTGATGGAATATTTGCAGGCCTATTCTGATGCAGCCGGAGATCAATTCTGGACAATGGGTTCGCCTAGTGTAAGCAAATGGATGGGATATTTGGAGCAATATCGTAATAATCCGTCTTCTATTCCTACTGTCGGCGATGGTATCTTTAAAGATACGGATGGGGCTGTTTATTATATGAATGAAAAGGACTTGGTGAAGAACATGCTTGAGACTAGTTTCCAGCATACACATAATATATCAATGACAGGTGGTACTGATAAGCTCCGTTATCGTCTTTCTGCCGGATTTATTGATAATGAGGTGTGCTGATTACTGACAAGGATAAATACACCTTAATTCCGCAAACACTATTTATAAATTAAACTTTTAAGTACCTGAGCAACAAAAAGTTGCTCAGGATTTTGCCATGTCAGAATTTTCACTTATCTTAGTGTTGCAAAAAAAAACAAG
>ENA-OQEX01000128-OQEX01000128.1-human-gut-metagenome-genome-assembly--contig:-NODE-128-length-45120-cov-8.937479_pt1 | contig 45120 bp, 41 predicted proteins | sample MGYA00242802_ERZ504649 | MGnify/ENA primary metagenome ERZ504649 (study PRJEB26092, sample SAMD00036194) | human gut metagenome | host: Homo sapiens | study: EMG produced TPA metagenomics assembly of...
GCTTGGCGATGAGTTCCGGCGTGGTGTCGGAAACCCATGCGGCCATGCCGGATTCGGATCCGGCCAGATACTTGATCTTGTTGGCTGCGCGGCGGAACGAGAAGAACTGCAGGTTCAGGCGGTAGTTTTCACGGCGTACGTCGTGGATCGGAGCCTGATGCCATGCTGCGATGTACGGCAGGTCCATACCCTTGCCGTCACCCTTGTCGAAGAACGCGTTGCCGCGCTTGAGCAGGGTGGAGTACATGACGGCCAGATCCCAACGTTCCTGGTCGTTGAGCTCGTCGAGGGTGAGCACGTCGCGCACCGGGGCCACATGCACCTCGAGGGGCCAGCGGGCTGCTGCTGGCACGTAGGCCACCCAGCTGTGGTTGCGCATGACGATGCGCTCCCCGGCCTCGATTTCGGAGTTCATGAGATCCTTGAGCAGGTTGCCGCCGGTCTTCTCATGGTAGGCTTCGGTCTGCTTGAGTTCGGCTTCCATCTTCGGCGCGATGAACGGGTAGCAGTAGACCTGTCCGTGAGGGTGTGCCAGGGAGACGCCGATTTCCTGTCCGTGGTTTTCGAACGGGAAGATCTGTTCGATGCCTTCCATCTTGGAGATTTCGGCGGTACGGAACGCCCATGCTTCCACGACGGTGCGCAGACGGGAGACCGGCAGGTCTGCCGGCAGACCATTTTCGTCCGGGTCGAAGCAGATCACTTCGCAGCGGCCTGCGGCGAGCTTCTTCTCCCACAGCGGGTTGCCGTTGACGTATTCCACGGCTTCGGAACGGCCCGGCACGCGAACCATGGACGGGAAGCGGTTTTCGAACACGACCACGTTGTAGTCGGTGTCCGGCACTTCGCCGTCTTGGTACGGGTCGCCCGGCTTGCGTGCGGCCAGCGGGTTGCCTTTGGCGGTGGCGCCAGGGCCCGCGGTGATCGGACGGTTCATGCGTGCGGTCGCCATAGGAATCCAGTCGCCGGTCAGTGGATCGCGACGCATTTCCGGAGCAGCGTACGGCACTTCCTCACCGGCCGCGTTGAGCTGGTTGGAGAAACGGTATGCCAGCTGACGAGGATCGTTCAGTTCGCGCGTCTTCGCGCCGGAAACGTATTCCGGATCATCGTCGAGGTAGAAGAAAGCGCGGCCATCGGCGAGCGTGGTCGGCGTGATGCGAATGTGCTCCTTCGCGTACTCTCCGGGAGTGTAGTTTGCGAATTCACTCATTATGGTTATTCACCTTCCTGAATAGGCTCGCTCTGGTGTGCCAGCACGAGCTCTTTAACCAAATCCCTTGTTTTCCCAACCGAATCGGGGTCTAGTCCATCATCGGTAATGACCGTGTCCACCTGGTCGAAGCGTGCGAAAAGCGACAATGATGTGCAGCTCCACTTGGTGTGATCGGTCAAAATTATGGTGCGATCGGCAATGTCCATCATTGCCATATCGGTTGCGGCCTCAAGCGAGTTCGGCATGAGGAAGCCGCGCGGAATGGACACGGAATGCGTGCCCAGGAAGACTGTGTTGACGCGCAGGGAGGCCACCACTTTGTCTGCGATCGGGCCTACGAGCGAGTTGGATCGGGTGGTCACGCCGCCGGTCACGATGACTTCCACGTCTTTCGATTCCAGCGCCTGCACCAGTTCCGCCACCGGAATGGAGTTGGTGAGGATGGTGATCCCCGACGACTGCTGTGATTCCAACAGATGTTGCGCGAATACGTATGCGGTGGTGCCGCCGCCGATGGCGATCACGTCGCCGGGTGCCACATATTTGATGGCTTCCTGTGCGATGGCGTCCTTCAATCCGATGTCCATCTGCGACTTTACGGAGAACAGCGGCTCACTCAGCAGCGTGCTGGTGGTGACGGCGCCGCCGTGCACACGCTTCAGCAGACCCTTGTCGGCCAGATCGGCGATATCGCGTCGGATGGTCATGGCGGAAACGCCCAATTCCTTGGACAATGCGGTGATACGCACCGCACCGCGGGTACGCAACCTGCTCAAAATCAAATGCTGACGTTGTGACGATATCATTCGAACATTATCGCACATGTTCACTCAAAATAAAAACTGAGATGAGCGTTTCGCGCGTTTTCCTCACGAAAAAATATACTTGGCACTCCTGTAATCGTTCAAATCGAACAAAAACGAACGTCGACATCCCGTCAGCGAAATCAATCGACGTGTTGCTTTCCTGCGACAAACGGTGCGAGAATAGTGAACCATGACGTATGTTTCTGAGAATTTCTGGCACGATGCGGTGAACAAAGCCACCACAGATCTCTTCACCTTCGGCTACAAGCACATCATCAAGCCGCATTTCGTGTTCAATCAGACGCCCGATGTGGCGCACGACCAGATGATTCAGTTCTGCAAGATCACCAAGAACATTCCGCCGCTGATGTGGGCGTGCCGTGAAATGCTCAACTATTCCGACCCCGTGCTGGAAACCAGCGTGATGGGCGTCGACTTCGTCAATCCGTTCGGCCTTTCCGCCGGCCTTGACAAGAACTGCGAGATGCCGGTGCTGCTCGACAACGCCGGCTTCGGCTTCGAAACGGTCGGATCCACCACGTCTCGTCCGTGCCCCGGCAATCCGAAGCCGTGGTTCCACCGTCTGCCCGAATATGATTCGATGATGGTGCATGTCGGTCTTGCCAATGAGGGTTCGGAAATCGTTGTTCCGCGCGCGGAACAGGCTTGGACGAAGGCGCGCGACATGCAGATTTCCGTGTCGATCGCGCGTACGAATGACGATAAGACCGGCGATTTGGACGAAGGCATCGAGGATTACTGCATTTCGATGCGCCGCACGGCCGGTCGCACCGCCATGGTCGAAGTGAACATCTCCTGCCCGAACACGATGGCCGGCGAACCGTTCAATCAGAGCCCTGAAGCGCTCGACAAGCTGTTCACCGAACTCGACAAGATCGAACGTCCACAGCCCACGCTGGTGAAGATGCCGTTGAATAAGTCCTGGGAAGAGTTCAAGGATCTGCTTGACGTGCTTGCCGAACACAATGTGCAGGGCTTGTCGATTGCGAATCTGCAGAAGGACCGCGCCGGCATGGAGATTCCTCGCGATTGGGAGGGCGGACTGTCAGGTTCGCCATGCTATGAGGCCAGCAACGAACGCATCAAGCAGGTGTACCGCGAGTATGGCGACCGTTTTGCGATTGCCGGCATCGGCGGCGTGTTCACTCCGCAGCAGGCGTATGCGAAGATTCGTTCCGGCTCGTCGTTGGTCATGTTCATCAGCTCGCTGATGTATCGCGGACCGCAGCAGATCACCGTGTTGAAGCGCGGCCTTGCCGAACTGCTCAAGCGCGACGGATTCGACCATGTGAGCCAGGCTGTCGGCATCGACGCCTGATACCGATTATTTCAATCGGCAGCGAGCACCAAATAATAATGCGCCCTGCGACCGCCAACGCGGTGCAGCGCATTATTGTTGTTCGATTGTTGTTCGATATTACCTTGGTTTATTGGTTGCGTTTAGTATGCGCCACGCACATACTGCGGCTGGTAGGGCGCATCTTCGGTCGGAATACCGAGCTTGTGGGCGGCGCGAAGAGGCCAATTCGGATCACGAAGCGCCGCACGTCCGATTTCGATGGCGTCGGCGGCACCGGATTTCAAAATCTTCTTGGCCTGCTTCGCTTGGTGATCAATCCGACGGCCGTGGTTGGAATTTCGGCACGCGAGCGCACCTGTTCGGCGAATGGAACCTGATAATCGGGTTTGACGGGAATGGTCACGCCCGGAATCATGCCTCCGGTGGAGACGTCCATCAGATCGACACCGTGCTTCTTCAGGACTTTGGCAAGGTCGACGGTCTGATCGAGATCCCAGCCTCCGGCGGCCCAATCGGTCGCGGAAACGCGCACCAGCACCGGCATGGTGTCGGGGATGGCGGAACGCACGGCGTCCACGACTTCGACCAGTATGCGGATACGGTTGTCGAACGATCCGCCGTATTCATCCTCGCGCTCGTTGATCAGCGGATCGAGGAATTGCGACAGCAGATAGCCGTGGGCCGCATGAATTTCCACCGCGTCGAAGCCGATATCATAAGCACGCCAAGCGGCGTCGCGGAACTGGTCGACGATGGCATGGATTTCGTCAACGGTGAGTTCGCGAGGCTTGTCCAACGGCCCGAACGCGTTGGCGCTTGGCCCAACGGTCTGCCATCCGCCCTGCTCTTCCGGCACGCTCTCATGCTCGTATCCGATGGAGAAGCAGCCGGTGGAAGCCTTGCGTCCGGCATGGTTGAGCTGCACCGCCATCGTCGCGCCGGCGGCCTTCGCATCGGCAACGATCCAACGCCATGCGTCCATCTGCTCGTCGGCCCACAATCCCAAGTCGCACGGCGAAATACGACCCTCCGGCGTCACTGCGGTGGCTTCCACGATAACCATGCCGAAACCGCCCATGGCACGTGACACATAATGCTGGTAGTGGAATGGCGTGGGCAGGCCATCCTGGGCCAACGCGGAATACGTATCCATTGGCGGCAGCCAGATGCGGTTGCGCACGGTCATGCCACGCAAAGTCATAGGATCGAACAGGCCAACCGTGCCATTGGTTGTAGCCTTCTTCGACCGCTTCGCCTTCCTTTCGTCTTCGCTCATCGTAGTAGCTCCCCTCCGGTCGCGTCTACTGGCTTCATGCCGATCGGCTGAACCTTCTTCTTGTATTCCCCTTGAGCTTCTCTGGAGATTTCGTGCCATAAAACCGGCACTATCTGCATTCTACGCAGAACGCCCGCCGAGCGTGGCGGGCGTTCATTGATTGTTCACTTCCATTCGCTGAATTGCGGAAGCGTCACTCATCTTCGGTCTGCTGCTGATCCTGATCATCCTGCTGGTCGTTCTGCTGGCTTTGCTGCTGAAGCGACTGGTTCTGCTGCTGAATGATTGTGCTTTGCTGCTGGGTGGCATTCTGCTTTCCACCGCCGATCTTGGTGACCGTGCTGGATGTTGCGGAATACTTGGCCGCAGGCTGCCCATAATCGTTGTCAATCGGCAGCTGTTTGCGTTCCGCATAAGCATTCATAAAGTCACGCCATGCCGGAGCCGCGATGGTGGAACCATCCCAGTAGCTGTGGTACTGGCCGTTGATAGCGATATTCGCAATCGGGTGGCCAACCGGGTTCTGCACGTCACCGACGAGCACGAATGTAGCGATCTGGTTCGGAATGAAACCACCCGTCGTAACTAGCTGATCCTCGTGGGTACCGGTCTTGGCGAAGGTCTTACGTCCATTGGCTAGCTGTGCCACACCGCCTGCGCCGTCGGAACGAACAACGCCTTGATTCATGGCCCAAGCAAGCGTTTGGATGATTTCCGGATCGACCGCCTGATGGCAGTTCGCGGAAGGCACCTTAATATCATTGCCGTCCACATCAGTCACCTGCTTCAGCGCGATCGGATCGCACTGCACGCCATTGGACGCATATACAGCGAAGATGCTTGCCATCGTCAGCGGAGACACGTTGACGTTGCCGACCATCATGGCAGGCACGAATGATGAGGTCTTGTCGAGCGTCTCACCGGTATTCGCATCATGATAGCCAAGTTCAGTTGCGGTATCGGCAATCTTGCACAAGCCGATGATGGATCCCATGGAAGCCTGCGTGGTGTTATGAGACCTTGCCAAAGCCAATGCCGGCGTTTCCGGGTTCACCGTTCCATTGGTTATTGCGTTGGTGACGTTCCACGTATCAGTGCCGCCGGTATAACGATCGCATGCGAACAACGAGGTCGAATACCTCGTGGACGTCTGCAGGTTTTCGTTGACGGAATGTCCCGCTTCCATCCATGCCACCAGATTGACAGGCTTCCACGACGAGCCGATGGAGAAGCCCATGCCGCCGCCGTCTTCTCGATCCACGGCATAGTTCATGGAATCCCTGGTCTGGTCGTTCTGCGCCGCTTCGGTGGCATCATACGTTCGATTCAGACCGAAGCCCAACACTTCTCCGGTACCCGGTTTGACGGACGCCATCACGATTTCCATGCCGGAGGAATCTTCCGGTGGGATGGTGTTGCGCGCGGTTTCGTTCAACAAGGTGTTGGCATCGATATCCAACGTGGTGACGATCTTCAGACCGCCCTCTTTCAGCAGTCTTTCCCTGTCCTCGCTGGTCTTGCCGAATTCCTTGGAATTCAAAATCTTATGCACCACGTAATCGCAGAAATAGCCCGCATCATAGTCCGCGGCCATGCAACCGGTGGAAATAGGCTGGACATCAAGCGTATCTGCGAGCGGAGTATTGACCGCCTCTTGATATTCCGCATCCGAAATATAGCCCTGCTCGTTCATCAGCTGCAGCACGATATTGCGTTGCTTCTCGGATTCCGGCTGGTTCGATTCGACGGAAGGATCGTAAGCGTTCGGATTCTTGGTGATTGCCGCGATGGTGGCGGACTGCACGATGTTCAGCTGATCTGCGGTGGTGTTGAAATACCGCTTCGCAGCCGCCTGCACGCCATAGAGCTATTGCCGCCAAACTGTGCGATATTGAGATATCCCTGCAAAATTTCAGGCTTGGAATACTGCTTTTCCATTTGCACGGAAATCAGCATTTCCCTCACTTTTCGTGCGATGGTATCTTCCGACGCATGGTATTGTGCGATCGGATCGTCATCCTGCTGCGCCTGCAGGATCAGCACGTTTTTGACATACTGCTGGGTAAGGGAGGAACCGCCCTGATGGTCGCCCTTCATGTATGTTTGGACGAACGCGCGGAACACACCCTGCACATCAACGCCGCCGTGAGTGAAGAATCGTCTGTCTTCACGCGCTACCACGGCCTGCTGCATGTATTTGGAAATCTTCTTCAACGGCACGACTTCACGATTCTGATCCCAGAATTCGGTGATTTTCGTGGTGCCATCGGAAGCGTACATGGTCGACTTCTGCGGCAGGCTGGTCACATCAAAATCAATACCTTCGACCGACAGCGACGGAATAACCGCCTTGGCGACGCTGTTCGCGCCGAAAACCGCCGGTAGGAGGAACAAACTGGCGGCCACGCCGCCACCCACACTCAGCGTGATGTAGGCAATCACGAGTGCGAGCACACGTTGAACGGTCAAAGTCTTCTTTTCGGGCATGGTGCCCATTCTAAAGTGGTGGGTCTACTAATCAACCGGCCGATCGCAGCCATCACGGGTTTCTCACAAACAACCGTAAAACTTGAAAAACACTGGAAAACAGTCGAAAATTATCGTCTCGATCGTCGAATAAGCATGCCAGGCTGGTAGATGATGATGGAACGGCCCTCACGCGCAATCCATCCACGGTTGGCGAAATCCATCAGCGCCTTGTTCACCGTCTCGCGCGACGAACCGACCAGCTGCGCCATTTCCTCCTGCGTCAGATCGTGCGGCACCTTCAACCCCGCCTCGACCGGCTCGCCGAAGCGTGACGCCAGATTCAGCAGCGTTTTCGCCAAACGTCCCGGCACGTCCATGAACACAAGCTCCGAAATGCGCTCGTTGTTGTCACGCATGCGATGCGCGAGCACCTGAAGCATGTCGACGGCCACGCGCGGATGCTCGTCAAGCCATGCGAACAGGGCGTCATGCTCAAGCCATACGACTTTCGTGTCACTGGTCATGGCCACGGCGGACGCGGTGCGCGGTCCACCATGCGGATCGAACACCGGAATCTCACCCAGCACTTCGCCGTACGCATGAATGCTCAACAACTGCACACGTCTGTCGGACGATTGCCGGATCAGTTTGACGCGCCCGCGTTCCAGCAGATACATGCGGTGATCGGTGTCGCCTTCGCGGAAAATATAGTCGCCCTTGCTGTATTCGGCATGCTGCAGATGCAGCAGCAGTTCCTCCGCCTCTTCGGAAGAAACCTGCTTGAACAACGCGGTGTGCAGCAACGTCGCGCTTTCGCCACTGGGTCCACTATTGGTCTCGTTTGGCGTAGCCATTTGTCACACCTCCGTTCATAGGCACATCCTCTGGGCACGCCGCCAGGCGTATTGCCGGGCGCGCTGCCGCGGCTTCGAAAGCTTGTTGCGATTCCACATGCCCTCACGGAACACCAAGCTTTCGTAACGTTCTCATTGCCCTTGATATCAGGGGCGGCTTCGACCATCGGGCTACATTGTAACTCGCCTGGCGGCGTCGAGCAGCCGTTCAACCACGTCTTCACGACTCATGCCCGTCTGCGAGCGCATTGGATCGACTCGTTTTACCGCTGATTTCACCGCTTTGTCCGACATTTTCTCACGTGAGGTGTTCAATACCCGCCCCATTTTTTCCGCGTCGATATCGTAGGCGAGGGTCACGTGGTGCAGTATGGCGCCAGGCCCTCCCTCTACTGGTGTGAATCGGCGTTGTGCGGCTCCGCCGAGTTTGCCGTATTGCGTGGCGATGTCGTTGAGTCCGGCGAATCGTACGTCGAGCCCGAGTTCCTTAAGCGCGCGCACCAGCCAGAAATCGCAGAGCCGGTATGATTCCTCGACGCTTATGCCTTGGGTGAAATCGAACGGCGCGTACAACGAGTAGGTGATGGTATTGCCCGGTTCGATGAACATCGCCCCGCCGCCGGTGCAACGTCGGACCACGGTGAATCCTTCCTTCTGCGCGACCGCCGTATTGACTTCGTCTTCGAGCGACTGGAATTTGCCGATGACCACGGCCGGAGCGGCCCATTCCCAGATACGCAGCGTGGGTTCGCGTTTGCCTGCCGCCACTTCGCGCGCCCATGCGATGTCGGTTTCCATTTGTTCGTTCGGGTCGCGCGGCTTGTCGTGGATGACGGTCGGTTTCAGGTCCCGCCAGCGTTCCAGATATTCCTCTTGTGTCAGCGCATTATGCATTCCCGGTTGTTCCCCGGAATATTGTTTCGTGGACCGCGCGATATTTCCGTTGCCCGTTGCATCTTCCGCATTACGCGATTCACTGCCTGTGATTGCGCGGAGAAAAGCGATGGCAATGCCTTCTGCCGTCATACCCACCAATCGCACGTTCGGATAGTTCGCGGTAATCGCTTGCAATCGTCGCGTAATGTCGCGTGTGGGCGCGCCTCGCTGGCTTTGCAGCAAGTTTTCCCAATCCTGCAATAGTCGGCGGGAATCCTTGTCATCGCCGTCAAGAAAGAAATCGCCGTCGATCCGACATTGTTCCACGGATTGGATGGAACTTGCACATTCGCGGAAATATGCTGGAATGTCATCAGAAAGCCGGACGGAAACCCCTACGAGTTTGCCGCCCGGCTGCTTGTACAGCCCTCTGCCCATCAATCTTGGAGTTCTTGGCCGTGCCCATCGCGGTGCCAGTTGGACCCGTAGCTGGAGCACAGGATGAGGACTGCTTCGATCAGAGCCCAGATTCCGGAAATGATCGGTCCGATGAGGATGATCCATCCGATCAGGGTCAGCAACAGCTGGGCCACGGCCTTGCCGGTATATCCCAGATAGAAGTTGTGCACGCCGAGGGTGCCGAGGAACAGGCCGAGCAGGCCGGCGACGATCTTCGACTTCTGCGCGTAGCCATAGCCGGACTGCTGTTGGGTCGCCTGATAGTAGGTCTGCTGCGCGTAGGTTGGTGGCTGATTGCATGCGGACTGCGTGTATTGGGCTGAGTCGGCTCCTGATAATAGGGGGTCTGCGCCGATTGTGCGTAATCCGTAGGTCCGTACGTCGGCTGGCCGTAGATGGGCTGTGCAGGTTGCGCAGGCTGAGTCGGCTGCCCGTAAGCGGGAGCGGCCGAGCCATATGCGGGGACGGACGAACCGTAGGCAGCGACTGACCATATGGCTGACCATTGCCGTACGTACCGCCAGGGATGTTGTTGCCCTGCGTACCCGGGGCATATCCCTGCACGGGCTGCTGCGATGCGTACGGGTTGGGATTGTGCGGCTGTGATGCAGGCTGATTGTAGCCATCCTGCGACTGCCTGTAATCGGCTTGATTGAATCGTTCGTCGCGAAATACTCGTCTTGGCCGGAACCGTTGTAATCGGCATTGTTGTCACTCATGGTTTCAACAATATCCCATAATTTGCCTTGTTGCTTTCATCCACCCTGAAAGCAATCCCTGAAATCCCCCTGAATATGCGAAACGCCTGTCGAATTCAAGCATGAACTCGATTTCGACAGACGTCTCAACAGGCGAACATATCCGGCGCAATCATGCGTTCCGGATCATATGTCACATGCGTGCCAGAATGTCGCGTCCGACCTCGTCGGTGGAGCGGGTAGCGGATCCCAGCTCTTCGATGTCCGCTTCGACGGCCGCATCGATCTTGGCCGCGGCGTCGTCGAAACCGAGGTGGCGCAGCAGCATGGCCGCAGAAAGGATCGCGGCGGTCGGATTGGCCTTGTTCTGGCCTGCGATATCCGGTGCGGAACCGTGAATCGGCTCGAACATGGACGGGTATTCGTTGGAAGCGTTGATGCATCCGGAAGCGGAGTATCCGACACCGCCGACCACGGCACCTGCCTCGTCGGTGATGATGTCGCCGAACAGGTTGTCAGTGAGAATCACGTCGAAGCGGGACGGATTCGACACCATGAAAATGGTGGTCGCGTCGATATGCAGATAGTCGTGGGAAACTTCCGGATATTCCTCGGCGACCTTATCGACGATGCGCTGCCACATGTCTCCGGCGTTGACGAGCACGTTCTTCTTGTGCACGAGGGTCACATGCTTCCTGCGCTTCATGGCCAGCTGGAAGGCGTAACGCACCACACGTTCCACGCCGTAGGCGGTGTTGATGGAAACTTCGGTGGCCACCTCGTTCGGGGTGCCGCGGCGAACCGCTCCGCCGGCGCCGCAGTACAGGCCTTCGGTGCCTTCACGCACCACGACGAAGTCGATATCACCCGGGTTGGCGAGCGGGGAGGTCACGCCCTTGTACAGCTTGGACGGACGCAGGTTGACGTACTGGTCGAGATCGAAACGGAGCTTGAGCAGCAGGCACGTTCGAGAATGCCGGCTTGATACGCGGATCGCCGACTGCGCCCAACAGGATCGCGTCGGTCTTCTTGATGCGTTCCTCTTCCTCTTCCGGAAGAATCGCACCGTCACGCAGGTAACGTTCGGCGCCAAGATCGAAATTCTCGTAATCGAATTCGGCAACGCCCTCGGCCGCCTTCTCCAGAGCCTTCTGAGCCCACGGAGTCACTTCCTTGCCAATGCCATCGCCCGGAATGACGGCGATGGTGTACTTCTTTGCAGAATCACTCATAGCACGCGACTCTAGTCAACGAATCAGCACGTGGACTTAAAACGCTCAACTAATGGACACTCCATGCCGCTTTCCTGTACGAAACACACGAAAAGCATGAATCATACGAATCTCACAAATCGCACAGCCTAATCAGCTGGTAATACCCATCACGCCAAGGCACCAAGCATTCTCATAGGAGATCTCCTCCCACTGCTTGTACCTTCCAGACGTACCCCCATGACCAGCCTCAACCTCAATCTTCGCCACGGCATCCACGCCCGCACGCTGCAGTCGGGCCAACCATTTCATCGGCTCCACATACAGCACACGAGTGTCATTCATCGACGTGGTAATGAAAATCTTGGGAAAAACCGCAACCCGCGCATCATTTGCATCAGACGGCGCATTCTCATACGGCGTATATTCCTTCATATACCGATACACGTCCGCATTATGCAGCGGATCGCCCCACTCATCCCACTCCGTAACCGTCAACGGCAACGACGGATCAAGAATCGATGTCAACGCATCCACAAAAGGCACATCCGCCTCAACGCCCGCGAAACATTCGGGAGCCATATTCGCCACGGCACCCATCAACAGGCCACCGGCGGAACCGCCATCGGCCACCGTGCGAGCAGGCGACGCCAAACCGGCACGCTGCAACGCACGCACGGCATCAACGAAATCCTCAAATGAATGCTTCTTATTGAGCAAATGCCCCTGCTCATACCAAGCACGACCCATCTCACCGCCGCCGCGAATGTGCGGCACCGCATAAAGCACACCACGATCAAGCATGCTGATGCGAGACACCGAGAATCCCGGATCCGAACTGATCTCATACGCGCCATACCCGGTAACGAACATCGCCGAATCACACGCAGGCACATCCCTGCGCCACACCAAGGAAACAGGAATGCGCTCGCCATCGCGGGCGGTAACCCACACCCTGCGCTCCATGTATTCGCGCGGTTCAAATCCACCAAGCACCGTGGCACGCTTCAACAGGCGATCCTCGCCGGTCGCCGGATCGATATCATGCAGTTCGCCGGGACGCGTGTAACTGGAGAACGAGTAGCGCATGCGGGGCGCATCATACGAAGGATTGCCTCCCACACCAATCGAATACAAGCGCCGGGTCTCCCCCGGCATCGCATCGGCGGTCGCGCCATCCGATGAGGTCATCGCCTTGCGGGAAACCCCATGCACGGCCGACCCCTCGCCTTGCGCGGCGGCCAATTGGTCGAGCGCGCCCCACACTTCGGCACGTTCCTCGTTGATCTCGTCCACCGACTCGTCGACATCCCAATCGTCTTCCAACGCGTGGGGAACCAGCTCGGTGAACTTCCATGGACGCCCCGCAAGAAAATCCTCCGCAGCGGCATCCTTCGTCATCACCGCAATATGCGTCAGGCTTTCCGCCCGGTACTGCAGCGCCACATAATGCCGGTGAATCGAGATCCCCTCAATGCCAAGACCATGCGCGCCTGCAAAATGGCTGGATTGCAGGGATTGGAATACGGTGTGCCGATCGGCATCTCAGAAGCGCCCGGTTCGATCTCGTCGCCGTGCTCGCATCCGTACGGCGAACCGACGGCCACACGCACGCCCTCACCCAAACGGTACGGGGGCTCATGGGAGCGCATGTCGATCACATCGATTTCGAAATTCGGGTTCAACGCATTGTGGTAGACCACGGCGAGCGGAATATCCTCACCGCATTCGCCGGCACCTTCGAAACGGCTGAAACTCACGTCGTATTCCACGTCCTGCTCGCGCGGAATGAACGCACGGAATTCGCCTTCCGGATCGTCGGTGGAAAGCAGCAATACCTCGGTGGTAGTCTTCGACCCGGTGCCGATCACCAGATTGCGTTCGTCGAACGACAGGCCGATGCCAACCCAGAATCGTTCGTCTCGTTCGCGGTACACCTCCACATCGTCGACGATGGGAGTGCCGACGCGGTGCCTCATCACCGCGTATGGACGCCACGCGTCGTCGAGCTTCACATAGAACACCCATTGCGCGTCCGGTGTGAAGCAGGCGCCACCGATGCCCTCGAACACTTCCGGCAGTTCCTTGCCGGTTTCCAAGCTGCGGATGCGGAAATCGTAACGTTCGTCGCCGCTGGTGTCGGTGCCGTACAGCATCCAACGTCCGTCTTTGGAAATATCCATGCCGCCGATACGGAAGAAATCATGGCCTTGCGCTTCGGCATTGGTGTCGAACACCACTTGTTCGCCGTCGATGGGCACGCCGATTTCAATGGTTGGCGGATCCCAATCGTCTGCGCCTCGAATAGGCACACGGCATTGCACCGCATACTGCTGGCCCTCCTGGGTGCGTACGAAATACCAGTAGCCATCCATGCGTGTCGGCACGGACATGTCGTTTTCCTGAACGTGCGACTTGAGCTCGTCGAACAGTGTGGAGCGTAGGGTTTTCAACGGTTCCATGCGCTGCTCGCAATACCGGTTCTGCGCGGCGACGTAATCCTGCACGTCATGCGATTCCTTGTCGCGCAGCCATTCGTACTCGTCGATGAAGGTGTCGCCGTGGAATACGCGCTCCTTCGGCACACGCTTCGCGATCGGCATCCCGCATTTGTCTTGCACGCTTTCGTCGCTTTCTCGCGCGCCCGTTGCGCCCTGTTCACCCCGAAAATCAGTCATGCACGCGATTATACCGGCATTGCATTCCCAATCCCACGCGGCACGCACCCCCTGCTCCGGGCGTACGAAAAAGTCAGACGCCCATCTGTTGTTTCAGGAACGGCAGCATGGTTTTCATCAGATTCGAGCCGGTCGTTCCCGTGAATACCGGGACATCGGTGACCGGGATCGGCTGCGTGACCGCACGCCCCGCAACGGTGCCGAGATTGCCGGCGACTTCGCGTGGAGACAACTGCCGGATGCCGATCGCCAGCACACGCCCTGGTATCGGCGTGCGATCGTGGCGTACGTGGTCGGATCCCTCTGCCCGTCATCGCCGATCAGAATGAACTTCATATCAGGAAAATCAGCCATCAATTGTTCGGCATACTCGAGTTTGTGCTGCACTCCGGAAGGAATGAACGTTTTCGGGCGAGGATCGAGGTCGCGCAATAGCAGCGGACCTTCCGGAAAACCATGGTTGGCGATGAAATGCCGGATCGAGCTTTCCACATTCCATGGCGATGTCGACAGGTAGAAGAACGGCGCGTCCGGGAACATGTCCTCAATGCGGTTGAACAGCAGGTTCATGCCCGCAACCGGCATTTTCTTCTTTGGATCGAGCAGCAGCAGATTGTAGGCGGCTTTCATCAGGCTTGGCGCCTGCGTGACCATAATGGTGTCGTCCACGTCGGAGATCACGCCGACTTTCGTACCGCTGGGGATGGTGAACAGGTTGGCTGTGACCGGTTTGCGGCTGCGTACCTTGTATGACACGTCGTGCACGCCCGGTTCGAGCGAATGTTCGGCCACGAGATCGAGATATCCTGCGGAATCGGAGGCTGCGAATTCACTGGAGACATTGCGCTGCGCGTCCACTTCGTCGTGCACTTCGGACGCGCCCACCTGCACGGTTTCGAGGGGCACGCCGTCGATGGCGATGCGCACCTTCGTATGCGGCGAGGGGATGGTGAGCATGGCACGGATGCCACGGGTCAGACGACCCGCCTGACGTTTGAATGGACCGTACACGGTTCGGCAGATCAGTCGAGAGTAATGTTCGGTGCCGTAGCCGACATATGGTTCCACGCGCGGATACCAGTTGAGATTGAGCACCATGCTTGTTGAGAACGTCACCCACTTGTTGAACGCTCTGGTAATGGTGCGGCGGAACAGTCGTGTCAGCGGAGGCTTGACTTCGATGCGTTCGTGTTTCGAAGCCGCGTCGAAGGTGGTGACCACCTTGCGCGCGGGAATGGGCACGGTCGGCATGTCATCTTCGGATATGGAATCCGGTTCACGCTGGGGCAACGGCTGCGGTTCGGTCATAACCCCACTATAAAGGCGATTATTGAATTACCTGGTACCCCAGCGTGAAAATCAGGGATTTTTCAGGGAATACCGATGATTTCCCATCCAATTTCCCGAATCGTGCCGTTCACTGAGCCACGATGTTGGCGTATTCCTCGGAGGAAAGCAGTCCCGGCTCGTCATCCTCAAGTTCGATTTTGAAAATCCAGCCTTCGCCATACGGGTCACCCGTTACGATGCTTGGATCGTCGGCGGCCTCGTTGTTCACATAGCGAATCACGCCGGCCACCGGAGTGACCAGCGGCGTGACCGCCTTGGAGGATTCCAGTTCCGCCACCTCGTCGCCCGCCTGCACTTCGGTGCCGACTTCCGGCAGATCGATGTACACGAGTTCGCCAAGCTGGTCGGCCGCATATTCGGTGATACCCACCATGGCCGGCTCGGTGGAAGCATCCACCCACACATGCTCGTCGGAATATTCAAGATGCTCAGGCACATCCAGATTCGGCTTGTTATCGTTTTCTTCGCTCATGAAAGCTCATTCTACGTCAATCGTATGTATTTCCCTAGAGCAGTGCCGAAACTTGTTACGGGAGGTCGTGGCCGAGCCATTCTTCGATCATGTAGCGGGCGATGGTGGCCTTTCCGGGAGCTTCCATACGCCCTGCCACCAACTCGTTCATGTATTCGTCGCGGGTCACCCAACGCGCCTGCAGGGTCTCGTCGCCGTCCACGCGCACGTCGGTGGTGTTGGCCACGCCTTTGAACGCCATCATGAGCGATGCGGGGAACGGCCATGGCTGCGATCCCAAGTATTTGAGTTCACCGATATCTATGCCGACTTCCTCTTTGGCTTCACGCCGGCAGGCATGCTCCAGGTTTTCTCCGGCTTCCACGAAGCGGCCGATACGGAGTACAGTCCGGTGTTGCGCCATGCGCTGTTGTGTTGCAGCAGCAGACGGTCCTCATGGTCCACGATCGCCGTGATGACGGCCGGTTCCACTCTGGGGAACAGCAGTCGCTTGCCGTCCGCTTCGCTGGTGCAGCGTTGCGCCCATCCCCCCAACGCCGGTTCGGTCGGAGCGCCGCATGTGGGGCAATGACGTTGGCGCGCATGCCATACGCCCAGCGAGATCGCCGTCGTGGCCTGGCCTGCTTCGCGCGCGCTGGCATGCGGTGCGAATCCGCGCAGATCGACCCAGTCGAATCGTTCCGCAGCGCTTTCCAGCAACGATTTCGACGTTTTCGCTTCCGGTTCGTGCTGTTCGCCGAACGCATCGTCCGCGCCATATGCTCGCTGCTTGCGGCCACCGTCTCCGCGGCTTTCACGCGAGACACGTCAACGGCGACCACGTGTTCGTCGCGTTTGCCGCCATACGATCCAAGGAATATGGCGAGCGCCGTCGGATGCGTGTGCAGTTCCGCCGCCACGTAGGCGCCGGGCAATTGCGCGAGACGCATATGCACGTTGGCGTAGTCCGCGATGGCTCCCTGTCCGCGCGGCACCGCCACCATGCCGTCTTTGACAAGAATGACCTTCGTGGCCGGCTCCAGCAGCGCCGTGTCGAACAGGTCGGGTTCGTCGCGTCTCGAAACCTCATAGTCGATGTCACCTTGCGCAAGTGGCAGGAACGGCAGTGCCTGAGTCAGCGCCAATGGTGAGAACACGCTCATCGCTTGCTTCTTTCCTTGAATACGATTGATAGAGCGGATATTTTTTTCTCTATTCCGTATTTTCTTTTCTATTTTTTTATATCTTTTTTGTATTTCTGATTGCGATATTGACGGCAGCGGCGGAAAATACCGGCTACTGCACCCTGCGCACCAGCGCGAGCAGCGCGTCGGCAACCGCCTGCGGATGCTCGTATGCGCTGAAATGCCCGCAATCGAATACCACCGTCATATCCGCGCTCGTGCCTGTCATCGCATCGGCGATCGGCGTCATCACGCTCGGCGGGCTCGACGGATCCTTGTCGCCGCAGATCACCGCAACCGGTGCTGTAATCGCAGGCAACACATCGTTCAGATCCGGGCGCCCAGCGCCATGCGCTCACGCCATGCGATGCCTTCGGCAGGCTGTTCGTTGATCCACGTCGTGAACTGTTCACGGTAGGCGGCCGACTGTTTGATGGTGGAATCCTCAGGTGTGGATGCCGCAAATCCCATCACCGGCTCATGCGCGCCCGTCGATTCGCATGCTTCGGCGATCGCGATGCGCTTTGCGCGCATCTGCGCGGAATCCGCCGCGGCCTTCGTGTCGCACAATGCCAACGCGGCAACAGCTTCGGGGTGCAGACGCTGAATGTCGAGAATCAGATAGCCGCCCATCGAAAGGCCCGCCCAAATCGCCTTGTCGTAACCGGCCGCATGCAACATCGCGACATAGGCGTCGGCCATATGGTCCAAACCGTTCGGGAAAGCGCCGTCCGCGTCTTTGCCGCCACTGGTCTCATCGGAAGGAATCGGCCCTTCTCCCGCACCGGGCATGTCGGGACCCCAGATCGGGAACCGTTTCACACCATGTTCCACAGCGGCCGCCTCCAACGCCTCCGCACATTCGTCCCACATGCGGTGGTCCACGGGGAACCCGTGCACCAGCACCACGGGAAGTCCCTCGCCCTCGCAATACACGTTATTATGTAATTCGATCGTCATCGTCTCACTCCGTTCCTCTCCCCTATATTGCCTATATATCTATCGCTTACGCTGCCTGCATTCGCAAGCTGCCACGCGCTTTCCTGGCGCCCACGGTCGACCGTTTTCGACGTCAACCATAAGCCTGTCGGCTACCTGCCGGCCCAAGCGATCGCCTGACGCACAATCGTGCCGTATCCGTTGCTCATCTGGTTTATGAAAGTGTCGAGGATCTCGCTGTTCGTGTTGACCCATTCCACGTCAAGCGTCTCATCCTGCGGCTTGCAGTCGCCCGCGATCGGCACCACGTAGCACAATGCGATCGCATGCTGGCGGGAATCGAAATAATCGGATAGTCCCGGCGTCGGGAAGAACTCGGCCACGGTGAACGGCTGCAGACTCACCGGCAGCTGCGGCAACGCGATATCGCCCAAATCCTTGGCGACATTACGCGCCACGGCCTCACGCAACGATTCGTGATAGAGCACGCGCCCGGCAATCAGCGTTCGCTCGATACTGCCGTCGTCAGACACGCGAAGCAACGATCCGACCTGTGAAACACGCCCCAGATCATCGGTGCGCACCGGCACCACAAGCACGTATGGAATCGGCATTTCGCCGCGCATACGGTTGATTTCGCCGGAAGCAAGCCATCCTGGAGGATTACCTATTCCGCGAATGAAATCCTCCGGCGTAATGTCGTCGAATTCTCCGCGACGACGGCCTGCATCGAAATCGCCCTCGTCGGGCACTTCATCATTCATCACTGGCATAGTCCCATTATCACGCATCTTGTGTGAATTGGCTGGAAAAGAATGCGCCGAAAGACGATTCTTCTGACAGCGGATATTGCATATGCCGGGAATGCGGCGGGTTGGGGCGCAGTTATATACTCCAAAGCAGTCGCATACGAGGGGCGTAGCCCGTCACGCGCGTCGATGGAACGAACAGCAAGGAGCAATCATGGCAACGCATGCGGTCACTTCACAGGATTTCAATCAGGTCGTCGAATCCAACGATCTGGTATTCGTGGATTTCTGGGCAACCTGGTGCGGTCCGTGCCGTGCGTTCGGCCCGACGTTCGAAAAGGCAAGCGAAGCGAATCCTGACATTTATTTCGCGAAGGTCGATATCGACCAGAATCCGGATCTCGCCTCCGCCGCCAAAGTGCAGGCCGTGCCGACCTTGATGGTGATCAAGAACCAGCAGATCGTATTCCAGCAGGCTGGCGCGTTGCGCGCGTCGGATCTGGACGATCTGATCGCCCAGGCCAAGGATCTGGACGTCAATGCGGCCGCTGCCGAAGAGGCTACGGAACAGGCGCAATAAGGCGAATATCAAAGGATTGCAAAGGTGCCGTTCGATGGCGAAACATCAACGGCACCTTTTGCTTTGCATGCCCGCTTTGCCCGCCTGTTACATATGCGCTCGCCCGGATTCCATGGCATGGAGTAGAATGTCGCGTTGGATATGCGCTTTCCGGCGAAGCTGAAGTGGCGGCGCACCGCATGCCGAGCATGCGTGAATTCGCCGAGGATCTGAACGCGCGTTTAGGAGCAGAATGGCTAACCACAGCAAGCACGCCCAATCGTCTACCTTCACCGTGCCGAGCAAGTCCTCGCTGGTGAAGATCACCGCAACGATTGCGGCGATGGGCCTGTTGGCTACCGGCGGCATTGTGTCGCGCAATCTTTACACATCCGCGGAGCGGAATACGGCCAATCAGGTCACGGCTTTCTCCGTCACCGATTCCGCGGAGGCGTCCCGTGGCAATGTCCGCGAGCTGCTTAATGGAGACACCTCGTACGTCACCGTGAAAATCAACGGCAAGTCACGCGTGGTGCCCGGCACCAATTTCACCGACGTGAAGTCCGTGCTTGACGCGGGTGATATCACGCTCGAACCGGAAGACACGGTCTCCCCTTCGCTCACCACCAAGGTCGATGAGAAAACCGTGATCACCATTCAGCGTGCCGGCGCGAGCGTCGAGGTTTCCGACACCGCCATCGGCTTCAATGTCATCAAGAAAGAAACCTCAAGCCTGCCGGAAGGCCAGGAGAAGGTCGAGACGGAAGGCGAGGAAGGCGTGATGGAAACCACGAACCTCGTGACCAAGTCCGGTGACACCGTGGTTTCCTCCAACATGATCAGCTCGTACGTGAAGAAGGCTCCGGTCGACAAGGTCATTCTCGTTGGCACCGGCTCCACTTCGTCGTCCTCCTCCAGCGCTTCCGCGTCGATCGGCACCACCGTGCCGGCGGGCGAAATGCAGCAGTGGGCACACGATTATCTGCTGTCGAACGGCTACACCGAAGCCGATTTCACCGCCACCGTATACATCATCACCCATGAGTCCGGCTGGAGCGTCACCGCAACGAATCCAAGTTCGGGAGCCTATGGCCTGCCCCAAGCATTGCCTGGCAGCAAGATGGTGAGCGAGGGCGCCGATTGGGCTACCAATTACCAGACCCAGCTCAAGTGGTTCTGGGGCTATTGCGCACAGCGTTACGGTTCCATTCAGGGAGCCTATTCGTACTGGCTTGCCAACCACTGCTACTGATATGCGTCGCCATCTGATCTCAAGCAAGCTCGTATTGAAAGTTTATGCTGACTGGTGATTGATATTTAATTTTCGTAATTCAACGCATATAGTTTGAGCCTTGTAATATTTGAAGATATTACGAGGCTCAAACTATATTGTGATTCGATATATCACTAAGATACTATCGGTTTCACAGGGCGTTGTTGGCGCCGATCACCGTAGCTTCCTTGACGTCGTCGATCTTCCTGCGCTTGCGGCCGCCATGGCCGGCCTTCGGACCGCGCTTGCCGACGGTGCCGCTACGAACCCCGTTCTTGGCGTCGAAGAGGATCACGCGCTCATCGCTGTGATATTCACCTTCCAAAGCAAAGTAGGCGATCTTGTCTGCAGGCACTTCCGGGAAAGTGAAGAACTTCTGCGTTGCAACAAGCAGGTCAAGATTGCGAGTGGTCACGGAAGCCGGACGATCAGCGTTCGGATTGTTGAACTGAACCGCGAAATCGTCGTTCTCGTCGCACACCTGGATTGCGAACTTGCCACGCTCGTAATTCACCAGCAGCTTGACGAATTCCGGACGACCGAGCACTTCGGAAACACCCTTGGAAAAACGAACGGATTCAAGCATGACCGTCATGGTCAACTTGCCACCAGTTCTTTCGCCAACTTCTTTGAAACCATCAAGAACGGACATGTAAATCCTTCCTTTACTGTAAATAACTACGTGAAATACTGTACCTCATTGTCAGTAATAAAACGAATCGAATCTTAGGGAATATATCCATATTTTCAAGAACACAACATAATACGAAAAACACAATGAGGCCATCTCACGCAACCACTTTTGTAATCATTTTCATTTTTAAAATATTTTCCCAGCAACAGTTTTCATTGGAATTTCACCATTTCTTGGTACTTTCTACACTCCAATTGAAAAGGAACATACACTACACGGTTACAGCATCGCAAACGCAATCAAAGAAGATGGAACCCCGCCGCAAAGCAGGATTCCGACATTGTTAACAGCGTGGCGGAATCCTTGAGTAATGTGGCGGAAAAGTCGCTGCACGCTTCCAACAAAGAGTCGCCGGTGAAGCTTTCCATGGTGCAGCGCGCCGCGTAGCCCGTAGCCCCCAGCTCCCCGAAAGCGGCATTGTATCTGGCTGTGACATAACTGTGAAGCGCGATCTGAAGGAAATCTCCGTTCAGCTCGACAACCTCAACATTCCGGTGATGGGCTTCGTGCTCAATTTCGCGAAGGAACGCAAGGTCTCCTCGAACGGCAACTACTATTACTCTTACGACGAGGGCGGCAAGAAGAGCCAAAGGAGCCGAAAGAAGAGCAAGCACAAAAACTGACTCAATCTCAACAAAATAATCGCCTCCCTTTTACTAGAAAGGGAGGCGATTATTCGAGTTTATGCAACGCAATGCGCAGCTTAGTAGGAACCGGTACCGCGGAAGACTACGAGCACGGTCTTCGCAAGAATCGCAAGATCTCCAGCGATGGACCAATTCTCGATGTACGAAACGTCCAAATACTCGCTCTGCTCCTGCGAAAGATCCGAACGACCGGAAACCTGCCACGGACCAGTAATACCGGGCTTCACCAGCAAACGCGTGGAATACAGGGAGCCATAGCGGGCAACCTCGTCAGGCAACGCCGGACGAGGCCCAACCAAAGACATATCGCCCTTCAACACGTTAAAGAACTGAGGGAACTCATCCAACGAAGTCTTACGAATAAAATGGCCAATCTTCGTAATACGTGGATCATCCTTCATTTTGAAGATAAAACGATCGCTCTGGCCATTCTCTTCCGCAAGCTTCTTCTTCAACTCTTCTGCATTGGTAACCATGGAACGGAACTTGTACATGGTGAACGGCTTACCATGTAACCCGACACGCTGCTGAGAGAAAAACACCGGACCACCATCATCGAGTTTGATGGCAATAGCTACGCCAAGCATAATCGGCGAAGAAATCAATAACGCGCAAGCCGAACCTATGATGTCGACGACACGCTTCACCACAGCAGTAGCAGTAGTGTATTGCGGCAGACTCGCCAACAACACCGGCTGCTCAGCAGTATTACGCAAATACAAGCGATGTCCGCTCACATCAGCCAAAGACACAGCCAAGGCAAGTTCCATGCCCAAAGATTCCACCGCAAGAGAGATACCATGCAACATTTCGGAATCACGAGATAGCACGTCGGCAACATACACTTCTTGAGCGCAAAGACTTTCGCACGTGCGGGGGAACGCGGAATTAAGCGGAATCACCTTCAGCATGTCGGCACCCTCAATGGAAGGATCCGGCTCGAACGAAGTGACCACATACGCATCTTTCTTTCTGTCGTCAGCTTCGATCGGGCATACTGCGACCGGCGAATACCCCCAATTGGAATAATCCTGCATGGTACGCAACGCACGGTTAATGCCGTCGGAAGAACCAATCACCACGGTCCTATACTTGCAAGAACCTTTTTTGCGGCTGCGATGCAACCACTGACGCATCTGCCAACGGGCAATCACTTCCAGAAGGAACGCGATGATCGGGGCAACGATAAGTGCCGTTCGTGGAAGCGCAAGTTTGAAAATAAACGCAATCGAGCAATACGTAATAATAGTGAGCAGCGAAGCGTTGATGATCTTCGCGTACAGCTCATAGCCTTCCGCCATCACATGCCTATGGTATGCACCGACGATCGTAAGGCTCAATACCCAAATGGCACTGAAGCAAACAAGAAATAGCCCAAATGGCATGACGCTACCGATGGCTTCATATGCAGAATTGTTTGCCCACAGGCTGAACGCGAGAGAAACCAGCATGACGGCAAGGTCGACCATTACCAGACAGGCAACGAACGAATATCTCCACCCCGGAACGACCTGCTTCTTGACCCTCTTACAGCTATGCCCGTCCCCATCAACGGGAAACGGCGTGTTCGAGAATGTCATTGGTTCAAACTGCGAAACGTTTTGAGCTTGATCCTGAACATGCGTCCGCTGCTTATGCCATGCGTTAGAGGAAACAATATGTATTTCCTCCGTCTTTGGCGTTGAATCCGAATCGCAGGAGTTCCCTCGCATGTCCAATCCCTTCAGTCTGGCTCTTACACTCCATCCTTCTAGGGCAGATTACACCACCCCCCCCCGAGTAACATCCACCACCCTAGAATGGCATAGAAGGGTGATGGATGTCGGTACTCCCACAATCAGCTGCGGAGGAGGATTTCCTCCAGGGCGCCGATCACCGCATCGGGCATGCCGGAGGTGACAAACAGCTCGTTGCTGAAACGGGGCGCGGTATCGAAGGTGCGCAGAGCCCCGAGCGCACGCACTCCTTGCTCACGAATCGCCTGCATCGCATGCTCTTTGGAAATGTACGGCATTTGCGCATGCAAGAGCACGTCAAGCACGTCCTGTTCGACTGAATTCTCAGCAATCTGCAGTCCGTCTGCAATCGTAACGTTCAAGCATGCAGTAGACGGCACGTCGCGCACAACGACCGACAGACTCAACGTCTGCTGATCGTATGTAATTTCTGCAGTATTGCAAGCTTTGCCGCCAATTTCGATACGAACGTTCTGCGTGTCTGGCTGCGCAACTCCACGGAACACAATCTCCCAGTTACGCTGTGCCGGAATGGCTTCAGCACAGCCTTCCACCGGACTGATGGTGAACTGCGTGGCATTGTCCGTATTCTTCCAGTCAAGGCTCATGCGCGTATCGGCAACATGAGTTTGGCCATCGCAAGACTCGGCAGATGCAGAACCGGAAGCAGCAGAGGCCACAGAACCATCGTCTTCCTTGAGTGTGAACGAACCGTTCGCACCGGGGAACACCAGCACCTGCAGGGACTCCGGATTACCCAGATCATTCACCTTATTGCCCTCGCCAAGCTGCTGCAACGGCACGATACCGCCAGCTTGGCAAACACCGGCATACGGTCGATCGCACGCCACACTTCCAAACGACGCCCGGACTCTCCTGCCGAAACGTAACGGCGACCATCGAAGAAGTCATACCATTCACCTTGCGGCAGCCATGCTTCCGTGCTACCCAGCTGCGCGGAATCGTCATTGTCAGAAACAATTGGTGCAACCAGCAGCTCAGTGCCGAAACGGAATTCATCCGGCACCTCGTACGCCTGCGGATTGTTCGGATCCGCCCAATACATCGGCTCCACCAATGGCATGCCCTCGAACGCGGCGCGATAGTTCATGGTGTACAGGTACGGCAGCATCATATGGCGCAGTCGCAGCGAACCCACCATGGAATCGCGCACTTCCGCGGAGAAGTTCCACGGCTCCTTGCCCATGAACTGCGAATTGCTGGAATGCAGGCGATTGATCGGGCTGAACGTGCCAAGCTGGTACCAACGGGCTTCCAAATGCTCGTTACGATAGCCACACATATGACCGCCAATATCGTGACTCCACCATCCGTAGCCGATATTCGACGCGGTAGCAGTGAAATACGGCTGGAACTGCAAGGATTCCCACGTAACAATGGTGTCTCCCGAGAAGCCGACCGGATAGCGGTGCGAACCCGGGCCAGCATACCGCGAGAAGGTGAGCGGCCAACGGTTGTTGCGTTCCGTGCAACTCACGTTGCGTTCGGATTGCTCGACATGCATTTCATGCTCATCGCGAGCGCCCGGCTCGGCGCACTTTTCGCATTCGCAGTTCTCATTTACATTGCGTTCGGAAGAAGTCTCGTAGCGCCCGGAATCCAGGTAGTGCAAGTGGTTGAGCACCCACAGCGGGTCAAGTCCGGGCTGGCGGGTCACACCGCCCTGCTGCCAGTCGAGCCACCAGAAGTCAACGCCTTCGGCTTCCATACGATGATGCATGTCGAAGTAGGCGCTTACGAAATCCGGATTCGTGAGGTCGAATTCCACTGCCTCTTCGGTTGCGGGATCAATGCCGACGCGCTTGGCCACCGCCTCATAGTCGTCTTCGAACGCGCGCACGCCGTCTCGCGGATGCACGTTCAACGTGGCTTTCAGGCCGCGCTCGTGCAAGTCGCGCAAGAACGCCTCATGATCGGGAAACAGCTGCTTATCCCACGAATAGCCGGTCCAACCGGAACCGTATTTCGGATCGACATCGTCCACGCGGTGCCAGTCCATGTCGATCACGGATGTGGTGAATGGAATGCCTTCGCGCTTGAACCGGTCCATGAGCTGCAGGTATTCGTCTTGCGTGTAGCGGTAGTAGCGGCTCCACCAGTTGCCGAGTGCGAAGCGCGGCAGCAGAGGCGTTGGTCCGGCCAGCTTGTAGAAGTCTTGCACCGCTTCGGTGTAGCGGCGGCCATAGCCGAAGAAGTAGAAGTCGGTTTCCGCGTGATCGCGTGGCATAACCCAAGCCCCCAGCGGATTCGGTTTGCCGTTCACTTCGTATGCTTCCACGATCACGTTCGCGGCGGAATCGTCGAGCACCGCCCATCCGTCTCGCGAAATCACACCATCGTCCAGAGGAATTTCGCCGTTCGCCTCGTCGAGCGTGCGCGCGGTGCCTTTAAGATTATGCTTCGGTTCGTCGCCGTAATGCCACGTATTGAACTGGGTGTCGGCCACGCCCTTGACGACTACGCTCAAGCCTTCTTTGCTGAATGGCTTGCCATCGTACGTCACATACAGCGCGGGGGTGTCAACAATGAGCAGTCCGTCGCGATGCGTCACCGTGAATTGCGGGTCGGCGCCAAAATCGCGGTTGACCACCATTTGCGTGAGATTGTCCTCAAATTCGCCGGAATCAGACCATTCGAAACGGATCAGCGATTCCGTTAGAATGCCAATCCTCCAATGATCCCCTTGTAAAACCGACGATTCTCGCATTTTCGGACGTGCCTTGCGCACATAGTCGACGAATACCGTGCCGGTTGCGTTATCTAATGCGTTGTTTGCCATACTACTCCTGCCTTACTTGCCACTGCCCGTCGCAATACCTGCAATGAACTGCTTCTGGAAAATCATATACACAATGATCACTGGAACAATTGCCAACGAAGTCGCTGCGAACAATCCGCCGTAATCGGTGCCGTATTGTCCGTTGAAGGCCTTCAGACCGACAGCGAGCAGCTGCTTGTGTTCGTCAGTGATCATCAAGAATGGCCACAGGTAGTCTTCCCAATTCCACAGGAAGGTGAAGATGGCGAGCGCCGCGATGGTGTTATGGCTCATTGGCAGAATGATGCTATGGAAGATTCTGGTTTCGGATGCACCATCGAGTTTCGCCGCTTCAATGAGTTCGTCAGAAATTCCCGAGATGGATTGGCGGAACAGGAAGATACCGAATGCGCTGATCATGCCAGGAAGCACGAGCGACGTGTAGGTGTCTTGCAGACCCCAGTTGGTGAACATTTCGTATTGCGGAATGATGGTCACTGCCCAAGGAATCATCATGGTGCTCATAACGATGCCGAAAAGCAGGTTGCGACCACGGAATCGCATTTTAGAGAACACGTAACCAAGCACCGCACTTGTGTAGATTGCAATACCGGTTTTCAGTACTGCTACGATCAGCGAGTTTGCGAACAATCGCAAGAAATTGAACTTTTCTTGGATGCTCACATAATTGTCAATCGTGGATGGCTTAGGGAATAATCCTCCGGTCACTTTGACGATTTCGCTATTTGGCGCGAATGATGAAATGAACATCCAAACAAATGGAACAATGGTGATGATGGCGGCGATGAAGAGCAGAATCGTAAGAATGATGCCGCCAATTTTACGTGATTTCATGCCAGTTCCTCCGAATCTCCAGAAACCTTGAACATGATGAGGGTGAGCACACCAGTGAACAGGAAGAGCACAACTGCCTGAGCTGACGCGACGCCGAAGTTGTATTTCTGGAATGCCTGATCAAAGATGAGATAGCTGATGGTGTAGGTTGACGTGCCCGGACCGCCTTCGGTCATGACGAGAATCTGCACGTATGCCTGCAGGTAGCTGATCAGTGACGTGATGACAATGAACAAGGTGGTTGATTTAAGCAACGGCAGGGTGATTTTGAAGAAAATCTGCACTGAGTTGGCACCGTCGATGGCGGCCGCCTCGTACACGTCTCGAGGAAGATTCATGAGACCGGCCAAATATAGAACGGTCGCGTAGCCGAAATCCTTCCAAATGGTCATGATGATGACTGCCGGCATGGCCCATTTGGTGTCGTGCAGCCAGTTGATGTCGAGTCCTGTGATTTTGTTTACCATGCCGAACTGCGGGTCGAACATCCACATCCACACGAAAGAAACTGCCACGAGCGGAGTGATAGTCGGCATGTAGAACAGACCTCGGAGGGTGTCTTTGCATTTGACGAGTTTGGCGCTGAGCAGCAGGGCCAAGCCGAGACCAAGCACAATGCGGAAGAGTGTGGAAACACCTGCGAATACCGCCGTGTTCCCCATGGAAGTCCAGAAAAGTTTGTCTGTGAGGATCTGTTTGAAGTTGTCGAGTCCGACCCAATCATAAGTGCCAATCAGAGGATTCCAGTTATGCAAACTGCCCGCGAAGGCTTTAAAAATTGGGTAGGCCAGGAAAATGGCGAAATAGACCACCAAGAAGACAACAGCCATGTTGCGTAGGGTGAAAATTCTCGATACCAGAGATTCACCATTTTTGTTTTTCATTGAATCTCGCCTCTCTGTGAGCCGATTCGACCGTTTTGTTACGCAATACAGAGTGTCAGATCGAATCGAATAAGAAGATTGAACGTATCTCGTAGATAAAAGGCAGCCGCGGCGCGGAAGAAGAATCGTACCGCGACTGCCCGGATTGGAAAAGGGATTGGAAAGGATATATCGGTATTACTTATGTTCGTCGAAGTAAGCGTACTTGCTTTCCATTGACGTGAAGTCAGAGCTCTTCATGTCGGTATCCATCTGACCCTGGGCCTCCTTGAGAGCCTTATCGATGGACATGCCGTTCTGGAAAGCAGTGGTGCCGCTGGATTCAACGGTGGATGGTGCCGGTCCCGGCCAGATCAGTCGGTCTACGCGTGGCTGGATGGCGGCCATGACCGGCTTGGAGAGAATGTCCTTGTCGTTCTGCAGCGAGGTCTTGGCTGGGAAGGAGTTCAGTTCGGATACCGCTTCACGAATGTAATCATCGTTGGCGAGCAGGTACTTGATGAAGTCCTGGGCAACGGCCTGCTGTTCTTTGCTCTGGTTCTTGTTGACGCCCGGAGTGGATTCGCCGTTGTAACGGTCGTATGCAAACGGAGTGTCTTCGGAGAAGGTTGGGGTGGCGAACACGCCGTAGTCAATATCTGGATACTTTTCTTTCAGCGTGCCTTCCATGTGGCCCCAAGCGTAGATCATCGCAGACTGGCCGTTACCGAAGCTTTGGGTGTAATCGTTGCCGAAGTCAACGGATCCGACCTTGTACTTGTCATACAAATCCTTGAGGAACTGCATGTTTTCTTTGGTCACGTCGTTGTTGTAGTTGGCTTTCTTGCCATCTTCGCTGAAGAGCAGTTCACCCTTCTGATAATTCAGACCTTGATAGATGGCGCTGTAGGCGTCGCCGTTGAAGTTGAAGCCGGCCTGCGTCATCTTGCTGCCGTCGGTTTTGGTGAGCTTTTGGGCGACCTGGATGAATTCGTCCCATGTGGTCGGAATGTCGGCGTCGGTGAGGCCCGCTTCGCTCCACAATGTCTTGTTGTAGTAGATGTTGCCGGTGTTGATCACGGAGTCGATGTACTTGACTTTGCCGTTCTCATCTTCATGTACGGATGCGGTGGAGTAGTCGGATTCCAGAGACTTGGTGTCGATATCGTAATCCGCTGCGTATGGACGAATCAACGCATCATAAGAGTTGTGGATGTTGAAAACGGCCGGACCGTTTTTGCCTTTCAGAGCCAACGGCAGCTTGGTCCAATAATCATCCCATGAAACATTCACCGTTTTGATGGTGACGTTCGGATACGTCTTCGTGTAGGACTCAATCATCTTGTAGACAGGATCCGTGCCCTTGCTGCCCCAGCTCCAGTACTCGAGCTGGATTGGCTTGCCGTCGTTCACGAGATGATTGGGGTCGTAGGTAATGGTGTTGCCGATAACATCAAGCCCTTTGTCGGCTTTCGTATCGGTTGTGCCGGAGGTGGCATTGCTGTTCCCGCACGCAGCCAAGCCGACGATGCTCAAGGCCGCCACTGCCACTGCGATACCTTTGTTGATTTTCATATCTCTCCTTACGTCCTCGTAAGACTTCATCCGCCCCTTGCGGACAAGCAATAGCATACGACAAGGGTTTCATATTGGCAATTCAAGGTTTTTTAAAATGTAAACGGTTTCATTTGAAACCCGTTTCATCTCACCGCTGTGAGCGTGCACACATTGTTTTTCATACGGCGTGTCGTATCGCAACCCTTTTCATTCATCTTTCAACTCTGTAACCATGAGGACGGTAATGATGGTAGGCTGAAACAAACAGTGAAAAACTTTCGGAGGCACCATGAAAGCGAGCATCGGCGATGTGGCACTGAAGGCAGGCGTATCGAACGCTACAGTCTCACGCACTTTCGCACACCCTGAACAGGTGTCAGAGGCAACACGGTTGAAAGTGCAGGCCGCAGCCGATGCGTTGAATTTCAGCGTTTCCAGATCGGCAGGAATTCTTAAATCCGGTAGAACCTATCGCATAGCATTATTGGTCGGCAGCGGCGTCATCGAATGGTTCACCGCCGAAATCATTGCCGGACTTAACGATGTTTTGCGTGACGCCGGGTACGATCTGGTCATCTACCCCATCGAGGGGTCGGAGGCGCGTGACGCATTCTTCGAGGAACTTCCCGTACGCAGCAACGCTGATGCCGTATTCGTTTCCTCATTTGGCATCAGCCCCGACGAGGTCAAACGTCTCGGAACCGCAAAAATTCCGATTATCGGCATCAATACCACCAGCGAAGGATTCGATGCAACTGTCGGTATCAACGACAAAGAAGGCATCAAACTCATCGTTCGGCATCTCGCCAAGCTGGGACATCGTAACCTGCTGTATTTATATGAAAGCTTTTCCTCCACATTGGGATTCAGCTCATTTAACCGTATTTCCGGATTCCAGGAAGCCTGCGATGCAGTTGACGGACTGACCGCCCGCACACTGGCAGTGCAAAAAGGCGACAGCATTCTGGATGCGGCAATTTCCGAAATCATGGCGCAAGACAACCCACCCACCGCATTGTGTTTCCATCAGGACTCACAGGCAATTCCATTGTTCTTCCGCCTTCAACGCAGCGGCCTTTCCGTGCCTGGAGATATTTCCGTAACCGGATTTGACGACAGCACCTTCGCCAAAGAAGCTGAGCTAACCACCGTTCGACAGCGCCCATACGACATGGCCGTCGATGCGGCACAAAAGGCTCTGGCGCTCATCGAAGGACAACCCATCGAGGAACCATTCGAGACATTCCCCGTGCAGTTGCAAGTACGAAACTCAACCGCAAAACCACGCACCGCTCCCCTGCTGTAGGCCGCAGCGTGTACTCGCGTGAAATCACTTCGCGTAATACCCCACACCAACCGGTCTATCTGCGTTATGTATGGCAGATTTTGCTTTTCGTACGGAAACATCTCGCTTATATATGGCACGTCGCCTGCGAAAACAGCCACTTCGGGGGTACGTTTTTGAGGTTTTCGCCGCATGTGTCTGCCATATGTAAGTGAGATGTCTCCGGTCAGGCCTCCGAATCTGCCATACATAGACGAGATGCGAGCCGCAGACAAGCCTCTTCGTCTTACCCCGGCGTTCAATGTGCTTTTCTTACGGCGTTCGATGTACTTTTCTTCACACGCATGTACGTTTAATCGCCTCAAGCACCGATGCGAATCAAACTCACCAATGTTCGCACCGTCAACGGCATACGCCAAGACAGCAACGCGACTTAACCCAAACCGCCAACATCAGTAGTTTGTAGATACTCGCGCGCATAGCCGTCCACACCTCCATTGGACGAGAGGAAACGCGGAATAGAGTCATTGCCTTTTGTCGACCATCATGACGACGCGCGCAAACAGATAACGCTAAACTTGTCTCATGTTGATTATTTGCTTAACCTAGCGAAGCGACGAAGCAAGAGCAGGTGATATATGGTAACAATTTCTGACGTGGCGCACGCAGCCGGTGTTTCCAAGGCAACAGTCTCGTATGTACTATCGGGAGATCCTCGAATCACCCAAGCTACAACACTTAAGGTGCAACATGCGATTGACGAATTAGGCTATACGGTGAACCATGCAGCCCGCGCACTATCCGTAAGAAAAACCAAAACAATAGGTGTGGTCTCCCCCGCCTTTCACGGCAACTATCTGTCAGCCCTCTTTGGGCTGTACGTGTACCTGCTATCCGAAGAAGCGACAAAGAGAGGATACGACACCCTACTCATTGGCGAGAACGACGGCTTCGAGGCAATGCATGAAGCATGGTCGTCAAAGAAAGTGGATGGGTTCATCCTGATGGACGTCAAAGATGAGGATCCACGAGTCAGCTATGCCGCAAAAGAGCACATTCCGACCGTTGCATTCGGCTCGCCAAAGAACTCACACGGTTTGGATACAGTGGATTCCGATTTCGCCAAGGCTGCATCATCAATCTTGAATTTCTTAGCCTCTGAAGGGCATAAAGAGGTGATTCTTATTCCATGGTCACACACAATATTTGATCAGGGTCTTGGCTACGCTTGGCGCTTTCTGGATTCAGCGATAGAGACCGCCAAACGTCTTGACCTGAAAATGCATGTCGAATATCCGAAAGACGACGATTCGGATCCTTCGCCCCTCATTGAGCATGCACTAGATACGCACACCAAAGCGACCGCTCTGATACTTCACAACGAGCCAGCAACAATCGTTGCCCCTCAGGTCTTGGCACGCAGGAACCTCCGAACACCGGATAACTTGCAGGTCGTAACCGTCTTCCCGAAACAGCTAGCAACATCAATGAAGATATCGTTCCCTGCAGTGCGTCCGGACATTACGCAACTATCAGAAGCCGCCGTGGGAACCCTTTTGCGTCGAATAAACAATCCGAAAGCCCCGACGGTCACCCGCTATCTTGATTATCCACTCACCCAAGAGCCCGAGTAACATCGCAGCTACGTAGATTACGCGCAGAAAACAACCACGAGATTCTACATTAGTTAAGTTCGTCGATTTGACTTTTCAAAGATCAGGGTTTATTATTTAACTTGTTTAACCGGTTCAACAGTTTGGGATTAAAACTTCCCAAACGCAATAAATTAATCATTCAGCGCATAGGTGCGCTGTTAATGAAAGGAAATACCAAATGATCGGTTCAAATATGAAGCGCGTAATAGCTTTAATCGCCGCAAGTGCCGCGGCAGTCAGTCTCGCCGCTTGCGGTAGCAACTCGAGTCAAGATTCCAAAACAATCGAATTCTGGGATCCATACCCTCAGAAGAACGATAGCAGCACATGGGCGAAATACGTTACCAATTGTGCTCCTGAGGGATACAACGTAAAACGCATCGGCTATGCGCAGTCAGACCTATTAAACAATCTCACAACAGCCGTCAAGGCCGGCAACGCACCCCAGATCGCCCTGATCGATAACCCAAAGATGCCTACCGCTGTCGACGCAGGACTTGTTACGGATATCGAAGCAGCGGGAGTCGACGTTTCAGGTTTCGACAAGAATATCGAAGGTCCCGGCATCATCGACGGCGTACAATATGGGGTTTCTTACGGCACTAACGCATTGGGCTTGTATTACAAACCCCGATGTCCTCAATAAGGCTGGCGTAGACCCAGAATCGATCACCGATTGGGATTCGCTCAACAGTGCCATCGAAAAAGTAGTAAACGCAGGATATAAGGGCATCACGTTCTCCGGCATTTCCGGCGAAGAAGGAACATTCCAGTTCCTCCCCTGGTTCTGGGGAGCCGGCGGTCAATTGAAGGACGCTTCAGGTTCCAGTGCCGAGCAGGATGCGCTTGATCTGGTATCCGGCTGGGTCCAAAAAGGTTGGGCTCCGAAATCGGTCGCAACGGACAACCAATCTGCTGCGTGGGATCTGTTCCTTGGCGGCGATTACGGTTTCTCTGAAAATGGTTCATGGCAGATGGAGTCAGCCACCGAGAAAGGCTACAAGATGATTTCCATTCCAGCCAAAGATGGCGGAGTAGCCCCGGTTCCAAGCGGTGGCGAGTTCATTACCATTCCAACCCAGAAAACCAAAGACAGTGACAAGATGAAGGCAACCGCGGAGGTCATTCAGTGCCTCATTGACGGAGATAATCTCAAGAAGACCAATGATGAGATGGTTTATCTTGCCGCCAAAAGTGACGTCCGCAAGCAGCAGGTGGAAGAGAACAGTGCCTGGGCACCTTGGGTTGACGCCGTAGAAAATGCTGAAGGCCGTACCACTGACGTTGGTCTGGAATACGAAGACATTTCTGCACAGCTTTCTGAAGATCTACAGGCTGCCTTGAATAAGGCTGATTCGCGGTCTCATATTTTTCTGGGGCATCTGCCCGCCATTCATTGCGATATTCAGACGCCCCATTCCATCTTTTCCATCAACAGGCAGGTGAACTATGTCTCAAACAATCACCGCAGATAAACCAAGGCGAATCAAGCAACCACATTGGCCGCCATTGGTTTCGCGGCCCCGCTGATTATTTACATGCTTATCTTCTACGTTTGGCCTCTGATTCAGAATATTTCCATGAGTATGCACCGCTACACACGTCGCACTTTTGTGACCGGCGATGCCCCTTGGTCTGGATTCGATATCTATAAGGAAATATTAAGCAATCAACAGTTCTGGACCATTCTCGGACAGACTTTGATTTTCGTCTTCGCTTCTATCGTTTTCCAATACTCTATCGGCTTGGCATTAGCGGTTTTCTTCAATCAGAATTTCAAACTTTCCGCGGCTTTGCGCGGCGCATTCCTTGTACCATGGCTACTTCCGCCAATGATTTCCGGTACGATCTGGCAATGGATGATGGACGCGACAGCGGTGTTATTAATAATTTCCTCAAACTATTTGGTTTGGACCCAGTTTGGTGGCTGCAAGCCGATCATTCCTTGTGGGCGGTTATCATTGCCAATATTTGGCTTGGTATTCCTTTCAACCTCGTAATTCTGTATTCGGGCTTGCAAAACATCAATGGCGACTTGTATGAAGCCGCCGCGTTGGATGGCTGCAATGCTTGGCAGCGCTTCTGGAAGATTACTTTCCCGTTGCTCAAGCCGGTATCGATGATCACGCTCCTGCTAGGTTTCGTCTACACGTTACGAACAGTAGACATCATCTGGATTATGACCAAGGGCACTGGATCTTCGAGAACCTTGGCAACTTGGCTTATGAGATGGCTTTCGGAAAGGCACATCAGCAACCATCCGGTATTCGGAAGCATCCGTTGTGGGCACGATTCTCATTGTCGTAGCACTGATTTTCGCTCTGATTTACCTGTGGGCCCAGCGGAATGAAGAGAAGAGGTAACTAAAATGAAACATCGTTCATCATGGTGGAAAACACTTATAGGCATCATTTTGACGCTGATTATGCTCTTCCCCGTATACTGGATGATCAACATATCATTCACGCAACGTCGCTCCATCCGTTCAGGTGATCTGTTCCCGAAAGATTTCACGCTCGACAATTATGCCTCTGCGTTAAGTTCACAGCTCCCCTACCTAGGAACGTCATTGCTAGTTGCCATAGGATGCGTGATCCTGACCCTAGCAATTGCATTACCTTCGTCATACGCCATTGTTTTCTTGGAGTTCAAAGGCTCAAAGTCCATGAACTTCCTGTTGATTGTTGCTCAGATGATTCCCGCGGTCGTTATGTCTCTAGGCTTCTACCAGATCTACGATGACATCGGCCTTCTCGACAGTATTCCGGGACTTATCGTTGCCGACTCCACTTTGTCGGTACCGTTCGCAGTGATTCTGATGACGGGATTTATGTCCGGTATGCCACGCTCGTTGGTGGAGGCAGCGCAAATCGACGGAGCATCGCAGTGGGGTGTTTTTACCAAAATCGTGATTCCACTCTCCCGTAATACCATTGTCACGACTTCGCTGTTCGCTTTCCTCTGGGCATGGTCAGATTTCATGTTTGCTTCGACCCTCGATTCCGGTGGCGGCAAGATGAGGCCAATCACCATGGGTCTATATGACTTTATCGGTTCACAGAACCAAGAATGGGGCCAATGATGGCCACCGCAGTATTGGCCTCAGTACCAACAGCGCTATTACTAATTTTCGCACAGAAATACGTTGCCGCCGGCGTAACAGCCGGAGCGGTGAAAGACTAATCCAACCCTTAAATACATAATTACAAGGACCAACTATGAGTGAACTAACTTTTGCTATCGATGGAGATGCACTGTTGTGGACTGGTGACGGCGAATATCTTCGCATCGAACCATGGGGAAAGAATTCAGTCCGCGTCCGCGCCTCGAAAATGCATGAGATACAGGAACAAGAAGGAGCTTTGCTGCCACAAAACAATCAGCCTCAGACAGTCACGACTATGGTATCACCATTGACAAGCCCAATAGAACCGCCGAATTACGCAATGGCGATATTGTAGTTCAAGCGAAAGCATCCTGCGGCCTGTACTCCGGATCAGGATATGAAGAGCCACGCTGTTTACTAAGCTTCTATAAGGCAGACGGCACACCGCTCATTCAGGAAATACCATCTGGCGGATCACTAAATCTTCGAGCGCGATGGTTCAAACCGATCACCGGAGGCGACTATTCCATCGTTGCTTCCTTTACCACACCGGAAAATGAGAAACTATATGGTATGGGCGAGTACCAACAGAACATCCTCAATCTGAAAGGTTGTACCCTCGAACTCGCGCATCGCAATTCACAGGCATCTATTCCTTTCGTGGTTTCCAGCGCCGGATATGGCTTCCTGTGGAATAACCCGGCACTTTGGAAACGTTACGTTCGGCAAGAACCGTACGGAATGGCAAGCTGAATCAGCCAAGCAGATTGATTACTGGATTACCACAGGCGATACACCTTCTTCGATAATGAAGCATTATGCCGACGCCACAGGGCACGCTCCTCACATGCCTGAATGGGGACTGGGATTCTGGCAGTGCAAGCTTAGATATTGGAATCAACGTCAGCTCCTAGACGTCGCTCATGGGTTTAAACAGCGTAATATTCCATTGGATCTCATCGTTGTAGATTTCTTCCACTGGCCGCATATGGGTGACTTCCGTTTTGAGAATGAATTCTGGCCCGATCCCAAAGCTATGGCGGACGAGCTGCACAGCATGGGAGTGAAACTCATGGTATCTGTGTGGCCCCAGGTCGCACTCGCCTCAGAGAATTATGTTGAGATGAAGTCAAAGAACCTTCTCGTGCGCGCAGATAAGGGTGAAGACGTCGGCATGATGTTCGAAGGTCCCAGCCAGTTCTATGACGCCACCAATCCAAAAGCTCGCGAATATGTTTGGGAGAAGTGCCGAACAAATTATGCCGAGCTTGGGGTTGATGCATTCTGGCTCGATGAAGCGGAACCTGAATACGGAACGTACGATTTCGACAACTATCGATATTACGCCGGCCCAAACCAGCAGGTGGCAAACATCTACCCAAGAGACTATAACAAAGGCTTCTACGAGGGGCAACAAACCATAGGAAGGGATGGTGACATCGTCAACCTCACCCGTTGCGCTTGGGCTGGTTCGCAACGCTATGGTTCTCTTGTTTGGTCTGGAGACGTTGGTTCGACCTTCGCCGACCTTCGTGCCCAGATTACCTGCGCCATCCACATGGGCATGGCCGGTATTCCTTGGTTCACCACCGATATGGGCGGTTTCCATGATGGGATAATTGATTCGGACGATTTCAAGGAGTTGTTGGCCCGCTGGTGCGCGTTCTCATGCTTCCTACCGGTCATGCGCAACCATGGCGACCGTAGTCTGCATACGACAACCGGCAAGGAGACCATCACCAATTCGGCCGGAGACCACCGTTCGCCAAGTGGTGCCGACAATGAGCCTTGGAGTTATGGCCCCGAGACGGAGCAGATCTTCCGAAAGTTCATTGCCATTCGCGAGAAAATGCGCCCTTACACGCGGGAATTGTTCGAATCAGCACATACCGATGGCCAGCCTTTGGTCCGTGGGCTCTTCTACGAGTTCCCTCAAGACGAATCGGTGTCCGATATTGCCGATGAATACATGTTCGGCCCTGATATCCTAGTGGCCCCCGTAGTTGAGGCCGGAGCCAGATCGCGTGAGGTGACGCTTCCCGGAAACGCTAGCATCACATGGACGGATCTACGCACTGGCAAAGTGTATGAAGGGGGGCAAAAAATCACTGTCGACGCCGGAATAGACACGATTCCACCTTCGCACGCGACGGCCACGATCACGGACTGATCGGAATGCTATAAATTCCCGCACAACAAGTGTGGGGCGTCCGTTCCCAAGGCGAACGCCCCACACTCTGCGCATCTTTCCCATTTCAACCGGTCTATCTGCGGTATGTATGGCAGATTTGTAGCGGGCTTTCAGTCGAACAGATGTTGAGCAGTTTTACATGGCACTTATCAAAGATTTTGTTTTCTGCCGCTCCGTACTTAAGGAATTCAGCCAGAAAATACCGATCGCTTTTGCAGCCGCATCAATTAAGTGACTGCAAAAATCCATTCAATACGTTGCTGCCAGCAACACCTCGGAAAGCAAAGTCAAAATTTGACCAACATATTCGGAGGCATCGCCAAGCAATGCAACCGTATTAAAACTTGGTTCGATTAAGGTTCGATAAATCTGCCTCGCCATTTCTGCTTATGACGAAGCAAAATACATCCTTCCCACATGGCTTTGCTGCTTTTTGTATCTTTTGTTGTTATCCGTTGCCACTTGTCGGCATCGGCACGGCATGTCAGTATCATGTGCGTATGCGACTTATTGGTAATATTCTGTGGCTGATTCTGGGTGGGTTGTTGCTCGCCGCCAGCTGGGCCATTATCGGTTTGGTGTTGTGCATCACCATTGTGGGCATTCCACTGGGTATTCAGGCGTTCAAGATGGCGGGACTCACGCTGACCCCGTTCGGTAAGACCGTGGAGTATGGCGGCGGCGTGGGATCCGTGCTGATCAACATCATCTGGTTCGTACTGGCCGGTTTGTGGATGGCGATTGGCTACATACTTGCCGGCCTGCTGAACTGCGTCACCATCATCGGTATTCCGTTCGGTATCCAGTCGTTCAAGATGGCCAAGCTGGCCTTGTGGCCGTTCGGTTCGCAAATTCGCAGCTTGTAAATTACTTCAGATCACTTCACCCAGCATAGACGGCCATCGACTGCCGTCTTGCATATAAGTATCGAGGAGCTGCGGTCCGAACAGGCCGCGACCACTGCGTCCTAAGCAACGAAACATATTTCATTCGCATATGGCAGCTCCAGAGCGGCAAGGCTCAAAAACCTGAACAGTCGAACATTACCTCCCCAAATGATTGCTGATGCCAACCGCGAATCCCACCGCAGCACTTCCATTCATGCCCAGGTCATTCAACAATCGTCCCGCGTGCTGCGCGCCGGCCCATACCGCGTTGATGATGTTGCCGGCGCCATATCCGGTAAGCACCGTCCACGGATGGGCGAGCAGCCCGCATATCGGGTCAAGACTCTGGTAGATTCGCGCGAAGAACGATCCGTCTCCTTCGGCACCGTTTTCCGCAATCGAAGATAGTCGGGAATCGGCAAGCACGCCCAGCAGACCAAGCATAACCGCACCCAGCAGCTGAGCAATACCACGCACACGCTGTTTCTTGTCGCACCACGAATTATGCACAATAATGGCAACCAGCAACGCCACCACCGAATCAAGAACGATCCGGGTGCCGGCCTGCATCAGCACAGAGCCAATCGCATACACAACGATGAGGTTGCGCAACCGCTTGACATAGATACGGTCGCGCCCACGCATAAGCCACATAAGCGGCAGCAATACGCCGAACAGATGCATGCCGATATAGCTGGGCTCCGCGAACAGGAACTGCGGGCGACCACCGCCCCACACCGAGCTTCCACTGATGTACTGCCGGTACATGAGGTGCGCGAAATAGTCGATCAACGGCTTGACATGCAGAAGGATGGATAGCCATTGCACCACGCCCACGCCAAAAGAAAACCAGTAGGAAGCGATGAGAATCCACAATGGCGTACGCCACGGAATGCGTTTGATGCCGAACGCAATGGCGATCGCACCCAAAGTGGCGAGCACGCCCAGCAATCCGGTGATGCTCATGAACGCGGCGTTGAGATGGATGCCGAATTTCAGCCATCCCGGGATGGACAGGATTATGCAGGCCACCGGCAGAAGGAACATTGGCAGGTATCGGTTGGCTGCGATGCGCAGTTGACGCCAATTGCATAGGCAGTACACGGCGAACAGCGCCGGACTGATTGGCGACCAGAACGGCGCGTACAGGCCGAGCGTGGTGCCGTCCGCCGGAAGAAAAGCTATGGCCAACAACAGCCAAATGACGTTGCGTTCCTGCGTTGTCAGAAATTGCAGGAACGGCCGGTATTGCAGCGACTTGCGGCAATCATTCGTACCGTTGGTACGATCAGGCATGGATGGTTGATTCACGTGGCTTCCTCCTCCGCGCCAACCTTATTCTGCGCCAACTCTACCCGAACATCATGATGTTTCAACGCCGTCATTTACGCTGTCGCCTGTCATTCGCGCCGTATAACATCCGCTGCCCCTTATCGGGACGGGACCGTGACTGGAAAACAATATTTCATGCAGCTTCAAAACCAAAAGAACAATGCATCCTTCAACATTGATCCTTAACTAGTACTTACTAGAACATACTAGAACGAAACATTATTACCGCCAAGGTCCTATCCCTCTGTAGAATCCCCATGACAGCGCCTTTATAAGATACGGAAGCCGCACTGACATTACGGTTCAGATATAAGAAATTCGTGCGATCAGATGAATGGTCGCACGAATTTCTAGTATGCGGAACATCACGTACGACCATGGCATGAGGGAACGTGGTAAACGATGGCAATCGGTCTTGTAATTCTTCCGGATTATGTCCAATGCAACACACCACTTTCACAATTAGCAGACACCGGAAACGTCGCGAAACACAGGTAAAAAGACATATAAAGATAGAATCGAGGAAAGTATGAAGACGCTGTATCTTCTTGGCAATGGATTTGATCTGGCTTGCGGGTTACCGTCACGATATTCGGATTATTTCAATAATCGTTTTTCTGTATTTCCCGGCTTTGAAAAAGACAAACCGACAGCAGTGACTGTGCTAGAAGAAGAGCTTCAGACCAACGACTGCCACAAGATTCCAAGCGCCTGGTTTTTCATTTTCGCCTACTACCATGACCAGAACAACGGCAAATGCGCGTCGACTTGGAAAGACGTCGAATCTATTATAGAAACTTTTACAATAAACGAGAATGCTTATATAAATCTGAGCATCGGCATGTGCGCCGGCAGGTTCGCATACCCCCGCACCCCAACAGGCCAAGAAGAACATGTAGCGCATTTAATTTGGTTATATGAACGTTTACGTACAAACGACCAATTCCAAAACACCGATGTTGACGTCTACAAGCTTTTCCTGAAAGAACTCAAGAATTTCGAATCCGATTTCCAAGAATATCTGGCCACCGCAGTCAACGAAAACATCCCCTATAGGGAACGAGCCGACCAACTTTTTAAGGAAATCACCGAAGCACAAACCCCGATTCAAGAAGAATCCTTCGCAATAGGTTCCGTCGAAAATTATGCATCTTTCTCCAGCGGAAGAGATGACCACTACGTCCTTTCTTTCAACTTCACACGCCCCTTGACCAACAGCCCAACCTTCGCCAATATTCACGGCTCATTGCAAGACAAAAACGCCTTCTTCGGCATTGGAGGCACGAGCCAATATACAGAAGACGACGATCTGCCTAATGCCGTTCGCTTCACAAAAGCGGAACGCTCTCTATCTCTTGGCGTCACCGGCACCAATACGGATCTGGATTCGGTCTTCAGAGCACTTCAGTCCCCCGAAGAGAATTTGCGAGTCATCAAATTTTTCGGCCTGTCCCTAGCGAAGCCGACTACCCCTACCTTAAGCAATTCTTCGATAAATCCCACATCACAGACACAGACTCCGGAGTGAACTCATTCCTGGGATTCTATTACACGAAGGGCCAGGCCCGGGACGAACTTGTCCATTCGATCAATTCGCTCCTGCAAAGATACAGCTCCGACACAGGCCACAAACCAATCGGCGGCTTGATGCGCGAATTACAGAATACCGGCAGGCTGGCTATCGAAGAATTGCAAGTCGCATGCGATTAATCGCCAAATAAAAACAGCGTATTGTCACCAGTTAATTTGAACGCCAGAGGCAACAGAGTCACTCGGTTGAATAAGCCCGACGCGATACCGCGAAACTAATGAATGGAGCTGCAACCATCTCCAAGCAAACGTCTGTACCCCGCTACCGGTAGATGGCACAGACCAATATGAGCCTCCTTTCGAAATAGATACAACCTAAAGTCTGTTCAAAAGAAGTTGGGTAGACAAGGCTAGTAACGTTTATTTGACCATAAACAAGCCAAACTGCTGGCAGATTAGTAACACCATTAGCCTCACCACCGATTACGCCACAGATCCCAGCTCATACCGTTTGCATTGGCTACCACTCCGGAACGGCAAGCGTATGGCGAAAACAATAGCAATTTGATATGGAAAATCCGTGTGATTTGGGGTTGGCGATCGCACGGATTTTTGGAATTACCGGGGATTGTTACGTAGCACAGTGAGGCAGATGAGAACGGGAAGGATACCAGGAAAGCGGTCTTCCACCATATTCTGAAGCGACAACCATTGGAATGTCCCCATCAAAGCGTCCCCAATGGGCGCCACGCACCGGGACACGGCCCACTGAGGCAGCACCCCTAAACACCATCCACCCTAGAACTCAGTTCTTCTGGTTGGGAACCAGCATGATCTCGCCATCGGCGATGATCTTGAGGCGCTGGCCGTACGGGCTCTTGCCATAACATTTCGCAGACTCCATCGCCTCACAACTCATAATCCGCCGCACTGCGTTTGCATTTGGGATTCAGAGATGTTTTGACAAGAATCGCTATGGCATTCCAGAACAACGGGAATACCTCAGTCGGTCTGAGACCGTAGGATTTTGGAGGAGAGAATTCAAACCAGAGGAGAGCCGTGAGCGAGAAGAACCATGACATGGAGAACAACATCGGCATGAGCGCCAAGCACGGCATGCAGTTACCTTCCCGAATTTCAAATGGGGGGTTCCAGCATCGAACTGCTGCGCATCATCGCGATGTTCATGATCCTCGCCCATCACTTCATCGTCCCTAACGGCTATGACGTGCTGAAACTCCCTTGGGACCGGAGCGGATCTTCTTCCAGCTCGTCATGGCCGGCGGCGGCAAGGTCGGCGTGGTCATCTTCTTCTCCATCTCCGCATGGTTCTTCCTCGACAAGGAACAGACCATCAAATCCAACCTGAAACGCGTGTGGATCATGGAACGCGAACTCCTGTTCTGGAGCCTTATCCTCGTAACGTTCTACCTCGTGTTCGACCGAGCCGACCTCAGTATGAAACTCATGGTGAAAAGCGTCATGTCATTGAGCATGGGCGTGTGGTGGTACGCCACCGCCTACGCCATCTTCCTAGCGCTGCTTCCCTTCCTGGCCAAGGGATTGAAAGCGCTCGGCCGCGAATACCACCTCGCGCTGGCCGCGACCGTACTGGCCACCTGGGGATTGACCAGCTTCATCCCCGGAATGATAAAAATTAATGATGGTCTCTTCGGTTTCATCTACCTGTTCATTCTGATTTCTGCTTATAAGTGGCATATGAAACCGTTCACCGTCAAACAAATCTGGCTGGTGATCAGCATTGGGCTCGGCTTCTTCCTTCTCTACGCCGCCGCATCCGCAACGCTGTCCCTGCTGAGGCACGACATGCATATTCATCACCAGCCATTGGCGGTTGCCCGTCATCATAGTCGGCTTCGGCATGTTCCTGCTGTTTGACCGTGCTACTTTCCACAATCGAACCATCAACCGAATCGCGCAGTCCGCGTTCGCAGTGTACCTGATCACCGACTACGCCGCATCCGAAAAACTGCTCTGGGTCAGGTTGTTCAATCTGCAGAACCTGTACCAGCAGCCATTGTCAATCCTGCAGATCCTCGGCATCCTGCTGGCAATCTACGTGGCCTGTACTCTGCTTGACTTCATCCGCCAAGCACTGTTCGCCGTCACCATCAACCGACGTCGCGGGTGCTGGTCGACCTACTGTGGAGCAAGGCGTCCAACCGGATTCACGATCACTCGTATACGCCACTAGTCGATTCATCCAGCACTCAAGCCCTCTGAAGAAATAATGGACGACCATTCATTAGCGGGTAATCCACGCGACCAACACCTAGACAGCAACGTGGATTACCTACATACGAGCCATTCCAGAAACGTTAAAGGACAAACGTAGCCAGACCGCCCACTCAGAAAGAATCGACTCTTGTTAGTTCTTCTGATTTGGCACGAGCATGATATCGCCGTCGGCGATGCCCTTCAAATGCTGCCCGTAGGGACTCTTGCCGTAGCGTTCCGCGGACTCCATGAGCTGGTCGCGCGTAATCCAGCCGTTCTCGTAGGCGATCTCCTCCACGATCGCGATCGGCAGACCCTGCGCACGCTGCACGGTGCGCACGAACTCCCCCGCCTCGAACAGAGAGTCCATCGTGCCCGTGTCCAGCCACGCATAGCCTCGGCCCAGCGTGCGCACGTTCAGCATGCCCGCGTCCAGGTACATGCGGTTCAGGTCTGTGATCTCCAGCTCACCTCGCGCCGAGGGCCTGACCCGCTTGGCGTACTCGACCACGTGCTCGTCGTAGAAGTACAGGCCGGTCACCGCGTAGTGTGACTTCGGATGCGCCGGCTTCTCCTCGATGGAAACGGCCTTCCTGTCCTCGTCGAACTCGACCACGCCATAACGCTCCGGATCGTCCACGTAATAGCCGAACACGCTCGCACCTTCACCGGACTCGGCCTTCGCCACGGCCTTGCGCAAGGTCGTGCCCAGGCCGTTGCCGTAGAAGATGTTGTCGCCCAGCACCAGCGCGCACGGTTCGCCCGCGATGAACTCCTCGCCCAGGAGGAACGCCTGTGCCAGCCGTCCGGGCTGGGCTGCACCTTGTAGGAAAAGCGCACGCCGTAATGCGAGCCGTCACCCAGGAGCCGCTCGAAGTTCGGCAGGTCCTTCGGCGTGCTGATAATCAGGATGTCGCGGATGCCGGCCATCATCAGCACGCTGAGCGGGTAGTAGATCATCGGCTTGTCGTATACGGGCAGCAGCTGCTTCGACGTGACCGTGGTCAACGGGTACAGTCTCGTGCCCGAGCCACCAGCAAGAATAATGCCCTTCATTATGAAAGATTCCCTTCTCTGCGGTTTATAAAAACCTAATTACACAAGTCTCGGGCGGTTTCGCTGAGGAAACGCCCGAGACAAATCTGTTACTTCTTGAGTTCCTTGGTGACGTAGGCCTTCAGGGACTCCTCCCAATCCGGCACACCCAGACCCGTGGCTCGATCTTCGACAGATCCAACGCGGAATACGTCGGACGCGGGCTCACCGGCGCCTTCGCGTTCGCGAAATACTCTTCGGTCGGGATCGGGCGTACCCTGTCCCCGTTGCCGTTCGTCAGATCGAACACCGCCTTGGCGATGCCGGCCCAGCTCTCCACCCTGCCGGAACCGGTCAGATC
>ENA-OQEX01000129-OQEX01000129.1-human-gut-metagenome-genome-assembly--contig:-NODE-129-length-45052-cov-8.174647_pt1 | contig 45052 bp, 45 predicted proteins | sample MGYA00242802_ERZ504649 | MGnify/ENA primary metagenome ERZ504649 (study PRJEB26092, sample SAMD00036194) | human gut metagenome | host: Homo sapiens | study: EMG produced TPA metagenomics assembly of...
CACACCACTTTGAAGAGGGCAGACCACTTCGCATCATTCTACAAAGGACATGGAAGTTTTCAATGCTTTAATTACCAATCAACAGCAGGAAAATTGAAATGCCGTATGTAGACAGAATGCAAAAAATGCAGTTAGAAGGCAGATGAATGCAGATAGAATGCAGAAAGTGCAGTCGAAACAGATAATGCAGTCAGAAGGCAGATGAAATATACAGTGTGTTAATCATAATGTAAATGTAATGTAAACATAAAGAAGGACACCACATGTATACCTCATAAACTGTACCACTGTACCCTCATTGGCACCGGATTTTCCTGCTCACACAAGAGAACAGGAGGAGAAGGATTGAGCGCAAAGGACTCAATGGCAAAGGAATACTTTGCAGACAATGCCAGGTTTGCTGACCTGTGCAACAATATACTGTATGGAGGAAGAGAGGTCATCCTGCCGGAAAACCTTAAGGAAAGAGACACGACAGAGGTGCTGACCGCACTAGAGTTTGACAAAAAGATCATAGCGGTGCAGAAGCTTAGGGACATCTTCAAAAATGCCAGCATTAAATATACCGGCAAATCATACGTTGTCCTGATAGGAGTAGAAAATCAGTCGGATATACACTATTCCATTCCGGTAAAAAACATGTTTTATGATGTCATGGCATATGGCAATCAGGTAAAGGAAACAGCCAAAAAGCACCGCAGGGAAAAGGATACGGCAACATCTGATGAATTTCTCTCGGGATTTACAAAAGAGGATAAGCTGATTCCGGTGATAACGATAACAGTATATCTCGGAACAAAGGAATGGGATGGTCCAAGAAAGCTGTCAGATATGTTTGGTGATGTGGATGAGGAGCTTCTGCCATTTATACCGGATTACAGGATTAATCTGCTGGCCCCGAGGGAGATAACAGACTTTACCGGATTCAGGACATCCATCAGGCAGCTTTTCGAGGTATTGAAGAATGCATATGATAAAGAAAAGATGCAGGAAGTGCTTCATAATGATGACAAGTTTAGCAGTGTGGACAGAGAGACAGTCGAGGCAATCAACCTGTTTGCAGGAACGGATATAGACATAGATGAGAAAGAAGAGGTGATTGATATGTGTAAGGCATGGGAAGATCAGAAAAATGAAGGCAGAGAATTAGGCAGAGAAGAAGGCAGAGAATTAGGCAGAGAAGAAGGCAGAGAAGAAGGTCGAGAAGAAGGCAGAATTCGCCAGGCAAAAGTAACAGCTTTGAAGCTTCAGAAAAAAGGTCACTCAATAGAAGATATAGCTGAATGTGTGGATTTTGATGAGGAAACAGTAAAAAAATGGCTTGTGAGCTAATATTGTAGTGTAATACAAATTTGAGGAGGCAGTCTTTGAGCGAAAGTGCGGAGCTGCTTCCTCTTTGTCTGAGGGTACTGACAATAGCCCGGGGCTTCATCTTCTGAGCCCTGACTGGTGCACACTCTTTCGCGTGAGCTACGCTACGCAGCCAAGATACTGTAGGAATTATGCCTTAAAGATTTACGATACTCGACGAAACCGTCGAAACGCGCCGTCCGTGGCGCGGTTCTCCTTGAGCTCCCATTCGTGGGAGCTCATTCCTGTGTATAGTGTGCATAATTCAACAGTATCTAGGCAGCTCCGCTATTCGCTCACGAGAGAGAGCGTGCACAAGCCGGGCACATGGAATGAAGCCCCTTGCGCTGTGGCAAAAAATATAATGACAAAGTAACATAGCTCTGCTACAATCTGTTTAAAGAGACAATTTATGAAAGAGATAAGCTGATTCCTGTAATTATGATTACAGTATATCTCGGCACCGAGGGAGATAACAGACTTTACCGGATTCAGGACATCAATCAGGCAGCTTTTCGAGGTACTGCAGAATGCATATGATAAAGAAAAGATGCAGGAAGTGCTTCAGAATGATGAAAAGTTTAGCAATGTAGACAGAGAGACGGTTGAGGCAATCAACCTGTTTGCAGGAACAGATATAGACATAGATGAGAAAGAAGAGGTGATTGATATGTGTAAGGCGTGGAAGAGCAGAAAAATGAAGGCAGAGAATTAGGTAGAGAAGAAGGTCGAGAAGAAGGCAGAATTCGTCAGGCAAAAATAACAGCTTTGAAACTTCAGAAAAAAGGTCACTCAATAGAAGATATAGCTGAATGTGTGGATTTTGATGAGGAAACTGTAAAAAAATGGCTTGTGAGCTAATATTGTAGTGAAATGTAAATTAGAGGAAGCAATCTTTGGACGAGAACTCGGGGGTTGCTTCCTCTTTTGCTGACAGTAGGATGGGGCTTCATTCTCTACGAACGGCGCGTTTCGACGGTTTCGTCAAGCATAGAAAATCTAAAAGCATAATTCCTACAGTATCTTGCAGTGTAGCGTAGCTCTCACGAAAGTGTATGCGTTAGCCGGTCACATGGGATGAAGCCCCTCACACTGTGCCAAAATATAGCCTGAAATATAATTTTTTTGAAAAAATATGATTTAAATGCAATAAATTGATTAAAATTTGGTTAAAATTGCTAAAAAAGGCGAAAAAAATTATACAGCAATGATACTATTGTACTAGAAAATAACTTGCATTATGCTTTGATTTATGGTACAATGAGCGCATACAAACCAAAGAGATGCTGATAGGGCACAGCTCTTTGCACAAAAAACCATGTTATAATGAAAAGGAGAAAAGAACTATGGTAAAGAATGTATTTAAAAAGTTAGGAAAGAAACAGAAGAACAACAAAGGTTTCTCTCTCGTAGAGCTTATTGTTGTAATCGCCATCATGGCAGTGCTTGTAGGTGTACTTGCTCCACAGCTTATCAAGTATGTTGAGAAGTCTAGAGAGGCTACAGATATCCAAACATGTGATAATATTGCTACAGCTTTAAAGACATATTATGCAGACGAAGAGGTTTCGGCTTCGGCTACTGCTGCTACGGTTACTGTTACATTGACTACGACAGAGCTAGGAACAGGTGCTGATACGGCTGTTAAAGATGCCGGATTAACAAAAGCGAAAATTAAAGGCACAAAGTGGACTAGTGATAAAATAACAATTGTATATGATAAGAAAGATGGAACTATTGAATATACTGGAGATTCTCCATATTATCATTCAGATAAGGATCAATTCAAAAAGGGCCCTAAATCAGGGAAATAAAATAAAAAGATATATAGTAATTTAATTTTTTAAGGACCACCAACCATGACCACAGAACTGATACCCATCTACATCTTAATATTTGCATTCGGTATAGTTATAGGCAGCTTCCTAAATGTCTGTATCTACCGCATACCGCAACATGAGACAGTGGTGACCGAAAGGTCCCACTGCATGAGATGCGGGTATCAGCTCGCGTGGTACGATATGGTGCCGGTTTTCAGCTGGCTGTTTCTTCGTGGCAGATGCCGCAAGTGCAAAGAACCGATATCACCTCAATACCCTATTATTGAGGCGTTAAACGGTATATTATACATAGTAGTATTTGCAGTAAATGGACTTGAGCTTACGAGTATCATCTACTGCTTTCTTACATCTGCACTCATAGTTCTGAGTGTGATAGACTGGAGAACATATGAAATTCCATTCGGAATCAATATATTTATACTGATACTTGGAATCCTGCATGTGTTTTTAGACCATGATAACTGGTCTGAATATGTGATAGGATTCTTTTGTGTCAGTTTATTTCTTGAAATCCTTCTTCTTGTAAGTGGAGGAAGAGCCATAGGTGGCGGAGACGTCAAGCTCATGGCATGTGCAGGTCTTGCGATAGTTGGCAGAATATTACATTAGCATTTTTCTTAGGATGCATCATCGGTTCCGTGATACATCTGATTCGTATGAAAGTAACAAACGCAGGCAACAGGCTTGCGATGGGACCGTACTTGGCAGCCGGAATATTTATTTCGATGCTATGGGGTGAGAAAATGATATCGGCATATTTGACACTCGCAGGCTTTTGAAAAGTGTGTTATAATAAAGCGTGCTTGACACAGGCAATATGACTTACGGTTAGATAAAAGCAGAGTAAAACACAGATATACCGAAATTTATATAGAAAGTTTGTAACTATTCAGTACAGTTACAAATGTTTTACAGACGTATACAGTGTAAAACAAAGATAAACATGGAGGATTAGGTTATGGCAAACAGGGTACTCGGCATTGAAATAGGGGAGAACCTTACCAGAGTAGTTGAGATTGATTACAAAGCGAAAAATCCCAAGATTTACAATATGTTCGGCTTTCCGACACCACCGGGGATGATTGATGATGGAGTGGTACAGCCGGATGGAATGTTTCGTTCTATCTTATACAGCAAGCTAAAGGAAAAGAAGATTGCCACAAAAAAAGCTGTTTTTGTGTTAAATTCAGCACGTATAGCAAGCAGGGATATTGAGCTTCCACTTGTTAAGGAAAAGCAGCTTAGGGAAATGATTGCAATGAATGCATCGGATTATTTTCCGGTGGATTTGAGCCAGTACAAGCTGGTACATCAGATTATAGAGAAGATTGACAGACCGGAAGAAAAGAAATTACGTCTTTCGGTTATTGCTGTGCCTAATGACCTTATTTTGTCATATGGTGCTCTTGCAGCTTATTGCAGACTGCAGCTTGTAGCTCTTGACTATAGTGGAAATGCCATCAAGCAGCTCATGAGAAGAGAGATTCCCGGAGATGTGAAGGTAACTGTCAAGGTGGATGAGGTATCTACCACACTGACTATCATGGATGGAAGCATGGTAAAGCTGCAGCGTAATGTCAACTATGGACTGGCTGATGCTATAGAGGAGATTCAGGACAGTGAGCTTTTCGGAGAGTATCTGTCATTTACCGATGCAGTCGATGTGGCACGCAGAAAGACCTGCCTTGCAATAAGACCTGATGGCACGGTGCCTGATGAGCCGGCGGGCGGCGGCATGGATCCTATGGGTCATGAGATTGATTCAGAGCGCTTTAAGAAGCTTCGCCTGAATGTGTCATACGCACTTTCCAATCTGATAAGCAGTCTCGGACGAGTGATAGACTACTATCAGTCGAGAAACTCAGATACTCCTATCGAGAGAATTTTCCTCATTGGCTTAGGTGCTGATTTCAGCGGACTCTCAAAGCTTTTGACCAATGAACTGAATATTAAGGTAGTTCCGCTCCAGCAGTTTGACGGTATGCATGTGGCAAAGAGCATAAACCTCGCAGAGGCAAAGCTGGCAGAGTATTTCAACTGTGTTGGATGCTCACTGAATCCGCTTGACATATTAGACAGTAAGAAAAACAAGGGAATCGGTGCTCCACTTATGGCAGGAGCAGCTACAGGTGCTATGCCACTTGGCGGTGCACAGGCAGGTACGCAGGGTAATCCGCCTGTTGGCCCTGATGGGAAGCCTCTTCCCGTACCGGCAGGGGAGAAAGCCGAAAAGCCTGTTTCTTTTGCGGTGCAGCTTCTCATTTTTGGATTGTGTGTGGTAGTTGCAGTTGGTATCACGGCATACAGTATTTTTTCAAATCTTGTTTTAACTTCAGACAATATGACGCTTAAAGCACGTGTTTCTGATTTATCATATGCACAGAATATATATGATGTGTACAACCAGACCAAGAAGGACTATGACTGGACTAAGCTTCTTGAGAGTGCCTCATCCAACAAGAATGATGAGATAACGGGCTTCGTGGATGAGCTGGAGCAGAAGCTTCCGTCAGAGGCCAAGCTTGTGAATATGTCTGTTACGACTGATGGTGTTTCAATGACCATCAAGACGGGCAGCAAGGATATAGCAGCTGATGTGATTGCGCAGCTTCGTACATTTGAGAGTATCATGGTATCCAATGTGTCAACCATCACAGAGGAGGTTGATGAGACCGGTGCTTCAAAGGTTCAGTTCACAGTAGATTGCACATATGTAAAGGTTGATGACAGTGCTGCTTCTGAATCGGGGGATGGCACAGGCAGTGAGCCAGATGATGCATCACAGGATGCGTCATCACAGACACAGACGGATAGTGGTTCATCAGATACAGACAGTACAAATCAGTAGGGGGTGTTAGGATGTCAACGAGAGATAAAAAGTTACTTATTATATTAGCGGGTGTTGCCATTTTAGCACTGACATATTTTTTTATTTTTGTACCACAGTCCAATAAGAGGGATTCACTCAAGAGCGAAAACATGAACCTGAAATCACAGTACAATCAGCTTTCAGCACTTGCGGCAAAGGCGGATGACTACACAAAGAAGACAAAGGATATGTCTGATGCCATGCAGCAGGTATATGACAATTTCCCTTCATATTTACAGATAGAAAACGGCATCATGGACGCAGTTGCAATTGAAAAATCTACCAATACAAATATTACAGAGCTTACAGTCGGCTCACCGACTGCTATTGATGTGAATAATCCGACAGGTGAAGCCGGTACAGATTCTTCGTCCGGCAGCACAACGGACAGTGGCTCTACTGACAGTAGTACTACGGACAGCAGTAATACAGACAGTTCGCAGAGCTCTCAGACCGCTGATGGCAACAGTTCTCAGTCACAGACTGATGACGGTAGTGCAGCTGGTAGCGGCACATCATCAAGCTCTGCAAAGTCTACGGTTACAGGCTATCAGCTTTATGATGTCAGCACAGTTATGGCATTCAAGACAGAATATCATGGGCTTAAGGCTATGCTCGGCGAGGTGATTGGTTCATCACAGAAGAAAACTATCAGCACGCTCAATGTGAGCTTTGATGATTCGACAGGCAAGCTGACAGGTGAGATGCTTGTGGATTCATATTTCCTGTATGGACTTGATAAGCCATATGAGGCACCATACATACCTGCAGTACCACATGGTACAAATAATCTGTTTGGTACAACAAACTAACTGATTAATCATAAATATTAAATGTTAGATTATTGAGTTATGAGATAACAAAATACAAGAGGGGAGGAAGCAGATTTGAGAAAGCTAAAAAACGATGATCGAGGAGTAACACTTGTGGAGATTATTGTGTCGATTGCTATTCTCGCAATAATCGTGCTTCCTTTTTTGAATGCATTTGTCACAGCTACAAAGACCAATGTAAAGGCAAAAAACGAGATGAATGCTACACATCTGGCGACAAACATTATGGAGGGCATTGAGAAGAACTCCATGAAGACACTGGCGTATCAGTCAACTATCCGTCGGAGGGCTTTGACGTGGCGGACGGCTTTAATATATCAGATGGAAGCAGTGCATGTGAGCTTCTTAAGAAGTCGGGCAAGTTTGATAATGTAAAGAGGCTTGAGGATATCAGTGCTGAGATTGTAAACAAGGACGATGTCATCACTAGCTGTATTCACAAGACTGATGCATCAGCAAAATAATCGATACATCGCTTTGGGATTTCAGGGAGTCGGATGCACACAAGTATTATTTCTATATGTCTGGTGTGCAGTCAGGCACAAAGAAATACAATGCTCTTGTGACAGTGGATGCAAAATCGGACGCAGAGTCGGACAATAAGGTTAAAAAGTACAACATGGACGAGGTAGCGGATATGTCGGCCATGGATGCAAATTTTGACTGCATGAGTGCAGACAAGTATTCTGCTACAAATATTATATCTGCATTTAACAATATGAATCTAGGCTTCAGTGTACAGCAGAGTGATATAAAGAGAACTATCACAATTGATATAGAAAAGAGTGGAGCTGCGAGCAATAAGGCTACCAAGGTGACGGTGTCGTATTCGTATTCTATCAATAAGAATGGAGTAAGAAAGACTTTTCCGGATCCGAATAGTGCACTGAAGGATGATTATACCATGGTGATTTACGACAATTCTTCAGATACTGTAAACCATAATCTGAGAAATGTCTATCTGTTTTACAATCCATGGTACACATCTACAGGAGCACTTTACAATACCTGCAACGATGTCATTATAATCAATAATAAGGACAAGCTGGACTGCACGGTAAATATTGTAAAGCAAAAGACTATATCGGATCAGTCAGAGTTGAGCACGAAGGAGAGTACATATAAGGCATATGTGAAGGTAAGTGAGCCGGGAAATCGTACAGGTCATGCTTATACTCATATAGCCACCAATCTGAATGTAAATATGGGAGCACCGGATAATCCACTACAGCCGGGGCAGGCTATATATGGCTTTAATAACAATGTAATTCAGAATGATGTAAAGGCAATTGTCGATATAAAGAATCTGACAAAAAGCAATGCATCTGAAAGGCTGTATGATGTGAAGGTGGCTGTATACGAGAGCAAGGCTTCACTGGATGATATATTTAATGATAAAGACCCGGTTGTTACGATGACCGGAAGCATGGGGTATTAATTATGAAGCGTAACGATAACCGTGGTGCTTCCTTTGTGATGGTTGTAGTTGCAATGGCTATAGTGGCTGTTTTAGCTGTGACTGTGCTGTGGATAGCACTTATGAACCTCCAGATGAAGGTGACGGATGAAAAAAATACAGATAACTTTTACTCGGCAGAGGGTGTGCTGGATCAGATATGTACAGGTCTGCAGGGAGATATTTCCAAGGCTTACTCAGCAGGATATACCAAGGTTATGGAGAATTACTCTGACAGCAGCATAAATGAGGCCGGCAGACAGAGCAACTTTGCGCAGGAGTATCTGAAGAGCTTAAAGACCAGCCTGGAGTATGACAGCACAGGTATGACGTTTAATAGGGGAAAGCTCATACAATATGTAGACCCGAAGCTTCTCGAGAATAAAGACAATCAGCCACGTGCTATTATCAAATCGACCAATGCCGATGTAAACGGCAATGGACAGCTCAAGGTGTACCAAAATCGTGTCGTGCTGAACGGACTGAGGGTAGAGTATACCGATGAAAAGGGATTTAAATCAATAATAGAGACAGACATTTCTCTGGGAGTTCCATCCATGAGCTTTACAGCATCGGGAGGAGTTCCGGAGCTTTTTACATATTCTCTTGTAGGAAATGAAGGACTGAAAATTACATCAGGACTTACTAAAGTAAATCTATCCGGCAATCTCTATGCCGGCTGCGAAAATGCGGCAGACACAGGAACTTCTACTACGAGTGTTGTTATTCCAAACAATGCCACACTTGATGTAAAGGATACCAGCTATATGATTGCAGAGGGCGATATAGAGGTGGGAGACTTTGCCGGAAAAGATACGGCTACAATAAAAAATAACATGGCTGGTGTACACAATAACAGTAAACTTTCTGTTGATGCACAGTGTCAGCTGTGGACAAGCAACATAAATGTAAATGGTGCAACAGTCAATCTGGATGGCATGACATATGTGGCGGATGACATGACTTAAAGGTACAGGCTCAAAGGTCACACTTGGCAAGAATAATAAGAGTAATAATGCAAAGTACGTCGGCTTTGGCAATGGAGGCGATGACAAGGAAAATCCTGTCGCAGGCGATAGCTCTGCTATTATCATAAACGGCAGGGAGGCATCTCTTGATATGTCAAATATCAGGGAGCTTATGTTAGCAGGAACTGCATATATCAATACACAGGCTATTGTAAATTCAAGTGGTGTGGGTACACAAAACAGCAATGTGGCTATGGGTGAGTCAATCTCTGTAAAGGGTGACCAGATAGCATACCTTGTGCCGCCTGAGTGCATAGGCACAAGTGGAGAGGGTGCGGATGCCAAATCGCTTTATAGCAAGAATCCACTCTCCTATAAGGAGTACAAGGATATCACGGCAACCGGACAGGATCAGACGAAGTATACTGAGATAAATACTAATGTGGTCAGTACAAAGACAGGCAAGGCTCTCTCAGCATATCTGCCGGATGGCAGGACAATCGACAAGTGCATAAAGAAAGTCTTTGTCCCTTCCACTGATAATAGTGATGATGGACTTGTATACTATTATGTCAATCTGCCAACGAACAAGGCAGCTGAGTATTACAGTGACTATTTTGGTGCAGACAGTGACAAGCTCAAGAGATACACCAATTTCTATACGGACAGCATACAGGTAAATGAGTCTGCAAGCATATATACTGCCGGCAATTACAGCATCTACGATGGCAGCAATTTAAGCCTTTTGAAGGGCATAGCTGATGGTGTGGACATGGATGCACAGTCGGATGCTTTACAGCGCACATATACTGCACTAAACTCAAAGCTTTTGACAAATTATGCGGATTTACCGGTAAATGCAGCAAGTGTTTCGCTTTTTACAAATATAGTTAACAATACCAATTTGCTGAAAATAGTGCCAAATTCCGGTAACAAACATATATTTGAGACTGAGTATCAGGGGAAAAAATACCAGGCAATTGTCAAAAACGGTAACTACACCTATGATGCAAATGACAAATCACACAATGTGGATATAATTGTTGCTACAGGAAATGTGACACTTGATGCTGACTTTACAGGTACTATAATTGCAAAGGGCAGGATAATCGTAAACAAAGAGCAGTGCGAGATTGATAATGGTACACAGGAGGTATTTAAGGCATTGCTTCTTGAAAAGGTAAGTGATGCAGACGATGCACTGCACCTGTATGATGTGTTCATGGATGGTGCCAACTATCTGGGTAATGTTTCTGCTTTTTCAAACAAGAAAGAGGCGGATACAAAAATAGATTATGCTACACTCATTACATACCAGAACTGGACAAAGGAGTAGAAAATAAGCGGTTTCCAAGACACAAAACAGCTGCGAAATATTTATATTTGACATATTTTGACGATATATACAAGGGAGGAATCCAATATGTTTGTAAAAGTAAAAAAGAATAATGGTGGTTTCTCTCTGGTGGAGCTTATAGTAGTGATAGCGATATCTGTCGTACTGATAGGCGCGGCAACCATATCCATTCGCTCGGTCATGGGTGTTGAGGTGAAGCAATGTGCCAGAAATATTGAATCGATAATTAACAAAACAAGAGTTACCTCTATGGGAAAGGACAGCGCAGTTCTTAAGATATACAAGGCATCAGATGGTGCCTACTATTATAAGATGACTATAAATGGTACGGAATCTGATCCGAGTAAAATCGGAAAGAGCAGGATTGAAGTATACTATTCCATGAATGATGATTATAGTGGCAAGACACAATTGAACGTCTCTGACAGTATAGAACTTCAGTTCGACAGAAGCTCAGGTGCACAAAAGCCGGATACTAACGGCAAGTACTGCAGCCGTATCTGGGTTCAAAAAAACAGCACCGAGAAGGTTATCACGATATACAAGGAGACTGGCAAGGTGGTATGTGAGTAATTTACATAGTTTAATGATGAATATTTTATTTTGACGCAAGGCTGTTATAAGGTTATATGATGAAATCGGAGAGGAAGATGAACCATGAAACTTTTAAGGCGCATGAACAAATCAAATAATAGGAAAAACAGTGGCTTTACACTTGTTGAGCTTGTCATTGTAATGGCGATAATGGGAATACTGGGTCTGGCTGTTGTGGGCTTTATCGGTACGAGCACGAAGCAGTATAAATACGCTTCAAAGGATGTAGATTTACAGTATGAGGCACAGCTTACGATGAATCAGATAGGAGACCTGATAATTGATGCGCAAAAGGGTGTCAAGTATGAGCCTGCTACAGTGGCGGCACCGGTTGAAGTGGCATCAGTAAACCCTGAGGCAGGTTATATTGCAACTGCATCAGCGGAAGAAGCGTCATCCGAAGAAGCATCATCTGAGCAATCATCATCCGACAGCAAGCTGATAATCTGCAACAATGATTGTACATACAATATCATATACAGACCGTCAGAGCACAAAATCTATCTGCGAAAGGATACACTGGATCCTGCAACTGGTGCGGTGAAGGCTGATGGTCAGGGCAAGGAGTCACTTATGGCAGAAAATGTCATAGGCTTTACACCTGATTTAAGTGAGGCAGAAAGCAAGAACTCTGTCGGACTTGTTGTGGACTTTAAGGCAGGAGACAAGAAGTATACTTCAAAGCAGAACTTCACTATGCGCAATAAGGTACCGACCGGAGCAGACGTGGAGTATGTGGCACCGGTAGAGCCGATTTCTGTACATATATATTATGGTGGCAGAGATGTTTCTGGTCAGAGCATTTCATATGTCAGAAGAGATAATAGCAATGTCCTTGAATTTACATCTAAAATATTGGGTGGAAATAATCCAAGCCAAGAGGTTATATGGTCATACACCGGTAGGGCTGCTGATGGGAATGGAACAACGTTTAATTCTTCCGGAAATACAGCAAAATTATCTATCGCAGAGAATGAAACATCAAAGCAGTTTGTGGTTAAGGTGACTTCAAAAGAAGATACTTCCAAATATACATCTGTAACGATAAATGTGGTTGATACACGTAATTGGCTGACTACGGAGGGAATATATGGACTTAATGGAGGAAATACTGAAAAAACACATATAAATCCGTATGAGGTAAGAAATAGTGGTATAGCATATGATGTGAATAACTTTGAATGGCACATTGAGACTTATTCGTTGGAAAATGGAATAGAAAGTCCAAGTAATGATATAGAGGAGTTTGCAGGAGAGCAGGCTGATTATAAAGGTGGAAAAATATTTACATACCATATAGAAGACAGTTGGGTTTTTGGGCATGAACATGAAGCAACCAAGGAACTAAGCATGACATCAGAGGTCAGTATTCCAGGGAAACATTATAGAATATATGTTTGGGTAACCTTGAAATCAGATCCGAGTATTTCTTCTAATGTAGTTACTTTTAAATATGACAAATAACAAAAGGAGCAATCGCAATGAGCAAATTAAGAAAAAAAATAGTGGTTCCAATATCGCTCACACTTACAGGATGTCTCGTTGTGGCAGCTTTTGTGCTGAATGACAGCCTTACAAAGGTCGATGCAAATGTAGCGTTCAATGGAATATCTGATATAGTCAGCTCACATGGCAAGGACAAGCCCTTCAATATAGTGGAGGTGGTGCCTGACAAGAAAATGGCATCCATCGGTTATCTGATTGATGGTCAGGAGCCTGACGACTGGTTTGGAACACTGTCAAGGATGTCTGACAAAGATGGTGCAGGTGTACAAAAAAGGTCTGCCTATATGGAGGAACTGAAAACAAAGCTTGCGCCTATTACTACCGAGAAAAAGGATAACACAAAGCCTCTTTATTATGAGCCGTATGAGGAGAGCTATGTCAGTCAGGGCGATGACTGGACAGAGCTTGCCCTTGTAGATATGGACAGAATAAACAAGGGTACCACCGGTTATAAGATGAAAGAGCAGGCGGAGGGAGATTATAAGTTCAATACCGATTACCAGCTTGCTGTAAATGAAGATGGACTGCCTACAGGTCATTACAGACAAAATGTTGACCATTATGTTTTCATGCAGGGCGAGGATGAGACAGAAGATGGCTCTGAATCTGTGGATACAGGTAGTACTGGTAATACAGGCAGTACAGGAAGTACTGGAAGTACCGCGGATGGCTCTAATACAGAGACTGAAAATGGCAATCAAATTAAGGCACCCGGAAAAAGAGGCTACTACAGTGTTGCCTTTTCGGCTGTCAAGCTGCCGGATGGTATGACAAACACCCAGTATCTGGTAGAGACTGATAATTCACAGAAAGCTGATGGAGATACAGACAGCAGTACAGATAATACGACAGATACAGGCACAGGTGACGATACCGTTGAGAAGCATGTGGTTTATTCTATAAAGAGCGCATATGCCATTGGTTCTGCTGAGGGCATGCAAAACATAGCAAAATATGACCCAAAGGCATATATTTACAGAAAAGACAATTCAGATATCACATCACCATATGAATTTGTTGCAAGAGCGGACCGGATGGCAAATCTGCCTGATGGCAGTAAGCCGGATTATGAGAAGTATACATACTGCACGGTTGAGATGGAGTATGTGCCTGCAGATAAAATCACTGATGACGAGATCTACTACGAGGTGAACACTGAGGTACCTATTGAGTTTAATTACGATGAGACCGGCGAGTATGGAGCAGTGCTTGACTCACAGAATCCATACGAGAAGATAGATGATGGCACACTGGACAATCAGCCGGCAGGTAAGACCGGATCAGATGATATTTCAGATGACGCTTCAATAGCTGATTCTGCTACAGAGAACAATGATGGTAACACAGGCAGGGTAATCCTCACCGATACAGACGGATATTTTGATATAGTTAAGGACAGCCAGACATATACCTATGTGGGTAAAGGAAAAGGTGACTATATAATGGAGGCTGATAAAAAAGGCTCGCTTGATTATCCTGTAAATACTACACACATATATTATAAGGGTGGTTTCAAGAACAATAACTGGTTCAGAACAGGTGTATTCAATCAGGAGGGTAAGACAGGCGATGATGATAAGACTGCCAATATGACCTTCAATGTAAAAACTGTCACACCCAAGGAGCTTGAGCAGATAGATGTGTCAACAATTGATTTACTCTATCTTTCCGGCTCAAAGTCCGTCCTTTCAAAGGATTTAGGAGACGATGCTGCAAAATATAATACCGGATATAATACCGGTAATGACATTTCATGGGACAAGGTAAAGCAGATAGTCCAGCGCGTGCACCAGAGTGGTATAATGATGCCTGTTATAGTGGATAATGGTATTGTGTGGCCTGATTCGAATGCAGATTATTCCAGCAACATTAAAAAGCTTGCAGGTCTTTTGAGCTGTAACAATTTCAGCTCCTTGAATTTTACCAAGGACTCAGCTGATAATTTTATTAACTGGGGGAATGACATAAAATACTATAAGGTTGACAGTGAAACCCATAAATATGGTTTTGTAATTGGCAACGAATATGTTATTCCACGAAACTATAGTCCTAAAGATGATGTGCCATTTGTTTTAAGAGACGATTTTGCTTATGCGTTTATTAAAATGATGATGAAACAGCATTTGTCAATGATGCTAAAACAGAGAATTTTGATGAGATAGCAGAGTACATAAACTCAGAGAATACAAGCAGGAAAAAAGAAAATAGTACTCTTGGAAAGGACGAGTATGCGTATTATGACAAGAAGATTTCAAAGGCGATAGTTTTAAGCTATATCATATCGTATGCTGATAAAAGAGACATTATAAATCCGACAGATAGTCTGAACATACTGGATATAGAGCCCGGAACTGTAAAAAATGAGTCTGACGCTTTAAATTATGATAAGCTAAAAAATTGGCTTGGATCAAGATGCCCGGAGAAAAAAAAGGTTACAATAACAAGGGTTACGAGTGCAGAATTTATTGGAAGAATAGAGGACCTTAATAACTATGACATGATATATATGGGACTTGTAGCCGATAATCTGAATTATAGAGATGGTCATACAGTATATAATGATTGGAATATGGATGGGCTTAAATACTCAAATGTTGGTGACATTGTTGTTATAAATCCGAAAGATGTGGTAAATTATTGGGGATATGATATGCTCAAGAATGGTCATGCGGGATTGCTGGATACTGATTATATAAATAATGGAGAGGCGCTTAATACTCAGCTTACATTAAGAGGAAATGGAAATAATGCTGATTATTTAACTGCTCCAAACACATACAGAGGTTCAGGCAATGATATTACTAAGCAGAAGGTTTCAGAATTGGAGGATTATATAAAGGCAGGCTTTCCTGTCGTCTTTTCAGATGGCTTTTTCTCTATTGATTATGGCAGAGGAATTAATGAGAAGTATATAGACAACTGTTCAAATGTTTTTACTCTTTTATGTTATGCAAAAGATAAAGACAATGTTCTTAAAGTGGACAGCAAGGGAAATTTAAAAAAACAGTCAAATGAGCCAGCGGAGCTTGTTACCTACCTGACTACTGAAAAACCTGAAATATTACTCAAGGAGCAGGAAAAAGTAAAAGATACAGATTATGTTGAGATTAGTAATAATCAGATTACATTGGAATTTTCAATAAACAATGCAGGTGGTGCTGATTCCAAAGCAAGTTTTAATGCACAGCTGTTTTTGGATTCAAATTCTGATGGTAAGTTTTCGACAACCAATGAAGGAATAGTGCAAATAAATAAAATTATATTGTGATGGTACTATTGTGAATCCGGTAATGGGTGATGATGGTAAATATATGTATAGTCTGAATGCAGGCAATTATAATTATAAACTGGTCTATGATTTGCCGAATGGATTTGTAGGAGTTATGCCTTGGCAGCTTCGTGTAAGTCAGGCTACAAATAGCTACAGATATGATCAGAAATCCGGATATGTGTATGTCAAAAATTCAAAAGGCAGTCCTACAAAAGTCAAGATTCTTCAGATTAATTCAAAGTTGGAGCATAATGAGGGCTTTAGGGGAAATTTTGATATGCAGGCACAGAAGAATGATAGCAATACAAAGTTTCATAAATTACTTAGTCAAGTGAAGGATTTTGACCTGGATATAGAAACAGTTCGTTATGACAACGTACCTAAAATGGATGAGGTATGTGATAAGCTGCAGACATACGATATGCTTGTGATTGGATTTGGTGATTGCTATGATATTGATAATACAAATAATCATCTCGATAAAATAAAAGCATATATCCAGTCAGGAAAACCGGTATTGTTTGCTCATGATACAACGTCATTTTGTAATAATAAAAATGATAATAGATATAATAATGTCTGGGGATATAAGTTTAACTCTATAATTCGTGATACTGTCGGACTGGATAGGTATGGAATCTTGTCAAATGCGTATTTAAAGAAGGGCAATACATTACAGAGTACTGATGAGGATTTTGATAAAGCTGTACAGACTGCTGAAAAGAATAACACTGATATTGCATATGAGCCAAAATCCGATAATTCAGTTATTGTCAGACAGAATCAGGGATTTACTTATGCGGATTTAAATCAGTATCAGTGGGCAGATAATGATCATGGTGAGTACAGACTGTATTCAGGGCTAGATGGTAATGATTTTGAAGCTAAGACGAATAAGGCAGTCAAGGTTAATTCAGGACAGATTACCACATATCCTTTTAAGATTGCTGACGAAATAAATATAGCTACCACTCATAAGCAGTACTACCAGCTGGATATGAATCAGGATGCTGATGGTGATGGTGAGAGTGATATTGTTGTATGGTATACCTTGTCAAACCATGGAATTTATGAGCAGTCTCCAAAGGATGTAAGAAATAATTATTATATTTACACAATGGGAAATGTAACATACTCAGGTGTAGGACATTCCGATTTCTCAAATAATGAGGATGAATTGAAGCTTTATATAAACACTATGATTGCTGCATATAGTGCATCAGTTCATGAGCCGTCAATTTATCTTAAGGAGAATGCTGATACCGATTCAAATGACATATCTACATTATATGCAACTATTGACGATGCCATTGAAGAAGATGCAGCTAATAAAGCGGATGCCAGACTAGATGGTGCAGACAGTACGCAGGATGTTTATTTTACGGTAAAGGATTCAAACCTTGTGCGAAATCAGATTGATGAAAAAACTGTTGTTTATTTGGATTTTTATATCGAGGATCCACAAAAAAATCCAAATGATGAAACGATTGGCACCGGAGATGATAAGATTTACTTAAAGAAGATGAACTGGGATATCTACTCACTGAATAATGATGGAACAGAAAATGAACTGATAAATGACAGTAAAGAAAACGGTAAATTAAATAAAGATCCAAGGGACTTCTTTGAAAATAATAAAACATATAAGGTAAAGGTACCATTGGACACTTTACCGGAGGAAAATAATTCTATAAAGATTTATGCCGTAGGATATAGTAAGATTTATCAGTCACTGGCGAGTGGTGGGGATAAAGAGACCACAACAGCCAAGGCATACAAGACCTTCCAGATACAGCGTGTAGGTCTTGCAGACCTGGATTAGTGTATATAATATATTTTTCTATATAGCAAGGACCATATGAGCTGAGAATCAGCTCGTATGGTCCTTGTTTTTTTACCGTTTCTTTATACTTCTTTATTGAATTATCCGCGCTAATTGATAAAATAGATAGTATGCGCACGATTGCGGATATTTTTGCATTCGTGTATGGGGGATAATTAACCGGAAAGAAAGGAAACGTTTATGAGTAAAATTTTCAAAAACCTGATTCCATACTGGCGATGGATCTTATTAATTCTTGTTTTCCTCATTGCACAGGCTTACTGTGACCTGGCTTTGCCTGCGTACACATCAGACATCATTGATGTGGGTATTCAGGATCACGGCATTGAGCATATCCTGCCAAAGGAGATTACATCGGAGGATTATCAGATGGCACAGACATTTATGCTGTCTGACGAGAAAGAAAAATTTACAGACTGTTATGAGGCAGAGGATGCTTCAAAATCTGATGACAGTGTGACAAAATACAAGCTGACAGCTGATTCTGACACACTTGATGAGCTGGATGAGGAGCTTTTGGTTCCTCTTGTCATGGCATATCAGGCTTTTCAGTCGGGGGAGCAGATGGATGTGGATGCATCAGCTATCCCGCAGTCAGCAGCACTTGATGATACCATGATAAAGCAGATAAGAAGCAAGGTGCAGGACAAAATCGATGCGGTGGGTTCAGCTACTTTAAAGTCCATGGGTGTAACTTTTGCGACAAAGTGTGACGAGAATGCGGGAATTGATGTGGATGCCAATCAGGTTGCTTATCTGTGGAAGGCAGGCGCCAAGATGGCAGCCTTTGCAGCAATTATGCTTATAGCAGCATGTGTTGTAGGTTTTGCGGCTTCAAAGGTCGGTGCCGCTGTCGGCAGGGATTTGAGGGAGAAGACCTTTTCAAAGGTTGTAGGTTTTTCAAATGCCGAGATTAACAAATTCTCTACGGCATCACTTATTACGAGAAGCACGAACGATATACAGCAGATTCAGATGGTTACTACTATGATGCTTCGTATGGTGCTTTACGCGCCAATCGTTGGTATCGGTGGTATCATCAAGGTGGCACAGACCAAATCCGGCATGGAGTGGGTGATTGCCATTGCGGTTGCTGCTATCATGGTTTTTATTTTCACTCTGGTTGGTATTGCGATGCCAAAGTTCAAGATTATGCAGAGTCTTGTAGACAAGGTAAACCTTGTTTCTCGTGAGATTCTTACAGGTCTTTCCGTTATCAGGGCTTTCGGCGTGAGAAGGAGGAGGAAAAAAGGTTTGATGAGGCTAACCGTGAGCTTACACGCACACAGCTGTTTACAAACCGTGTCATGACCTTTATGATGCCGGGTATGTCCATGATCATGTACTGCATCACACTCGGTATCGTGTGGATTGCAGCAGGCAGAATAGACAAGGGCTCTATGCAGGTAGGTACCATGACTGCGTTTATTACATATGCCATGATGATTGTTATGTCATTCCTCATGCTTTCAGCCATGTCCATCATGCTTCCGAGAGCAGGTGTTGCGGCAGAGCGTATCGATGAGTCATAAGGACAAACAGCACCGTAAATGATCCAAAAGAGCCTGTTACTGAGCTGATCACAGAGGTGTTATCCGTTTCAGCCATGTGGATTTCAGATATCCGGGAGCAAAGGAGGATGTGCTCTCAGACATAGATTTTGTGGCGGAGCCGGGCAAAATCACAGCTATCATCGGAAGTACCGGCTGTGGAAAGTCTACACTTGTAAACCTGATTCCGCGTTTCTATGACGTGACGGGAGGCTCAATAGAGCTTGATGGACACGATATCAGAGACTACACACTAAGCGAGCTTCGCGAGTCAATAGCTTTGTTCCGCAGAAAGGTATTCTTTTCTCAGGAACCATCGCCTCAAACCTGCGCTTTGGTAAAGCAGACGCGAGTGATGAGCAGATAAAAAAGGCAGCGGATATCGCACAGGCTTCTGAGTTTATAGAGACAAAGAATGACAGATATGACAGCTCAATCGCACAGGGCGGCTCAAATGTGTCCGGTGGTCAGAAACAGAGGCTTGCCATCGCAAGAGCTATTGCAAAGGATCCTCATATCTATGTGTTTGATGACAGCTTCTCAGCACTTGATATGAAGACAGATGCGCGTCTTCGTGCAGCCTTATCTGAGGTGACAGAGAATGCTTCCGTCATTATCGTGGCACAGCGTATCAGCACGATTATTCATGCTGACCAGATTCTCGTGCTCGATGACGGTAAAATCGTAGGAAAAGGCACCCATGAGGAGCTTCTTAAAAATTGCGATGTATATATGCAGATTGCACAGTCACAGCTTTCTGCAAAGGAGCTTGGACTTGATGATAAGGTGGCAGAAACTGCAACAGATAAAGCAGCAGATACTGCAACAAAAACAGCAACAGATACTTCGGCTGTATCAGGCTTAGATAATAAAAAGGAGGGCATGTAAAATGAGTGAGAACAATAACGAACAGTTCAAGATGCCTCCTAAGAGCCAAGAGGCCAATGGGCAGAGGCCCCGGAATGGTTACAGAGAAGGCCAGGGATTTCAAGGGCTCTACAAAGAAGCTTATAAAGTACCTTGGCAGATACTGGGCTGCTATAATTGCGGTTATGATATTTGCTGCAGTTTCGACTGTCTTCTCCGTTGCAGGACCTAAGGTCATGGGTAAAGCCACCACTGCGCTTGCCGAGGGACTTATGAACAAGATTGCAGGAACAGGCGGCATAGATTTTGATTATATTGCAAAGATTCTTTTGTTTACGCTGGCTTTATATGTGGTGAGTGCCATCTTTATGTTTGCCCAGGGGCTTATCATGACAGGCATCACGCAGAAGACCTGCTACAGGATGCGTAAGGACATCACGAGCAAAATCAACCGTATGCCGATGAAGTATTTCGAGTCAAGGACATATGGTGAGGTGCTTTCGCGTATCACAAACGATGTGGACACACTCGGACAGAGCTTGAACCAGAGTATCACACAGATTATTACATCTGTTGCCACTTTGGTCGGTACACTGGTCATGATGCTGTCTATTTCACCGCTCATGACGCTGATTTCACTCGTTATCCTGCCTGTTTCGATGATACTTATTTCGTTTGTCATAAAGCATTCACAGAAATACTTCAGACAGCAGCAGGAGTATCTGGGACACATAAACGGACAGGTCGAGGAGGTGTACGGAGGCCACCTCGTCATAAAGGCATATAATAAAGAGGCAGAGACTGTAAAGACCTTTAAGGAGGCCAACAATGTGCTCTACAAATCCGCTTGGAAATCACAGTTCCTCTCAGGACTTATGATGCCTATCATGCAGTTTGTAGGAAACTTAGGATATGCGGGAGTAGCCATCTCAGGTGGTATACTTGCCATAAAGAATGTCATCACAATCGGTGATATCCAGGCATTTATACAGTATGTGAAGAATTTCACACAGCCAATCCAGCAGATAGCACAGGTGGCAAACCAGCTTCAGTCGATGGCGGCTGCATCTGAGCGTGTATTTGAGTTCCTCGAGGAGAGGAAGAGGATATAACAGTGGAAAATCCTGTTAAGCCAGACCATATCGAGGGAAGTGTAGAGTTTTCGCATGTACACTTTGGCTATAATCCTGACCAGATCATCATCAATGATTTTTCTGCAAAGGTAAAGCCGGGACAGCAGGTTGCTATCGTTGGACCGACAGGAGCGGGAAAGACTACCATGGTCAAGCTTCTTATGAGATTTTATGATGTAAGCTCAGGTGCCATTCTTGTAGACGGACATGATATCAGGGATTACAACAGAGCCGATCTGCGAGATGCATTCGGCATGGTATTGCAGGACACATGGCTCTTTAAGGGCACCATTATGGAAAATATCCGCTACGGCCGTCTGGATGCCACAGATGAGGAAGTCATCGCGGCAGCAAAGGCAGCACATGCGCATCACTTTATCCAGACATTGCCGGGTGGCTACGATATGGAGCTCAACGAGGATGCATCCAATGTGTCACAGGGACAAAAGCAGCTTTTGACAATAGCAAGAGCCATTCTTGCAGACAATCCAATCCTTATCCTTGATGAGGCCACATCCTCTGTCGATACACGTACAGAAATCCGTATCCAGAAGGCACTCGACAATCTGATGAAGGCAGAACAAGCTTTGTCATCGCCCACAGGCTGTCTACTATCAAGAATGCCGATATGATTCTTGTCATGAAGGACGGAGACATTATCGAGCAGGGTACACACGATGAGCTTCTTGCAAAGAACGGATTTTACGCAGAGCTGTATAACTCTCAGTTTGAAGAATAGAGAAAGCACGGGTATCGTGCAGTTTTGCGAATATGCGTGGGCTGAATGGTTACATAAAATTAAAAAAAATACGCTCTCGACAAAATTCGACAAAATGTGTTATCATAAAAACATACAATTTGTTTTGACATGACAGTAATTGGCGGCATAGGAGATTTTAATGAGCACTTTAAATGTCGCAGCAGCAGACGAAAAGAAAAACATGCAGAGTTTATTAAAGGGCATGGAGTTTTTAGGAACAGCAAGAAGTAGTGATGAAGCATACAGCATGATAAACGGTAATGCCGGTTCTGATGTGGTACTTGTGTATGTAAAGAGAGCATCCGGTGACACTGAGCCACTTGATGATACATATATGGAGAAAAAATCCCTTGAGACACAGGTGACGGATATCATTCATGAGATAGGTGTTCCGGCTCATATAAAGGGATATCAGTATCTTAGGACTGCGATAGTGATGTGCGTTGAGGATATGGAAATGCTTAGCTCTATCACGAAGCTTTTGTATCCCACTATTGCAAAGAAGTACAAGACTACCTCAAGCAGGGTGGAGAGAGCCATAAGGCATGCTATCGAGGTGGCATGGAGCAGAGGCAGGATGGATACGATAGACTCCATGTTTGGATACACTGTAAACTATGGTAAGGGCAAGCCTACCAATTCGGAGTTTATTGCCCTGATTACAGACAAAATACGTCTAGGAATGTAAAAATCGTCATTATAGACAAATAAAACCACGTTTTGATAAATTTACTAGGCAAAATGTACTCCCGCGTGATATAATATAGTATACATTCTATTGGTTTCAGGATGTATACTATATTTTTATCAGATTAATCGTTGTTTAAATAACTGTAATCTGGGGGAGGTTTCAGCATGGACAAAATGAAAATATTAATGGCCGCATCAGAGGCAATACCTTATATGAAGACAGGTGGACTAGCTGACGTAGTGGGATCTTTACCAAAATATTTTGACAAGGACAGATATGACGTGAGAGTCATACTTCCGAAGTACAAATGTATGGATGATAAATTACTGCCACAGCTTAAGTTCGTCTGTCATTTTTATGTCAATCTCAACTGGCGGAGGCAGTATGTGGGGATTTTTACATCGCAGTATGATGGTGTGACATATTATTTTGTGGACAATGAGTTTTACTTTGCAGGAGATAAGCCATACAACAATATATACGAGGATGTGGAGAAGTTTGCTTTCTTTTCAAAGGCGGTGCTTGAGGCTTTGCCGGTTATAGATTTTGCCCCGGATGTGATACATTGTAATGACTGGCAGACAGGACTCTTGCCGGTTTTTCTAAAGACTGTGTACGGCTCAGACAATTTCTATGCCGGCATAAAGACAGTCTTTACCATTCACAATATGAAGTTTCAAGGGCGTTGGAAGATTAAAGAGGTGGCTGATGTTACAGGACTTCCGGAGCATATTTTTAATTCAGGGGAGCTGGAGTTTTACGGTGAGGCTAATTATTTAAAGGGCGGCATAGTATATGCAGATGAGATTACGACTGTCAGTCCGACATATGCAGATGAAATCTGTACACCTGAGGGCGGAGAGGGTCTGGATGGCCTGATGCTTGAGCGGCGCAGGCATTTGAGAGGCATTGTAAACGGTATAGATTATGATGTCTTTAATCCTATGAAGGATACATATCTGGATAAGCATTTTTCTGTAAGGGAATTGAGTGGAAAGGTCGTTAATAAGCGTCAGCTGCAGGAGAAGTATGGTCTGGCTGTGGATAAGGATGTCATGCTGATTGGAATGGTTTCGCGTCTGACAAATCAGAAGGGCTTTGATCTGGTGGCATATGTGATGGAGGAGATGCTTTCCACCATGAATGTACAGTTTATAGTGCAGGGCACAGGAGAGCAGCAGTACGAGGAGATGTTTAATTATTTCCACGGCAGGTATCCGCAGAAGCTTGGAGTATATATCGGTTACTCAGAGGAAAATGCACATGAGATATATGCAGCTGCGACGCATTTCTCATGCCGTCTCTTTTTGAGCCGTGCGGCTTGAGCCAGCTTATGTCTATGCGATATGGTACGCTGCCTATAGTCAGGGAGACAGGTGGTCTTAAGGATACTGTAGTGCCGTACAATGAGTACGAGAATACGGGCGATGGCTTTTCCTTTGCCAATTATAATGCGCATGATATGCTGCATGTCATCAAATATGCTCTTGATGTGTTTGAAAACCATAAGGACAGATGGCAGGAGATGATGCAGCGCGCCATGAGGCATGATTTCTCATGGAAGGCATCTGCGAAAGAGTATGAGAAGCTTTACGACATGCTGCTTGGCAACTAGTACATTGCTCTGCAAATAACAGGTCAATAATTTTCATGAATTTCCAACTATGTTCTTAGAAAGTAAAAATGCCGGATACATATCTATGATATGATATCCGGTATTTTGTGTTATCGGGTTATATGATTATCAGGTTATATGATTATCAGTAGACAGTGTCTGTTTTACTATCGTATATGTAGTACCTCTCGCCGAGTACTTCCTCGTCGCGTACCTCTGTAGAGTTTACCTCACAGATGAATTCGCTTAGGTTGCAGACATCTATATCGCTATCCAGCGGCATTACCAGAAACTCATGGATACTGCTTGGTATGAGCAGCATATTGCCGCCGAGCTTTTTTGCCAGCGAGCTTAGCACACCCGGGTAGAGTATGGCGGATGCACCATTGTCTGCCTGCTGTTTGTAAGGATATACATAGGCAGGCTGTCAAAATCACAGACTGCGCGCATCTGATTGGCATAGCCTGGACATTTTTTGGCAAGAAACTCTGCCATGTTGATTATTGAGCATGGAAGTATCCTTGGGGTATTTTGCATTGAGGCGCGGATTAGTGTTTCCGTATCTATGCCCCAGCGTGACAGAAGCGAATCTGTGACTGTAATGGTGCCAAATTCAGGCAGTTGCGCTCCTACATATACTTCAAATATGATGGCAAAATCCAGATATTTGATATAGGGCACGTCCTTTAGCTGCTTTTGGTTTTTGTCGTAGCTTATGAGCTGGAAAATTATTTTCTCCTTTACCTTGGAAAAATCATCACAGAAGCTTATGTCAAAATCTTCAGTTGGCTTGAAATCATTGTAGGTGGATAAAATTGCATCGAGAATAGAATCAATGGATACACCATCAAGATACCAATGGTAGTAAGGATTGAGATAAATAGTCGGTGCTATATTGAATTTGGGATTGATAATCACCAATCCGTCGTAGATCATCCCGTTGTTCTTTTTGACAGGATGGATGGTAAGCTTGAAATTATTGTCAAGTCTTGCGGTTATTTCAGTTTCTATAGTATGTAAAAACTCCGTGTATTTCATGAATCTCCTTGCGGAGCATAAAAATATCGGATCTCGTGGAAAAGTAAAACCCACGAAGCAGGGCGCTTCGTGGGTTTTACTCTATCATTGTTTGTTGAAGTTTGCAATATGTATTTTTGTACAATTTTTAGACTTCATTTTTGTGACATCATACAAAATATAGCTGCGCAATCCATTTTTAATCCGATTTGAGCCTCTGCCACAGTGTGTTGTAAAGAGTTGCGTCATCATCATTTAAGGCTCTGTATACTTCACAGTTTTTGAGCATATCGGAAGGCGGATTAATCGCCTCATTTTCCTTCGTTTCTGCATCCTGGCTGTCGATGACAGACTGGATAGGTGATGCATAGTATACATATTCAAAGTTGAGCTGTGCCGGCTCATCACTGCAGATATAGTTCAAAAATTCCTGTGCGTCCTCTTTATTCTTGCATGTCTTTGGAATAAACCATGAGTCAATCCAGAGGTTTGAGCCCTCTTTTGGTACGATATAGTCCAGGTTATCGTTTTCAGCCATGGCTGCAGCAGCCTCACCGGAGTAGCACACTGCGATTGCAGCATTTTCCGCAACCATCTCATCGCAGGTCTCATCCACGTAGTAGGCGAGCACATCACTGCTTTGCTTGTTTAGTATATCGAATGCTTCATCGAGCTTTGCTGTGTCTGTCTCGTTTATTGAGTAGCCAAGTGTGCGAAGGGCAGGAGTAAAGGCATCACGGACAGAATTAATCATAATCATGTTGTCCTTGTATTTGCCGTTCCACAGGCAGTCCCAGGTATTTAGGTCTGATGCATCAGCAAGCTTTTTATTGTATAGTATGCCGAGTGTGCCGTAGAAATAAGGCACAGTATACTCATGTGTCGGGTCAAAGGATGCGGACATGTCGATTATATCCTGATTTACATTTTGATAGTTTGGCATTGAGCTGTAGTCTATCTTGTTGACCTCACCCTCACTTATGAGCTTCTCGATGATGTAGTCAGAGGTGCAGATGACATCGTAATCGATGGCACCGGACTTGTACTTTGTGTACATCTCCTCAGGCTCCTCGTATTCCTCGTATTTAATGGTGATTCCGGTTTCCTGCTCGAAGCTGTCGATCACGGATTCATCGATGTATTTACCGTAGTTTAGCACTGTTATGGCATTGTCATTGTTCGTGCCTCCGGCGCTTATCGTAAATACCGAAAAGCAGCCGATTACGAGTACTGCAACAATTGCGATGCTCACACTACGCTTTACGATGCGCAGCTTTTTAGCCCTTGCAGGCTTCTTTGCAGCGCTGACAGGTATCTGGTTTGAGTTGATGTTTACCACAACCAAAAGCAGCAGCACTGTGAAGAAAAGTATGGTTGACAGAGCATACAGCTCCGGCTTTACACCCTTTTTCAACTCTGTGTAGAGCATGGTTGAGAGTGTGTTTACTCCGGCACCCTTCGTAAAGTAGGTGATGGAGAAGTCATCGAGTGACATTGTGACCGCCATCATAAAGCCGGAGAACACTCCGGGGCTTATTTCAGGCCAGGTGACCTTGAAAAATGCATATAGAGGTGATGCGCCCAGGTCAAGTGCGGCCTCATAGGTGTATTTGTTGGTCTGCTTGAGCTTTGGAAGCACATTGAGTATCACATAAGGGATATTGAACGTGATGTGTGCGATAAGCACTGTCACAAAGCCCAGATTCATGAATTTTACAAACAAAAGCATCATTGAGATACCGGTCACGATATCTGCATTGAGCATCGGGATGTTTGTAGCGCCCAGATAGATTGTCTGGTTACGTTTCTTCATGGCGCTTATACCCATGGCTGCGAGAGTTCCTATTATTGTAGAAATCACAGCTGCAAGCAGTGTAATCTGCAGTGTTGTCGAAAATGCCGACATGATACGCTCACTCTGAAAGCACTTTATGTACCAGTCGAGCGTGAAGCCTCCCCATTTAACCTTGGATTTGGAGTTGTTGAAGGAGAGTACTATTAATACAACGATAGGTAGATACAGAAACAAAAAAATCAGTCCCATATATACCCTGGATGCTATTTTTTTTACCATAATGCGCTCTGGTCTCCTTCCTTATCAAACAGATTGACGAGTGCCATGCTGATTAAAACAAATACCATGAGCACGAGTGACAGACCACTTCCTGCGCCCCACTGCGAGCCATGGACGAAATCCTGTTCTATGATATTTCCGATGAGCAGGACCTTTCCGCCGCCAAGTATCTGTGAGATGGCAAAGGATGTGAGTGATGGCACGAAAACCATTACGATTCCGCTTATGACACCGGAAATTGTAAGTGGCAGTATAATCTTGAAAAATATTGTGACTTTGTTTGCACCGAGGTCAAGAGCCGCCTCAATCCAGTCGTTTTTGATTCTGGTCATGGAGTTGTATATAGGCAGCAGCATGAATGGCAGAAAGTCATAGACCATGCCAAGCACGACTGCTCCGGAGGTATTCATGATGTTGAAGCCCGGCAGTCCGAGAGTGGTGAGTATCGAGTTGATGACACCGTTTTTGGACAAAAGCTGTTTCCATGCGAGTATTCGAAGCATAAAGTTCATCACATAGGGAGCATGAAAGCAAATACCACAAAGCTTTGATTTTTAATCTTTAAGCCGTTTAAAATCATCGCAAGCGGATATGACAACACAAGGCATATTATGGTGCATATGATTCCAAGCCGTAGGGATAAAAGCAGTGCCATGATATTGGTGTGCTGTGCTATTGCAGCCACATATTCAAATGTGAAGCCACCGTCAGAGCCTTTAAATGCATAGTACACAATCATGAAAAGCGGAAGTATGATAAATCCGATAATCCATATTAGGTACGGCCCTGCGAGCAGCTGTTTTTTTATTTTAGACATCTATCTCCACCGCCTTTTCATCTGAGGACTCAGGCTTGTGCATTACCTGGATGTTAAATGGAATCACCCTGATACCCACATGACTGCCGACCTCTACATATTTGGTGGTGTGTACCATCCAGTCGTAGCCGTTTGCCTTTACCTCAAGCTCATAGTGCACTCCCTTGAAGATATTGGACACGACATCACCCTGCATGTAGCCGTCCTCTGCAGGCACCAGCTCCACATCCTCAGGGCGGATGACTATATCGACAGGCGTGTTCTCACCAAAGCCCTCGTCCACACAAGGCATTTTTACACCGAGTATCTCGACAAGCTTATCCTTTATCATAATACCGTCGATGATATTGCTGTGTCCGATAAAGTCAGCAACAAAGGCGTTTTCAGGCTCATTGTAAATGTCCTCAGGTGTGCCAATCTGCTGGATATAGCCCTGATTCATAACAACGATGGTGTCAGACATGGTAAGAGCCTCCTCCTGGTCGTGTGTGACGTAGACGAAGGTGATACCGAGCTCGTTTTTGAGGCGGATGAGCTCATACTGCATGCTCTGGCGCAGCTTTAAGTCGAGAGCGCCAAGCGGCTCGTCTAACAGCAGTACCTTAGGCTCGTTTACAATAGCTCTTGCGATAGCGATACGCTGCTGCTGGCCTCCGCTAAGAGAATCCACAGAGCGGTTTTCAAAGCCGTCGAGATTGACGAGCTTTAATGCATACTTTATTTTGTCATCTATGTAAGCCTTGCTTTTTTTCTTTATTTTGAGACCAAATGCGATATTTTCAGCGATTGTCATATGAGGGAAAAGAGAGTATTTCTGGAAAACAGTGTTCAGATTTCTCTCGTTTGCAGGCACATTTGTGATGTCCTTTGAATCAAACATGATTTTTCCCTTGTCCGGGGTCTCAAAGCCGCCGAGCATGCGAAGCGTAGTGGTCTTTCCGCAGCCGGATGGTCCAAGCAGCGTCAGAAACTCATTCTCTCTGATGTATAGATTTAAATCGTCGAGTACAACATTGCCGTTGTATGACTTTGTGATATCGATAAAATCAATTAATTTCTTTCCCATGGTGTAAACCTTTCTCATGTAATTATAGTACTGGTAGGACCTGTATGTTTATAATTTGCTGCTGTACACGCTAAAAATGTGGCCGGCAGTAATTACAGCCCTATAAAAGAGCTTCGGCAGGGGGATTGTCAGAAGCTCGGTGGATTGCTGACCCATATGAGCATGGCATCCTTTGAAGACTTATTTTCAATAAAATGCTTTTTACCGGCTTTAAAATAAAATGACTCACCGGCCTTTACGGTGTGCACCTTGCCACCATAGCAAAGCTTCACTGTGCCCTTTATCACATAGCCAAACTCCTCACACTCCTGAGGCAGATATATTTCAGAACTGCCACCCGGATGAAGAGTGAGCCTGACAGGCTCCATGGAGCGGGTCTGTGCGTTTGGAATGATCCATTCCACCTTGCTGTTTTTTCCCTCGTCAATTTTCTCGAAATAGTCGTTTGCCTTGTATACAATCTGCTCAGGCTCCGAATCTGTAAAAAACTCCGCCGGTGTCATACCCAGCACTGGATGATATCAAGCAGGGTGCCGACTGACGGTGAATTCTGATTTCGCTCAAGCTGGGAGATAAATCCCTTCGTCAGCTCAGCCCTGTCAGCAAGCTCCTGCTGGGTAAGTCCGTACTGGATACGAAGCTCCCTCATACGATGTCCGATATCCATGTTTACTTCCTTTTCTAATACATTTTACGTTATATTTACTGTAGGTTTAATAATAGATTTTTTGTTTACTAAAAATAAACCAACGAGATAATTTTAATATATTTTTTATAAATGTCAAGGGGATTTTTGTAATAAAAAAACACCTCATTCAGTTTTGAATGAGGTGTTTTTTATGTATGAAGCCGATAACCGGGATCGAACCGGTGACCTACGCATTACGAGTGCGTCGCTCTACCTACTGAGCCATATCGGCAAGCTATATTATATTATCAGATATAAGGGTGTATGTCAAATCAAAATTTTGAGTTGACATTTTTAGAGAGATAATTATAGAAAGGTATTGACATTAAAATGTATATAGTGTATATATAACACATGAACAGTTAATAAATACAGTACGGAGGTAGCATATGAAGCTGATGCAAAATTCAGGAGTGCCCATCTATCAGCAGATAGCGGACAGCTTCAAGACAGATATTTTGGCCGGCAGGTATGAGCAGGGGGAGTTCCTTCCGTCGATAAGAGGACTGGCGAAGGACCTGAAAATCAGCGTGATAACCACGATGAAGGCTTATGAACAGCTTGCAGATGAGGGACTCATCACAGCGGCACAGGCAAGGGCTTTTATGTCAATGCACAGGACAGTGAGATGATAAAGGAGCAGCATTTGCGCAAGGTGGAGGAGTCGCTGACAGACGCGATAGCCGCGGCTGAGGTGGCCGGAATCTCGAACGACGAGCTTAAGGGAATGCTTGAGGCGTTACTTGATGTAGAATGACAGGAGTAGATTGGTTATGAGTATGATAAATTTAGTGATGACAGCATTAGGTCAGCTATTAATGGAGTTTGTAGCACAAATTATATCAAGATTTATTTAATATAATGATTATGGATAGCTATAAACAATGAAAAATTTAAGTAAGAATTAGTTCATATTTAAATAATGATATGAAAACGAGTCAGGAGGAATGGAAATGACAACAAAGAATGCAATTGAGGCAGCAAAAATCACAAAGAAGCTTAAAAACTTCACACTGGATGTGGAGAATTTCGCAATACCGCAGGGCTTTGCCACAGCCTTAATCGGAGAAAACGGAGCAGGAAAGACAACACTTTTAAATATATTAGCAGGAATCAGGCTTGACTATAAAGGTGAAATCACATACTTTGGACAGTATTCTGACAAACAGAAGGAAAACTCGGGAGATATTAAAAACCGCATAGGCTACACAGGACCGGGCAAATACTATCTGCCACAGTGGACGGTTAAGGATATCGAGGAAATCAGCAAGCTGATGTTTGATGATTTTTCCGCAGAAGATTTTCACAGATATTGTGAGGAGCTTGCAATATTTTCACATGGCAGCATTGATATGAAGAAAGCCAACAGCTCATTTTCGGATGGTATGAAGATGAAGCTCATGCTGGCAGGGGTCATGGCGCGAAAGACAGACCTTCTTTTACTGGATGAGCCGGCATCGCCGCTTGATCCGCTGATGAGAGATAAGCTGTGCCAGATGATTGGTGAGTATATCCATGAGGGCAACGGACAGCACAGCGTATTTTTCTCTACGCACAATATCTCAGATATGGAAAATATCACCGATTATGCCATCATAATGGAAAACGGACAGATTGTAGAGCAGGGCTTTGTTGAGGATTTGAAGGAAAAATATATCCTGATTAAAGGAGATGCAGCAGATACAGAGGCTGCCGGTAAGGTGCTTTATTCAATGACCAAAAACCCGTATGGCTTCGAGGGCATATGCTTGGCGGAAAACATAGATAAGCTCGCAGGACTTAATGTGACAAAGGAGATTCCGACACTTTACCAGATAAGCGTTGCGGTCATGAAAAATAATACAAAGATTGTGATGCGCTAGTGCGAGGTAAGGTGTTATGGAAAAAAAGTCAGGAAGTATGAATGAAAAAATGTTTTCACAGGAACATGATACTGAAAGAACAATTAATAAAAAAGATAACAAAGCAAAGAATGAAGTTCTAACATACGTCAGGGATTACCGTGTTATGACTAATCTCAAGTATCGTCTTATAACAAATATACTGATTCCGCTTTTAGCAATTTTTACATCAATGCTAATTTCCTGTTCAAAAACAGTCTGGGCATGGATAGGAGTTATAGTAATTGTTTATGATTTTTATATGATGTGCGAGGTGGTGCAGGACTATTTCTGCTTTGGCTGTATGTGCAAGAAGAATGCATTTGGCATGCATTTTTTAAAGACAGGTTTTGATGGGGTAAAGCATTTTGAAAATGCAGTTCTTGTTGATATACTTGTCAGACCGATTCGTATCGGGATTACGGTACTCATCGCCACAATGCCGTTTATTGAATTCGGAATTAATATCTGGTCGGTGTTTGATGTCATCATGGTATCTTCAATTGTTTCGGTTGGCTCATTAAATATATTCAGATACATGGATATGGGAATGTATATTTATCTGCTGGCGCTTATATTTGTCTGCCCGGCAATTGTCGGTAGTATAGCTGTTTTGATTTATGGCGGTACACTGAAGTTTATTGCACCTTTACTTGCGGCAACGCTCGTTTGTGTGATTGCAGCGACATATTATCATATGGTGGTGCGTATCCGCAGATCATATGTTGATGAGTAGAGGTATTTTAAATTGAAAGTATATTTGAAAAGGAGAATATTATGCTTAAAGATATTAAATTAGGATTTAAATTATTGAAATATGGTTATAAACTGAAACTGAATGTGATTATGCTTGTATTCTTTGCAATATTCGGAATAGCATCAGAGATATTCAGCAAAGGAACCTCAATCATAGGCGGTGTATACTTTATGATGAGTGGTATGTTCACGTTTCAGCTTATTATGTCTATGGATGTATCTGAGCTTATCCAGTCCACATCGCTGAAAAAAAAGCTGCAGATATACATTCCGGTGCTTGCCAGCACAGTGATAAACCTGATTATATTTACAATTTTTGTGGTGGAAAGAGTTGTTCTGATACAGATGGGAGTGGCAGATAAGACGCAGATTATCTATACGCTTTTTATGCTTGATGTTATTCTTCTTATAACTTATCTGTACACCAGCATATGCTATAAGTACTTTGTACTGGGCTTTATACTATTTATGGTTATGTTCATGGCGGCATTTATGGCACTTGATAATTCGGCATTTATGGGATTTGCCGATACTATTGCAGCGCTTGGTCTGCCGGTGATTGCTTTGTTTGGTTATATTGCTATTTTTGCAGGTGGAGCGCTTGAGATATTGATAGGAGAGCTGCTTTACAAGAAGCCTTTGTCTGAATTCGCATTCAGGGGATTTTTCCGTGATGCAAAGTAGTGATGTTACTGTTCTCACATAACAGTGTGACAAACAACATAGTGATTTCAAAAAATAAGAAATATTTGTGTAAAAATATTGAAAAAATGATCGCTTTGTAGTATGTTATCATTGTCGGTGCAAAAGCCGGCAATGAGACTAATTAACATATTATCAGGAGAAAAATATATTAAATGGATAGTGACAGTTATAGTAAACAACAGTTAGACGATTTGTTTATGGATATGATTGCCTACTATGATGGCGATCCAAAGAGAATCCAGCATTTCACCAAGGTGCACAGCTATGCAAGGCTTATCGGTATAGGAGAGGAGCTTGATGATGCCTCGCTTTTTATACTTGAGGCAGCGGCTTACACACACGATATCGGCATACGTGTGGCGGAGGAGAAGTATGGCAGGTGCGATGGAAAGCTTCAGGAGCAGGAGGGACCGATAATCGCCCAGAAGATGCTCTCACAGCTTGGCTTTGAGAATTACATAGTTGAAAGAATTTGTTTTCTCATAGGTCACCATCACACATATGACAATATAGATGGTCTTGATTATCAGATACTCGTTGAGGCTGATTTCCTCGTAAATCTGTATGAGGATGATGCGGGAAATCGTGCAATCGACAAGGCATATAAGCGCATATTCAAGACAGAAACAGGAAAAAAGATTTTTAGACTAATGTTCGGATATGAAGAAGAGGATTAGTATGAGCCGGGCCGGGAGGAGACTTCCGGCCCTTGTTCGTATTATGCAGCTTATATCAGAAATAGTAATTAATCAGAATAGTAAATATGCAGAAAAGAAAGAAATAATATAATATGGCAAACAAAATAAATTATCAAAAATTAATGGAAGATTTAATAAAACAAAATTGCATGGACAATAACTGCACTCCACGTCTTTTACTTCATAGCTGCTGTGGGCCGTGCAGCACATACTGCATACAGACGCTCTCGGAGTATTTTAATGTGACGGTGTTTTATTACAATCCAAACATTTATCCGCCAGAGGAATATCACATGAGAGCACAGGAGCAGAAGCGATTTATAGATGAGTTTCCGGTGAAAAATCCGGTTCACTTTGTGGAGGGTGTGTACGACACCAAGCGCTTTTACGATATGGCACACGGCATGGAGGCTGTGCCTGAGGGCGGGGAGAGGTGCTTTAAGTGCTACAGGCTGCGTCTTGAGGAGAGTGCACAGTATGCAAGGGAGCATGGCTTTGATTTTTTTACTACGACACTTTCCATCAGCCCGTTGAAGAATGCCGAAAAGCTCAATGAGATAGGAAAAGATTTAGAGAGCCAATATGGAGTGCGATATCTTTTCTCTGATTTTAAGAAGAAAGAGGGCTATAAAAAGTCCACGGAAATATCAAAGCAGTATGATATGTACAGGCAGTACTACTGCGGCTGTGTATTTTCCAAGGGGCAGCGTGACAGAGAGATTGCAGCACGTGGGTGAAAATGTGGTTGCGTGACAGCAAAAATTATTATATAATTTAGCACAGTAAAGCGGCTGTTTAGAGCAGACGGCGGTATCACATCTTATTTTTATACAATACATTGTGATACATGAAAATAAATCATCATTTAATAATCAAGGAGGAATCTCATGGCACAGTTATGGGGAGGACGTTTCACAAAGGAGACAGATCAGCTCGTTTACAATTTCAATGCGTCCATTTCATTTGATCAGAAGTTTTATAAAGAGGATATAGAGGGCAGCATCGCCCATGTCACGATGCTTGGAAAGCAGGGCATCATCTCACAGGCAGAGAGCAACGATATAGTGGCTTGCCTAAAGCAGATACTTAAGGAGGTAGAGTCAGGGGAGCTTGAAATCAGCTCAAAGTATGAGGATATCCACAGCTTCGTTGAGGCTACACTCATAGACAGGCTTGGTGACACAGGAAAGAAGCTTCACACAGGCCGAAGCAGAAACGACCAGGTAGCTCTTGATATGCGTCTTTTCACCAGAAAGACAGTGAAGGAGACTGATGATGAGCTTAAGGAGCTTTTAGCTGTTATCCTTAAGATTATGAAGGAAAACACACAGACTATCATGCCGGGCTTTACACATTTGCAGAAGGCCCAGCCAATCACTCTGGCTCACCATATGGGTGCATATTTTGAGATGTTTAAGAGAGACAGATCAAGACTGTGCGATATATATAAGAGAATGAATTATTGTCCGCTTGGCTCAGGAGCACTCGCAGGCACTACATATCCGCTTGATAGGGACTATACAGCACAGCTTCTGGATTTTTACGGACCGACACTTAACAGTATGGATGGTGTATCAGACAGAGATTATCTGATTGAGTTTTTATCGGCTCTTTCAACTATCATGATGCATCTGTCACGTTTTTCTGAGGAAATCATCATATGGAATTCAAACGAGTACCAGTTTGTTGAGATTGACGATGCGTACAGCACAGGAAGTTCAATCATGCCACAGAAGAAAAATCCTGATATAGCAGAGCTTGTCAGAGGAAAGACAGGCCGTGTATATGGTGCGCTCATGTCACTTCTAACCACCATGAAGGGTATTCCGCTTGCGTACAACAAGGATATGCAGGAGGATAAGGAGCTTGCATTTGATGCGTTTGACACTGCAAAGGGATGTATCGCACTTTTTACAGGAATGATTGATACAATGAAGTTTAACAAGGACGTGATGAGAAAGAGTGCAAACAATGGCTTTACAAATGCCACAGATGCAGCTGATTATCTCGTTAAAAAGGGTGTACCGTTTAGAGATGCACATGGTATTGTAGGAAGAATAGTGCTTTACTGCATCGACAAGGGCATTGCAATCGACGATATGAGCATCGACGAGCTCAAGGCTATCTCTCCGGTATTTGAGGAGGATGTATTTGATGCTATTTCAATGGAGACCTGTGTCAGCACAAGGTGTACAGTTGGAGCACCATCAAAGACATCAATGGACAAGGTAATTGCCGTTTACGACGAGTATATGAAGTCAAATTGGCAGGATGAAGTGTAGTTTTTGTGCATATTTTATAAAAAACAGGAAGAAAAATTATTAATTTAATATAGTTTTTTCCTTGTTTTTCATTAGAGTTTCAAGTAATATATTTCCTATAAAGACAGTTGTACGCGACAGACGGACAAGAGATATTTGAAATAATAACGTCTGACATAGTTATTTGATATTATTTTAATGTCAACGTATGACATGGTCGAAGAAAATCTAGAAGATAGGGAGATTAGAGTAATGAGTGAAAAGCTTAAAGTAGGTATCCTCGGTGGAACAGGAATGGTAGGACAGAGATTTATTTCTCTTTTAGAGAACCATCCATGGTTTGAGGTAACAACAATTGCAGCCAGCCCAAGAAGTGCAGGCAAGACATACGAGGACGCCGTTGGTGATAGATGGAAAATGGACACACCAATGCCTGAGGCAGTTAAGAAAATCATCGTAAAGAACGTCAATGAGGTAGAAGAGGTTGCTTCACAGGTTGACTTCGTATTCTCAGCCGTTGATATGTCAAAGGACGAGATCAAGAAGATCGAGGAGGACTACGCAAAGACAGAGACTCCCGTAGTTTCAAACAATAGTGCCCACAGGTGGACACCTGATGTGCCAATGGTTGTACCTGAAATCAACCCACAGCACATGGAGGTTATCAGATATCAGAAGGAGCGTCTCGGTACAAAGAGAGGCTTCGTAGCAGTAAAGCCAAACTGCTCAATCCAGTCATATGCTCCGGTTCTTACAGCATGGAAAGAGTTTGAGCCATATGAGGTTGTTGCTACAACATATCAGGCAATCTCAGGTGCCGGAAAGACATTCAAGGACTGGCCTGAGATGGTTGGAAACATCATTCCATTCATCGGTGGAGAGGAAGAAAAATCTGAGAAAGAGCCACTTCGTCTCTGGGGATATGTGGATGATGAGAAGAAACAGATTGTTCCTGCAGAGTCACCGGTTATCACATGCCAGTGTATCCGTGTTCCTGTATTAAACGGTCATACAGCAGCTGTATTTGTCAAGTTCAGAAAGAACCCTACAAAGGAGCAGCTCATCGAGGCACTCGAGAAGTTCAGCGGAGTACCACAGGAGCTTGGGCTTCCAAGCGCACCAAAGCAGTTCATCAGATACTGTGAAGAGGATAATCGTCCTCAGGTTGCACTTGATGTGGATTATGAGCATGGTATGGGAATCAATGTCGGACGTCTCAGAGAGGATACAGTCTATGACTGGAAGTTCGTCGGACTCTCACACAACACAGTACGTGGTGCAGCAGGTGGAGCAGTGCTTTGTGCAGAGCTTCTTAAGGCACAGGGTTACATCACAAAGAAGTAGATTTGGCAATTCATTGGAAATTCATTATTATGCAAAAGCAGGGTCCCTTAAAAGGGGCTCTCTTTTTTTACTTTCGTTTAACTTATTATTGCTTGAATTTATATTTTATCGTGGTAAAATAGATAATCTGAGGAGAATATATTTAAGAGGTAGATATAAGTGAAGAATAATAAGTATGAAATTGATATGGTGAACGGTTCAATAATGGATAAGCTTATTTCATTTGCGTTGCCGCTTATGATTTCAGGTATTTTACAGCTGGCATTCAATGCGGTGGATATTATTGTCGTGGGACAGTTTAGTGGCAGCAAATCACTTGCGGCTGTTGGCTCGACTACGGCACTTATCAATGTGTTTGTCAATTTGTTTATGGGTATATCGCTTGGTGCAAATGTGCTCGCTGCCCGATTTTATGCGGCAGGCAAGGATAAGGAGATGTCTAAGACGGTGCACACCGCTATTATGATTGCGCTCATAAGCGGTATTGTGATGGGCGTGGTCGGTGTTATTTTTGCAAGGGGTGCGCTGGAAATCATGGGTACACCTGATGATGTCATAGGTCTTTCTACTATTTATATGAGGATTTATTTTTGCGGTATGCCGTTTTTTATGCTTTATAACTATGGCGCGGCAATTTTGCGTGCTGTCGGCGATACAAAGAGACCGCTTATCTTTTTGATTATTTCAGGCTGTATCAATGCACTGCTCAATCTGTTTTTTGTAATAGTGTGCAAACTGGGTGTTGCAGGTGTTGCAATCGGTACAATTGTTTCGCAGTTTGTTTCCTGCGTACTTGTATTATACTGTCTGAGCAAAGCAGATACCAGCTATAAGCTCTGCTTTAATAAGCTTGCGATTGATAAGAAATATATGGTTCAGATATTTCAGGTGGGAATCCCGGCCGGCATACAGAGCACAGTCATAAATATCTCAAATGCCATGCTTCAGTCATCAGTCAATTCATTTGGCTCAATAGCCATGGCTGGATATACGGCGGCAAACAATATACTTGGCTTTTTGTATGTATCTGTCAACTCAATCACACAGGCCTGCATGAGCTTCACGAGCCAAAACTATGCGGTAGGAAAACAAAAGCGAATGGACAGGGTACTGATAGACTGTCTGTTTCTCACGACAGCGGTAGCACTTGTGATGGGAAGTGCCTCATACATATTTGGAACACAGATACTTAGCATATATACAAGTAATAGCGATGTAATTAAATCAGGACTTGAGATTATTTCGATTACAACAATCCCATATTTCCTCTGCGGAATCATGGACCTTTTTCCGGGAGCACTAAGAGGAATGGGATACTCAACTGTACCTATGATACTTTCTATAATAGGAACAGTCGGAGTCAGAATCATCTGGATATATGGTCTGTTTCCAAGCCACAGATCGCTGTTTTTCCTGTTTATATCATATCCCGGTTCATGGATAGCGACAATCATCATGCAGGCTATCTGCTATATGTTTGTCAGAAATAAAGTGAAAGCTACAATAGGAGCTCGGAAATTATAATTAAAATCTATTTGTATATGTGTTAAATTGTGATATAATATTTTCAGTTGATTATTTTGGAGGAATATTATGAAAGCAAAACACACAGATTTAGAGAAACTTGAGCAGCTCTATAAAGAGTCGGGCAACCAGCTCGTAGTGCTCTACGGAAGGAGAGGCTGTCAAAAGGAGGAGCTCATAAAGGAATTTTGTGACGGAAAGAAATTCTTTTACTACAGATGCAGACAGGCATCGCCAGAGCATCAGCTTGAGATGATGGGGGAGGAGATAAGCCGTCAGTACAAGGTGAGCCTGAGCAGACAGACATATGAGGAGTACTTCGCGAGAATCAAATCAGGAGGTCCTTCCAAGCTTGTCGTGATAATCGATGAGGCACAGTTTGTGGCAAAGAGGGATGCATCATTTATGGAAGCAGTTGCAAAGCTTAAAAAGCACAAGCTGTATCCGGGACCTGTACTTATAATACTTGCCACATCATCTACAGTCTGGGCTACACAAGAGGCAGCAGAGCAGTTTAAGGGAGCCGAAATGAAGCTTGAATCGCTCAATTTCCTTGAGGTTGTAAGACATTTTGAAAGTCTTCCGGTCGCGGAAATCGTGAGGATTTACGGAGCAATCGGTGGAGTTCCGGCATATCTGGATAAGTGGGATGCAGCTAAATCCTTTAAGGATAATATATGCAGGCTCGTATTGACACCATCGGGAGCACTGTATGGTGAGGCGGATGCTGTTATATCCGCAGAGCTTCGAGAGCTTTCTGCATATAGCACAATACTTGCAGCAATCGCAAGAGGTGAGAACAAGCTCAATGATATTTTCCATGCGACAGGATTTTCGCGTGCCAAAATCAGCGTATATTTAAAGAATCTTGCCGCCTTCAATATAGTGGAAAAGGTAGTTTCATTTGAGACCGGCGGATGGGAAAATGCCAAGAAGGGCGTATATCAGATAAAAGACACATTTGTTAATTTCTGGTTTAAGTTTGTCTATCCGAATATGTCTAATCTGTATCTGCTTTCACCGGAAGAGTTTTATGATACATATATAGAAAAAGAGCTTGATGCATATCTTGAGAGATATTTCAGGGAGGTCTGCACAGAGTATCTGCTTATATTAAATCAGATGGGACAGCTTCCGTTTACCATAAAGCGTGTGGGTACATGGATTGGAAAGACAGGCCGCATAGACATCGTGGCTCAGAGCGAGGATAGAAGGAGCATCATCGGCTTCTGCAACTGGGACAAGCCAATGATGACCATGGATATGTGCGAGAATATGGCTATGGCTATGGAGCAGGCAAGGCTTACATCTGATGACTATTATCTGTTTTCGGCAACGGATTTTGAGCCTGCACTGCAAAGCTATGTGGTCAGAGACCCTAGATTCAAGCTCATCAACATGAATGAATTATAGAGGAGCTTATGGGAAAATCACTGATAATAACAGAGAAGCCATCCGTGGCACAGGAATTTGCGAAGGTGCTGCGGGTGAGCGGACGCAATGACGGTTATATAGAAAATGGAGAATATGTGATTTCATGGTGCGTGGGACATCTGGTCGGGCTGGTCTACCCTGAGTCCTACGACATGAAATACAAGAAATGGCGTCTTGAGGATCTGCCGTTTCTGCCAAAGGAATACAAATATGATGTGATAGACAGCGTGCGCAAGCAGTACAATATTGTGCACGCTCTTTTGCAGAGAGAGGACATTGACAGAGTTTACTGGGCAGGTGATGCCGGAAAAGAAGGACAGACCATCGAGGAGAATATCAGAAACTTTGGTGGTGTCAGGGAAGGCATGGAGGAGCTTCGAGTCTGGATAGATTCGCAGACTGAGGAGGAAATTCTAAGAGGCATAAAAGAGGCAAAGCCGATGAGTGCGTATGCAAACCTCGGAAAGAGCGGCATCATGCGTACCATCGAGGACTATGCGATGGGTATCAACTTTTCGCGTGTCATGTCGGTCAAATACGGCAATCTGCTAAACGATGCAGCGGGTACACGCTCGTACACGGCAATCGCGGTCGGACGAGTGATGACCTGTGTGCTTGGAATGGTAGTAATCCGTGAGCGCGAAATCAGAAACTTTAAGGAGACTCCGTTTTACAGGGTAATCGGCAGGTTTACGGATGCCGGTGTAGAGGCAGAGTGGAAGGCTGTAGAAGGCTCAAGGTACTTTGAATCACCGCTTTTATACAAGGAAAACGGCTTCAAAGAGGAAAAAGATGCACTCGCTTTAATTGAAGAATTAAACGGCAAACAGGGAAAAGTTAAATCTATAGTTAAGAATATTACTAAAAAAAGAGCACCGCTTCTTTTCAACCTGGCGGAGCTGCAGGCAGAGTGCTCAAAGAAGTTTAAAATCAGCCTGATGAGACATTACAGGTGGCTCAGGATCTGTATGAAAAAAGCTCACAACCTATCCTAGAACAGATGCCAGGGTGCTCTCAAGCGCTGTGGCAAAGGAGATTGGAAAAAATATAAGCAGGCTTAAAGGTTTTGAACCGACAGCAGACTTTGTGGAGCATATTATGCAAAAGAGGCTATATGCCAACATAGCTGATACGCAGTACACGGATGATAGCAAGGTAACAGACCACTATGCTATTATTCCGACAGGTCAGCTTACAGAGCTTTCGGGGCTTACATCGCTTCAAAGAGCAGTATTTGAGCTGATTGTCAGGCGTTTCCTTAGTATTTTTTATCCACCGGCAGAGTATGAGAATGTGAAGCTTGTCGTAGATGTGGATAAGGAAAGCTTTTTTGCATCATCAAAGGTACTAAAGAGCGAGGGCTATTTACAGGTGGCGAATCCGCCGAAAAAGAAGTCGTTTGAGGAATCAAACGCACGAATACTTGGTAAAAACAGTGAAACTGCAGATAGTACAGATGAAAACAGCACAGCAAACGGCAGCAATGATGAGATAGTCGTAAATCCCAAGGTGATGCTTGAGCTTGCCGATAAGCTAAAGGCGGGTGATGAGATAGCATGCCAAGGCTATAATATCAAGTTTGGTAAGACATCTCCGCCAAAGCGCTATACATCAGGCTCCATGGTGCTTGCCATGGAAAATGCAGGACAGCTTATCGAGGACGAGGAGCTTCGTGAGCAGATAAAGGGCTCAGGAATAGGCACATCAGCAACGAGAGCGGAGATAATCCAGAAGCTTGTCCGTATAGGATATCTGAATCTGAACAAAAAGACACAGATACTCACACCTGAAAGCTTGGCGAGATGGTGTTTGAGGTCGTATACATGACAGTTCCGGCACTTCTTAATCCAAAGATGACAGCCAACTGGGAAAAGGGACTGGACGGAATTACAAGGGGCACGGTGGATTTCTGGGAATACAGGGGAAAGCTTGAGAGCTTTATCCGCAAAGAGACAGAAAGATGATTGAGCAGAATCTGCGCCCTGAGATTGCGGACCGCATCAGCAGCTTTGCAGGCAAAAATGCAAGAGGTGTGGCGGCCAGACGAAAGATAGGTGTCAAGTGCCCGGTTTGCGGCGGTGAGATAGTGACCACACCGTTTGGCTACGGCTGTGCCAATTACAAAAATGATAAATCAGGATGTAATTTTAATATCGGACAGGTGGCAGGACTTGATATTCCGGAGGAACAGGTCAAAAAGCTGATTGAAGAAGGAATCACCGACACAATCCGTGGTTTTAAGTCGAAGAGTGGCAAACGCTTTGATGCATGCTTAAAGCTCAACAAGGATGAACAGACGAACAAGGTATCAGCCACCTTTGATTTTGAAAATGTAAAGCCGCAAAAGGTCGAAGGTATTGTATGTCCGGACTGTGGAGGCGATATATATGTGTCACCATACGGCTACCGATGTGCAAATTATAACAGACAGACAGAGGATGGCTGCCATTTCTTCGTTGGAAGGATAGCAGACAAGCAGCTGTCACAGGTACAGTTTTTAGAGCTCATGGCAAACGGCAGAACTGAGACGATAAAGGGCTTTAAATCAAAATCGGGAAAGCGCTTCAACGCATGTCTCGTCTTAAAGAAAGAGCCTGTCACAGAGGGCAGTGAGAAAATGCACACAGTCGTAGCATTTGACTTTGATAATGTGGAGGACGAAATCATAAAGGATGTTGTCTGTCCGCTTTGTGGTGGTCAGATAAAAAAGACATCGTTTGGCTATGGCTGTGTGAACTACAAGGGTGACGAGCCGGGAAGCTGCCGCTTTTCGGTGGGACAGATTGCGGGAAAGACAATCACAGCCGCAAACCTAAAGCAGCTTCTTAATGATAAAAAGACCGAGACCATACGAGGCTTTAAATCCAAAAGCGGGAAACGCTTCGATGCGTGCCTGGTGCTTAGGGAGGATGAAAACAAGAAGCTCTCTGTCCAGTTTGATTTTGACCATGTAGAGCCAAAGACAGTGAAGGATGTAGTATGTCCGAAGTGCGGAGGCAAAATCCAGGTGGCGCCGTTTGGCTTTGTATGTGAGAACAACAGACGTGATGATCCTGAGAGCTGCCGCTTTATGGTGGGCAAGGTTGCAAGCGTCAAGATAAAGGAATCAGTCCTTAAGGAGCTTCTGACAAAGAAAAAAACAGAAGTTATATCAGGATTTGTCTCAAAGACAGGCATGAAGTTTGATGCACCGCTAAAGCTCACGCAGGACGGAGATATAGCCTTTGATTTCCCCGAAAAGCCTAAGCCAATCGAGACCAATGTACTCTGTCCAAAGTGTGGCAGACCTCTCAAAAAGACACAGTGGAAATATGAGTGTGAGTGCGGCTTCAATGTTTGGCATACTGTGGCAAAGGTGGAGCTTTCAGAGGAAATCCTCACGGAGCTGTTTACCACAGGAAAGACCAAAAAGAAGGTCACAGGCTTCACCTCCAAGGCGGGAAATGTATTCGATACATGCCTTAAGTTTGAAAATGACCAGATATCATTTGATTTTGATAACCCGGGCGAGGAAGAAGTGCAGAGCACGGCTGAAGTACATAACAATGCTGATGCACAGAACAATGCCGATGCACAGAGCAATGCTGATGCATATAACAATGCTGATACACAGAACAATGCTGAAGTACAGATCACGGCAGATGATGCGCCGGATGAGACAACCCTGGATGAGATGGGAATCCCAGAGGAATTTCTGGCAGGATTTGATATGGCTGCTGATAGTGCACAGGCAGATGATGTGTCGGAGGCGGCACTTGCGGCGGCGCATGAGCTGTTTGGTGAGTAGTTCTGCCTATAATTAATTATTAAATCTATAATTAATATGAATTTTTATATTTATGGTTTAATACTTATATTTAAGTTTAAATATTAAAATGACAGTTAAAACAATAGTCAATAATTTTCACATAATAAATAAAAGAAAGGACATAGAAAAATGGAAAACGCAAAAATAACAAACCTCTATAATCTGGATGAAACAATCGCAAAGGAGTATTTATCACAGTTCACTTATCCATGGGAGGCACTTGCCGGAATAAGTGATTTCATCAAGGAGATAGGACCAACACTCGACCCTGAAATCTATGAAAAAAGAGGCGAGGATATCTGGGTAGCAAAGAGCGCAACAGTATTTGACAGCGCATATCTGCACGGTCCGCTCATCATCTGCGAGGACGCAGAAATCAGACAGTGTGCTTTATCCGTGGCAGTGCAATCGTAGGCAAGGGCTCAGTAGTAGGAAACTCCACAGAGCTCAAAATGTAATCATCTTTAATTCAGTAC
>ENA-OQEX01000130-OQEX01000130.1-human-gut-metagenome-genome-assembly--contig:-NODE-130-length-45010-cov-3.402045_pt1 | contig 45010 bp, 45 predicted proteins | sample MGYA00242802_ERZ504649 | MGnify/ENA primary metagenome ERZ504649 (study PRJEB26092, sample SAMD00036194) | human gut metagenome | host: Homo sapiens | study: EMG produced TPA metagenomics assembly of...
CCCGATTTTTTCTTCCATATTATAGTTCCTCGCGCTGATTATTTTTTCGCACTGATATTTGTCATCATAACATTCTCAGACCTGTTCTTCGCACCGTACTTCCACCTTTGAATCCATATCATAGAATCCAACTGTATTTTTACTGGAAATAACTGTTATGTTACATGCATCATAAAGTCTGTGGAATACCGTAAAATCTCCGTTTTTATACCCTGTACATCCAAATGACAGGAGATACTCACCGCCCTGAAGGTTCATGTTCTGTGTAAATGTTACAGTACATATGTCCCCTTTTCCGGAGTGTTCTATCTTTGCATTTTCATACATGGTATTGGTACCTGTGATTTCCGTACCCTGAATATTTTTAAAGGTGTATGCCATGATCGGCTCCTGAATCTCTTCATTAAACCGGACTTTCATACGAATTTTGAAGCAGCTTCCCTTTTCAACAGTATTGGAACATCTTCCTTTATCATCAATGACTCTGAAATCTGTGATCTCAGCAATACGGCTTCCATATTCCAGCATATTGGGATTTACCTGAAAATCTCCCAGTCCTTCACTGTCCTCTGCCACAATCTGCTCTGTACTGTCAGATTCATTCTGTTTTACAGGATTCTGTCCTACCAGAAGCTGTTTGTACAGGTCAACCATCTGCTTTGGTGAACCTTCATCCATCTTTACGCCTTTGTTCAGAAGAATAACTCTGTCACAATACTTGGAAACGCTTCCAAGATCATGACTTACAAACAGGATCGTCTTGCCCTGTTTCTTAAATTCCTCAAACTTGTGATAACATTTTGCCTGAAAGAACACGTCGCCCACAGACAACGCCTCATCTACCACCAGGATCTCCGGATCAATATTGATCGCAACAGCAAAAGCCAGACGCACGAACATACCGCTGGAATAAGTCTTTACAGGCTGGTGGATAAAGTCTCCAATGTCCGCAAATTCCAGAATATCATTCAGTCTGGCATCAATCTCTTCTTTTGAAAAACCGATCATGGTTCCATTCAGGTATACATTCTCAAGACCTGAATATTCCATGTTAAATCCAGCTCCCAGTTCCAGCAGTGCGGAAATTCGTCCGTCTACCTTTACTTCCCCTGCTGTGGGAGTCAGGACGCCGGTGATGATCTTTAAGATCGTGGATTTACCGGAACCGTTGGTTCCTATAATTCCCACGCATTCTCCTTCATAAATATCAAAATTTACATCATGAAGTGCATAATGCTCTTTATAAAGTTTCTTTCTGGTAAGCCCCAGCGCTTCTTTCAATCTGTCCGAAGGCTTATCATATAATTTATACATTTTGGTGAGATCCTTCACCTGAATTACTTTCTTGTTCTCCACGTAATTTCCTTTCTGTTATGTTCCTGTGTTTTTCATCTTCCTCTGACTTATTTCACGCTTACCAGTACAGCGAAAATTAAGTTTCTGATATATTAATATTCGCTGTACTAGTTACAGTACATCTGCAAAATGAATGCGCAGACGTTTAAATACCCAGCTTCCGAACAGGAAACACAGAATTGTAAATATCCAGAAATAGACCGTCCATCCTGCATGTTCCCAGAACCAGGTTTTCATCAGGAATGTATCTCTGTATCCGGAAACAATATAATACATCGGATTCAGTTTCAGGATCTTCATGATCACAGGATGTCCCATCAGAGGTGAAGCCTCAACGATCCACATGATCGGAGTCAGCCAGACTCCTACCTGAAGCACAATATTGATGATCTGGGTCAGATCTCTGAAAAAAATAACGATTGCACTTGTGGCATATGATAAGCCCAATACCAGAATGAACACACATACACTGTAATAAATAATCTGCAGATAATAGAAATCAGGAAATTTCCCATACGCTGCATACAGGATGATCGTAAACAACACAAAGAATGCATGCACAAACATGGCAGAAATGATCTTGACTACCGGAAGCACACTGATATTAAAAACGACTTTTTTTACCAGATAATTGTATTCCAGCAGAGAATTTGTCCCCCCCATCAGCGCATCCTGGAAAAAGAACCATGGCACAATACCTGCTACCAGATAAAGAACAAAAGGAACTCCCAGATCCCCTGTTCCGGAACGAAAACCTACAGAGAATACAAACCAGTATACCAGGATCGTGATCACAGGCTGGATAAACGCCCACACAATTCCCAGATAAGAACCTGCATATCTTGTTTTGAAATCATTCTTTGCAAGCTTTGCAACAAGCCGTCTGTTCTTATAAATATCCATCGGTAAAGAAAAATTGTATTCAATCGCTCATTCTCCTATTTACGGTACTCTTTAAAGCTTCCCCATTTGGTATCTTTGTCAGAAAAGCTTAATTCCATTCCTTCCGGGATCGGCCATTCAACTCCGATATCCGGATCGTTCCAGATCAGGCCGCCCTCGTCATTTGGATGATAGAAATCAGAGCATTTGTAAACAAATTCCGCATGCTCGGAAAGTACAAGAAAACCATGTGCAAATCCTTTTGGAATGAAGAACTGTTTCTTGTTTTCAGCAGAAAGTACGACTCCAAACCATTTTCCATATGTTTCTGAACCTTCACGAAGATCTACCGCCACATCAAATACCTCACCATTTACAACACGTACCAGTTTATCCTGTGGGTAATTGATCTGGAAATGGAGTCCGCGAAGTACACCCTTATGTGAGCTTGACTGATTATCCTGTACAAATTCGACATCAATTCCTGCTTCTTTGAAATCATTGTAATTGTAGGTTTCCATGAAATATCCTCTGGCATCTCCGAAAACTGTAGGTTCTACCACTTTTAATCCCTTAATTCCACCACATTCTGTAACTTTGATTTTTCCCATTTTATTTTCCTCTTTTCTTTAGCTTTCTCTGTGTTTCTGTTATATCTGTTCGCATAAATCCACATGATATGCAGACTTAGCCATAATATCTTTTTTCCTTTTTTGCAAGTGCAATGCTCAGAATGATAATAAGAAGAAGCATTGCCGCTCCTATGATCAGAAGTATTTTTCGCAGTTCCGGCATCCCCGCAGAAGTTTTTTCTTCTCCGACAGTATCTGCTTTCTCATTTTGATCCGCCTGATCCGTATTTCCTCCGGATGTATCAGAAAGGGCATCCACTGCAGGTTCCGGTGTAGGTGTAGCTTCCGGAACTTCAACGCTTCCCAAAAGATAATCATTATAATAGTAATCATCTACTGTATTTCCATTCTGTGAATTCTCCTGAACAGTCAGGTTATCCACAGTCACTCCGTTTGGAACTGATACTTCTCCACCATTTACCTGTGCTTTTGTGAAATTTTGATAACCATAGTTGAACAGTGCTGTGGAATCCGTACTGGCAACTGCAAGGTCTGCCGCCTTCATTGTCACTGTAATATAAGTAGTTCCATTCTTCTCTGCTGCTGTCACAAGAGTGTTTCCGGCCTCACTGGTATATCCTGTCTTGCCGCCAATACAGCCATCATAATGATAACTGCTCTCCGGGGCAAGCATCGGATGATGCGTATGCAGTACCCTTGACTCACTGTTCATGTTCGTAGGTTTGATCGTATAATCTGTAGCGCCGATGATCCTGCGGAATTTTTTATTCTTCAGACCTTCCCGCATGATCAACGCCATGTCATGTGCAGTAGAATAGTGGTCAGGATCCGGAAGACCACTGGCGTTTACAAAATGTGTATTCGTGCATCCGATCTGTGCCGCACGTTCATTCATCATATCTACAAAGTGCTGCTCTGTGCCACCTACATGTTCTGCAATCTGGGCTGCGACCTCATTTGCAGAGCGGATCACAAGTGCATAAAGGCATGCTCTCATGCTCATCACTTCTCCCACCTGCATTCCAATATTGCCGGAATCCCAACTGATATCACGTGTTCCTGTTTCCGTAAAGACAACATCTTCTTTCAGGGAACAGTTCTCCACCGCCAGAAGCAGTGTCATGATTTTGGTAATACTTGCCGGATAACGGATTTCATCTCCGCCCTTGCTGTACAGAAGAGTTCCGCTGTCTGCATCCATCAGTACCCCTGTCTCAGATGTGATTTCAGGACCTGCAGGCCAGCCTGAAATCTCATTAGTTGAAATGGATACGGGTGTAACCTCTGAAACAGCAGCCTGCGCAGTTCCTTCCGCAGCAGCGCAGATCTGAACAGCAGTCATCGCAATGACTCCCACAGCCATAACAGTCTTTAATAAATGTTTCCATTTTTTCATAATATTTCCTCTTAATATGTCTCTGTTTTTCGTCCGGTGTGCCGACAGGTTGATTCCTGAAACAGACTTGCGGCACACGATTATCAGAATCCGTCAAAGAAGCTATGGTATCTGTGATATATTTCACATCCTCCATATCCAGATTATAAAACATCGGCAGTCTCAACAGACGTTCACTTTCCTTTGTAGTATAAACATCTTCCCCTGAAAATCTTCCAAATTTCTGTCCCGCAGGTGCAGAATGAAGAGGCACGTAATGAAATACGCTGCAGATTCCTTTTTCCCGAAGGTAAGCAATCAGCCGGGTTCTTACCTGTATATCACGCACCTTGATATAATACATATGGGCATTGTGACTGCATTCCTCCGGCACATAAGGCTGTTCGATCTTACCTTCCTGTGCAAGATGAGCCAGATTTTTATGATAATAATTGTATATCTCCATTCTTTTGGCAAAGATCTGATTTCTTGCTTCCAGCTGTGCATAAAGATATGCTGCATTCAGTTCACTTGGAAGATAGGAAGAACCATAATCCATCCAGCGATACTTGTCAACCTGTCCGCGGAAAAACTTACTTCTGTCAGTTCCCTTTTCTCTCAGGATCTCTGCCTTCTCCACATATTCATCCCTGTTAAAAAGGATTGCACCGCCCTCTCCCATAGTATAGTTCTTTGTCTCATGGAAACTGTAACACCCAAAATCTCCAATGGTACCAAGAGCTTTTCCCTTATAACAGGCATCTACTCCCTGCGCAGCGTCTTCAACAACCTTCAGATTGTATTTTTTTGCAATCTCCATAATGGTATCCATCTCACAGGCAACCCCTGCATAGTGGACCGGGACGATCACTTTTGTTTTCTCAGTCACTGCCGCCTCGATCAGTTTCTCATCAATATTCATTGTATCCGGTCTGATATCAACAAATACAATCTTTGCTCCCTTTAATACAAAGGCATCTGCGGTTGAAACAAATGTATAGGACGGCATGATCACCTCATCACCGGGCTTAATGTCGCAAAGATGGGCTGCCATCTCCAGAGCATGGGTACAGGATGTGGTAAGCATTACATGATTTACATGAAATTTATCCATCATCCACTGAGAACATCTTTTCGTATATTCTCCATCCCCACAGAGCATTCCTCTCTGTACCGCATCACGTATGTAATCAAATTCCCTGCCTGTAAAAGCAGGTCTGTTAAAATCAATCATCTGTTTTCTTTTCCTTCTCATATTCCGGTATCTTATTTCTGTAGGCAACTTCTCTTCCCTCCGGATCCCGGATACTCATCTCACTGAAAAATTTCTCAGTCTCCAGCTCCAGCTGCCTGCGGTTTTCTGTTTCTATATAATACAATGCAAGATATGGATTCGGCCCATATTCTATCACACGTTCGCCTTCTTTATAAAAAATCCAGGGTTTTACAACGCATTTTTCTTTTGCAAGCTCACAGGCTGCCGTCTGATCTGCAATCTGAAGCTGTCGTCCCTGAAAATACAGTACAGCCCCATATTTTACCGGATGATAAATATCATGACGGTCAAACATCTCCTTTATCCGGTCTTTTTCATAAAGATAATCCAGCAGCAGTTCCTCTGTCTGAAATCCATAAACCATATCTGTCAGCTCATGTTCATATCCAAAGAAACGTCCTGCAATCTCACATACCTGAATGCCCCTGCCAGGTTTCCAGAAAAACTGCATGGATAATGCACCTTCCGTCTGTCCGGTATAGCGGATATAATTCTGCAGAATATCTGTGGCACTTTTTTCGACCTCCGCCAGGAAACGGGATGGATAAACATTTCGTGTGCTGAGCGGAAGCATTCCCTCTTCCATTTCCGTTTTCTCACGATCTGCAATACTGATCACATTGACTTTCCCATCCATTACCCATGTCATCATGTTAAACTCATAACCGTCATTGTATTCCTCAACCAGAATTTCCTGACAGTCCGTATATTCCGCTGTCTGCAGGGCTTTTTTTCTGACTTCATCTGAATGATGAATAATAAAGATTCCTCTTGAACCATATTTATCCAGAGGTTTACTGATCAGAGGATACTGCAGATTTGCAATACTCTGTTGTATTTCTTCTTCTGATCCCTGTTTCAGCAGTTCCACAGATATTTTCCGAAATCCCGGTGCCGGCAGTCCAAGCTTGTCCAGAACATCCCGCATGCCGATTTATCCCTGTACCAGGAAAGCTGTTCCGGTTTCAGATAACAGGGCAGTCCTGCTTTATCTGCAATTTTAACCATACACTCCAGGAGCAGATCTGAAAATGATGTGATGATCCCGTCCACACCTTCTTCTCTGCACATCAGGGCAATAGCATCTACGTCTGTTACAGGAATGGTATAAGCCTTATCTGCATACGTTCTGGCAATACCATCTGCATATCCGTCGCACACAACAGTCTCATAACCTTTCTCTTTTGCTTTCTTTACCAGCTCTGTAAATTCTCCGAGCGTTCCCAGAATCAACACTTTATGTTTCATATCCGTTCCTCACATTCTCTGACAACCGAAGCCATATATTTCATATCCTCCACGCTGTAACGCTGATCGCAGGGCAACGGAAGAATATTGGCAGCCCAGGTATATTCCAGACTTTTTGTCTCAGAGTTCTCAATTATATTTTTCCAGTAAGTCGGCACAAATATCTTCTTTTCGGCAAGATATCTGCGAAGCTTCATTCCATCAGCGTGGAAATACGGATATGCAAAAGGTCCCTCCGGCACAGTCTGATTAAATATACTTTCCGATGGAAGCAGTTCTCCGAGAATCCGGTAGTTTTCTTCCCTTTTTTTCTTTGCTCTGTCATAATCCACAGCTTTCAGAAGATTCTGTGTAAGCTTTGACATCTGCCGAAGCTCCATCCCGTCATATTTTGCCGCATTTTCCAGCATATCTTTGTAGTAGGTTCCGGCATTATGCTCATAACGCCCCAGAATATGTTTCATACGCTCTGCAGAATAATCGACAGTCTTATTTTCTGTCAGGCTGGCATCTGTTGACAGATATGCACCATCGCTGACACCCCAGAATTTTCTGCAGGAATACAGTGTATCTATCCCTTTTAATGGTTTCTGAAAAAATGCATGGGTATGGTCCACTATGATGTTTCCGTAAATCTTTTTATACTCTGATATCTGGGAATCAGACAGCTGACCATAGTAATTAACCAGATAAAGATATTCCCCTTCCGGAAGCTGTTCTTTCGGATACAGAACTTCCAGTTTCTCATTCAGATGATAAAATTCTGTCTCTATCTGATTTTCCTGACAGGTATGCACCACTGATTCACACAGAAAATACGGTAATAGGATTTTCCTGCACCTGCGGCTCTTCAAAAGCCACAGCAGTGCGGTTCTTCCAAGATTGACCCTGTACAGGTCAGGATAATATTCCTCTCCCGCATCTCTTCCAGCTGAAAATATCCGCCAATTTCCTTCATTATTCGTCCGTATCCTCCCGACGTATTACATAATGGGGCATTTTTTTTGCCTCATTAAGAATGTTCATTAAATAGATTCCCATAATTCCGATCGATAACAAAATCAGTCCAAAAAACGCCAGCATAACCAGCATCAACGAAGTCCAGCCCTGCACAGATATGCCCAGTGTAAAATATCTTACCAGATAACAGACCGACAGAACTACACTTATCAGGAAACTGACAATTCCGATATTTCTCACTAGCAGAAGGGGAAATGCAGTATGTGTCGTGATATCATAAATCAGATCTTTCAGCAGTCTCTTAAAGGAATAACCGCTTTTTCCGTAAGCTCTGTCTGCGTGCTGAATCGGAACATTAATAATACGGTTAGAACTCCTGATCAGAAGGTTTCCAATCTGTGGAAGATATGTATTTGTTTTTACCATGGCATCCACAAGGAATCTGCGGATCAGCCTGTAACTGGTGATCTGAAGATCCGGATTCTTTCCCAGCATCTTTGAAGTTGCCCATACAGAAAATTTCGTTCCCAGTTTGCGTATCGGACCATGCTTTCTTCCTTCATAGCTTGCAATGATAACATCCACATCCGGTCTCTCCTGCATGGTTCTGACCATCTTCGGAAGTTCCTCCGGCTGATGCTGAAGGTCATCATCCATTGTTACCACAAACTCTCCTTTTACATGTGCAAATCCACACAGAAGTGCCGGATGCTGTCCGAAGTTACGGGCCATCTGTATGATCCGTACCCTGTGATCCTTTTCTCTGAGTTCCGTCATGATCTCATAAGATCTGTCCTTTGATCCGTCATCTACCAGGATCAGTTCAAGTCTTTCTTTAAGAGTTTCCCGGAATACTTTCTCCAAACGTATATAGTTCTCCCAGTGTATGTTCAGAATTATATACAGGAACAACCACTGAATATAAGCTCATATGCTTTTCCTTTCTCTTTTCATCTTTTTGCAATCATTTTTATCATATCATTTTCAACATTTCTTTTCAAGATTCCTGCTGCACAAACCTTGACTTCCCTGCTTTTTTATGTAAAATAGTTACTGTCCGACAGCTTTCAGGCTAGAGCGTGTCTTAAAAAGGCTTTCTGCAAGATGTGCGTCACAATTTGTGGGAATAATTTTTCAGACACGCTCTATTGGACGAAATCCGTAAAATACCATTATCGCCCGGAGGTATTATGTCAAAACTCAAAGACTACATACAACTTCATCTGAATATCCTGCTGTTTTCACTGACAAGTGTTTTTCCAAAGCTGCATCTGTTCAGTATAATAAACATGGTCTCAGCAGTCCTCTGCTTTACCTGTTCCTGTTCCTGATGGTAGCCAACTGCGGAATCTACGCCATCACCTGGCAGCAGGTCATCAAGAAATTCTCTTTGTCTACTGCCTATGCCAATAAAAGTGTTTATCTTCTGTGGTCGCAGATATGGGCAGTGCTGATCTTTCATGAAAATCTTTCCATTCAGAATATCATAGGTATTCTGGTGGTTTTATTTGGAGTATGGACGGTGCAGAGATATGAATAGAACATTTATTTTAATCATGTTGAGCGGAACATTTTTTTCCGCTGTTTCACAGATACTTCTGAAACAGAGCGCAAATATCAGATACGAAAACCGAATCAGGGAATATCTCAATTTCCGGGTGATTCTCTCATACACTATATATATGCTGATCCTCCTCCTCAATACATGGTGTTATACAAAAGTAGATATGCGCTATGGTCCTGTCATTGATACTGCCGCCTATGTGTTTGTCCTGCTTCTCTCTCATTCATTCTGAAGGAAAAAATCACGAAAGGAAAAATCATGGGAAACCTGATCATCATTGCAGGTATCCTGATCTATACGCTTTAATTACGGCAATTTCATAAAAAGATCCCGAAGCTGTTGCAGAATTTCCATCAGTGCCACAGCTGCAGGATCTTTTTATATGTTTCAATATTTTTTACCGCTTTTTATATTGTCTGGTACACACTCCATTTCCATCAAACACAGATACAATCCTGTTGGAACTGGTCAGTGTAATGTTCTCGCACGCGTACCGGAAAGTGCGGAACTACCTTTGTAAAAATAGTATTTTTTACCATTCAGCGTCAGCCATCCCTTATACGCTTTTCCGTTTTTCTGGAAATAATAGGTGTGTTCCCCACTTTTTTCCCTGATTTTGTACATTCCATTCTCGCAGCGTACACCGTCGCTTCCAAAATAGTAGATATCGCCGGTAGATCTGGTCACGCGGCGGTTTTTAAACATATATCCGGATTTTGTATGGAACCAGTAACATTTCCCGTCTACTTTCTTCATTCCCATCAGAGCATAACCATCAGAACTGATATAATAGGTCTTTCCATTTACAGTTACCCACTGATCTGACACACGTTCGCCATTTTCATTGACATAATAGTATTTTCCATTTTCCTGATGAAGTCCTGTCTGTTCCTGGCTTCCATCGTTGCTGCCTGTATCGGGTTTCATTGCCGGAACATAGGAATCCAGAGATTTCCATCTCGGCGTAATTTTCTTTGTATAGTCCACATAGCCAAAATCCATATCAACATCATTGCCTGCAGGGATTCCTGCTACCAGTCCGCTGGTACTGTTCAGTCCGCTTTCCCGGTTACCGTCTGTGGACTGCCATATTGTATAATTGTACCGTTCCTTATCAGGTGCCTGAATCGTGTCCCCATATCTTGCGATCCATACATCCACTCCTGATAATAAGGACCAGTCTATGTAATTATCATACCAGTTGGTATTGCAGTAAACCATTGGATAATATCCGGCCCTGCGCACTTCATTGCAGAAGGTCAGTGCCATCTCTGAGACTGTTTTGCAGAAAGCTTACTTGCTTTTGCATACTCCAGATCATATACGACCGGATAGGAAACCTTGTAACCCTGCATTTTGCTGATGGCAAGCTGTGCTTCCTTTAATGCGGTAGTTGTCGATAAGGCTGTACTGTACACATAGGTGCCTGTGGGTACTCCGGCAAGTTCTGCATTTGTCATATTCTCATCATAGGTATAATCTTCGTGAGTCAGGCCATAGGAGATCCGGACAAACGCAAAATCTATATCAGACCTCTTTACCTGTTTCCAGTCAATATTGCCCTGCCATTCAGAGACATCCATGCCTCTGGTTATCGCACCCGGAATGATTTCACCACTTCCGTTATAGCAGACACCGTTGATCTTTTTCCATGCTTTGGAGTTCACTTTTTTTCTTGATGACTCTGTACCGGAAGTTCTTGCAGAATAAATAAATTCCTCCTCAGCCACTGTATCACGTCTGTCATAATGCGGATTTGCAAAAACAGAGCTTACAGGCTGCGCTACAGCTATCGCAGCTGCCAGACAACCAACAATAAGCCTTTTTCTGATTTTTAAAAAATCTCTTTTCATCTTTCTACTCCTGTCTTCTAATAAACGTCCATTTTATTACAATACTATTAACATATTATACACACTATATTACATTTTCGCAAGATAATCCCTGATATATACCCAAAAACGCTGCACATTTCTTGCTCTGTGCAGCCGTTTTGCATATTTCGTTTCTATAAGCAATTATGTTTATTTATCCTGGCAGAAATATCCGGATCAGACAGCCGGATCTGTAGGATCAAAATTAGCAGCTCCTCTTAACGGAGTCAGTGCTTTCTTTCCAAGAGGTCCTTTCATTGCATCATCTGCTTTATATTTACCATCAATAATACTGATCGGTGCGCCATTACAGTTCTCATAAACCCACTTCGCATCTGCCACACAGGTTCTGATACATCCATGTGATGCGGGAGATCCAAGCTTATTGTACTCTACTGCCGGAAGATTATATGAGTTTGCCTGGCCGCAGGCTACAGAATGAACAAAGATTCCTCCTGTCCGGCACCGTCTACATGAGTTCCATACTGTCCCCAGGATGGTCCCATAAGAGGCTGCCACCTCAGGCTTCTGCTCAGTGTAAAGTTACCGGTCGGAGTTGGTGTTCCTGCTAAACCTACAGATACCCTGATCGTCTTAACAGGAATTGTTCTGGCTGAATCAGCATAAACAGTCATAACTCCGTTTACTCTGTCCACCTGAACAGAATACGGTCCTCTGTATCTGTTTGTCAGATCAGTGATACGGTATCCGTTACTGTCAAAGTAATACAGAATTCCATTAACTCTCATACTCTTATTTCTTGCAAATCCGTTTCCTGACGGATCGATATATCTCACCAGGTTTTTAGCATTACTTACAATTACCCATCCTCTTGTATATTTACCGTTTGCATCCAGATAACCGTTTACTCCATTCTTTTTCATAAACTGATTTGTCTGAACCACACATTCTTTAAGATAATAGTAATTGCCGCTGTATTTTCTCCATCCGCTCTTATACAGGCTTCCCTTAGAAGATGCGATATACCATTTCTTTTTATAGCGCACCATTGTGCTCTTATATACTTTACCTTTGTGTTCTGCGGATGTAGATGATTCAAATATATATTTCTTTCCATCGATTTCTGTCAAACCGCTTGCAAGCTTTCCTGATGGTTTAAAATAATAACCTGCGGAAGTCCACTTATCCGTATAATGATTTCCCTTGGAATCAAAATACAGCCAGCCAAGGAATTTGCCACTGGTGCTGACAAGTTTCTGCCAGCCATGTTTCTCAACAACACGACCCGGAGTACTTCCAAAGTAATAGTAATGATCGCCTGCTTTTGCCCATCTCTTTGTCCAGGTTGCCCGCTTTCCGTTTGAGCCAAAATAATATCTGAAATTGCCGTATTTTACAAGTTTATTTCTATAAATCTGGCCGTTACTGTCGGTACAGTAATATGCACCATTCTGAGCCTTCTTCATCACTGATTTCAGAACATATCCATTGGCATCCAGCAAGTAATCTCCGGTTCCTTTCTCCGGGATAGCTGTGGCAACTACGCCACGCTTATAATATTTACCGATGTCTGCCGGAACATTTCCCTTTTTAAAATACAGCCAGCGCTCTCCCTTAGTGGTATCTGAACGAAGCCATCCATTGTGGAACATTTTTCCGGGAATGTCGCTGCTTGCAGGATCAAAATAATACAGGTTTGATTCGCCGTTAACTGTGAGGGTGATCTCTCCTGTCTGTGGCTTACCTTCAGAATCAAGGCAGTAATAATCCTCATTGATCTTGAAATATCCGGTATATGTACCTGCTGCTTTTGCTTTCGCTTCAAGCTGTGCAATTGTCTCCAGATTACCATTCTCATCGTAGTACTGGAAATATGTTCCTGTCCATTTCCATACACTCTTCTCCTGCTGGCCTACTGTAGATGTATATGGAGTTATCGCTTCTCCTTCACATCCGGTATAAACAACAGCCTCATCTGCAGTTGTAAAATAAGACTGATTTGCCTGGGCTTCTGTTTCTTCCCCTGCGGCATCTTCTCCTGCTGACTGAGCTGCATCTGATGTCGGTTCTTCATCAGCTGAAGATTTTTCTTTTACCTCAGCCTGTCCAGTTACAAGGATTCCCTCTTCATCAAACAGATAATATCCTGTATGGGTTTCCCCTTTATACTCTGTGCTGATCTTTACAATTCCGTCTGCCGCTGTATAAAATTCTTCATTTGTTACAGACACTGTATCCGTTGCTGCTGGTGTTTCCATTGCTGTAACCTCTGCTGTCACAGCTGTTGTATCTGTTTCAGCCACTGCTGTTTCAGATGATTCTGTCTGATCTCCTGAGAATCCGTCAGTCTCAGACGGCATCTCCTCATCGGGTAGTGCTGCTGTTGCTGCTTTCTGATCATCTGTATTTGCTGTATCCTGATTTTTTGCAGGTTTGCGCAGTTTAAAGCCATTCTCTGTGCTTACCCAGTCCTCAGCTTTCACTACAGCGGCTCCAACGGCATCCGTAGCATCTGCTGTTGACGGCGTCTCGTCCGGCAATGCAGCAGCCGTATCCGTTCCCGCTGTAAATGCGTCGTCTGTCTGTTCCTGTGATGGTACTGCTGTCCCATCATCTCCATCTGAAAAAGCGTCTGCTTCTGTTTCAGAAGTTCCTGTTTCAGAAGTTTCTTCTGTAACATTTACTTCTTCTGCATCTGTCTGTGTGGCAACAGCCGGAGCTGTATCAGGTGAAGTAAATGCAGCAGCACCTGCTTCACTGACAGTTGCCATTGTCATAATAAGACTCAATGTAACCGCAACTAATCTTCTTTTCACAATAAGTTCCTCCTCTTTTAGTCATGTTACTTTATGGTTACTGTTCACTCTGTTTGTGCACAGCAGCTTTCTACTCGCCAAGGCCGCTATCAATAGCAGTAACAAGATGATCCAGGGCTTCCTGTTCATCAACACCTTCACAGGTAAGTTCTATCTCATTTCCGCATTTTACGCATGCACCAAGTACACTCAGTACACTCTTTGCATTTGCCATGCCCCCATCGTAGACAAATGTTATCTGTGACTGGTATTTCATTGCCTCATTGCACAAATCCCCGCAGGTCTCAGATGAAGACCTGTGGGATTTTAACTGTCACTTTTTTACTGACCATTTCACTGTTCCTCTTATATTGTTACTACCCCTTCTGTAAGTGGAGAATTCTTTTATTCCTTGTTTTCCTTACTGTCATCAACAGCAGTCCCTGATGAAATCACTACTTCCGTAGTCACATCTTCCACTGTCTCATAACCATCCGGCAAGACTATCTCAACCGGGACTTCATAACTTCCTTCTTTTTTGCCATCCAGATCTATAGATGCCTTAATGTCTTTGTCATTATTCAGATCATCCAGATCTTTGTTATCTGATTTGATCCGCACTTCTATCTGCGCAGTCTCAAATGTTACCTGCAGATCTTTCGGTTTATTCTTAACCTCTATATTCTTAGTCGGAAATTCAAACTCTCTGCTTCCGGCCGAAGAATACTTACAGTTACCCATACATCTTCACTGGAGTCACTGGTAAGTTTCACATTGTCCGGCAGAAGATTCGTAAGACTGATTTTTTTCTCCACATCTTCGGATTCACCGGAAATATCAATACTGTCTTCCGGTATAGTGATCACATTATTATTATCCGCAAGACTTTCAAGACCTTCTGCACTGCCTGCTACACTGATCGTATCCGGCACTGTTCTCACAGCCCCAACCTGATATCCTTCAGCCGGTGTCCCTACATAATCTGCAGATATCTGCACTCCCTGACGGATTTTCCATAATTTTGCAGTCACTGTTACTTTTGCATTATTCTCAATCCGCAATGAATTCATTTCAGAATCGGTAAGTACCTCCTGATTCTTATCAATGATCGTAAGGTTTACATCCTGTGTAAAATCCTCTGTATTCCCATCCAGTTCAATGGAAGCATTTACCTTATCTATTTTATTGATCAGCGTCTTCGGGCCTGTAATCCTTACTTTCTCCGGACTGGCAGTCAGACTTCCTACTTCATAATCTTTGCCCGGTTTCGTATCACCTCTGCTGACATTTACCACAAACTCCTGTGTCTCTTTTTCATCAAGATTTACACTGAGATTCTGAGGAGTAACTTTGATATCACTGGGAGATACTCCCGGTACAGAACAGGTAACGGTAATAGGAACCATAACCGGATTTGTATCCAGGCTTACCGCCTGCTGAAGATCAGCTACCGCAGAGATGTCTGTGACTTTGATCTTGTCTCTGATCTTCTTGGTTGCAGTGATCGCAACTTTTATGGAATCCTGGCTCTGTTCCGGCATACACATCTTACCGATGGTATCTGAAGATTCCACATATTCCTTGTTGATCAGTTCCACATCATTGAGCGTATAGTAATTGGTTCCTGTCGGATTATCTATATTTACAACGATCAGCCATAGCACAACAGCTATTGCGACAGACATGATTTTCAGAGGTATATTATCTGTTATTTTTCGCTTCTTCATGCTTCACTCTTCCTTTCAGTAAATGGCGAAGTTTGCTGTTGTCTACAACCTGCTTATTCTGCGCTCTGACCAGGATTTTTCTGAGTTTTGCACTGTTTACACCTCTGGTCAGCTTTCCTCCCTGCGCTACAGATACCTGACCGGTTTCCTCTGATACAATGATCGTAACAGAATCTGTCTGCTCACTGATCCCCACACCTGCCTGTGCCGCGTTCCAAGCTGTTTGCTCAGTTCCATATTATCAGACAGTGGAAGATAGCATGTTGCAGCCACAATCCTGTTCTCTCTTACAATAACAGCTCCGTCATGAAGTGGTGTGTTATGTTCAAATATATTGATCAGAAGCTGACTGGTAAGGATTGCATCCAGATTAATACCTGTTCTTATATAATCGGTCAGCAGCTCATTCTGCTCAATTACGATCAGTGCTCCGGTCTTAACTTCTCCCATATCAAAACATGCTTTGACCAGCTCACTGATGGTTTTATCCGTAAATCTTTCCTTCACCTCTTTACCTGCATCAAAAGGTATCAGTGAAGCCATGATCCGCTTTTGTCCAAGCTGTTCCAGAACTTTTCTGAGCTCCGGCTGAAAAATAACGATCACACCTACGATCAGTGTACTTGCCAGATTTGAAAAAATCCACAGAATCGTATTCATCCTGAAAATATACGCGATCAGAATGAAGAGGAGAACGACCAGTATTCCTTTCAGAAGTGTATATGCATGAGTATATTTGATCCATACCATGAACTGATATACAAAAAAAGCGATCAGTGCAATCTGTATGATATCTATAATCCCAATCTTAGGAAATGCCAGTCTTGATAATGTCTCTATCAAATTTCCTGAAAATTCCTGCATATGGCTCTCCTTTCCTTATCATTTTTATATACCTTATCGTTGAAAATGTTTTCAGTGGATTTTGTGTTACTGTTCACTCCGTTCACAGTAACGATTTTGTCTCATCGTTACCGAAAACTGCTTTTTACAGATTTTTTAATGATTCTTCCAGTTTCTTCTCAAAATCCACGCTGTCAATATCTTTCTTTCTCTCTACAGGTGCTGCAGCTCATCTGTCGTCACTGCTTTCTCATCACCATGAAAAATAGGATTCGCATAAGAAACAACGTTATCCTGTGCCGGTCTTTCATCCTTTGCGGAACTTCCGTTAATCTTCTTTATACTTCTTTCAGATGTTGTGACACAGGCTTTCGGCACTGCTTTTACATAATAATAATATTCATCATCCTCATATTCCAGTCTCTCGGTACGGGTATAGTCACCACCAAATACAAAGAATTCAAGAAGTAATCCTATCACCACAGAGATCACTGTATAAATGATCAGCGTAACAACATCAATATCCAGTCTAAAATAAAATCCACCTGCAATAATCATCAGAACATACACAACTCCACCTGCAATAATGGCAATTCTCCATGCATAGTCAAAAGAGCGGGTACGTATCAGATTCACCAGCAGAATCACTGCGATAAAGGCAATCACTGTGATCCACATTCCCCAGTTCTGCACGATTCCATCTGTCAGAAGTTTTAATTTGTCAGCTATGGCAACATCCGGGTTTTCCAGAAGTTTATGCTGTACACGTATAAAACGGATAAAATAGTAAATAATCACTCCGCAGCCTGCAGGAAGTGCAGAAAACGCATTGCACAAAAGTCCGCTTCCGATAGGAAGAAGCGTCGGAACACTGAACCCAAAGGAAAGCGGTGTAAATACAAGTACTAAATTATTGTCTGAACTGAATCTCAGGAAGAGAATTGCCATAAACAGGATCAGCACAAGCATAAAACCTGCAACTTCTATCCCCAGTGCATAACCATGTGCGACCATCAGGCAAATCCTACAAAAATCATTACACCTGAAGGAAGAATGGAACAGATCAGTGCAAGGATCAGAACAATAAATATATTATCGATCTGCTTCATATATCCCATATTGGTATTGATCCATATGAAATAAACCATTGCCAGAACGAAACGTAAGACAGGCAGGATATAAATCTCATACTGGCTGTATAAATTCTTTATTCGCTGTTTTAATTCGAGTAATGCTGTCATTTTTTATATCCTCCTGTAACTCCTCTGGCTGAAGATTTTTTATCTTCGCGACCGTAGATTTTACTTAATTGTGTAAGTTCTTCATAATAATTTTTCACACTTTTCTTTGCTTTGTGGTATTTCACCGTATATTGGATATATGTCAGGACAGAAAACAGTACCAGCACTGCCACATACCCCAGAATAACTTCCACGCCCAGTGAAACAAGGTTCATCTTATGAACATTATCTATCAGATATTCAGCAAAATATGCTGCGATACCGGCCAGAATCAGGCAATACCCAATCGTAACAAGGAAAAAATTCTTAATCATGGCAAGTCCGATATAATCACTACGATAGTACCTGCTGACCGGAAGATATTTCTTTCCTTCACCCTGTTCATACATGGCAAGTTTATTCATGATTTTTATCTTCTCTTCATTTAACATAAATTACTCCTTACTGTATGCTTTTCCTTTTGCTATAATCCGCTATTACTGTTCACTCTGTTCTCAGCAACAACCTGATATCATTCATATAATCATACAGATTAATTGTAACATATATCATTATGTATGAAAAGTGTTTTTTCTTATCTCCTGCCTATGCAAACCGTAAGAAAATAAACATTTCCGGCACCTTTTCTCTTCAGGCATCCGGCCATTGCATCGATCGTACTTCCTGTTGTATACACATCATCTATCACCAGGATATTCTTTCCCCTGACATCTCCGGTCACGCAGAACGCTTTTTCCAGGTTTTTTCTTCTCTGCAAAGCATTCAGTTTTTTCTGCGACTTTGTCTTTAAAACTTTCTGCACAATATTGACATCTGTGGAAATCCCGGTATAATGACCGAGTTTCTCCGCCAGATATGCAGCCTGATTAAAACCTCTCTGCCGCTCCTTCGACCTGTGTACCGGAACCGGCACAATCAGATCCGGCTTCCATTCCCGCAATTCTTTCTGCGCATATCGATACATTGCTCTGGCATAAAAATCACCGTATTCTCTGCATCCATAGTACTTATATCTGGTAACAGATCTTCTCATTATGCCATCATAGACAAAAATACCTCTTCCCTGTTCATACACATGCCTGTGTTTCTGACAGTCCCTGCAGTATTCCCCTGTTTCTATGGGCTTTCCACATTTATAACATCTGGGATGACCAATCGGGCGAAGTTCTTTCTCGCATTCCGGACAGATCATCCTTCGCTGGTCTGCCAGTATTTTCTGACAGACCGGACAGCATCTCGGGTAAAAAATATCAGCAACCATGTTCAGAAACCGTTTCATTTCCATTTCCTTCCGCTATTTTACTCTCTATTTTGCTATCCTCTGTATTTCTGTTTTTCTCATATTATCAAGATAAATTTTTTCTCTGTTATTATTCAGGCATCAGATCACAGTCTGCAATATCATTCTTCACCATCTGTATTATTATCCCTTGTAGTCTCACTCAGTTCTCTGATCCGTTCATCCAGTGCACTGTATCGCTTCTGCTGTTTTTCATTACTGATCATCTCTGCAAAGGTCTCCTCGTTTCCCACAACCGTCACACATTTTCTTGCTCTGGTAACTGCGGTATAAAGAAGGTTCCTGTTTAAAAGCATCTGTGGTCCGGAAAGCAATGGAAGTATGACTGCCGGATACTCAGATCCCTGAGACTTGTGGATTGTAATAGCATATGCAAGTTCCAGTTCCTCCAGCTGTTTGAACGAGTACATTGCAAAACGTCCATCCTCAAATTCCACTTCTGCTGTCTCAGCAAATTCATTGATTTCCCTGAGGATTCCGGTGTCTCCGTTAAATACTCCCACGCCTTTCTCAATGACAACCCCATATCGTCCCCGGATTTCCCATTCCATCTGATAATTATTTCTGATCTGCATGACCTTGTCCCCTGTGCGGAACAGCCGGTCTCCAACCGCCCTCTCGGATTTCCCGTCTTCCGGCGGATTCAGGTATCTCTGCAGGATCTGATTCAGCCGCTCTACTCCCAGAAGTCCCTTTCTCATAGGTGTCAGTACCTGTATCTCAAAGGGTTTGGCATCTACATAGCGCGGCAGTTTCTCCTGGATCAGCGCGATCACTACTCTTATAATGATATCTGCATCATATCTCTTCAGAAAAAAGAAATCCCTGCTCTTATTATTGATCTGAACCTGTTCTCCCTTATTTATCTTATGAGCATTTACAACAATATCACTCTCTGATGCCTGTCTGAATATCTTAGTCAGTTCCACTACAGGGAAACATCTGCTTCGGATAATATCCCTCAGCACATTGCCCGGGCCTACACTCGGAAGCTGATTCTCATCCCCCACAAGGATCAGTCTGGTTCCTGCTACCACTGCAAGAAGAAGAGAATGCATCAGATGAATATCCACCATAGACATTTCATCAATAATGATCACATCTGCCTCCAGCGGATTCTGTGCATTCCTCTCGAATTTAGCTGAATGCCCGTCCCTCTCTTCCTCCGGCATTCCATTCAGTTCCAGCAGACGGTGAATTGTCTGCGCCTCATATCCGGTAGTCTCTGTCATTCTCTTTGCAGCACGTCCGGTAGGTGCAGCCAGCCGAATCTCTGCACCTTCTCCCTCAAAAAAGCGGATGATCGCATTGATCGTTGTCGTTTTACCTGTACCGGGGCCTCCTGTAAGAATAAAGAGTCCATGATCCGCTGCTTCAGTGATTGCTTTCTTCTGCATTTCATCCAGAACAGTTCCTGTCTCTTTCTCGATCAGCTCAATTCTGTGCCTGACAAGCTCTTTATCCTCAGGACACACAATATTCAGTTCATTAAGCATCCTGGCAGTGTTCAGTTCCAGATAATAATACTGTGCCGGATAAACGATAGTTTCTCCGCTTTTTTCTTTCAGCACCAGCTTCCTGTCAATAACCATATCCATAAGGTGTTTCTCCATATAGGATTCATCCACTCCCAGAAGTCTGGCACATCTTGTAAATAACTGTTCCCTCGGAAGATAAGTATGTCCTTCTCCCGAAGCCTGCAGAAGAGTATACAGCATTCCGCTGCGGATTCTGTAATCTGAGTCTGCGTGAATACCGACTCTGGCAGCAATCTCATCAGCAATCTTAAATCCCACACCGGAAATATCTTCCGCAAGTCTGTAAGGATTCTCCTGAAGGATCGTATAGACAGATTCCTTATATTTCTGATAAATCTTTGCGCCCAGGTTCAGGGAAATCCCATATTTCTGCAGAAAGATCATTACTTTTCGCATCTCTGCCTTCTCACTTACCTGCGCAGCGATCTCCCGGGCTTTTTCTCACTGATCCCCTTTACCTCTGCAAGCCGCTCCGGCTCTTCTTCTACGATACGGAGTGTGTCATCTCCAAACTTCCGCACGATCCTGGCAGCCAGTGCAGCACCGATTCCCTGATGGCGCCCGAACCCAGATAACGTTCTATTCCATATGTATCCTCCGGCATCTTCTCTGTAAAAGACTGATCTGAAACTGTTTGCCATATACCGGATGATGGATATATACTCCGGTTGCTTCAATAGATGCCCCCTGTGTGATCGCAGGGAAACTTCCCACGCAGGTCAGCTCTTCCTCTTTTTTTGTACCTTTCAGTACCATAACTGTATATCCGTTATCTTCATTTCTGAAAATAACATGATCTATGTATCCTGTGACAGTTTCACTCATGTGCTTTTCTCCACACCTCCTGCTTCTTTGAGCCTCTGACAACGCAAAAAGGCACTGCACTGTGCAGTACCTCCTGCTTTATCCGTCAAAACGTGCCATTACCTCTGCATACTTACCGGTTCCCACTGCGACCACGCTCATTGCATCCTGCACAGTCAGTGTACTTACTCCGGTTCTCTGCTCGATCAGTGTATCCATCCCATGAAGAAGGGCACCGCCGCCTGTAAGTACGATTCCTCTGTCTACAATATCCGCAGCCAGTTCCGGCGGTGTCTTTTCCAGAATTCCATGAACAGTCTCCACAATCTGGCTTGTAGCATCCTTTAACGCCACACGTATTTCTTCTGAGGTAAGTGTCACTGTCTTCGGCAGACCGGTGATCACATTTCTCCCCTTTACTTCCATTGTTCTCGGATTTGATTCCTCTATAGCCGTACCAATCTGAATTTTGATCTTCTCTGCCATATCTTCTCCGATAAAAAGTCCATGATTCTTTCTCATATAGTTCAGTATAGCCTGATTAAAAGTGTCCCCTGCAACTTTCACAGAAGCGGAAACCACAACCCCCGCAAGAGAGATAACCGCAACATCCGAAGTTCCGGCTCCAATGTCTACGACCAGATTTCCAAAGGCTTGGTCACATCCACACCGGCTCCGATTGCCGCAGCTATAGGTTCCTCCACCATATAGACATCTCTGGCACCAGCCTGATAGGTTGCTTCCTCCACTGCCTTTTTCTCAATCTCTGTAATTCCACTGGGAACACAGATACTGATCCTAGGCTTGCGGAAAGCTCTTCTTCCTATTGCTCTGGATATAAAGTATTTCAACATCTTCTCTGTAACTGTATAATCAACGATCACGCCCTGTCTGATGGGACGGATGATCTCCATATCTGAAGTAATGCGCCCTTCCATCAGACGGGCTTCTTCACCGATCGCACGTATCTTCTCTGTATTTTTATCATAAACTACGATCGAAGGCTCATTTAGCACAAGCCCCTTTCCTGTAGAATAAGCCAGACTGTTCCTGGTTCCCAGGTCAATTCCAATATCACTTGCCGGCATGGAAATCCCCTTTCTGTTCTTACGTTCTCTTCATCCCCTTCAACTGATCATTACTTTTTACAGTCTCTACCGGGGACTTATACGGTTTAGTTATAACAACTCCATAAAATAATGCGATCAAAACAATCCAACAGGGCTTCACATCCTGATAAGCCGGATCAAAATATATTATTTACGAGAATTGCTATAAATAATCTCTTCTATTATATACAACTTCCATTTAAAAAGAAAGTCCTGCAATATGATTTCAAGATTATTTCAGATATTTCTTTACATATTTTCCGGTATAGGAAACCGGTGACTGTGCCACCTCCTCAGGAGTTCCCTGAGCAACTACGGTACCTCCTTTGTCTCCACCCTCCGGTCCGATATCAATGATATAATCTGCGGTCTTAATCACATCCAGATTATGCTCGATCACAACTACTGTATTACCGCCCTCCGATAATCGTTTCAGAATCTCCACCAGCTTATGCACATCCGCAAAATGCAGACCTGTGGTAGGCTCATCCAGAATGTAGATAGTCTTACCTGTGCTGCGCTTGCTCAGCTCTGTGGCAAGCTTGATCCTCTGTGCCTCTCCTCCGGAAAGCTCTGTGGACGCTGTCCCAGCCGGATATAGGAAAGTCCTACATCATAAAGAGTCTGTATCTTTCTTTTAATAGAAGGAACATTCTCAAAAAAGTCAGTGCTTCCTCCACCGTCATATTCAGCACATCGTAAATATTCTTATCCTTATACTTTACTTCCAGGGTTTCTCTGTTATATCTCTTACCCTTGCAGACCTCGCATGGTACATATACGTCCGGAAGGAAATGCATCTCAATTTTGATAATACCGTCACCGCTGCATGCCTCACATCTTCCGCCCTTTACATTAAAACTGAATCGTCCTTTCTTATATCCTTTTGCCTTGGCATCTGCTGTTGCTGCAAAAAGATCTCTGATCTGGTCAAATACCCCGGTATAAGTCGCAGGATTGGAACGTGGAGTACGGCCAATAGGTGACTGGTCAATATTGATAACCTTATCCAGTTGGTCTGTTCCCAGAATATCCTTATGTTTTCCCGGAATCACTCTTGCCCGGTTCAGATCTCTTGCCAGGCGTTTATAAAGAATCTCATTGATCAGAGAGCTCTTACCTGAGCCCGAAACTCCTGTGATACAGGTCATGATCCCAAGAGGTATCTTCACATCGATATTCTTGAGATTATTCTCTGCCGCCCCCTTGACAGTAAGAAAACCGGTTGGCTTCCGTCTCTCCAAAGGTACCGGAATTTTTAATTTTCCGCTCAGATAAGCTCCTGTGATGGAATCCTCATTCTTCATCAAATCCTCTGCAGTTCCCATGGCAACCAGTTGTCCGCCATGCTCCCCTGCACCGGGACCTATATCTACAATACAGTCTGCGGCACGCATGGTATCTTCATCATGCTCCACAACGATCAGGCTGTTTCCAAGATCACGCAGTTTCATCAGAGAACCAAGAAGTCTGTCATTATCCCTCTGGTGAAGTCCGATACTCGGTTCATCCAGAATATAGGCAACTCCTACAAGCCCGGAACCAATCTGGGTAGCCAGACGGATTCTCTGCGCCTCGCCGCCGGAAAGAGTTCCTGTCGCACGTCCCAATGAAAGATAATCCAGTCCTACATCTGACAGGAAACTTACCCTTGCCCTGATTTCCTTCAGAATCTGTCTGCCGATAAGCTGCTGCTGCTCGGAGAGCTGCATATCCGCCAGAAAGGCTTTCAGCTTCTCTATGGAAAGATTGGTGACCTCATAAATATTCTTATCCGCCACAGTCACAGCCAGTGATTCCTTCTTCAGTCTCTGACCTTTACAGGTTTTACATGGAGTAATGCGCATGAAAGATTCATACTCCTGCTTCATGGCATCAGAGCCTGTCTCTCTGTAACGCTGCTCCACATTTCGGATCAGCCCCGGAAACGCCACATCGTAAACGCCCTCTCCGCGCTGCCTTTATAGTAAACCTTTACAGAATGTCCATTAGTTCCGTTGATCAGAATGTCCTGTATCTTCTCCGGATACTCCTCAAAAGGTGTTGCCAGGCTGAAATCATATTCTCTGGCAAGAGCATCCAGGATTGCCCTGGAAAAGCTTCCCTCATTTGTGCAGGACTGCCATCCTGTGACCACAATGGCACCATCCAGGATACTCAGAGATCTATCCGGGATTATCAGATCAATATCAAATTCCATTTTATACCCAAGTCCCAGACAGTCCGGACAGGCGCCAAAAGGATTATTGAAAGAAAAGCTTCTCGGTTCGATCTCATCTACACTGATACCACAGTCAGGACAGGAGAAACTCTGGCTGAAATTGTGAATATTTCCATCCATAGTATCTACCATCAGAAGACCCTCTGCCAGATCCAGCACTGTCTCAATGGAATCTGAGAGTCTTTTCTCAATCCCGGGCTTCACGATCAGACGGTCTACCACAATCTCTATATTATGCTTGATATTCTTGTCCAGACTGATCTCCTCGGAAAGCTCATACAGGTTTCCGTCAATCTGCACACGTACATATCCGCTTCTCTTTGCCTGCTCCAGAAGCTTTGCATGAGTTCCCTTGCGCCCCCGCACAACAGGCGCCAGAAGCTGGATCTTCGTTCTCTCCGGAAAAGACATGATACTGTCTACCATCTGGTCAACTGTCTGCTTCTTAATCTCTCTTCCGCACTTCGGACAATGAGGGATTCCCACTCTGGCATACAGAAGTCGGAAATAATCATAGATTTCTGTCACTGTTCCTACTGTGGAACGGGGATTGCGGTTGGTAGATTTCTGATCAATGGAAATGGCCGGCGGCAGACCTTCGATGCTCTCCACATCCGGCTTCTCCATCTGACCCAGAAACTGTCTTGCATAGGAAGAGAGAGATTCCATATAACGACGCTGACCCTCTGCATAGATGGTATCAAAAGCCAGTGAAGATTTACCGGAGCCACTCAGTCCTGTAAATACCACAAACTTGTCTCTGGGAATATCCACACTTAAATTCTTAAGGTTATTAACATTGGCACCTCTGATCCTGATAAAGTGCTTCTTCGTTGTATCTGCTGCCATTGTGGGCCTCCTGTTTCTCATTTATAAATAATAACTGTTTCTTACCTTGACAGTTACACCTTTTTCGTATGTTATGATATTCATGGATTGTGCGCAGTTTCGCTGCCCCGCAATCCTCATGGCATCAGTATAATACAGGAACATTTGTTCGTCAAGGCGTTTACGGCAAAAAATCCGCCATAACGGAATTGCTTACATGAATTCCCTCTCTGCTCAGAAAAATCCTTCCGTTTTCTTCCAAAAGCAGTTCCATTGACTTATATTTTCTCAGAACATCCCCGTATATTGCATCTATTTCACTTCCAAACTGCCGCTCAAACTCAGCTTTTGAGATTCCTCTGGTCATACGAAGTCCCAGAAACATGAACTCCGCCATCTCATCCTCTCTGGTGAGGGGCGGCTCTTTTTCTCTTATTTTTTCCGGAGTTCTGCTGTTTTCCAGATATTTTTTCATATCCTGTGTATTGGCAAAACGTTCCTTTCCATAAAGAGAGGAAGCTCCCAGGCCAAATCCCAGATAATCCTGTCGGATCCAATAGCCACGTTATGCCTGCATTCTCTGCCTTTCTTTGCGTAATTGGAAATCTCATACTGCTCAAAGCCATATTCTCTCAGAATCTGTGCTGTTGCCTCATACATATTGTACTCCGCATCTTCATCCGGCAAATTCAGCGTCCGCGATGCAAAAGGTGTGCCCTCCTCAATGATCAGGCTGTATGCGGAAATATGTTCCGGATCCAGTCCTGCAACAGTGCGAAGATTGTGGATCCATCCTTCATAAGTCTGATCCGGGATCGCACTCATCAGATCAATATTGATATTGTCGAACCCTGCCTCTCTTGCACTTCTGTAAGTCTCCAGAAACTGCTCATAATTGTGGATTCTTCCAAGGATCTTCAGTTCTCTGTCATCCGGCGACTGTAAACCTATGCTCAGGCGGTTGATTCCATATGTTCTGTATGCCTGCAGTTTGTTTCTGTCTGCAGTCCCCGGGTTTACTTCTATGGTGATCTCAGCATGATCCGCAATCTGAAATTTTCGTCTTATATGATTTAAAATTTCTCCTATGAATCTCTCATCCAAAACAGAAGGAGTGCCCCCTCCAATAAATACAGAGGATACACTCCTTCCTTTTCCTTCTTCTGCTGCATTGATTTCTTCAAGCAGAGCATCTACATAATCAGCCTGCTCCTTTGGACCTGACGGACCGGAAAGGAAATCACAGTAATCACATTTTTTTATGCAAAATGGAATGTGGATATAGATTTCCATGGGAGAATCTGTGATATTCCTTCTCTCCATTGTAATCTGCTCCTGTTATGACCTGTTTTCTATTCCTCAGTATCTGATGTACTGCTGTCTTGCTCATTGTTATCTGCTGAGTCGACACTGTTATCTGTACTGTCGGCATCACTTTGGCTGTCTGAACTTTCCGCAGATGAGATACCTGCTGCATCCTGCTCTGCCAGATACGTATTTACCATTGTCAGATTACCATTGGTGGTAACTGCTGCGGAAGCTACCTGATCCGGTGCCGGAGTGGGACTTGTCTCTTCCGGCGCAACACTGATCTGGATCACTTTGGAGGACGCTTCATCTACCTCCCTGGTTTTCCCACATCCGGAGACAGAAATTCCAAGCAATAACATACATAGTATAACTGTTTTTCGCTTAATCATTTTCTTCAATATTTTAACCTTCTGTTGAGATGAGCACTATTCACAGATAACTGTTCAGTACCTTCACAGTTATGTGGACAGCAGGCTGCCGAATAGTTACCATTCACACTTTATTTATCATCCAGTTTCAATACACTCATAAATGCTTTCTGCGGAATCTCCACATTGCCTACCTGACGCATACGTTTCTTACCTTCCTTCTGTTTCTCCAGAAGTTTCTTCTTACGGGAAATATCACCGCCGTAACATTTGGCAAGTACATCCTTACGCATGGCTCTGACTGTCTCTCTGGCAATAATCTTGCTTCCGACAGCTGCCTGGATCGGAATCTCAAAAAGCTGGCGGGGAATCTCGTCTTTTAATTTCTCGCACATCTTACGGCCTCTCTCATATGCTGTATCTGCATGTACAATAAAGGAAAGAGCATCCACTTCTTCTTTGTTTACCAGAATATCCAGTTTCACAAGCTCGCTGCGCTCATATCCGCAGAGTTCGTAATCCAGAGAAGCATAGCCTCTGGAGCGGGATTTGAGGGCATCAAAGAAATCATAGATAATCTCATTTAACGGCAGCTTATATTTCAGAAGCGCACGTGTTTCTTCCATATAATCCATTCCCAGATACTGCCCTCTTCGTTCCTGGCAAAGATCCATAATGGCACCGATAAATTCAGTTGTTACCATGATCTCGGCATTTACCATTGGTTCTTCCATGTATTCAATCTCTGATGGATCCGGCAGATTGCTTGGGTTTGTCAGATTGATAACTTCGCCGTTAGTTTTGTATACTTTATAAATAACACCGGGAGCTGTGGTCACAAGATCAAGGTTGTATTCTCTTTCCAGACGCTCCTGAATAATCTCAAGATGGAGCAATCCCAGAAAACCACATCGGAAACCAAAGCCAAGGGCTACAGATGTCTCCGGTTCATAGAACAGAGAGGCGTCATTGAGCTGAAGCTTCTCAAGAGCATCTCTCAGATCACCGTATTTGGCACCATCTGCCGGGTATAATCCGCAGTATACCATAGGGTTTACTTTCTTATAGCCCGGAAGTGCTTCTGCACATGGTCTTTCCTTATCTGTAACTGTATCACCTACACGAGTGTCACCAAGGTTTTTAATACTCGCAGTGATGTATCCTACCATGCCTGCTGTCAGTTCCTCACATGGAATAAACTGACCTGCACCAAAGTATCCGACTTCCACAACTTCTGTGGTGAAGCCAGTTGCCATCATATGGATCTGGGTGCCTCTTTTCACACGGCCATCCATGACACGGCAGAATACGATAACGCCTTTGTATGCATCATAAATGGAGTCAAAGATCAGGGCTTTTAATGGTGCATCTACATCGCCATGAGGTGCCGGGATCTTTGTTACGATCTGTTCCAGGACTTCTTCTACATTAAGTCCTGTTTTGGCAGAAATCCTTGGTGCGTCATGGGCTTCAAGGCCGATGACATCTTCGATTTCATTTACCACACGATCCGGTTCTGCACTTGGCAGGTCGATTTTGTTGATGACCGGAAGGACATCCAGGTCATGGTCAAGGGCAAGATATACATTTGCCAGTGTCTGGCTTCGATTCCCTGAGCTGCATCTACTACCAGGATTGCACCGTCGCAGGCTGCAAGGCTTCGGGATACTTCGTAATTGAAGTCTACATGGCCGGGGGTGTCAATCAGGTTGAAGATGTATTCTTCGCCGTCTTTGGCTTTGTATACGATTCGTACTGCCTGAGATTTAATGGTGATTCCACGTTCTCTTTCAAGTTCCATGTTATCCAGTACCTGTGACTGCATTTCACGTTCTGTCAGAGTGCCGGTCATTTCGATGATTCGGTCGGCAAGAGTGGATTTGCCGTGGTCTATGTGTGCAATAATACAGAAATTTCTGATTTTGCTCTGGTCTATCATTAAGGAATTCCCTCCTGAGTTCTTTCTTATATACTGTAATTGATGGGTTTGCTAATTCTGTATTATAACATATGGAGCAAGGGTTTGTCATCTGTTTATCTACAGGGACGCACAGAAACATTCTGGTAATTATTATCTTTTCCGTGCGTCAGCACGCCTGCAGGTATCTTCCTTGTCCTTCGCACTCTGCTGAACTGTCTTGATTGCATTATTTTATGGAATTGCTATAGAATTTATCCTTGCAGTACCTTGTCTAAAATGTCGGCAAATGGTTCCATGGCATTTTTTACTTCCTGGACAGTGTTGGTCTGGGCTCCGGCTTCCAGAAGAAGGGAGCGGGGACGGAGGTGGAGATTGTAGCGGTAACCTGCAAGGTAAATTCCCCGATAAAATTGAGGATAGTATTGGGCTGCCTGGTATTCCAGCTGAAAGGAGAATGCCAGATTTTGCTGTATGTATGGATTTGGCAGATAGTCCAGGGAACCTTTGGATGTCGTATAACTCAGTCCATTGTAAAAAAGGATCTGAGCTGTGGGTTTTCCATTGATCTCTGTTACAAGATGCCGGTCTTCAGGGACGCCGTCCCGGTGCAGGTCTATGATCACCTGGATATCCGGGTTTTCCTGAAGATAAGGTTCCAGATAATCGCGGGCATAATCATAAGCAGCGCTGCGGTCCAGTTCACCGCCTGCATGTCAAACTGCTCTTTGAGATGGACTACCTGATAACCGTAGTTTTCTGTGAGAAGCTGTGTCAGATAATCTCCTACTCCTACAATCGTGTCGGATTCTTCCCCTTCTCTGGAATCTGCGAAGGTTTCCTGCGAATGGCTGTGATAGATCAGAATCTGAGGGGTATCGGTTTCTTTGGTGATTTTTAAGTCCTGTTTCAGAAAATCCCCGGCATTGATCTGTACGGCATCTGCTTCTGTGTTGGATCTACGATATAGAATTGTCCCAGAAGATAATTATAATCTGCCAGTTTTTCGGGGGACAGGTCGATTATTGGATGAGGAACTGCAGCAGCAATGGTTTCTGTGCTGTTCTGAATATTTTGGTCATTCTGCGCTGCTGACTCTTGCGGCTTCTGTGATTTGTCCGTTTCATGATTTTCCGGTGACGCAGTTATCTTTTTCGGTTTAGGTGTCTTGTCTGATTTTTTTGAAGTTTGTTCTGATTCTGATATTTTCGCTGACTCTGATATTTTCGCTGATTTTACTGTTTTCGAAGGAATTGCTGTTTCTTTCGGTACCGGTGTAGATTCTGGTATCTGTAATTCTTCAGATTCACCTTTTTCTGCCAGCAATTGTTCGGACCGTGCACGCTCTCCCAGATATTTTCCGTTTTCTCCTGCTATTTTTTTATAAGTTTCAATATCTTCATAGGAACTCATATGAGCTCTTTTTTCCAGAAAGCGGTACAGGGCAGATGCCTGTACACATTTTCTCCTGTAAAAAATGTCCCCGGCAATACTGCCAGAGTGGCAAAAAAGCACATGCTAAGCAGAATGCAGAACGCTTTCTGAACGTTTGTCACATGGATCACCTCTTGACTTATCCTATGTCCATGTTTTCCCATTTATACCCTGTTCACACTGACGGAACAATTTTCCTGTCAGCCGCCTATTTCCTCAAACGCCATGTTCAATCCTTCTGAGATTGTGAAGCTCAGGTATTTTACTGTCTCATCCACATCTTTGGGAGTTACAAACATGGTGTGAAGATGAGGAGATATCATTTCTTCCAGAAATTCTTTCTGTTCTGCCTCTTCCAGAGCTTCCAGAAGGTGTGCCATGGAATCATGGACGATAGTTGCCGCATCTACTACGGTGGGCACTCCGATCCCAATCACTTTTACCTGCAGATTTTCTTCTGTAAGCCCCACTCTGTGATTGCCTACACCGGAACCCGGGTTGATTCCTGTGTCTGTGATCTGAATTGTACGGTTCAGGCGTCTGGTGCTTCTTGCTGCCAGCGCATCAATGGCAATCACTATGTCCGGCTTTGTCTCTGCCACGATTCCCTGTATGATTTCAGATGTCTCCATCCCTGTCTGCGCCATTACTCCCGGGATAATTCCGCTGATACGGTGCATTTTTTCTTTTCCAAGACTCTGCAGGCCATACTCTCTTATCATATGTCTCGTTATATGAAGATTTTCTACCACATGAGGCCCCAGGGAATCGGCTGTGATCGCTGAATTTCCCAGACCTACTACCAGAATGGACAGCTCACGCTCCAGATTGATCACATTCTGTAAATGACGGGCGATTTCCAGGGAAATTTCTCTGTGATAATCCTCATCATGTATAGAAAGCCCCGGAGCTTCTATCGTAATATAGCTTCCCTGGGGCCGTCCCATTGTCCGGGCACCGTTTTCTGTGGTGATCTTTACCACAGTGGTACGGATATCTTTCTCTTCGTTATAATCTTCGTGGATCTCCACTCCCCGGACTTCTACGTTTTCCTCTGTAAACCGTTCGGTTGCCTCCAGCGCCAGGTCTGTTCTTATTCCGTAATTATCCAACATCTCTTTTCCTCCGTACTTCATTCAATATTTGTTACTGTTTACTCCGTTCTTATAACAACTTTTTATATCTATTTTTAGCTTTTTTATAGAAATATGTATTGACAAGGAAGATTATTTGAGATAATATATATAAGCATGTTCATAGGAGCGCCCGTGTCTGTTTCTATGACAGGAGTATAATAATATTTTATCGAATTAAATTGGAGGTGTACGAATTGGCTAACATTAAATCTGCTAAGAAAAGAATTTTAGTAAACAGAACTAAAGCAGCAAGAAACAAAGCAATCAAATCTGCAGTTAAAACTTCTATGAAGAAAGTTGAAGCAGCAGTAGCAAATAAAGATAAGGCAGCTGCAGAAGTAGCATTAAAGGATGCTGTTTCCACAATCAGCAAAGCTACATCCAAAGGTGTTTATCATAAAAACAACTGCGCAAGAAAAGTTGCCCGTTTAGCTAAAGCTGTTAACAGCATTGACTAATTATAGATTGAATTTTTAATTATAAGCTTATGATTAAAAAGGACAGCCATCACCGTCATGTGGCTGTCTTTTTTGTTATTATCTTTTGTAACTGCCAGAATATCCGGCAGTTACCGTTTTTCTTATTTTACTTTACTGCTGTACTTAATGATCAGTAATTCTACGCTCAGCTTATCTTCCAGGCGTCCTGTTTTTACTGATTCTTCCGCATCCACAAAATCTTTTACTGCCTGTTCCAGTTCAGATATGGTGTAAGCTCTGGCACATGTTGTAATGTTTCTCACAACAAATCCGGGAACTCCCAGTTTCGAAGCTATTTCTGTCTGCGCAAGTCCTGCTGCCGCAAACTGTTTTGCCAACAGCAGCTGGCGATACTGCTTCGCAAGAAGAAACAGGATCCTCATCGGTGGCTCTTTCAATGTCAGCAGATCATAATAAAGTTCCAGTGCACGCTTCTGATTTTTCTCTGTTACTGCACGCACCATATCAAAAATTCTGTTGGTTGTCTGGGTGGTGCAGATTTCTTCAATATCCTCTGCAGTCACCACATCCCTGCCTTCTGTATAACTGATAAGCTTCTCCATCTCCATCCTGAGATTCCCCATATCAGTTCCTGTTTTGGTCAGCAGAAGTTCCATATCTCTCTGAGTGATCTTTTTTCCGGCTTTCCCCAGGATCCCTGCTGCCCAGCGCATCAGAGTTTTTTCATCCTGTCTGATAAATTCCGCAATACTTCCGCAGGCTTTTACTGCTTTGTACATGCGGTTTCTCTTGTCTACTTCCGTTTCTGCAAAAACCAGATACAGATAGTCCGGCAGCTCTTTCATATAATCTGCCAGTTCCTCACACTTATTTTTGAAAAAACCTGTATCTTCCAGCAAAACAACTCTGCGCTCTGCGAAAAATGGCATGGTTTCACAGAGGTCGATCAACTGTTTTACATCAATCCCCTTGCCTTCATAGTGATTGAAGTTCATAGTATCACCATCCGGATTCAGTGCCTTTACCAGATTCTGTTTATACTGTTGTTTCAGATATGCTTCCTCTCCATAGAGAAGATACACCTGTTTAAAATTTCCTGATTTAATGTCTGCCTGTATGTTTTTCAATTTTCTACTCCTGAGGCTGTTTTGTCTGTAACTGTTCAGCAATCTGTTGTTCTATTCACAGATACCAAGATATCAGACTGCAGAGCAGTTACTTTGTTACTGTTCTCAGTAACGTTACTTTTATTGTATCAATTCCATGACATAATAGCCAGCAGAAAATTTCAGATTATTATTCAGCCGCCCAGCTCCACCATTCTGTGAATGCATCTTCCGGCGCCTTCCATGATATTTTCCGGAAGGAAGATTTCTTCCCCGCCCTGTCCTTTCAGGCAGTTGTAGATGTCCATTAAGGTGGTAACCTTCATATTCATGCATGTAAGCTGTACTGCAACCGGGTAAAATTTCTTATCAGGACATTCAAACTGAAGATGCTCTACAATGCTGTTTTCTGTTCCGATGATAAATTCTTTATGTTCAGATTTCTTTGCAAATTCCATGATTCCTGTAGTGGATCCTACATAATCAGCTTGCTCTGCTACTTCCTGACGGCATTCCGGGTGTACCAAGAAAAGTGCATCCGGATGTGCTGCGCGGGCTTTTTCTACATCTTTTGCGCTGACCACGATATGTCTCGGACATCCGCCCTTGTAAAATGCAAAAGTTTTCTCCGGGAGCTTCTCTGCCACGTAGTGTCCCAGGTTCGGATCCGGAATAAATAAAATCTTATCCTGCTCCAGCTTTTTGCAGATTTCAACTGCTGATGAGGACGTAACACATACGTCACATTCTGTTTTCAGTTCTGAAGTTGTATTAATATAGGCGACAACTGCATAATCCGGATACTGTGCTTTTAATTCACGCAGACCTTCCAGATTCAACTGCTCTGCCATAGGACATCCGGCTACAGGATTAGCAAGCCATACTCTCTTCTTCGGGCTTAAAATCTTGCAGGTTTCTGCCATAAAACGAACGCCGCACATGATCACACCGCTGCAGTCTCTTTTGGACGCCTGTACACTCAGGCCATAGGAATCTCCTGTATAGTCTGCTACTTCCAGAATCTCCTGACCCTGATATGCGTGTGCAAGAATACAGATATCCTGTTCTTTTTTCATTCGCAGGATTTCCTGCTGAATTTCTGCTATTGTCATCTTCTGAATCCTTTCTTACTTATATGTTATGATGTTTTTCCTTTTCCCAGGGCTGAAGTGGCGCAAGGAAACCTGCTTTCTTCAGCTGTTCTCCGATCAAATCCAGCCTTTCCTGGCTGGATGCTTCTATCAGATGATAGTGATACCCGGAAGTAGCACTGCTTAATACACTGGAATGGCTGTTGTTGATCGCCTGGACAAATTCATTCACATCCTGTCTGGAACGAATATCCATTTCTGCAGTGACACGGCCATAAACCCTGTGGCTGATGCTGATATTTTTCACCCGCCCGCCACAGTCCACGATCAGATTCAGTTCCTCCGCTGCATGCTCCTGCCCATGGCGTACTTTAAATTCCCTGGTGCATGCAATATCTTTATCCTGCTGCAACACATATCCTCTGGTCGTTGACAGGATTCCCGGTGTAGATGCACGTATCACAGCCATATCCTGCACGATCACCTGTCTGCTTACTCCGAACTGTGATGCCATCGCCCTGGCAGCCACAGGTTTTTCTTCCTGCTGAAGGAGCTTTAAAATTTCAGTTCTTCTCTGAGCAGTATTCATACTTTCCCATCCTTCTCCACGATATAATCCTATAGCAAATTATCCGCTGCAAAACAGCTTCGCTGCCATGTTATTATATTGCATGAAGATTCTTCATGGAAATGTCAAGGATTGGAGCAGAATGTGTCAGTGCACCGCTGGAAACAAAATCCACACCTGTTTCCAGGATTTTGGCGATATTTTCCTTTGTGATATTTCCGGAGCATTCTGTCTGTGCCCGGCCTGCGATAAGCTCTACTGCTTCTTTCATCATTTCCGGTGTCATATTGTCAAGCATAATGATATCTGCTCCTGCTTCTACTGCTTCTTTTACCTGTTCCATAGTCTCTACTTCAATCTCGATCTTACGGACAAATGGTGCATATTCTTTTGCCATGGCCACTGCTTTCGCTACGCTTCCGGCTGCTCCGATATGATTATCCTTAAGCAGTACTCCGTCAGAAAGATTATATCTGTGGTTGCATCCGCCGCCTATACGTACAGCATATTTTTCAAAAACACGACAGTTCGGAGTTGTCTTTCTGGTGTCCAGAAGTGTTACCTTACTTCCTTCCAGAAGCTTTGAAACCTGTTTTGTATAAGTAGCGATACCACTCATTCTCTGGAGATAATTCAGGGCAACTCTCTCTCCGGAAAGAAGCACCCGGATATCTCCTGTTACTGTTCCAAGAAGATCGCCCTTCTTTACTGCCTCACCGTCTTTAAAGTTGAAACTGATCTCTGTTTTCTCATCCAGAATCTGGAATACTCTCGCATATACATCCAGTCCGGCAATGATTCCGTCTTCCTTTGCGATCAAATCTACGGTTCCTTTTACTGCGCTTCGCATCACTGCATTCGTGGAAACATCCTCACTGGTAATGTCCTCCTGAAGCGCCATACGGATCAGCTTGTCTGCCTGCATTTTCATTGTAATACTATTCATGACTTTTTTTCATCCTTTCAATTTCTTTTAATACGGTTTCGTGGCAGGCATTAAGCAGTTCTTCTCTGCTTTCATACATATTCATATCAATTGCATCTGCCCGCACATATTCCGGTGTCTGTCCAAATATCATATCATCTGCAGCCTTTCTTGCAAAGACCAGAGATTCCAGAAGAGAATTACTTGCCAGACGGTTTCTTCCATGGACGCCATTACAGCTTGTCTCTCCACAGGCATAAAGTCCCTTCATGGAGGTTTTGCTTCCCAGATTTACCTTGATTCCACCCATAAAATAATGCTGTGCCGGAACAACCGGGATTGGCTCTTTTCTCGGATCAAAACCTTCTTCCACGCATTGTTCATAAATATGAGGAAAATGTTCCAGAATTGTTTTCTCTCCCAGAGGGCGCATATCTTCCCATACAAACTCTGTTCCATCCTTTTCCATCTGGGCAAAAATCTTCTGGCTCAGCAGATCTCTCGGCTGTAATTCGTTTGTAAAACGCTGTCCGTTCTTATCATACAGAAGAGCGCCTTCTCCTCTGACTGATTCTGAAACCAGGAAACGCCGTCCGGGTTTCTTTGAATAGAGAGTTGTCGGATGAATCTGGATATAGTCCAGATTTTCCATTTCCACATGGTGCTTCATTGCAATTCCCACACCATCTCCCGCAATATGCGAAAAGTTGGTAGAGTTTTTAAAAAGCCCGCCGATTCCGCCACAGGCAAGAACCACATACTGAGAATAAACAGGAAATGCCTGGTCATTCCGGTCCATTGCAATGATTCCGCAGGCTGTATTGTCTTTGGAGATCAGGTCTACCATAGTCATATATTCACAAATTTCAATATTTTCTTTTATTTTTGCAGCAGTTAAGAGAGTCTGTGTGATTTCTTTTCCTGTAATATCCTCATGAAAAAGAATTCTTGGCTGGGAATGTGCTCCCTCTCTGGTAAATGCCAGATTTCCCAGACCATCCCTTGCAAAATCCACATGATAACGCAGAAGATCTCTGATAATATCATTGGAGCTGCGGATCATCAGATCTACTGCCCGTTTATTATTCTCATAATGTCCTGCCCGCATGGTATCTTCAAAATAATTTTCATAGTCATCTTCGCCGCGCAGCATACAGATTCCGCCCTGTGCCAGGAATGAATCTGACTGGTCTGCCTCCTGCTTGGTGATAAGCAGGATTTTCATTTTCTCCGGAAGGTTCAGTGCACAGTACAGTCCGGCTGCCCCTGTTCCCACAATAATGACATCATAATGTTCTTTCATCTTTCTTTCCTCACATCATGCCTGATTTTCGTTTGTCTGTGCAATTATACTCCCCAGATATACAAGTGTCAAGACACCTGTATATAATTATGACAACATTGTTTGCTTTGAGTTACTGTGAACGTAACCACTTTGAAAATCCTACTGCTTATTGCTTTTCACATCTCCACAGGGGTCTTACTTGATTCGGTTAAAGGCAGAAACAGATTTTCCATTGACTATTGTAACCGCCCCACAGTCTCTGGTGATCAGCACTCTGCTTCCACTCTTCTTCAGCCGTTCCAGCGTATCCGGCGACGGATGCCCGTATGTGTTTGTTGCAGAACAGGAAACAACAGCCAGTTCCGGTCTGACGATTTCCAGAAACTCTGCTCCTGTAGAATATCTGGAACCGTGATGAGCAGTTTTCAGGAAGTCCACATCTTCAAGACACCCATTCTGTATCAGTTTTTCTTCTGTCACCATCCCGATATCTCCGGTAAAAAGCCCTTTGAAATCTTTGCTTATCATTTCCAGAACCATTGCATCTTCATTTACTTCCTTCCCTGATGCTGTGGACTCCGGCCACAGAACCTTCAGTCTGACAGTTCCATATCTGATCTCATCTCCTGCTTTCACAGTAAGCACCCGGACTCCCGCTGACTCTGCCAGCTCTGTCAGCTCCCGATAATTTTTATTTTCCTGAATATCGCTCCATTTGGGCAGGATCAGATTCTCTATGCGCAGAGAAGTCAGATCTTTCTCAACAAATTCCAGAAGTTCCCGCACCCCGCTGATATGATCTTCATCTGTGTGGGAAACATAAATTCCGTCCAGTCTGGAAATTCCTCTGCTTTTCAGATATGGGAGCAGTTGATATTTTCCCAGTTCATTCTTATTCGTACTGCCCCCGTCGATCAGGATATTCCATCTGTTTTCTATTTCCACCACAATTCCGTCTCCCTGTCCCACATCCAGACAGGCGATGCGGAAATTTTCATGCGGTCTGTAACTGATCAGCAGAATTGCAAAGCATACCATACCTGCATATACAGCCCGGATTTTCCACGCAAAGATCTTACCATTTTCACTTTTCATCACACCCGCTCTGTATATCCACACCGCTGCTGCCAGAACCAGATAATACCCAACGATCTGCCACACTTCCGGCTTTCCGCCGATCCATGTACAAAACGAGAGTCGCCCCAGCAGCACTGTCAGGAACTCATATCCTCTCAGAATAATCCTGCCCGGAACAACAGCCAGAAACGCTCCTCTGACAGTGACTAATCCAAGTAATGCACCGGCAGTTCCGCTTCCCAGTACAATCCCCACAGTAGGAAGCACCAGCAGATTCAGAAAAATCCCCATCACCGACACTTCTCCGTAAAACCACAGCACTATGGGAAGTGTGGTAAGCTGCACAACTCCGGATGCCAGAAATGACATCAGAAGTTTATCTCTGATTTTTCCCTTCTCATTAACCTCACTTCGTTTTTTCCGGTTTAATACATCCATCCCCTCCTGCACTAACGGCCAGACACAGCCAATCCCAATCACCGATCCAAAAGACAGCAGAAAACCTCCATCAAGCAGATACGCCGGATTTTCCATAAGGATCAGGATCGCCGCAGCCGCCATTCCTGTAGGCATATCATAAATCCGTCCTGCGATCTTTGCACCTACAGAAAGTAAAAACATACATACTGCCCGCATAGTTGAAACAGTCCCTCCGGTCATCATCCCATACTGAAGCATAATCACCAGCGCCAGCAGGCCTGCCGGCAGATACCCAGACCGATTTTTTCAGCAGATTATACAGTCCCATTCCAAGAAGACTGATATGGAGCCCCGAAATCGCCAGGATATGTATAATTCCTGCCATCTGATAACGCATTTTCAACTCCGGATCCAGATTTGTTTTATCTCCCAGCACGATTGCTTCAAACGCTCCAGCTTCCATTCCACAGGTCTTCTCCAGAATACCTGCAAATTTCTGCTGCATATCGATCAGGAACTGCCCATATGCAGAATGACTCTGCGACTGCTTCTTTATCTTTCCTTTCTTCATCACATAATAGATCCTCTGGCAGCCATAGTATGCTTTACTGTCAAACTCTCCCGGATTCGTGGGGCTTTGCACTTCTTCCAGTTTTCCGGACACCAGAACAAGACTTCCTGCCAGAAGTTTATCAACATCACTGTTACCGCTATGATTCTTTTTTTGTTTTAAATAAACCTTTATATTATCAATGGAAACTTTTTCAGAATTGTAAATAAGATAAGTATTTCTAAGATATACAGATTGAAAATCTTCATTCTCCCGACACTTGACCACCTCCCCGCAGATGGTGGATTCCGGATGCTTTCTGATCCATGTCTGCACAGACTGTGGCAGTGGATTCCCCCTTATCAGGGAAAATCCCAGCCAGTCTGTCACACACAGAAAAACAACCAGAAGCATGCACAGGATACACACAGGGCGTCTCCTCACTTTTGTGCCTCCTCTTCGTTTATGAATATCACTCTTTTTCCTTGACTACCAGCTTATCATTTCTTTCATAAAAATGATACAGCTCCATCTTCTTACCAAAGGTATCCAGCCTGTCCTTCCCGCCGACCGTAATCTGCACTTTGTCTGCATCCAGCGCATCCAGCAGCGAATTTACCACAGAATATACCGGTATTTTCTCCGATACATCCAGCGCATAGGAAGAAAATACTCCGTCAAATGCCACATAGCAGATCCTGTCTGCTATGGTCACATTCAGAACCTCCGTATTCTCCGGAATTGTGGGGTAATGCCCTTTTTCCAGCGGTCCCTTCATTAACTGTTCCAGAACGATTCTCTCTTTGGGGATACTGCGTTTATACCGCACAGTACGCTGTTCTTTTACCAGCTTCTGACCACTCTTATCAGTAAAATAAAGCGTAAAGGTATTGCTGCAATAGGCATCCGGTTCAGTTCCTGTGAACTCGGCAAAGGTATCTGCAGTCATATTTCCCACAGCCTGTCCCCTGGAATCTGTCAGATCTTCATTTTCTATTGTAAAACGCACAGAATTAATCCCCGGAACCTGAAGGAAAGTCTTCACAACACCTGCCCGCACAAGTAATTCCCTGGCGCGGCTCATGCTGCTGTACTGACTGTTAAAGTTGACCACCAGCACGTCCTCTTCTACACTGTAATTCATCTGTACTCCTTCAGGAAGCAGACTGACCCGGTTCTGCGAATCTGTCTGCTGGCTGTTCATCCGCTGCATCATATCCTTAAGCATATAGTCTGCAGTTGTCTCCTCCGGAGAGTAGCTTTTCTTCTGAAGCTGAGTTTCATCAGAGCTGATATCGTACAGATAATATTTGGCATCCTGTTTACCCGGATCTTCATGTATCTCCACAGAACACCCGGCCGCAAGGATGCTTAGTATTAACGCTGTTATAATGATTGAAAGTTTCTTTTTCACAATGGCACCTCCTATGACGGTATATAAGACAGAGGAATACGCACAGAGAATGTAGTTCCCTCTCCTTCTTTACTGAATACTTTGATCGTTCCATGGTGCATTGCAACAGAACTCTTGGTGATCGCCAGTCCCAGACCGGTTCCCCCGATTTCCTTGGAATGGGACTTGTCCACACGATAGAAACGCTCAAAGATTCTCTCTATACTGTCCTCAGGATTCCCATACCGGAATCCGCCACTGTTATATAGAAATATTTATGGTCTGCATCCAGTGACACGCGCACCCATCCATCATCCACATTATATTTAATGCCATTCTCCACCAGATTGCTGACAGCAAGAGTAAACTTCACCTCATCCACATCTGCATCCACAGGTCGGAAGCAATCCAGGATCAGATCGATATTGCGCCTGTCTGCAATGGGACGCAAGCGCTTGAGGATATCCTCCAGAAGCTGATTGATATCCATATGGGTGATGTTTACATCTGCTGCTTTCTTATCCATCTTTACCAGCGAGAGCAGATCTGTAATGATCTTATTCTCTCTGTCGATCTCAGCAGTAATATCACTCATAAACTCCTGATACAGTTCCTCCGGGACGCCTGCTGTCCAACCAGAGAATCTGCCAGAACCTTCATGGAAGTCAGGGGTGTCTTCAGTTCATGGGACACATTGGATACAAACTCCTGCCTGGATTCATCAAGAATTTTCATGCGGTTGACCATCTTGTTGAATGCATCTGTGATCAGCTCTGTCTCCGTATAGTCAGGAACACTGATCTCTTCATCCAGCATGCCATCTGTCAGGTCTTCAATGGCCTTCGTCACTCTTGCAAGTGGTTTTACAAGTATTGTAGAGAGCAGCCATGCCAGAAATACTGAAAGAACAACAATACTTCCGATCAGCATCACGCCTCTCTGTTCCATCTCTGCCAGTGTTTCCGCAATATCAACAGCCGAAACACTTACCAGCATCACGCCCTGAAGCTGCTGCACATCCGGACTCTGTACAGGAACTGCAAGCTCCAGTACTTTACTTCTGGCGTCATAATTGCTTGTCTCTTCTCCTTTCAGACAGGCTACAGCCAGTGAACTGAGAAGCGTCTTTCCCTCCTCTGTGTGGAAGGTATCACTCACTATCTTAAAATCTCTGTCAGCCAGCAGGATACGTCCGTTATACACATTGGAAAACAGTTCCAGCTTGCTGTTTACAACCTCTGAATCTGTATCATTGAGATAATTCTCCCTGATGATCAGATTACATAAAATATCGCACTGATCACCCACTGTCTCTGTAAGCATTGCAACCGCCCGGTTCTGATAGTTATGAAGCATCGTATATGTTACAATAACCCCCGGCACGATTCCCAGAATGATCAGGATGATCAGAATACGAAAACGCAGACTTCTGAAAAATTTTTTCTTTTTTTCACCTTTTCAACTCCGTTCTCTTCTGTCATGCAGTTTGATGCATGCTTTCTGTCTGTTCGTAAAACAGTCATTGTTTATCGAATCCTTATCATCTTATCACAGAAAAATGGGCTTTTCTACATCTTAGCGAAAAGTAATTTATTTTTTGCAGCAATCAATGCGCAAGACATATCTCAGGAAATATTACCTCAATCGCTCTTTTATTATATACGCTCACTTTTGCTTCTCCGAACAGATATGACATATTCAAGCTATACAGCAACTGTCCTTACAAAATTTACATTTCATGGTTTTTCACCTCTTTTTTCTTAAAAATGGGTACAAAAAGAACGGGCGGTGGGGTGAAATGCCAACCGCTCTCTTTTGTTTTAAAGTTATTCCTTCCAAAAATCATTATAATATTTTGTCATTAATTTTTGATATTCTTCGGGTAAAAGTTTATAAACCTCAGGATTTTCAATTAGTCCAGACAAATAGTCCAGCCAATTTATATCTTGATATTTCAGTGCTATTTTTATTGCATATATGTAATTTTCCATTATACAATCTACATTCATTCGCTTAATTCTTGCATATATATCAAATGCGCCCGGCCAATTCATATCTTTTATCCATTCAAACATATTATTCATATATTTTTTAATTCATTATCTGATTTTGAGCTAATTACCTTTGCACAGTTTTCCCATACAGATTTATCTTCTATTGGTTGAAATAAAACGGAAAGATATTCTATTTTTTTCGCTTCGTCTATTCCTCTCAATTGTTCTTTTTCTGAACTATTCCAACTTAACATTTTAAAAATAGTATCAATATCTGTTCCCATTTAGTTTCCTCCATCCCATTTTACTCCAACACTCTTTACCGCTTGAGTCCAAATTGAACCACTCCCTGCATTTATCCATGTTTGAATACTTACTCCTACTGGCACCACACTAACATGTGTTAATTTGTCCTGATATGCATAAACTATCCCTGTCTTATTTAATGTATTAATTGTTATAACAGCTGCTTTTCCTCCCATCCTAGGTGGAATTGTTGAGAACGATAAGCCTGTATCTGAATCTTTCTGAGAAGGCGTTAAATTTCCAGGATTCGTTCCTCCATACCTATAAATAACAACATCTTTTTTATTTCTAGGCAAACTTAAAATCTTTGTTTGTGTATTATCGTGAATTTTATCCTTATAATATTCATAAATACTAAAACCTAATACAATTCCGGCTGCTACAAAATCCATTACTGGAGATGGTCCATCTGATGTCGCAATAGCAACCGCAGAGCCTCCAGATATCGAAATGCCTTTACTTACCGCACCGACAATATCCTTTACAAATGATATTGATTTTTTTACAAACGATATAAATGAATATCCGTTAACATCAACATTCATAATCGGATTATTATTACAATACAAAAACATATTACAATCATGTTTTCCTACTCCAGTAGAAAAATATCCATCTGCGCAAATAAATCTTTTAATTTCCGCATCATAATATCTACTTTTCAGATAATACATGCCTGTTTCATTATCATAATAATATCCCTTATAGCGGAACGGATTCTGAACACCTACTGTATCTGCCAGCTCACCTGTAACAGCAATCACTTTTCCCCAACTGTCAGAAGTATATTTTACTACCACTTTTCCATCTGCGTCAACAAGGGCAATGATGTCACCCTGTACATTTCGTACATAAAAATAGGTGATTCCCCTGATAGTCACAAAGATCAGATTGGCCTGGGAGTCATAACAGTACCAGATGATTCTTCCGTCAGTTTTCTCAGAAAGGAGAAGATCTCCTGCCCACTGATATTCAGTCACTGTATTGTCTACTGTTTTTTTCACTCTGGCACCAATATTTGTCGTAAAGATATTTAATACTCTTTCCATTTTCTACACCGGAAAGCCTGCGTCCCTGTGTCCAGGTATAAGTTGTTCCTCCTCTGGTAAGCATATTTCCAATGGCATCATAAGTCATTGCTGTGCCATCCCAGCTCAGGAGTTTATCCTTCCATGCACTGTCATAAGTTCCTGTCATTGTCTTCACAGGTGTATCAGGAAGAGTTTCCGCAGTCGTAAATGCGTACTCTTTTTCTACTGTCAGATTACCACCCAGATCATAGGCATAAGTGATGGTTTTGTTTAACTGATGATTATTTTCCCGGATCAGCTGATTTAATTCGTCATATCGAAATGTACTCTCACCTGCAGAATCTTTGATACTTATGATATTTCCGTTTGCGTCATACGTATAGTTTAAGGTTTCAGAACCATTCTTAACTGTTTTAGGAAGACTGTAAAGATTCTCTTTAATACCGGAAATGCATCAACAATTTGCTCCGTTAGACTTTTCTGAAATAAGTAAGCATTCAATTACTCGCTTATTTTTGCCGCAACATAATACCAGCCTTTTTCTGACAGATTAATTTCATATTCTTTCACTATCTGAATCACATCCGTCCGGTTATCATTCTTGCTATAAGCAAATAAAGAAAATCCACTGTACAACCGCCATTATTCTGCCAGACTACAGTTCCTTCAACCAGATAAGTCACATTTAAGTTGTACAGCAACTGTCCTTATCTCTCAGATATTCTGTTCCCATCAATGCATCCAGACGGGCAGCAATGAGAACATATAACAATGTCATGCCTTTTCTGCACAACCCTTTCCAGCCTGCTCTGCTTTCCAATGCACCATTTTCAGATTTCGGACTTTTTCCAAATACTGCCGGAAGAAGGATTCCCCCTGTAAACCAGTCGATTGCCATAAACAAAAGCAATGTCTGCAGGAATTTATCCCAACCTCCAAAACACACTGCCAGAGTACTTCCGGCAAGACCAATTAATGTAATTATTCTGTATTTCATAGTTTTTCACCTCTTTTTTCTTAAAAATGGGTACAAAAAAAAACGGTCGGTGGGGGAATGCCAACCGTTCTCTTCATAATCAACTTTATTCATCTTTAACTTTGTTCCTGTCAAACAATCATAATATCACTTTCGTTCCATCTATAGATATCTCTTCGCCATCTA
>ENA-OQEX01000131-OQEX01000131.1-human-gut-metagenome-genome-assembly--contig:-NODE-131-length-44960-cov-5.016751_pt1 | contig 44960 bp, 51 predicted proteins | sample MGYA00242802_ERZ504649 | MGnify/ENA primary metagenome ERZ504649 (study PRJEB26092, sample SAMD00036194) | human gut metagenome | host: Homo sapiens | study: EMG produced TPA metagenomics assembly of...
CGAGTCCTATCCGGCAATAGTCGCCGATTACGATGTCGCTACGGCATTGTTCAAGCAGGAGAAATCTTCCACTACCGAATATTTTCCCATCTGGAACAGGTGGAACGGTGGAAGGTCTTTCCGTACACTGGAATAAATGACTGAGCCCCGGCCTTTTTTATGTAGAAAGGCTGCCATACGCGTATCCACCAATAGGGGCGTGTCTTTACCGGATGCATGATGAAACCGTGTATCCGTTTTTTCCATTGCGGGTGTTGCTGTAAGTACTCTTTTATATTCATAATTCTATCCATGCTGTGTATGGTTGAACTTCTGTGCCATTCCTTTCAAGTGAAACAAGTTGAGAAGCATAATGATTACAAAATAAGGTGTCTGCCTGAGGATTCTGCTCATGTATTTATATCTCATATTGGACGGAATGGCCAGGTATAACGCACCGTTCAGCAAGATAAGCAAAATCCACCACTTTATGGAAGAAGTTGGAGAGAAAATGCAGAGAACACATGAAAAGAATCCGATGAGCGCCAACAGAATGCTGCGGGGAGCGATAAAGGCTTGGAGGATTTTCAGCAGATAATCTCCGTTTCCGTTCAGTAAGGCTGTGGGGAGGTTACGTCCCATTTTTAATGCAAGGAAAAGCTGGGTGGCTATCCAGCGGCGGCGCTGGTTACGCAAGGCATCCGGTTGCCGGACTTTTTCGTCCAATGTTTCTAGGGTGTCTATATATTCAATGTGAATGCCTTGACGGAGCAGGAGTTCTTCCAGTTCTTTGTCTTCGCCCGTACTATGGGTATGGATGATGTTCCGGACAAACCATCGGAAATCGAAAGCCATTCCGGAGCCGGTAAGGGCAGATGAAAATCCCAGCCGGATGTGTCCCTTGCGGAAGATGGAATTGTTCATCTCTTCGATGGCGGCATCCAATAGGGCTATGTCTGTATTCATATTTTTGGCTTTGCGGTGTGTCTGTATGGCTTTTATACCCTGTGAAACTGCCTTATTCAGTTCTTGAAGATAACAGGGTGAGATCAGATTATCGGCATCCAGTATGAGGACATAATCGTATGGCTGGTCTGTGATGGTCTCTGCTGCAATGCGCAGGGCTTTTGCCTTGGAACTTTCCTTTTCATGCAGTTCTATCAAGCTGATGCGTTCTTTGCGCAGTGAGGCATTGGTTTCGGGACGCATGTGGTCGGATATGACTATCAGGTCGTAAAGCTCTGCCGGATAAGTTTGGCGCAGAACGGAAGTGACGCAGGCGTGAATGACCGCATCCTCTTTATAGGCGGGAACAAGGATGATAAAACGTTGCCGGACAGTAGTCGCGGGATATTTCTTTTGTTTGAAGAAATGAGAGGCGGCAGAAAACAGGACTATATACCCCACACTGACGGAAAGGTAGATATATAGCGTATATTCCATGATATGTATAATTTCCGATAGCATGGGGCTTTTATTTTTTCTTTCTTAAAAGCATATTGAATATCATGCCTGCCGCCAGAAAGGGGATAGCTTTCATGGCTTTGTTGAATTTGCTGTCCACCAAGTAGTTTGGAGTGGCTATTGCCATAGTCAATAAGAAAGTGAGTAATAATCCCCACCATTTTAGGCAGGCGCTCCAGTGGAAGTATACGGACAGGAAACTGAACAGGATGAGGATACCTAGCAGGATGGTGCGAGGGAAAATGAACCATTGCAAAATACGGTCGGCATAATCAAATTTTCCACTTAAAATGGCGCCGGGCAGATTACCGATATTGGTGAACAGGGAATAATATTGGGTTTTAATCCAAGTACCATGTTGGGTATAGAATTTTTTCTTTCCACTATTCTTCAAGGCATATACATGGGTATTATTTAAATATTCCACATATATCCGTTCGCGGAGCAGCAGGGATTCGATGACTTTTTCATCGTCATCGTCTTTTAAATGACGGATGTTTTCTTTGAACCAAGTGAAGTCTATTGCGGTTCCGGAGCCGTTCAGCGAAGCTGAAAGTCCCAAATTGACATGTCCCGCACGAAGAATGGAATTATTGATCTCGTCGGTGATGGCATTCAATATGCTGACATTATTGGGTCTTTCTTGATAGATGCGATGGGTTTGGATGGCATTGGAGCCGCTGGCATACGTATTGTTGACAACTTCAAGAAAATTGGTGTCCACTACATTGTCCGCATTCATGATTAAAACGATATCGTATTGTCCTTCTTGTAATTGTGACATAGCTGCTTTGACAGATTTCATTTTTGAACTTTTCTTGAACCTGGCTTGCAACAGGGTGATGGGATATTGTGCCAGCTGTCTGTTTGTTTCCGGCTTCAGGTGGTCTGAAATGACGATAATGTCATAGCAGTCTATAGGATATTCTTGTTGTAGAAATGATTTGACGGTATAGGGTATGTAGTCATCGTCCTGATAGGCCGGTATCAGAATGGCGAAACGGTGTTTTACTCTTGATTCGGAATATTTGTCGGTGCGGTTGCCTGTTGCCGCTATGGCGTATACCAGCAGGTAAAAAACAGTAAAGGCGCATATCGCGAAAAGTAATAGTTCTATGTATGCTAGAAATATCATGGCTGTTTGTCTTTGTTTCTAAGTTTGAAAAATGCTTTTGTTCCCTCCCAATGTGCTTTGGCTATGGCTTTCTTTCCTTTCCCCAAGGCGGTCAGTATGTTTTTGGGACATACAATCATTGTCTGGTATAAGATGGAAACCGGAAGTTTCCAGTCAAAGAGATTGCGGTAGGCATATAGTAATCTGTTTCTGCTCAGGTAATAGTATTTCAACGGACTTTCTTTTCCGGTGGAGCTGCTGTCCTTGTGCCATATTTCGCAAGCGGGATCGTACCATAATTCGTAGCCTTCCCTATTGATATAGGTGCACCAATCCAGTTCCTCATAATATAGAAAATATTCTTCGGGCATCAGGCTAAGTTTGTCTATTATTGTTTTTTTCAGTAACATGGCGGCACCATGCAGATAAGGCGTTTTTTGGGCGGGGTAGTGGTCTTTATTTATTTTCCCTTTGCCTATGGCTCTGTTTCTTAAGGTAATGGGCGAAAGTTGGGTGTATCCTGCAAATTGTATGGCGTGCGGTTCTGCATAATCCGGATTAACGGGGAGACACCTGCTATCTTGTCGGAGGACAGAAGGCGTTTTATCAACAAGGGTATGGCATCTTTGACCATACAAACATCATTGTTCAGCAAGAACAGGTATTTTCCTTTTGCAAGGTTTATACCCAGATTGTTACCTCCGGCGAATCCTAAGTTCCGCTCACTGCGTACGGCTTGGATAAAAGGATATGTTTTTTGTAGCAAGGCGGCTTCATTGGCAGTGGAACCATTGTCAATGACTATCATTTCATAACTGACAGAGAATATAGTAGCTGTCCACGAGTCGATAAATTCGCAGGTGTCGTGAAAACCGTTATAGTTCACGGTGATGACGGATAGGTCAGGCTGCCGGTAGTCCATGTATTTCTGAGTATTGTTTATCTAAATAAGGTCCTAAAAAAACAAAGGTGAAACAGGAATAAATCAAGATTCCGTTAGGAAACTGGAAATAAACCATATTGGCGTAAGAAGCTACCAGTATGCCTGCACAACCGCATAACATACCTGTCAGCGGTCCTCGGATTTCCGGATTTCGGATTTTGAATAAAAGAATGTAGGAGCCCGATAGAAATAGAATGGCATGCATACCCAAAAACACACACAGCCCCACTATTCCCATCTGTTTCCATACATCTACCAGACTGGAGTCTGAAGGACAGATGGAAACGAAATAATATTTGTTATGGGGAGGAACTACCCCGTCTATGGCTCCCATGCCTATGCCGAAGGGCATTTCATCCATGTAGGCATTCAGTGCTTTCTGGTTCTCGAAACGCGCCATCATCGATTGGTCCTCTGTGTCGAAAGCGGAACGCATACGGCGGATCAATTTATTGCTCTCTCCGATCTTGGTGTATTTCAGCATTCCTACTCCTCCAACAAGCAGGATAAAGGAAATGATGCCTATTTTCCAACTTTTAGACAGGAACAGAAAGAGCCCCAGCCTGCAATGGGTACTGCTATGGCCGATCGGGTTCCCGATATTAACAGACCATAAAATCCTGCCATACCCACTATTAAATAGAAGAGTCTGAGAAATAGGTTCTTTGTATAGAAAAAAGTAAGCGTGAAAACAGTGCAGGATAATCCCATGCTGGCACCGAAAAGACCCGCGTCAGTGAAAAATGAGAAATAGCGGATACCGGAATGGATAAAATGGGTACGTGCTCCGTAGGCCCACAACCAGCTTAGCTCGGTACTGTCAAAACCTTTGTTCTTTTGCCAATATCCTTTTGCGGCAGCCAGTAGGGTCATGATACCCCATAGTATTAAAAAGTAATGGATAAAAGTGTAGCGATTGCAGTGTATGGATAGAATAATACAGGTCAGAATAGGGTATAAGGCCCAGGGTCTTAAAATACGAAGCCATGCTTCCATGTAAAATTCACCGGTAATACCATTACCTATGTTGATGATACAATATAGCAGCCAGACCAATGTGATGCAGGTATAGACGTTCAGTATTCTTCTGAAATGATGATTGCTTTGTAACTGTTTCAGAAGAATAAGGCCAACATGATGCCGTAGAGCAAGTCAAAGATATTGGTAATGGCAATAGGGATGGAATGATATCTGTTAATTCCCATTATCAGGTAATTCAGCATAAAGGTGATGGCCAGCAGAATGGCGGGTTTGTTTATGCATATAAAAATAAAAAGCGTGGCAAAAGGTATGAACTATTGCAACTCCTATGGCAGGTTTCATGTTGAGGGCTGTCCATAGGCATAAGCACAGCCCGATAATAAAGCTGGCTAGAATTTGACCTGTATGGGTTATATTTATTTCTTTTGCTATCATTATCTATTTTCCTTTGTATTCAATGGCGGTCAGTCCGAGTTGAAACAGCCTGTATTCCATATTCTTAAAGTTCGTGTAAGGAGGTAATTGTCCTGTAAAGTCTTCCACTGTATTTCTGTCTGCTTGTGTCAGATAGAAAAGGAGGGGTACTTCTTTTTGTTTAACTTGTAACAAATGCTCATACAGTGCCTGATCCGTATTTTTCCAAGTACGGTTGGCACGGACAACCAGCAGATTGATGGATGCTTCATTTAACAAAGCCGGAGGCAGAGGATTGCTTTTCAGGACCGGGTGTTCGATTAGAAGAATTTCATCCTTTTCCAGATCGGGACATAGTTCTTTCAAATTGTTTGCCTGTACATATTGGCTATCTTCGCTTAGAAAATCTTCATCGTATGTAATGCGGCGGACGTTTAAGCCGATGTTGCTCCAATATTCCTCTATCAGGCGGGCGACATGGGTCTTTCCGTCTTTCTCTTCTGTACTTAACAATTGATAACTCGCTGTTCCTGTGTATTTAGATGAGGCAATAAAGCGGTGCTGAGTTGCTTGACGGCCATTTCGTTTATGGCTTTATTATAACGTCTGTATCTTAACTTGCTTTCTTTAGGATATGCGCCGATAACTGTTCCTCCGGTGATTCGTTCTGTACGTATTTTGTCTCTGAGGGTACGGTCCAGTATTTCGATAATCAGAAAATAACCAATGATGAAAGTAAAGTACCAGTATGGATGCAAGTATAATCATGCGTGCATTGGTGGGGGAGGAGGTCAATGGAAACAGGGGCGGGTTCATGGAAACAGGGGCGGGTTCATGATTTTTAATGAAGCCGAAGTCATTTCCAGATTCTTTTGTCGCAAGATGGCTGCATTTAAGGCCCCCATGGTAGACATATAGTTGCTTTCCACAAAGCCGATATGCCTTTCTTTCCGGCCCAGGGTGGCGCCGATGGGGGAGAAATAAAGGAAATCTTCATTTAAATTCTCTCTCATTATATCTCGTGCTTCCATTTGGGCTTTAGTCTTTTCGGCAAGGACTATTTGGTCAAGCCACTGGCTGATGAGTGTTTCATAAGATACATTGTTTGTACTTGCAGCTTCAGCACTTAGTTTCAGGGCGAGATTGTTGATGTTTTGTTCGGCGTTACTTAACATGTTTTTTTGTTCCTCCAGTTTCTTCCGGTTCTTTTCGTCCGGAGTGATTTCCATGGTTGAGATCTGAGTGTTCAATTGGGACATTTGATGAAGTTTGTCCATAAACTCATTGTTGGTACGGATCAATTTGGCCACATCACCTAATTTATATTCATAGAAATCGATCAACGCCTTACTGGTAGAGTAATTGACAAGTAAATCATTGTCCATCATCCGGTAAGCAGCGTCCATGCTTGCCACTTGTTTGGTTTGTTCTCCGTAGTTGATGATGCGGTTTTCTATATTGTACTCGATTAAAGAATCCTCGGCGGCAGTCAGCATTTTGCCTAATCTGGCCAGTTCTTCTTGAAAGAACTTGATAACATTGTCTGTTTCTCCATAGCGTAGTTCATGGTATTGTTTGACAAATTCTTCATTCAGTATCTCAAGTGTGTTATAAGCTATTCCCGGATCGTTGGCACTATAAGCAATCTCGATCATATCGCTGTTTCCCAACCTGGCTACTTTTATATGTTGTGAGAGTAGAGGTACGCTGAAATAAGGGTGGGTATAATTGAGTAGTTGGTAGATAAAATTATTGATGGACGGGCGTTCAAAAGCTACCAGATTATGATAGGTTTTCTCTTCGTTTTGCTTGTCTATCAATGCCTGTAACTCTCGTGGAATACCGGAAACTAGCTGCTGGTAATGTATGGCTGAAATATAACTGGTGTTTCTTTCGGCATCTCCATAAACCAAACAGCGGGCAAGCAGTTTCAGAGATACTATTTTCAGTGTGCGTTCCGTCGTAATGATATTCATTAAATTACTCATGTGCACAGTGGCATTTCTGGTATCGGTGGCATCTACGTTGTATCCGGAGATGATTCCTGTAAAGATGGTGGTTTTCACATCATACGTTTTTTCCAGACTTCTGGTAAGGAACCACGCTATGATACCGGCTATACATGGAAATATAACCATCCACCAACGGATACGATAGATAAACTTGACTATATATTTAAATAATTCCATGTTTCTTATTCCTTTTTGTCTTTTTTCTTACTTTGCCTCTTGTTTTCTTCCTGTTCCTGTATCGTTGTTTCTTGAACGTCCTTTTCTCCTTGTATGGTCAAGATGGGGGTGTGGGAGATTATTTCAAGGGTCAGCAGTTGATCGTTAATAGTAGAGCGTAGTAAGGCAAAGTCTTGATTAGCGGCAAATTCCTGCTCTTTAGTCTTGGCCACATCATGAATAGAGGTACGTCTGTTTCTATATTCCTGTTCTGCAACAGCCGATGCACCTTTATATAAAGCTATATTTTCAGCTGATCTTTGCAATGTTTCTATATTAGATAAAATCTGAACATATAAATGAGCTATTTGTATTTTAAGAGTTTCGTATGCTTCCTGTTTTCTTAACTCGGCAATATCCACTTGGATTCGCTGGCGCTTGATTCCTCCCCGGAGGTCGAACAGCTTTTCAAAAGGAATACTGATGCCGCCTCCCACGTTCCACGAAGTTTGTTCTGTACCTACATACCTGTAAATAAGTGGGGTGTTGACATCCGTATTGCTGGCCACATTGTCTGCTATACCGTAAGAAGCACTTCCGCCGGCTTGGATAAACCCCAGCCAGTTCCTTTTCTCTTTCGATAGTAACTTTTTCTGTAACAGTTTCTCTTTCTCTAAAATCTGTAAGCTTGGAGTGCTGCGTGCATTCTCATAAAGGACACTTAACGGAGGCAGCTTTATCTTCGCATAATCCACATTCATATTCCCCAATATATCATCTTGTGTCACAAGAGGTTGCTGTACCGGTTGTGTTTGTTGTTCTTCCTGTTGTGCGCTTAAGTGATGGATAGAACAATACATACAGATGACAAAAAGACATACTTTATCCATATAATAAATCCCCTTTTTATTCCTAAAACAAATTATTTAAACATCTCCTTTTTGGACAAAAGCTGTCAAAGTCTTGAACAGGATTTTCATATCCAGAAAAAAGGAGAATTCTTTACCGTATTTCAAATCTAATTCTTTGCGTTCTTTAGCGGATAATTTTCCGGCATCCCCCCGCTTTTCTACCTGCCACAAACCGGTCAGCCCGGCAGGCGCCATGAAGCGTTCGATACTTTCATCGTTTGTCAGACGTTCGGCTTCATAGAGTGGAAGAGGACGGTTACCCACCACAGACATATCGCCTTTCAATATGTTGACCAGTTGAGGTAGCTCATCCAGGCTGTATTTTCGTAAAACGCGTCCTACTTTGGTGACTCGCGGGTCTTTTTCTATTTTTATGAAAGGACTTTCATCCAGTGCGTTTTGTTTGGAAATGAACTCTTCTTCCGGAATGATGAAGTCATCGGAAACCAGCATTCCGCCATTATCTATAACACCGTCATCTCCAAATATCAGCCCTTCTAATTCTTCCATCGAGAAATCTTCGGTAATCTCCGGAATACCTTCCGGCAGGTATTGGTTCTGACCGGAAAGGTCTTTCAGTTTTTTATCGGCGTCCGTATACATGGAACGGAACTTCAGGAAATTAAAAATGGTATAATTCGTTCCTACCCTTTTGGATTTGTAAATAACAGGTCCTTTGCTCTCCAGACGTATGGCTATGGCAGTCAGCAGAAAGACTGGTGACAGAAAAACTAATGCTGTACCGGAGAAAAGAATATCGAAGCAGCGCTTCCATTGGGGAAGGATAAAATGCCTGACGTCTTTTTTCTTCCGGTTATGTGCATATAGCAGTTCCTGCCGTTTATTGATGATGTCTATTTTCTGCCTTAACTGGCGGTGGTGATGTGCAAACTGACGGTATCGTTTATTCCGCTGTTCAGATAGACTTTGCTGGCTTCGGGACTCAGCCTGTCCGTAATGAGTACGACATATGCCTGATAGAACTTTTTTCTAAAAGCACCTATCTGTTCAATATCTCCGTTCATCTCCCCTTGTTCGTGAAGGACAATGATGTTCTCACGTACTTTCAGCCTGACACAAATTGTAATGGCATCCTGGTAGTTTTGGGCATAAATCATCTGGACATTTTCGAGCTTGCTGAATTTGCGCAAAAAATCCTTGTTCTTTCCTATATAAAGCAGAAAGGTCATGCTGATTTACTCAATAATTTTCTTAATTCTTACTTTTAACTCCATGGGATTGAAAGGTTTGACAATATAGTCTTCCGCGCCTTCTTGTAACAGGCGGATGCGCTCTGTGGTACTGTCTTCGCTGCTTAGCATAATCACCGGAATGTGTTTGAATAGCTGATTGGATTTTATCCATTCCAGAAACTCGTCTCCACGCATTTCGGGCATACGGATATCTGATATAATCAAATCTGGTATGTTACCTTCCTGAAGCCATTTTACTCCTTCGATGCCATTCGGTAACCAAATACAATCATAATCACTGGCCAGATAGATTGAAAGGACTTTTGCAATTGCTATTTTGTCGTCCAAGACCAAAATTTTCTTTCTCATAGAGTAATCTTTAGATTTTAATGGGCAAAAGTAAAGAAAATTATTGTGAATAAACAACTTCATTCTATTAATTTTTTGGCGTAAAGATTGCTTTTTTTTAACCAAACGTCTGAAATAGGAGATTGAATGGAATAAAAGTCCTTTGGAAAAAGGAAAAAAAGAAGACGAGACAATTCCTGTATATTATATATTGTAGTGTATATGATAAGGTTAAGATATCATATTGTATAATAGATGATATTTATTATATTGAAAAATAGTGTTTTAGAACATAATAAAAATAAATATATTGTTTTGTATAATTCAAAAAATAGTATTTATCTTTGCTGCCGGAAATGATAAAAGCCATATTACTATGTCGGAAATAAACCAGACGATTAATTTACATGTATCTGTGGACTGTGTGCTGATTGGTTTTGATGGAGAGCAGTTCCGTGTCCTGTTGGTAAGGCAGGTGGGGAAACAGTCCGAAGACGGATATAATAACATGAAATTGCCGGGTAGCCTTATCTATGACGATGAGGATCTGGATGAGGCGGCCAAACGAGTGTTGAATGAGCTGACGGGACTGAAGAATGTGAAGCTGACACAGTTTAAGGCGTATGGATCGAAAAACCGTACCCGTAACCCTAAGGATGTGTTGTGGCTGGAACGTTTTCATCGTTTGGACGAGAAGAAAATAGACCGCATTGTGACTATCGCTTATCTGACATTGGTGAAGATTGACAGACGGTTCGAACAGCTGTCTGATAAATACGATGCTTGCTGGACGCCTGTGACGGAGGTGAAAAGCCTGGCGTTCGATCATTTCCAGATTTTGCAGGATGCATTGGTACATATACGCCATTATGTGGAATATGCCCCTTCCGTAATGTTCGACTTGCTTCCCCGGAAGTTTACGGCAGCCCAGCTGCGGACTGTCTATCAGTTGATTTATGATAAGGTGTTTGATGTAAGGAACTTCCATAAGAAGATAGCGTTGATGCCATATGTAGTACCTTTGGAGGAAAAACAGGTAGGCGTATGCCACAGGGCGGCACGCTTCTATAAGTTCGATCGTTCAATATATAATAAGTCGGGAACGAAGTGATAACAGACAGATAACTTTAGCCTTGTTGTGATTGCTGTGAGAATACTCCGCCTGGTCGTTTCGGGGAATCGGTACATGCTTTGGGATTCTTCACCGGCCTTTCCTTGGAAGGATAATGCTGATAAGCATCGGGACAGAGACTATTATTTTTAAATTCTTAAATTTTCAATTTAAATGTACCTATTAGGTTATGATATTGGCAGTTCGTCGGTAAAGGCGAGTTTGGTAAATGCAGAAACCGGAAAGTGTGTCTCTTCTGCATTCTTCCCTAAAACAGAGGCTGCTATTATGGCTGCCCGCCCCGGATGGCTGAGCAGGATCCGCAAAATTGGTGGGAAAATCTGAAATTGTCAACTCAGGCTGTCATGGCCGGGAGTGGGATCGGTCCGGATGGAATTGCCGCTATCGGTATCTCTTATCAGATGCACGGACTGGTTTGTGTGGATAAAGGGCAAAATGTATTACGTCCGGCTATTATATGGTGTGATTCACGGGCGGTTCCATACGGGCAGAAAGCGTTTGAGGCATTGGGGGAAACGCAATGTCTTTCTCATCTGCTGAACTCTCCGGGAAATTTTACCGCTTCCAAACTGGCATGGATTAAAGAGAATGAGCCTGCTGTGTACGAACGTATTTATAAAATAATGCTGCCCGGCGATTATATCGCTATGAAACTGACAGGGGATATTTGTACCACGGTGTCCGGTTTGTCCGAAGGGATGTTCTGGGATTTTCAGGCAAATGATGTCGCGGGCTTCCTGATGGATTATTATGGATTCGACCGTTCGCTGATAGCTGATATCAAACCGACTTTTGGCGAGCAGGGGCGTGTAAATGCATGGGCTGCCAAAGAATTGGGCCTGAAAGAGGGAATTCCTGTAACCTATCGCGCCGGAGACCAGCCTAATAATGCTTTGTCGCTCAATGTGTTCAATCCGGGAGAGATTGCTTCTACGGCAGGAACATCGGGAGTGGTATATGGCGTGAACGGTGAGGTAAATTATGATCCGAAATCCCGGGTGAATACTTTTGCCCATGTAAATCATACCGCTGAGCAGACCCGTCTGGGAGTGTTGTTGTGTATCAATGGTACCGGTATATTGAATTCGTGGGTGAAACGTAATGTGGCTCCCGAAGGTATTTCTTACAGTGATATGAACAGGCTGGCGGCACAGGCTCCTGTCGGCAGTGCCGGAGTAAGTATTCTTCCTTTTGGTAACGGGGCGGAGCGTATGCTGGAAAATAAAGAGACAGGATGCTCTATATGTGGAGTTAATTTTAACTTGCATGGAAAGCAGCATATTGTTCGTGCCGCACAGGAAGGGATCGTGTTCTCGTTTAAATACGGTATTGATATCATGGAGCAGATGGGTATCCCTGTACAGAAGATTCATGCCGGACATGCCAATATGTTTCTCAGTCCTATTTTCCGCGAAACATTGGCGGGAGTGACAGGGGCTGTAATCGAACTGTATGACACGGATGGATCGGTGGGCGCCGCCAAGGGGGCCGGCATAGGCGCGGGTGTTTATAAAGATAACAACGAGGCATTTGCCACATTGGAAAAATTGGAGGTGATAGAGCCTGATGTGGCACAGCGCACTGCTTATGATGATGCGTATGCCCGCTGGAAATCTAATCTGGAGAGAGCGATGGCTGCCTTTTAAGGACCTTCGGATAAAGAAATGGCTATCCGCTTGCGTGTTGAAAAAAGATAGTAGATAAATTAGAACAAGTTATTAAAATAAGTAAAGAATTATGGCTACAAAAGAGTATTTTCCCGGTATAGGAAAGATTAAATTTGAAGGTAAGGAAAGTAAGAACCCGATGGCGTTCCGTTATTATGATGCTGAAAAGGTAATAAACGGCAAGAAGATGAAAGACTGGTTGAAGTTTGCTATGGCATGGTGGCATACTTTGTGTGCCGAGGGCGGTGACCAGTTTGGCGGCGGAACAAAGAAATTCCCTTGGAACGCGATGCCGATAAGGTGCAGGCTGCCAAGAATAAGATGGATGCCGGCTTTGAATTCATGCAGAAAATGGGAATCGAATATTATTGTTTCCATGATGTGGACTTGTGTGAGGAAGCCGATACAATCGAGGAATATGAAGCGAATCTGAAAGAGATAGTTGCTTATGCCAAACAGAAACAGGCTGAAACCGGAATCAAATTGTTATGGGGCACGGCAAATGTTTTTGGTCATGCACGCTATATGAACGGTGCTGCTACAAACCCCGAATTTGATGTGGTTGCCCGCGCTGCTGTCCAGATAAAGAACGCTATTGACGCTACCATCGAACTGGGTGGCTCCAATTACGTGTTCTGGGGTGGACGTGAAGGGTATATGTCTTTATTGAATACAGATCAGAAGCGTGAGAAAGAACATCTGGCTCAGATGTTGACCATCGCTCGCGATTATGCCCGGAGCAAAGGATTTACAGGTACTTTCCTGATTGAGCCCAAACCGATGGAGCCGACTAAGCATCAATATGATGTGGATACCGAAACTGTGGTAGGGTTCTTGAAAACTCACGGACTGGACAAGGATTTCAAGGTGAACATTGAAGTGAATCATGCTACGTTGGCTGGTCATACATTTGAACATGAACTGGCTGTTGCGGTAGATAACGGAATGTTGGGATCTATTGACGCTAACCGTGGCGATTATCAGAACGGATGGGATACAGACCAGTTCCCTATCGACAATTACGAACTGACCCAGGCCATGATGCAGATTATCCGCAACGGCGGTTTGGGTAATGGCGGTACCAACTTCGATGCCAAGACACGTCGTAACTCTACTGATCTGGAAGATATTTTTATCGCCCATATTGCAGGTATGGATGCTATGGCGCGTGCATTGGAAAGTGCTGCTGCTTTGCTTAATGAATCTCCTTACTGCAAGATGTTGTCAGACCGTTATGCTTCATTCGACAGTGGCAAAGGTAAAGAATTTGAAGAAGGCAAGCTGACACTGGAAGATGTAGTGGCTTATGCTAAGCAGAATGGTGAGCCCAAGCAAGTAAGCGGTAAACAGGAATTGTACGAAGCCATCGTCAATATGTATTGCTGATCCGGTCGGGCGGTATTGCACAAGTTTTACCCTTGCAGACCTTTTTTAAATAAGGAGGGCTGTGCAATGAAGTCTGAATGAATTCTGCTAACGGATGATTAAAGAATAAACGGCTGTACACCGTCAGGTGGCAGCGTTTTTATATTTGTTAGAGGGATATTTTATGAAATAATACTCGCCTATATCGAAAATAATATCTACCTTTGCGGCTGCTAAATTACTAAGTTTATTGAATTTATATGATAAAAAAACTATTATCCGTACTGGTCTTAGTTTTTGCCCTCTCGGGTTCTGTGCTTGCACAGCAATCTATGAGTGACCAACAGGTGTTGGAATATGTGAAGACGGGCATGCAACAAGGAAAAGACCAACGTCAGATTGCTACAGAGTTAGCCCGTAGAGGAGTGACACAAGAACAGGCTAAGCGTGTAAAGAAACTTTATGAACAGCAAAATGGGTCTGCTGATAAAGATGCAAATGCAACGATGCAAAATCGGAACCGTTTGCGTGAAAAGACAAAGACTCAGGAAGATATCTACGTAACAGAGAATTTTACTTTCGACCAACGTTCAGCTGCGGACAGAGTGGTAGGGAAGAACTCGTTGGACAGTGTTTCTGCCAATCGTTATTACGAGGGGATGGGCATGGGCGATATGGAAGATATGCAGAAGGATAAGGTGTATGGACGGGACATTTTTGAAACCAGAAACCTTACATTCGAGCCGAGTGTGAATCTGGCTACTCCTCCTAATTATCGTCTGGGGCCGGGTGATGAGGTAATCATTGATATCTGGGGTACAAACCAGGCTACCATCCGCGATAATGTATCTCCGGACGGATCTATCACGATCCCCGATTTGGGATTAATTTATCTGAACGGTATGACTATTGCCGAAGCCAACCAATATTTGCGTAAAGAACTGAATAAGATTTATGCAGGGCTTGATAATGAACAGAACCCGTCCTCACAAATCAAGGTTACTTTGGGAAACAGCCGGACTATCCAGGTGAATGTGATGGGAGAAGTGTTCCAACCGGGAACTTATGCATTGTCTTCTTTCTCTACCGTGTTTCATGCACTGTACCGTGCTGGTGGTGTGAGCGATATCGGTAGTTTGCGTAATATACAAGTAGTGCGCGGAGGACAGAAGATCGCTACCGTAGATGTGTACGATTTTATTATGAAAGGTAAAATCAATGATGATATCCGTCTGCAGGAAGGCGATGTGATCATTGTTCCTCCATACGAGGCGTTGGTTAGCATAGAGGGTAATGTGAAACGCCCCATGAAATACGAGATGAAAAACAACGAAAGTGTTGCCACATTGTTGAAGTATGCCGGTGGATTCTCGGGGGATGCCTATACCCGTTCTCTCCGCATGATTCGTCAAAATGGAAAGGAGTATCAGATTTATACGATTGATGATATTGATTATTCCGTATTTCAGGTAAAAGATGGTGATGCGCTGACTGCTGAAGCTATTCTGGATCGTTTTGAGAATAAACTTGAAATCAAGGGTGCTGTCTATCGTCCGGGCATTTATCAGTTCGGAGGAACTTTGAATACAGTCCGCCAACTGGTGGAAAAGGCTGAAGGTCTTATGGGTGATGCCTTTACAGGACGTGCAGTGTTGCATCGCGAGCGTGAGAATTTGAAGAAAGAGGTTATTCAAGTAGATATAAAAGGTATCATGGCCGGTACTGCACCCGATGTACCTTTACAGCGTAATGATGTGCTTTATATTCCCAGTATTCATGACTTGGAGGATGTGGGAACTATCATGGTGTATGGTGAGGTTGCCCGTCCGGGTGAGTTCGCTTTTGCCGACAATACGACTTTGGAGGATATTATAATCCAGGCTGGCGGGTTGAAAGAATCGGCTTCTACCGTTCGTGTGGATGTTTCCCGCCGTATCAAGGATAGCAAAGGTACGGAAGCGGTTTCCACCATAGGACAAATGTACTCGTTTTCTCTGAAAGACGGTTTTGTGATAGACGGAGAACCGGGTTTTGTGTTGCAACCGTACGATCAAGTATATGTGCGTAAGAGTCCTGCTTATCAGGAACAGGTGAATGTACAAGTGACCGGTGAGGTTTTATATGAAGGTGATTATGCGCTGACAGAGAAGAGTGAACGTCTTTCCGATTTGATCAAGAAGGCAGGTGGAGTGACTCCGTTTGCTTATATCAAAGGGGCCCGTTTAAGCCGTCGTATCAATGACGATGAACGCAAACGTATGGAAACGGTTCTGGATATGGCCAAGACAGGAAAGGACTCCATTGATGTCAACCGGCTGGACTTGGGAGATATCTATTATGTGGGTATCGATCTGGAAAGAGCGATGCTTAAACCCGGCTCCAGTGCGGATATCGTATTGCGTGAGGGGGATGTGATTGAAATTCCTGAATACAACAATACGGTACGTATCAGTGGGGCTGTGATGTATCCCAATACCGTTTCATTTGAAGATGGCAAGACGTTGAAATATTATATCGAGCAGGCCGGAGGTTACGGTTTCCGTGCGAAGAAGAGCAAGGCGTATATTGTATATATGAACGGTCAGGTGAAGAGAGCGAAGAAAGGTAGCCGTGAGCTGATCCAGCCGGGATGTGAGGTGATTGTTCCGGTGAAGGAAAAGAGCAACTGGTCTTTGCAGAACACCTTGTCCATAGCAACCACCAGTGCGTCATTGGCGACTATGATTGCATCTATTGCTAATATCTTAAAATAGAAACAGTATGGCGGAAGATAAGAATTATACGAATAATAAGGAAAGGCCACGGGAAGACGAGGAGTTGGAAATTGATTTGATGGAGTATGTCCGTAAGTTGTGGGCTGCCCGAAAGGTGCTGTTGAAGGCTGCCGGAATAGGTGCTATTGTAGGGTGATTATTGCTCTGAGTATTCCCAAACAATATACGGTGGAAGTGACATTGTCTCCCGAATCCGGCAAAAGCGGCGGGGGGAGCCTGTCGGGAATGGCTGCCATGCTGGGGATCGGCGGCATGAGTCTGGGCAGTGAGGCGGATGCGTTGAACGTATCTCTTTTCCCGGATATAGTAGCGTCTACTCCTTTCATTCTGGAACTGTTTAATGCACATGTCACCACGTTGGACGGTGAGGTGGATACTACTTTTGTAGCTTATCTTGATGAGCAGAAAGCTCCGTGGTGGGGTGCTGTGATGGGATTGCCCGGGGCGGCTATAGGTGGGGTGAAATCTCTCTTCTCCGATAAGGAAGAGGAAGAAGGGAATAAGCTGGATCCTTTCCATCTGACAGAAGATCAGGCGAAGAAAGTGGAAGCCATGCGTAAGGCTATTACTGCTGATGTGGATAAGAAAACCGGCATCACCACAGTGACGGTGACTTTGCAGGACCCGATGGTTACGGCCGCCATTACAGATACGGTAGTGGTGAAACTTCAAGAGTATATCACAGCGTACAGGGTCTCTAAAGCCCAGCAGGATTGTGCTTATCTGGAACAATTGTATAAGGAACGCCAGCAGGAGTATTATGTAGCCCAGCAGAATTATGCCAATTACATGGATGCTAACAAGGGGGTTGTTCTTCAAAGTGCTTTGACGGAGAGAGAACGATTGCAGAATGATATGAATCTGGCATATCAGGTGTATAGCCAGGTGGCTACCCAATTGCAGGTGGCACGGGCTAAAGTACAGGAGGCCAAACCTGTATTTGCCGTTGTGGAACCTGCCAGTGTGCCGTTGCTGCCTTCGGGAACCAGCAAGAAGGTGATTCTTGTCGGATTTATTTTCCTGGCAGTGGCGGGCGCTTCTGCATGGATCTTGTTCGGACGTGAATTCTTTGAAAATCTGAAGGCAGGACTTAATGCTCCTCAGGAGGGGATGGAGAAGAAGTGATATAAAGATATTGACCTATAAACAGGTGTATCTCCTATGAGAGATGCACCCTGTTTTTATAGGTCAATCTTCGAAAATGTTGTCCTGAACGTTACGATAGTCCTGTGTGCAGTTTTCGGTTTTTTTAATTTCACTGGCAAAAACCAAACAAACGCAGAATCAAAACTGCCTTTAATATAAACTTTGATTAAAGTCGAAATCCGTTTGATAGTCTTTCAATCTCGGATGTTTCTTGTCCTTGTCGGACAAAATAACCTTGTCGGCCGGAAGTCGCCAGTCTATGCCTAGATCGGGGTCGTCCCATGCGATTCCTCCTTCGCTTTGCGGAGCATAATAATGGTCACATTTGTATTGGAACAACACTTCGTCACTTAGTACCGCAAAGCCGTGTGCGAATCCGCGGGGGATAAAAAACTGCCGGTGATTCTCTCCAGTCAATTCTACAGCTACATGCTTTCCAAAAGTGGGAGAACCTTTCCGGATATCTACAGCCACATCCAGTACTGCTCCCTTGATTACACGCACCAGTTTGCTTTGTGTGAAAGGAGGTTTCTGGAAATGCAGGCCGCGTAATACACCATAAGTGGAGAAACTCTCATTATCCTGTACAAATGTAGTCCTGCATACTTTTTCTTCAAATTCACGTCCCGAGAAGCTTTCAAAGAAATACCCTCTTGCATCATTAAAAATACGGGGTTCCAAAATGAAAACCCCGTCTATTGCTGTTTTTATAACTTCCATTATTCTAATCCCAGTTCTTTTATAACTTTCAGTAAATATTGTCCGTATTGGTTTTTAAGCATCGGCTGAGCCAGTTCCTGCATCTTTTCCGGGGTAATCCAGCCTTTTCTCAAAGCTATGCCCTCAAGGCACGCCACTTTCAGCCCCTGGCGCTTTTCAATGACTTCGATGTAGGTACTTGCCTCGGCCAGCGAGTCGTGAGTACCGGTATCCAGCCATGCGAAACCTCTGCCCAATGTTTGTACTTTCAATTCCTTGTCCTGAAGAAATTGCTGGTTTACGGTGGTGATTTCCAGTTCTCCCCGTGCCGAAGGCTTGATATTCTTGGCTACTTCCACTACCTTGTTGGGGTAGAAATAGAGTCCCACCACGGCATAGTTGGACTTAGGTTGGGCAGGTTTTTCTTCAATAGAGAGACAATTGCCATCCTTGTCGAATTCCGCTACGCCATATCTTTCGGGATCACTGACCCAATAGCCGAATACTGTTGCTTTCTTGTCCTCTTCGGCAGCACGTACGGATTCTCTCAACATGGCGGACAGACCGTTGCCGTGGAATATGTTATCACCCAGTACAAGGCAGACGGAATCATTTCCGATGAATTTCTCGCCGATGATAAAGGCCTGAGCCAGTCCGTCGGGCGAAGGCTGTTCCGCATATTCAAAGCGTACTCCGAAATCGCTTCCGTCTCCTAACAGTCTTTTGAAGCTCGGTAAGTCGTATGGGGTTGAGATAATGAGTATTTCCCGTATGCCGGCCAGCATAAGTACCGATATAGGATAATAAATCATGGGTTTGTCGAAGACAGGGAGCAACTGTTTGGATACTCCTTTGGTAATAGGATAGAGGCGCGTGCCCGAACCTCCGGCTAGTACAATACCTTTCATATCTTTTTATTTTTTATAATGTTCCTACGATTTGAATTAATAGGCGTTTTTCTCGCCCCGGAACATGTTGGTTACTGTTTTTATCATGATGCGGATGTCGAGCAGGAAAGTCCAGTTCTCAATATACCACAGGTCTCTTCTTACCCTGCCTTCCATTTGGGAAAGTTCTTTGGTTTCTCCCCGATAGCCGGTGACTTGCGCCCATCCGGTGATTCCGGGTTTGACAAGGTGGCGCATCATGTATTTGTTAATCAGTTGGGAATATTCCTCTGTATGTTTCAGCATATGGGGTCTGGGACCTACAATAGACATTTCTCCTTTGAAAACATTAATGAATTGCGGCAGTTCGTCCAGATTGCTCTTTCGCAGGAAGTTGCCGAACTTGGTCTTGCGGGGATCATTCTTGGTAGCCTGCAATGAATCGGACAATGCATTCACTTTCATGGAACGGAACTTATAGCATTTAAAAATTTTCCCGTTTTCCCCGTTTCTCTCCTGTTTGAAGAAAATGGGACCAGGTGATGAAATTTTAATAATAAGACCTACAAATAGGTATATAAATGGAAAAATTGTAAGTAAAAACAGAGAGGAAAATGTCAAATCAAATAACCGTTTTGCCAGTCTGTTTACCGGGTTCTGCAACGGTTCGGTACGGATGGACAATACAGGAACTTCACCCAATAATTCCAGTTGCAGCTGACGCTTTATGTAATTACGTACATGAGGTACGCTATAGAAGCGGATCAGATTGTTCTCGCAATAGTTCATGATGGCTAGAATATCATCCTTTCTGCTGGATGGCAGACCGCAGTACAGTTCGTGCACGGTGTTATGAGACAACCATTCAAATAATTGGTTTACAGGACCTTTAAAGGGAATCCCTTTGGGGTAATTAGAGTCCTTCTCATCATAGAAAATGCCTAAAACCCTGTATCCGTAAGTCAAATCGTTCAACGTATGGTATAGCTCCACCATATTGTCCCCGTCACCTATCAGTACAGTGGCGTGCAGGTTCCTGCCACTGCGGCGGAACATTTTCACAAAGAACCGCAATGTCAGCCGCCATCCTATAGCTAAAGGTATGAAAGACAGATAGAAAACAAGCAGATAGATGCGTGAGAAGTTATCTACTTTAATAATGGCCAGCACCGTGAGGAAGATGACTACATGCAAGCTGATTGTTCCTAACAGACGGCCTACAATCTGTTCCGGACGCACTATGCGGTTGTGCAGTATGACCCCAAAGATGGATATGCAGGGAATATAGCACAGGTTGGAAGTCAGCAGGTAGGTTTTCAATGAAATATGGCTATGGCCTGTGAATCTATTCCTTTCAGAATAAAAAACACAAGTATCATAGAAAGGTTCAACAAGGCAAAATCACCTAATATCGCTACTAGTTTAATTATATCAGAGTTTTCAGTTGTCGGTTGTTTCATGACAAAAAAAATGTTAGTCGTATGCAAATATAGAACATATAAATTAAAACGCAATACTTTTTTTAAAAAATAATACTTATCTTTGCGGTCATACAACGTAAAAAATGAATCATATGAACATCAAGAATAATCACCTCGTTATAATGGCCGGAGGTGTTGGAAGCCGTTTCTGGCCGATGAGTACTCCTGATTATCCTAAGCAATTTATTGATGTACTGGGTTGCGGCCGTACATTGATCCAACTTACGGCTGACCGTTTCCAGGGGATCTGCCTCCGGAAAATATTTGGGTGGTGACATCAGAGAAGTATGCGGACACTGTAAAGGAGCAGTTGCCCGATATTGCTGATGATCATATCTTGCGTGAGCCTTGCCGTCGCAATACGGCTCCTTGTATAGCATACGTCAGTTGGAAAATAAAGGCACGTAATCCTAAGGCCAATATGGTGGTGACCCCCAGCGACCACATTGTGATGAATATTGCGGAGTTTCAGCGGGTGATTAATTCGGCGATGAATTTTACGGCCGATTCGGACGCTATCCTTACCCTGGGCATGAAACCTACTCGTCCTGAGACGGGCTACGGTTACATTGAAGCTGATCTCAGTGTACCTTCTACCGCCAATAAGGAAGTATTCCGGGTGTATTCTTTTAAAGAGAAACCTGATCTGGAAACAGCCCGGTGCTATATTCAAAAAAATAATTTCTTCTGGAATGCCGGTATTTTTGTGTGGAATGTAAATACGGTGGTGAATGCCCTGCGCGTATATCAGCCTGCCATTTCGAAGGTGTTCGAGCGTTTGCTTCCTTATTATTATACGGACAAGGAGCAGGAAATGATTAACCAGAATTTCCCTTTGTGCGAGAACATTTCGGTGGATTATGCCATTATGGAGAAGGCGGATGAGATTTTTGTCCTTCCTGCCAGCTTTGGATGGAGTGATTTGGGTACTTGGGGATCGTTGCACGAGAATTTGCCGAAAGATGCCCATAATAATACGCAGATAGGTGAGAATATAAAGTTGTATGAAACCCGTAACTGTGTGATTCACACTACACAGGAAAAGAGGGTGGTGGTACAGGGACTGGACGGATATATCGTTGCTGAGAAGAATAACACATTGTTGATCTGCCGGTTGAGCGAGGAACAGCGCATCAAAGAATTCTCGGCGGAGTAAGTATTCTTTCTTGTATATATTTTATTTCTGCATACATGGAGTGTATGCTGTCTGTTATCTGCCGTTCTGTTTGGTCATTTTGTCCTTTGTCATGCCGAAAGGCAGATAGCGGTAGATAGCTATGTGATATGAAATAACTTAGAAGCCTGCATGAGGCCATTTACAATAAACGAAATGAAAAAAGTTGCTTTAATTTCAGGTATTACAGGTCAGGACGGTTCATTCCTGGCAGAGTTTTTGATTGAAAAGGGATATGAGGTTCACGGTATTCTGCGCCGTTCTTCTTCATTCAACACAGGTCGTATAGAACATCTCTATCTGGACGAGTGGGTTCGTGATATGCAAAAGACCCGTTTGGTGAACCTGCATTGGGGGGATATGACCGACAGTAGTTCGCTGATACGTATCATTCAGGCTGTACAGCCCGATGAAATCTATAATCTGGCTGCTCAGAGCCATGTGAAAGTAAGTTTCGATGTGCCCGAGTACACTGCGGAAGCGGATGCGGTAGGCACGCTGCGTATGTTGGAAGCTGTCCGGATCCTGGGTCTGGAAAAAAGACCAAGATTTATCAGGCATCTACCTCCGAGTTGTTCGGACTGGTGCAGGAAGTCCCTCAGAAGGAAACGACTCCTTTCTATCCCCGTTCTCCGTATGGGGTGGCCAAGCAGTATGGTTTCTGGATTACCAAGAATTATCGTGAAAGTTACGGTATGTTTGCCGTGAACGGCATCCTGTTCAACCATGAGAGCGAACGTCGTGGTGAAAACTTTGTAACACGCAAGATTACTTTGGCTGCCGCACGTATAGCCCAGGGATATCAGGACAAACTGTATCTGGGAAATCTGGATTCTTTGCGTGACTGGGGCTATGCCAAAGATTATGTGGAGTGTATGTGGATGATTCTTCAGCACGATACTCCCGAAGATTTTGTTATTGCGACCGGCGAGTACCATACGGTGCGCGAGTTCTGTACCTTGGCCTTCAAGGAAGTGGGCATTGAGTTGCGCTGGGAAAGCAAAGGGGTGGATGAAAGAGGCATCGATGTGGCGACGGGCAAGGAACTGGTTGCCGTCGATCCTAAGTATTTCCGTCCTGCCGAAGTGGAGCAGTTGCTGGGTGATCCCACTAAAGCCAAAACCTTATTGGGCTGGAATCCCCGTAAGACTTCTTTCCCCGAACTGGTGAAAATCATGGTGAAGCATGATATGAAGTTCGTGAAGAAACTATATTTAAAGGCTCAAATAGCGGAATAATGGAAAAAACAGCCAAGATATATGTAGCAGGACACCACGGACTGGTGGGTTCTGCTATATGGAATAATTTGCAGCAAAAAGGATATACCAATCTGGTAGGCCGTTCTCACAAAGAACTGGATCTGCTGGACGGGCAGGCTGTGAAGGAGTTCTTTGATGAAGAGCAGCCCCAGTATGTCATTTTAGCGGCGGCACATGTGGGCGGTATCATGGCGAACAGTCTTTACCGTGCCGATTTTATTTATCAGAACTTGCAGATTCAGCAGAATGTGATAGGAGAGAGCTTCCGTCACAATGTAAAGAAACTCTTGTTTTTGGGAAGCACTTGCATTTACCCTCGTGATGCCGGACAACCCATGAAGGAAGAGGTGTTGCTGACTTCACCGTTGGAGTACACCAACGAACCATACGCTATTGCGAAGATTGCGGGATTGAAGATGTGCGAAAGTTTTAACCTGCAATATGGAACCAATTACATAGCCGTGATGCCCACGAACCTTTACGGACCCAATGATAATTTCCATTTGGAGAATAGCCATGTGCTGCCTGCCATGATTCGTAAGATTCATTTGGGAAAATGCCTGAATGAAGGAGATTGGGATGCGGTGCGTAAAGATATGAATCTCCGCCCTGTGGAGGGAGTAAGCGGTTTGAATACGGATGAGGAAATTCTGGCTGTATTGAAAAAATACGGCATCTCCGGACAGGAAGTGACCTTATGGGGTACAGGCAAGCCGTTGCGTGAATTCTTATGGAGTGAGGAAATGGCCGATGCCAGTGTCTATATCATGGAGCATGTGGACTTTAAGGATACATACACACCCGGTTCCAAGGATATCCGTAACTGCCATATCAATATCGGTACGGGAAAAGAAATCACCATCGCTCAATTGGCGGATAAGATTGTCAAAGAAGTGGGCTATCAAGGCAAACTGACTTTTGACGCTACGAAGCCCGACGGCACTATGCGCAAGCTGACGGATGTAAGCAAATTGCATAGTCTGGGATGGCAGCATAAGATTGATATAGAAGAGGGAGTACACCGAATGTATCAATGGTATTTGTCTTAGAAGATGAAGATGCAAGATGATAGATCTTTCGTATGTAAGATGATAGATCTTTCCGGCATAACACATAAAAGTTTCGGGCATAACTTCTTGAAGTTATGCCCGAAACCACCAAAACCTATGCAGACAGATTGACAAAATCTTCTGCCGTTTTCTTTATTCCTTCGGGAGCTTTCTATTTTACTGCTTTTTATTTTACTGCTTTCAACGCAGCTTCATAATCCGGTTCCTGGGTTATTTCGGGAACAAGTTCGGTATAAACCACTTTTCCTTCCGGGTCAACCACTACTACCGAACGTGCCAATAATCCTGCCAAAGGACCGTCGGTCATCAGAACACCATATTTTTCAGCAAAATCGGAAGTATAGCGATAATCAGACAAAGGAATAACGTTGGTGATGCCTTCAGTAGTGCAGAAGCGTCCTTGGGCGAATGGCAGGTCTTTAGAGATTGCCAACACCACCGTATTGGGCTGGTTTGCAGCCAACTGATTGAACTTGCGTACGGAAGTAGCGCATACACCTGTATCCAGACTGGGAAAAATGTTCAGAATCAGGTACTTGCCTTTACCGTCCTTTAATGTATAATTGCTTAAGTCTCCTTTTACCAATGTAAATTCCGGAGCTGAAGTTCCTACTTTTACAAATTCTCCGGCCAATGTCACCGGTGCTCCTTTAAATGCTGTTTTTGCCATAATTTTATTATATTTTAGTTCGATACTGTAATGATAACAAATTTAAATGGAAAAAAGTTCATTCTTTTTTATTTTCTTCCTTTGTAAATCAAGAAACCTACCACTAAAACACCGATAGCAATGAAGCAATATCCTAACTCGTGACTGTATTCGGTTACGGTACTCAATAACTGCTCTTCGGGAACCACTGATTGCAGATAGTAACCGATAGCCGCCAGAATGGCATTCCAGATACCTGCTCCCAGCGTTGTGTACAGCAGGAAAGTGGATAATTTCATCTTGGCCAGACCGGCAGGAATGGAGATAAGCTGGCGGACGGCAGGAATAAGACGTCCGATAAAGGTGGAGAGTGCCCCGTGCTTGTCAAAGTAGTGTTCCGCGTTCTGAACCTTGGCTTCATCAATCAGACACATGTGCCCGAAGCGGCTGTTTGCGAATTTATAAACCAGCGGACGGCCTACGAAATAGGCTATGTAATAATTGATGAGAGCGCCGATATTGGCTCCGATTGTCGCAAATATAACTACCAGAAATACATTCAGGTCACTGTTGCCTCCGGCTGCCTTGTAAGCGGCAGGAGGCACTACACTTCCGAGGGGAAGGGGATAAAAGAGCTTTCGATGGCCATTAATAACGTAATTGTCCAATAATTCAGGTGGTCCAGACACCATTGAATAAATGCAACTGATTCCATAAAATAATTATAAATAATTGTTTAAGTTTAGCTTGCCTTTGCTGATATCGTCCTTGATTACGCGTATCGCTTCGTTGAATAACTGGTCGGGAAACTGTGCGTTTCATCAACTCCCAGAGCTGCATACGTATCAGGAAGTTCTTTATTGATTTTAGCCAGATAGTGTATGAACGGACCTGGTTGCTGTAAATAAAGATAGCCATAAATCAGAAAGAAATAAGTGCTATGGGCGTTGTGGGGGAATTCTTTGTTTATTTGCTCAAAATACCGGTTGGCATATTCAAAGAGATGTTCATCGAAGTATTTGGATCCGATTTTGAACAAAATATCCATCCGTTCCTCTTTCGGGGTGAATTCCAGGGCGAGGTTGAATTGTTCCTCCGCCTTGTCGATATTATTCTTTCTTTCCTCCTCGCTGATGTCCTTGCTGCCTGCCATTATCGTGAAAAACTGTCCGGCATAGATACGTGTTTCCGCATCGTTCCCGTTCTGCTTCAGCACTTGGTCCAGATACATATATCCCTCTTCAGGATGTCCCAGGGCTACATGACAGAGGGCTGCGATACTATATATATCGGTTAGCTCGAATGCAGTTATCTCCTGTTTCTGTTTTAGCAGCTTTTGTGTATACTTCATGGCGGTTTCGTAATCCTTCATCTCGAAGTGGAGACCAGCCAATGCCATATAAACGGGAGGTTTCTTCTCTGTCGCCTTTTCCAGACGGAGATAATAGTTGATAGATTCCTTGATATTTGCTGTCTGGCTGTAAAGGAATGCTTTCAAGGTCAATGTCTCTGTGTTGTTTTCATCAATGGCTAATGCGAAATCAAAAGCCTCGTGCGCCTTTTCGTATTGCTCTTGTTGCAGATAGCATTTACCCAGTTCGTTCCAATGCTGAACGGAATAGGGAAACTCGTTCAGAGTCATGTTCAGGTAAGGGATAGCCAAGTCCGGTTTGTTGAAAGTACTGTAATAATCGCACAGCACGTCGCGAAGACGTTGGTTGGTTTCCGGCAGGGTTTGCATGTCGAAATGGGCAAACAGGCAGTCGATCCACTTCTTGGCGTATTCTTTCTGGTTGACGTCAACGTAGTCCAGAATGATGTCTAGCAGCGTATCCAGTTCATACTCCTCGTCCATGGCCAGTTGTTGTAATATCTTATCGGCCTCTTCCATGTGTTCCTCCTCTATCAGCAGGTCGGCTTGCAGGAATCTGAATTCACGGTCGGCAGGGTTGTTGATGAGCTGCATCACCATTTGGGCTTCTTCTTTTTTTCCTAGCAGCATCAAGGAACGTGCCCGGAAAATCAGGGCGTCTATGTTATCAGGGTGCAATTGGATTGCAAGATTTATGGCCTTGTCAGCGTCTTTATGTCTTCCTTTTGAGGCGTAATATTCGGCGATATCGGTCAGTTCATCAGCTTCAAAATAAGCGGGGGTATGGTTTTCCACCATACCCTCGTATCTTGCTAATGCTTCTTTAAATTCCGGGTCTTCAAAGTAAGAAGACATGTCATAGTTCATAAGCTTGTTTTTATTTATTAATTTTGCTCCAGGTATCTTTTAAAGATACGGTGCGGTTGAACACCAGATTTTCTGGTGTAGAGTCTTTGTCCACATTGAAATAACCGATGCGTTGGAACTGCAAGTAATCCAGCGGTTTGGCATCGGCCAGATATTTTTCTACATAGCAGTTGGTTAATACATTCAACGAATCGGGGTTGATCATTTCTTTCATGGCTTCCAGTGCGTCGCAGTTCTTTGCTTCGCGGATAGCGGCCATTTCGTCACGCGGGTTCTCCACTTTCCACAGGCGGTCATACAGGCGTACTTCGGCAGGCAGACAGTGTGCACAGCTTACCCAGTGGATCGTACCTTTGATTTTGCGGTTGCTGCCCGGCATTCCTGTTTTGCTGTCGGGATCGTATTCGCAATATACCTCCACCACGTTGCCGTTGTCGTCTTTCTTGCAGCCTGTACATTTCACGATGTATCCGCTTTTCAGACGCACTTCCTGTCCCGGAGTCATACGGAAATATTTCTTCGGGGCATCTTCCATGAAGTCGTCGCGTTCTATCCACAACTCGCGGCTGAATTCGATGGTGTGTGTGCCTGCCGACGGATCTTCCGGGTTGTTGACAGCTTCCATTTCCTCCACCTGTCCTTCGGGATAGTTGGTAATGATCAGCTTCACCGGATTGATGACTGCCGATACACGGGTGGCACGGCTGTTCAAGTCCTCGCGGACAGCGCTTTCCAGCAGGGCGAAGTCATTCAGGGCATCGTAAGTGGTATAACCTATCTTGTCTACAAATTTGCGGATGGACTCGGGCGAGTAGCCGCGACGGCGGAAACCGCAGAGAGTCGGCATACGGGGGTCGTCCCAACCGTTTACCAGATGTTCTTTTACCAGAATCAGCAGGTTACGCTTGCTCATCAAAGTGTAGTTCAAGTTCAGTTTGTTGAACTCATACTGATGAGGACGGTTGTCGTCCAGATCTTTACCTTCTTTTACCCAGTCCACGAACAGGTCGTACAACGGACGGTGGGGTACGAACTCCAGGGTACACAGTGAATGAGTTACTCCTTCAAAGTAGTCGCTCTGTCCGTGTGCGAAGTCATACATAGGGTATGCTTTCCAGGTTTCGCCTGTGCGGTGGTGCGGAGTCTTTACCACACGATAAATAATAGGGTCGCGGAAGTGCATGTTGGGGCTTGCCATGTCTATTTTGGCACGGAGCACCATTTTGCCTTCTTCTATTTCACCGCTGTTCATTTTGTTGAACAGTTCCAGGCTTTCCTCGATGGGACGGTTGCGGTAAGGGCTCTCGGTTCCGGGTTGGGTGGGAGTTCCCTTCTGTGCCGCGATTTGTTCGGAGTTCTGTTCGTCTATATAAGCCTTTCCTTCCTTTATCAGATTGACGGCGAAATCCCATAATTGCTGGAAGTAGTCGGATGCATAATATTCGTTTCCCCACTGGAATCCGAGCCATTGGATGTCCTCCTTGATGGCTTCCACGTATTCCATATCTTCTTTGGTCGGGTTGGTGTCGTCAAAACGCAGGTTACATACGCCACCATAGCGTGCAGCTATCCCGAAATCCAGACAGATGGCTTTGGCATGACCGATGTGCAGGTAGCCGTTCGGCTCGGGCGGAAAGCGGGTTTGTACTTTCCCTCCGTTTTTACCTTCTTTCAGGTCGTTCTCAACTGCCTGTTCAATGAAGTTCAGACTTTTCTTCTCTGTAGCTTCTGTAGCGTTCATTTCAGTCATTGTGATATCAATTTTACACTTTTGCTGCAAAGTACGCATTCTTTTTGGGATATCCTTTATTTCACAGGAATATATCCACCGTTTTTTATAATATTTTGCCCCTCGGGTGACAGGATGTAGTCAATGAACGGGGTTACTTTTTCCTTATTGGCTACATTGTAATAGTAATAAAGAGGGCGTACTACGGGGTAAAGTTTCTTCTTTCCGTTTTCAAGGCTGGGCAGTACATAATGCTTGCCGTCATCATAGGAAACGGCAATGGCTTTCACCCGGGGAGACAAGTAGGCCAGTCCCACATAGCCGATAGCACCTTTGGTCTGGCTTACAGACTGGATCACGGCTCCGGTGGCGGGCATGGACAAGCTGCTGCTCATGTAGTTCTTGTTCTTCAGGGCGCTTTCTTTGAAAAATTCGTAAGTTCCCGAAGAGGTTTCGCGAGAATAGACAATGATTTTCATATCGGGTCCCCCCAGCTGTTTCCAATTGGTTATCTTGCCGCGGAATATGGCTTCCAGTTGCTGGCGTGTCAGTTGGCTGACAGGGTTGGACGGGTTTACAATGACGGCCAGGGCGTCATACGCTATAATTACCTCCTCCACTTCCTGTTTGGCGGCTTTCAGTTTCATCTTTTCGCTGAATTTGATGGGACGGGAAGCCATAGCGATATCTGTTGTGTTGTCCATCAGGGCGGAAATCCCCACTCCGGTTCCTCCGCCGGTGACGGTTACCCGTCGGTCGGGATCATCTTTCATGAAAATCTCGGCTGTTTCTTGTGATACGGGCAACACCGTGTCACTACCTTTTATGCGTTGCGCGGTAATATTCAGACTACAAGCCAATAGAATAAAAAGAAATAGAGCTTTTACTTGATTCATAAGTTCTTATATTAATTCGTGTGCAAAAGAAACGTTTTCTTGTGTCATTTGTTTTACTGGTGTGTTACGATTCTGTTACGGGTAATATTCGCCGGCAAGGGTGGATTGAATCTGTTCCTGCGGGAAAATGGTAATAAGATCAGGTTTTTCTTTATCTGTAACAAGTTTGTAATATAATTGTAGCAAATACTTCAAGCTTCTTTCACATCACCTTAATATAAAGAGGCTTTTTTTGCATCGGTTATTAAAATAGAAGACTAAAACTGTATGAAACGAGTTTGGGAAAAGATTGTAGAAGGGATATTGACTTGCAGCGGCTTTATAACGAGCATTACTATTTTGCTGATTGTCGTATTCTTATTTGCGGAGGCTCTGGGACTTTTTAATAAAAAAGTCATAGAAGAGGGGTATGTACTGGCGGTGAATAAAGCAATCCGGTACAGGAACTGAGTGCGGCACAAATAAAAGATGTTTTTGACGAAGAGATTACCAACTGGAAAGAGTTGGGAGGACCGGACGCGGAGGTTAAAGTTTTCCGGTTGGAGGATATCACCTCCTATTTCTCGGAGGAAGAGCTGGGAGCCGAGTACGAGAAGGCTCCCCGGTGCATCGGCGAGATCGTTGCCGGTAATCCAGGCATCATCGCCTTTGTTCCCTCCAAGTTTATAGAAAAGGATTTTCCGGGGCATCTGCTGAAAGACGAGTCTATTTCTTTTGATGAGGTTTTTGCCGGAAAGGAATGGTTCCCTACGGCTACTCCCGCCCCTCAGTTCGGATTTCTTCCTTTGATTACGGGTACGCTTTGGGTGAGTTTCTTTGCCATCCTGTTCGCTTTGCCTTTCGGCTTGTCGGTGGCGGTGTATATGTCCGAGGTGGCAGACCATCGGACCCGTAGTTTTCTGAAGCCGGTTATTGAATTGCTCAGTGGTATTCCGTCCGTGGTCTATGGGTTTTTCGGATTGATTGTTATCGTACCGCTTATTCAGAAAGTATTTAATCTGCCTGTGGGCGAGACCGGATTGGCCGGAAGTATTGTTTTGGCGATCATGGCACTCCCTACTATCATTACCGTAAGTGAGGATGCGATGCGGAATTGTCCCCGTGCCATGCGCGAGGCCAGTCTGGCATTGGGCGCCACTCGTTGGCAGACTATATATAAGGTGGTGATTCCGTTTTCCATTTCCGGAATCACTTCGGGCGTTGTCCTGGGCATCGGACGTGCCATAGGCGAGACGATGGCGGTGCTGATGGTTACAGGAAATGCGGCTGTGATACCTACCACTATTCTGGAACCGCTCCGTACCATTCCGGCGACTATTGCAGCGGAACTGGGAGAGGCACCCGCCGGCGGCGCGCACTATGAAGCTCTGTTCCTGCTGGGAGTGGTGTTGTTTTTCATCACGATGCTTATCAACTTTAGTGTGGAATATATTTCATCAAGAACAAATAAATAATGTACTAATTTGCCGGTGTGCTAATGATCATGCGGTACACAGCGTAGCCAATGGGTATATTGATAGATTGACAAATGATTAATTAAGTATTTAAAATATGAAGCAAGATGTTTTCCCTGCCCGGCAAGGGGCGCGTAAAAGACATTCGCAATGGCTGGCATTCGGTATTTTCAAACTGCTGAGTTATAGCATTGTCCTCATTCTGTTCGCCATTCTCGGTTTTATTATATATAAAGGTATAGGAGTAATCAGCTGGGAGTTTCTGACCACGGCGCCCAGTGACGGTATGACGGGTGGCGGTATATGGCCAGCATTGTAGGTACTTTTTATCTGATGGTGGGCAGTGCGCTGTTCGCATTTCCGGTGGGAGTGATGAGTGGCATTTATATGAACGAGTATGCGCCGAAAGGCAAGCTGGTCCGCTTTATCCGGATGATGACCAATAACTTGAGCGGTATTCCGTCCATTGTGTTCGGTTTGTTTGGTATGGCACTGTTTGTGAAATACATGGGGTTCGGCGACAGTATCCTGGCCGGTTCTTTGACGTTGGGATTGCTTTGTGTACCTTTGGTGATACGTACCACCGAAGAAGCCTTGAAGGCGATTCCCGACAGTTTCCGTGAAGGGAGTCTGGCTTTGGGCGCGACCAAGTTGCAAACCATCTGGCATGTAATCCTGCCCATGGGGATGCCCAACATCATTACCGGACTGATTCTGGCTTTGGGACGTGTGTCGGGTGAAACGGCGCTATCCTTTTCACTTGTGCCGCTTACTTCCTGCCGCAACTGCCGCATAGCATTCTGGACCAGTGTATGGCATTGCCTTATCACCTTTATGTGATTTCTACCAGTGGAACAGATATGGAGTCACAGCTTCCTTTGGCATACGGTACGGCGTTGGTATTGATAATCATTATTTTAATTATAAACCTGTTGGCAAATGCACTTCGCAAATATTTCTCCAATAAAGTAAAAACGAATTAATAATTTGTCAATGTGCCGATTGGCTGCGCTGTGTACCGCACGGGTATTGGTACATTAGCACATTGACAAATCAGCAAATTATTAAAACATTAAGAATATGAATAAGATAGATGCAAAACATGTAAATTTTTTCTATGGTGATTTTCAGGCACTGAAAGATATAAGCATGACGATTGAAGAGAAAGAGGTGGTGGCTTTCATAGGTCCGTCCGGTTGTGGCAAGTCCACCTTCCTCCGCCTGTTCAACCGCATGAACGATCTCATTCCCGGCTCTCGTCTGGAAGGGGAGATTTTGATTGACGGGAGAAATATATACGACAAGTCTGTGCAGGTGGATGAGTTGCGCAAGAATGTGGGAATGGTATTCCAGCGTCCCAATCCGTTTCCGAAGAGCATTTTCGAGAATGTGGCCTACGGGCTTCGGGTAAATGGGGTGAAAGATAATGAGTTTATCCGCCACAGGGTGGAGGAAACCTTGAAAGGAGCCGCATTGTGGGATGAGGTGAAGAATAAGTTGAAAGAGTCTGCGTTTGCTCTGTCCGGCGGTCAGCAGCAACGGTTGTGTATAGCCCGTGCCATGGCCGTATCTCCTTCGGTGCTGCTTATGGACGAACCGGCTTCGGCACTGGACCCTATCTCTACAGCCAAGGTAGAAGAGTTGATTCATGAGCTGAAAAAAGAATATACCATCGTTATTGTCACTCACAACATGCAGCAGGCCGCGCGTGTCAGTGACAAAACAGCCTTCTTCTATATGGGCAATATGGTGGAATATGATGATACGAAGAAGATATTTACGAATCCGGGCAAAGAAGCTACCCAGAATTATATTACGGGACGTTTCGGATAAAGCATTCATCACAGCGTTGCACAATGGGAGATAAGATAAAAATGGAATTTATGTACCACAGCTCGATGCAGGCTTGTTTGCTTTTCAGATGTAATGGGTACGGATTTGCCTTTTTATTCTTCTGTCCGGAAAATTAAAATCAGTGTGAATCTGCGCAATCTGCGGTGAAAGAAATAATAATAAACAAAACAAGAATTAAGAATATGGTGAAATTTATAGAATCAGAACTTGTATCACTGAAGAAGGAAGTGAACGAGATGTGGACATTGGTTTACAATCAGCTGGATAGGGCAGGAGAGGCCGTGCTGACCTTTAACCGTGACCAGGCACAGCAAGTCATTGTCCGTGAGAAAAGGGTGAATGCGTTCGAGTTGAAAATTGACAGTGATGTAGAGGACACTATCGCTCTATACAATCCGGTAGCCATTGACCTGCGTTTTGTGCTGGCCATGTTCAAAATAAACAGTGATTTGGAGCGTTTGGGAGATTTTGCCGAAGGCATAGCCCGTTTTGTGGTAAGAAGCGAGGAAACAGTGCTGGATAGTGAACTGCTCCACAGTCTGCGTATAGAAGAGATGTTGAGACAAGTGCTCAGTATGCTCGAAATGACCAAGAACGCATTGAATGAAGAAAATCTGGAATTAGCCCTCAATGTATTCAGTAAAGACAATTTCCTGGACGAAATCAATGCGGCTGCCCCTGCCGTGCTTACAAAATATCTGGAAACACATCCCGATAATTTCCTGACTTGCCTGGAACTCGGCACCGTTATCCGTAAACTGGAACGTGCCGGAGATCATATAACTAATATCGCTGAAGAGATTGTTTTCTTTATAGATGCAAAGGTGTTGAAACACCGCGATAAAGTAGACGAACATTTCTTGGGAAAAGAAAAAACTCATTAAAATGCTGTTTCAAATTAAACTTTTGCTATCTTTGTATATGTAATGAGGCCGATAAAGAGCATTTTGAATAATAATCTGCCAAAAAAGACAGAAATTTCTAAAAACATGTTGTATGGCATAGTTTTTTATTTGGCTGGTTTAAAAAAAGGCTCCATATTTGCATCGTTATCCTGAAAACAATCTTTTTACCTTAAAAAAAAACTAATACCTATTGAAAACTTAAAAAGGGGGCTTTGTGAAAAGACCCCTTTTTTATTTTTCTATATAATGGCTCTGTCAGTGTTAAATTTCACCTATTTATTGGTCAATATGTAAGATTTCTGTAATTATTAGCTTATATTAGCAACTTTCTTTTAAGTTAATGCTTAACTTTGCTGGCTCATAAGAATAGCGGTAAAAAGAATGAAGACAAAATACATCAAGTCGTTTTTACTATTTTTGTTATTAGGATGCTGCATCTCGGTGTCAGCCCAAAATATACAAGGCGTTGTAACAGACTCATTGACGAATGATCCCATACCATACTTGTCAGTCTTTTATGAAGGAAAAGGCGTAGGAAGCATTACCGATAATGATGGACATTATAAGGTCGAAACCCGTAAAGGCTGGAACAAACTCACCTTTTCGGCAGTGGGGTATGTAACAAAAGTAGTGAATATAATCCCCGGTGTCACCAAGAACCTGAATGTGAGGATGAGGCCGGACGATATCATGCTGGACGAAGTGGTGGTGAAGCCCAAACGAGAGAAGTACTCCCGTAAGAATAACCCGGCTGTGGAACTGATGAAGAAAGTGATTGCTCATAAGAACAATAACAAGCTGAGTGAGAATGACTATTATCAGTACAACAAGTATCAGAAGATCACAATGTCACTGAATGATGTGACTCCCGAAATGCTGGAAAAAGGCATGTATAAAAAGATGCCTTTCCTGAAAGACCAGATCGAACTTTGTGAGGAAACCAATAAATTTATCCTTCCTATCTCGGTGGACGAGACCGCTTCGCAGAAATTTACCGTAAACATCCCAAGAGTGAGAAGACCATTATCAAAGGGATGAGCTCTACGGGGGTGAACGAGCTGTTTGCCACAGGAGATATGCTGAGCACGGTTCTGAAGGATGTGTTTACGGATGTGAATATTTATGATAACGATATCCGTCTGTTGCAGTATCCTTTCATCAGTCCTATTTCGTCCAGTGACGCCATTTCGTTTTATAAGTTTTACATTATGGACACCACATTCGTGGACAAGGACAAGTGCTTCCATCTCACCTTTGTCCCCAATAACTCGCAGGATTTCGGTTTCACGGGACATCTGTATGTACTGGCCGATTCATCTTATACGGTGAAGAAATGTACGATGAATCTGCAAGAAATCGGGAGTGAACTTTGTGGACAATATGGATATTATTCAGGAGTTCGAGCAATTGCCTAATGGGGAGTGGGTGTTGAAGACCGATGACATGATTGTGGAGATGACCTTGATGAAGATCATGCAAGGATTCCAGATACGAAGGACTACCCGTTATTCCGATTATGCCTTCGATGAGCTCCCGCAGCAACTTTTCAAGCGTAAGGGGGCCGAGATCAAAGAGGCGGACGCCATGATGCGCGGAGACGATTTCTGGAATCAATACCGGCCGGTTCCGCTTACGCAGACCGAGAGTTCTATGGATATGCTGGTGAAGCGTCTGGAACAGATGCCGGGATTCAAATATGTGATTTTTGTATTGAAAGCGTTTATCGAGAACTTTGTGGAAACCGGAACCAAGGACAACCCCAGCAAGGTGGATATCGGTCCGGTAAACACCATGATCTCCAATAACTATATCGACGGATTGCGTTTGCGTATGAGCGCGCAGACCACGGCCAACCTGAATCCGCATCTGTTCTTCAAGGGATATTATGCTTACGGGTTCAAGGACCATCGTTCCAAGTATATGGGTGAGGTGGAATACTCTTTCAACAAGAAGGAATACCTGCCGCGCGAGTTCCCGAAAAACTCTATCACGTTCAGCTATCAGTATGATGTGATGTCGCCCACGGATAAGTTCCTGAAGACGGACAAGGATAATGTGTTCGTTTCTTTCAAGACTTCTACGGTGGACCAGATGTCCTACGTGCGGAATATCGCCTTGAAGTATGAGAACGAGACGCAGTTTGGTTTGAAGACCACGGTGGAAGTGAAGCACAGCACGGACGAGCCTACCGGCGGTCTGGCCTATATAACCAATGATGACCAGAAAACGTTGGTTCCTGAGATTCAGACTATGGAAGCCTCCTTGGCCTTCCGTTACGCTCCGGGTGAGACATTTGTCAATACCAAGCAACGCCGTATACCGGTTTCTTTTGACGCTCCGGTATTCACGCTGTCGCACACGACCGGTTTCAAGGGTGTGCTGGGCGGAGAGTATAACTTCAATCTGACGGAAGTAGGGTTGTACAAGCGTTTCTGGTTCTCGTCATGGGGTAAGATTGATATGTTCGTGAAAGGCGGTGCGCAGTGGAACAAAGTTCCGTTCCCGTTGCTGATTATGCCGGCGGCCAACTTGTCTTATATCCTGCAGCGCGAGACTTTCAACTTGATTAATAATATGGAGTTCCTGAACGACCGTTACGCCTCTCTGGATGTATCGTGGGATTTGAACGGTAAGATTTTCAACCGTATTCCTTTGCTGAAGAAACTGAAGTGGCGTGAGGCGATCGGCTTCAAGATGCTGTATGGTCATTTAACCGACAAGAACAATCCGATGAAACATCCGGGTGACAGCGAACTCTTCCTGTTCCCGACCCGTGACGGACGTCCTACCAGCTTTGTGATGGACCCGAAGACCCCGTACATGGAATGCTCTGTGGGTATTCACAATATTTTCAAGATATTGCACATAGACTATGTCCGCCGTCTGAATTATCTGGATCATCCCGATGCGAACAAATGGGGTGTGCGGTTTATGGTGATGATGACATTCTGATGCAGGGAGAGCTCTGATGGTGTGTGAAATGAAGAAACCGAGGTAAGAACTTGTATCGTTCAAATAAAAGGTTTATCTTTGTTCCAGTACCTAAAGTTGGTGAAAAGTATGTTATGCTTAAATGAATGTAAGGCAAAGTTAGTTAGTTTCAAACAATGTTTTGGGCATGAGTTTGGAATTAAATCAATTGGTATCTTCGGTTCGGTTGCACGTCAAGAGAACAGGGAAGATAGTGATTTGGATATTGTTGTAGATATTGATAATCCTACTTTATCCACTATGTACACTTTGAAGACTGTTTTGACGGAAATGTTTCATTGTGAAATTGATTTAGTGCGTTTCCGTTCCTCACTGTCTCCATTTTTGAAACAGAATATTGAAAAAGAAGCCATTTATGTATAAAGGAGGACGACTAACCATTTGCGACAGGTTAACCCAGATAAAAGAATCCATTTACTATATACAGCAATGGAGTAAAGAAATAAATTGTGCTGATGATTTTTTAGCCTCCATGGATAAAGTGATGGTGTTCAATGCATGTGTTATGCGCCTTCAAGTAATAGGGTGAACAGGTAGGAAAGTTGTTGTTTTTACAACCATCACCGCTTTCTGAATATAAGGAAATTCCTTGGTTGGCTATTTATGATATGCGCAATCTTATTTCGCATGAATATAGTAATGTAGACGAGCAGATAGTATTTACTACTATAAAGAATGACCTTATAGAATTGGATAAGGTTATTACAGTCCTATTGAATAAATATTTGTAAAACTTGAATCTTTTATTGTGATTACGAAATATACCCATCTCTTATTTTCTTATCAAAAGTAAGTTTTCCTATTTTTTTAAGCGCTTTTATTGTGTAATACACAATTATAGTGTATCTTTGTGTCCTCAAAAAGTTTCTAAATTCCTTTTATATAAAGGGTAAAGAACCTTTTTTGAGGGTATAAACATGTCTATAAAAAGCAGACAGAAAAGACGTCTTCGGACGAAAGAAACAACAAATAAAAGATTTCAGAAATACAAAATGAAATCTGTGTAAAAAGCTATTTATCAGCCAGTTATAAACACTGTGCTGATATGGTCTTCCAGTATCGGTCAGCGTGGATTTCTGACGATAAACCTCATGAAAAAGCTATTCCATCAGTTTGATAAACCGAAGCGTTCTGTGGCATCTCCCGAAGCGTTGGAAGCTTTGCGGAATAACAATGCCGTGCGTTGGTATGTGTTGTCGCTTCCCGATTGCCATCGGGGAGGAGTGCGCGGTTTGCAACGGGAACAGGACCGCCGCATACAGGCAGGCGAGCCTCATTCGGCTTTTTTGCTCCTTCCTATCAGGAAGTGAGGCGTATAGACGGCAAATTCGTCAATACCCAGCGTCCCTTACTCTTCAACTATGTGTTTGTCCGTGCCTCCGAGCGTGATGTTTTCCAGCTGATGCAACGTTTTCCTGTGCTCAGTTTCCTGCCTCGGGTGAGGGAACGGAAGCGGGAGTATTTCCCCTACCTTTCCAATGCGGCAATGGAGAATTTGCAGTGGGTGGCCCGTTCTTATTCCAATACACTTCCTGTTTATATACCCCAACCGGATGGTTTGCGCAAGGGCGACCGGATACGCATTACCGAGGGACGGTTTAAGGGGGTGGAGGCGACTGTTGTCATTCAGCCGGGAGCCGGGCGAAAGGATGTGATGGTATGTGTGGAGAACTGGATGTGGGTTCCGCTACTGCGTGTGATGCCGGGTGAGTATGAGGTAATTGCTCTGAATGATGAGGACAAGCATGTATATACCCGTTTGGACAATGACTGTATGTTGAATGGTTTGCACAGTGCTCTTCAGCGTTATCACAGTGCGGAGGGGGTGAGTGAGGAAGATCGTTCCCTGGCTGCCAAGGCGTTGAAAGAATATGGCAATCTCCAGATGGATACGGATGTGATGCGTTGCAAGCTTTATGCCATTTTGCTGCCGGCTTATACTATATTGGGTATGGAAGAAGAGGCGGCAAAGCTGGTTGGCGTTATGCAGACGATGCTTCCTCTCGTCAAGGCGGAGCAGTCGCGTGCACTTGCTGTGGTTACACTTTATGGTTGTACGGATAGCAGTATTTATTATCATTTGGCGCATGAGGCGATTGATCCGTGGAAGAAAGAGGAAAAGCCGAAAAAGAGTAAGCAGCAGCTGATCAGCCGGTTGGATGATTATGATCGGTGGTTGAGGCATTGAAATGGCTTTGTAGATGATATGAGGGGGAGTAAGAGCAGTGTTATTAAAAACAAGTTGAATCGCTAGGATAAGTGAAATATAATTTGTTCTTTTGTGGAATATAAAAGCTAAAGAATATGAAATCAGAACCTTTTAACCCAGTCCAGCTACACTTGTTAAAGATGTTTTCTTATGCTAAAGACGAGCGCGCCTTGGAAGAAATACGTAAATCTTTGACAGCCTACTTTGCTCAAAGAGTAGAGGAGGATATGGATAAGTTGTGGGATGAAGGTTTGTGGGATCAGGATAAGAATGAGGCTATATTGAAAGAACATTTGAGAGTGCCTTATAATGATTAATATAGTACTGGATACTAATTGCCTGATTATTGTTATAGCCTTATTTTATATTACAAATATAGTTGGTCTTTTTTTGTTCTGATATTTGAATAATCATATTTGACAATCAAATACTTGAAGTCTTTTAATGGTAAGATTGTCATGCCGGAAAATCACTGTTCTCAGCATAAGTATAAGTTTTAGACTAATGTCAGAAATGAATCGTACAGTACAGAGCATCAAAAATGCTCGTGTTTCTTTATTTTTTAGTGTTCTCGTCTTAGTTCTTGGATTCTTTTCGCGTAAGATTCTCATTGATTGTTTAGGTGCGGAAGTCTTAGGATTGAATACAACAGCAACGAATTTACTTGGATTTCTTAATTTAGCAGAACTAGGTATAAGTGCTGCTATTTCATACACATTATATACTCCTCTGTTTCAGAAGGATTATGAAACTATAAACGAGATAGTTGCTGTCCAAGGTTGGCTTTATAGGCGTATTGCTTATATAGTATTAGCAGGTGGTGCTGTTTTAATGTGCTTTTTTCCATGGATATTTGCTAAAATGGAGTTGCCGTTGTGGTATGCATACGGTTCATTTGGAGTTTTGTTATTGGCTGCCATGTTGGGTTATATTATTAATTATCAGCAGATCGTGTTAAGTGCTGACCAACAGGAATATAAGATAAATTATAATGTACAAGGCTTTCGAGCATTAAAACTATTGATGCAGATTGTTGGTATTGGTTATTTTCATCAAGGCTATATTTATTGGTTGGTAATTGAATTGTTGATGTCTGTTGTTACTTGTCTGTTTTTAAAGAAAACGATACATCGGAGTTTTCCTTGGCTTCATCCAGACTTATCAAAAGGAAAAATGTTATCTCGAAAACACTCTGTGATAATAAAAAACCAAACAATTGTTCTTTCATAAATTTGCGACTTATGTGTTGGGACAAACTAGTCCATTAATTATTTATGCTTTTCTATCATTGACAGTTGTTGCTATTTATGGGAATTATATGCTATTGGTTGTAAGTACATCCATGATAGTTACTTCTATGGTCAATGGGATGAATGCTGGAATAGGAAATTTAGTGGCAGAAGGAAATAAGGAGAAAATATTATCTTTTTATAGAGAGTATACAGTAGGTCGTTATTGGATTGCTTCTATAATTTGGTTTTGTTTGTTTTATTTATCCCATTCTTTTATGTCTATTTGGATAGGAAAGGAATATTTGCTGGATTCTACTTCTTTTACCTTGTTGATTGTTTATGCTTTTATTACAATGACGCGTACAATGATGCTTTTATTGCTGCTTATGGGTTATTTCAAGATATTTATGCACCTGCTATTGAAGCAATATTAAATTTGGGATTGTCTGTATTGTTGGGGTATTATTATGGATTACCTGGTATTATAACAGGAGTATTAATAAGCTTGTTGTTGATAGTTTGTTGTTGGAAACCTTATTTTTTATATACTTGTGGCTTTAAGAAATCTGTATGGGATTATTTGTTTTTAATTGGAAAGGTAATGTGTTTGGTGATTGTTTCTTGGGGTGTCTCCCGTTTTCTTCTTGAGTACATGGATTTGTCATGTAGGAATTTTATGGACTGGGTAGTTCTTTCTTTAAAAATCTTACTTCTCTATGGGATGTTTAGTTTATGTGTTTTCCAAATGTTCGACAGGAATTTTAGGGCCTTTAGTAAACGAATTTTTCAATTAATAAAGTGTAAATAAAATGTTAGCGAAATCGAATGCTCCTAAAATCAGCGTGTTAATACCTGTCTATAATGTGGAAAAGTATGTGGAACGTTGTATTATTTCTGTTTTGAACCAGACAATGCAAGAAGGGGTGGAAGTAATTATCGTGAATGACTGCACTCCTGATTGTAGTATGGAAATTATTCGTAAAACACTTTGTGCCTATGGGAAGGAGAATGGAATTGACAGTTCATATTATAGAACATGAAACGAATCGTGGGTTGGCTGCGTCTCGTAATACAGCGATGAAATGGGCTACGGGAGATATGTAATTCATATAGATAGTGATGATTACATAGAGGAGGATATGTTGGAAAAAATGTATTCAAGAGTGATGGAAACAAATGCGGATATTTTATTGGCGGATTATTGGGTTGAATATTTAGATAAGAGTTTGTATGTGAAGATTCCTTATGATGAGTGCAGAAAATCTTTTTTGAGAAATATAGTTAGAGGAGAATGTAATCCTTTGTGGATTAAATTAGTTCGACGTTCTTTATATTTGATGAATAATATAAATTGGTCGGAAGGAATGGATATGGCTGAAGATTATACAATTACAATTCCATTGTGTTTTTCAGCTAAAAAAATTGTATATATTCCATATGCTTTTTATCACTATATAAAGTATAATGCATCTGCTATAACTATAAAAAAGATCTCTCAAAAAGAAGTGGATGGGTGGATTCATGCTGCTAATATGTTGAAACAATTCTTTTTGAAAGAAAATAATTCAGAATATGATAAGGATATTGGATACTTCTTGTTATTAACAAAATATAATTGTATAAAGTATAGCCAAAAGGAATTGGGAATGGAGTATGCAAAGCTTTATTTAGAAGCAAATAAATATCGATATTATTCTATTAATAAAGTTAGAACACTACAAACTAAAATGGGAATCTTTCTTATATCTCTTAATTGTATTAGTGCTTTTTATTATTGTCAATACATAAGAAGATGGTTGAAAGCTTTTTTAAAAGTTTGATTAATAGCGAAAATTAAATGAAGAGTATTGTTTATATAGTGTTGTATTTTGGTAAGTTTCCATCAATTTTCCCATTATGGTTAAATAGTTGTAGAAATAATCCTACAATTGATTGGTTAATTTTTACAGATGATCATAGTTGTTTTAATTATCCTCAAAATGTGCGAGTTGAATATACTACATTTGAAAATATACAAGCTCGTTTTAAAAAGCATTTTGATTATCCCGTAGTATTGCATAAACCTTATAAATTGTGTGATTATAGAATTTGTTATGGTGCTGTATTTCAAGATTTCATAAAGAATTATGATTTTTGGGGATTTTGTGATATTGATTTGCTTTGGGGGAATATTCGTACTTTTATAACGGAAGGGATCCTAAATAAATATGATAAAATTGGATTTCAAGGGCACTCCACATTAGTTAGAAATATTGATTTTTATAATCGAATGTACACTCTTTCAGTTGATGGCAAATCCTTTAAAGACTTTGCTTCTACAGAAAAAAATGGGTTTGTTGATGAAGTGTTTTTAATAAGTTATTTATTAGTCGAGGTATTCCATTTTATGATAAAATTGTATTTGCTAATCTTTCAAGTTTGATGCCAAACTTTAAAATAACATACCTGCTACCTGAGGAAGAAAATAAAAATAAGAGATTTATATTTGTTTATGAAGATGAATCTCTTTACAGAATGTCTGTTGCGAATGGAAAAATTTATAAAGATGAATTTATGTATGTTCATTTCTTGAGACGTGATATGGAAATATGTATTAGTGCTAATAGTAAGAAGTTTATTATAATTCCCAATAAATTAATACCTTATACAACTATTACTAGACAGTTTATAATAAAAGCTAGTCGTCCTCATTGGATAAAATTCATACTATTACACTTTATAGAGAATGCTTATAAATTGAATTATAAAACTGTGATTCCTGTTTTAATAACAAAGGTAAAGGGTTATTCTAAATTATTTTTTAATAATAAAAAGAAACAATACGAATAATCTATGATAGTGTTAAAATTAACAGATGGCTTGGGGAACCAAATGTTTCAATATGCATTTGCTCGCGCCTTACAACAAAGACGAAATGATAAGATTTATTTAGATATCACTAAATTAGGGTATGGCCATATTCGTAGCTTACAGTCTTGATCAATTTGTTTTGAATGAGCAGGTAATTGTACCTATTCTTTATTTCAATGGGTATTTAGAGTTTATACAAAAATTATTCGTTTATTCTTGAATAGATACTTGGGATATCTTTGGTGACGCAAGAAGGATTTGATAGATTTACTAAAATAGGTTATTACACCACAAATGAACCAATTAGATTTTATAAATGTGAGGAATGCTCAATGCCTATTTTGTTTGTTAGGGGATTTTTCAGTCTGATAAATATTTTGATTTTATTGAAGATACTATAAGGGAAGATTTTAGATTTAAAATCGAACCAAACAAAAAATCACTTTTGGAAATGAAAAATAAAATCAAGTCAACCAATTCGGTATGCCTTCATATTCGAAGAGGAGATTATACTAAATACAAACGTTTTCAGATATGTAATGAAGCTTATTATCGTGAAGCAATGTCGTATATAAGTAAAAAGGTGGAAAATCCTGTTTTTTATGTATTTTCTAATACTCATGAGGATATTGTATGGATAAAACAAAACTATACTTTTCAAAAGGAAGTTGAGTTTGTAGATTTAAGCAATACCGAGTTGGAGGATTTTTATCTTATGAAAGAATGTAAGCATTTTGTGATTTCTAATAGCACTTTCAGTTGGTGGGCTGCATATCTTTCAAGTAGCAAGGATAAAATAGTAGTAGCTCCGTATCCTTGGATTAGAGGTGATGAATACCAAGAGGATATTTACAGGAAGGATTGGCATAAAATAAATGTTGATGATTTGCAATAATGGATAAATTGAAACATATAGTAATGGGAATGCTTAATCGATTATATCTGTATTATTTAAAACGAAAAGGTATATCGGTAGGCCGTAATGTTAAGATTAATGGAAGGATCTTTCTTTCGGGTACAAGAAATATTATTATTGATGATGATGTTTATATAAATTCTAATGAAAAATCTAATCCTATAGGAGGCAATACCAAATGTTATTTGAAAACTTTTTCAAAAGGTTCAATTGTTATAGGAAAAAGATGTCGTATTTCAAATGTAGCGATATGTTCTATGATAAATGTTATAATAGAAGATGATGTGTATATAGGGGGCGATTGTAGAATATACGATACGGATTTTCATTCTGTAGTATTTAGGGACCGTATTAAAGGTAATGAGGACGATGGAGTGGTCTCAAAACCGATAGTTATCAAGAGGGGAGCTTTTATAGGAGCTTCAACTATAATCTTGAAAGGAGTCACTGTTGGAGTCTATTCTGTTGTGGCAGCGGGGACAATTGTTACTAAAAATATTCCTGATGGAGAATTATGGGGTGGTGCACCAGCTCATTTTATAAAGAAAATAAAACCAATGAAAAAACATTTACTTTTTATTTATCCAGAAATGATGGTAGGAGGAAGTACAACAAGCCTATTGTCTGTGCTTAATTTGATTGATTATAATAAATACGAGGTTGATATTCAGTTTCAATATGGGGCAGGGCCTTTGAAAGATTATTTACCTAACAAATTAATATTTTACCTTTTGCTTATTCCCAACCAAGGCAATATTATAAAATAAGGAAAGCTTTTTCGTTTACTTCCATTGTCAAATATTTCAAAGCTAAAAAATAGGTGGATTGGACTTCTGTCAATATATGCAGCGAGATGTAGTTAAATTT
>ENA-OQEX01000132-OQEX01000132.1-human-gut-metagenome-genome-assembly--contig:-NODE-132-length-44675-cov-8.086020_pt1 | contig 44675 bp, 56 predicted proteins | sample MGYA00242802_ERZ504649 | MGnify/ENA primary metagenome ERZ504649 (study PRJEB26092, sample SAMD00036194) | human gut metagenome | host: Homo sapiens | study: EMG produced TPA metagenomics assembly of...
TCCGAAATGGTGGTGACGTTGGTATCCTCGTATTCAGTGCCATTCTTGCGCTGCACCTTCAGAGCAGTGAGGTAATCCAGTGCATCCAGACCTTTGATGGTGGTAATGGCATCTGCGTCATCTTCAACTTTGTAATCCGGCGTAGCCACGCCGTAATCGGCCTGCTGCGCATTTGCCACAGACACCAGCGTTGTCACCTGCGAAGCATTCAGCGTGACTTTAGCCACCTTGCCATCCACATCGCCGGAGATCACGGTCAGGGTGCCGAAATCTTCGTCCACATCGCTCACGATGCCAACGGTGCTGGCATCCACGGTGTATTCCTCAATGTGGGGCGCGGTGTCGGTGGTGGCCGCAGCATCCATGGAGAGCAGGGCAATGTCGGCATCGGCGGAATCATCCTGCACCTGCAACGGCTGGCTTTCCGCGGCCACAGCCTTGGTCACGGTGCCATTGTAAATGACGATATCACCGGGCATTGCGGCATCAGACGGCAGATCACCGTCAAAATCCATGGCATAGCCGCTGCCGGTCTCTTCGTTGTACAGCGCGCTGCGCAGCTGGCTGTGCAAAGACAGCACGCTGGAAACCTGCGGGATCGCGCTCTGGGGGATATCGGCATATTTCAGGCAGTAGGAAAGGAACATCACGTCCCATGGGCCGTAGTCGTTGCCGTAATCGTTGCCGTAGCGGGTGTAGTGGCGCACGGTCTCGCCGTCGGCATCGTCCAGCTGGAAGTTGCGCTCGCTCTGCTCATAGCCCAGCTGGCTCTCGGCTACGGCCAGCAGGTCGTCGGCCCAGTTGCCGCTCAGCGTGGTGCCGGTCTGTGCCAGCCATTCGTCCTCGTCCTGCATGTCGTCCAGCGGGTCGGACAGGCAGTTCACCGTGTGGTGATGCTCCGGCAGGCCGCAGACCAGCACTTCCTCGTAGCAGGCATCGGTGTGGTGGTGCACCGGGGTCTCGGTCACAGGATCGACCACCACGGGCTTTGTGGCCACCGGCTCCTCAAACAGGGCCACCGGGTCATAATCGGGGTTCACTTCTTCTACAAGCTCGCCCTCTTCCAGACCGCACACCAGCTCATAGGTGGTGGTATAGCAGCTGTCGTCGTGGGTGTGCTCGAACAGCTCACAGATCAGGCTGCCGTCCTCAGGGTCAAAGCAGTCGTCGGTGTGCTCATGCTCTTCTTCCCGGCAGGTCAGCTCCTGCACTTCCTGATAGCAGTCGTCGGTGTGCTCATGGGGCACAAAGATGTACTCCGGCTCTGCGGAATGGGCTGCAATGCCGGGATCATCCGCATCCACGCCGAACGCATCATCATCCATGTCGAATGTATCATCAAAAGACATGCCGTCGTCCGTCATGGTGGCGTTCCAGTCCTCCGGTTCGCCTTCCTCATAGCCGCACACCAGCTGCTTTTCATAGCAGGCAGCGGTGTGCTCGTGCTCCAACTCGCCGCACAGATATTCGGCCGTTTTGGCAATGCCCACGCCGTGCAGCTGCCAGTTCACGAACAGGCTGGTGGTAAGCGCCAGTGCCAGCAGCAGCGCAGTATAGCGTCTGGCGCGCTGGTGGTTCCGACGGAACTTTTTCTGATATTCTTTCACGATATCCCGCATGATTCCTAAACCTCCTTAGTGGATCAACGAGAAGTTGGACAAGGGCCATACCCGCAAAAAAACCTTGCCTACGATCTGACTTTTTTCCACACAGCCGATCACACTGCTGCGGCTGTCAATGGAGGTGGCCCGATGGTCACCCAGTACGAAATACCGGTTTTCCGGCACCTGATAGGGAAATTTGATGTCGCATTCGCCCAGAGCAAGTTCATCTACATATGGCTCATCCAGCGTCTGGCCGTTCACAGTGACCACACCGTCCTCGTCCAGTTCGATCACATCACCGGGCAGGCCGATGATGCGCTTGAGCAGAAGCTTGTTCTGCCAGTAAAATCCGCAAAGGTCGCCGGTCTTCATGTCGCTGCCCTTGACTAGCAGAATGATGTCCCGGTCCTGCAGAGTGGGGTTCATGCTGTCGCCGGAGACCTGCAGCACCGGCAGAAACAGAGTGGCCAGCAGCACGGCAATGGCCGCGACTACCAGCAGCGTGTAGACCGTGCTGCGCAGCACCCGCATATAACGGCTGCGGTAGGCCAGACGTTCGCGCTCTGCTTCCACCTCTGCTGTGGATGGAATGGGCGTGAACCTGATCTTTTGCTCTTTCATTTGGCACGCTCCTCCGGCAGGAATTCCGTGCTGTGATAGCCGTCCAGCAGTTCGCTGGCCCGGCGGTCAAAAGCGGCCCGGCGCTGCTGGATCTCCTGCTGCGTCCGGGCAAGCATTGCCTTGCAGTCCGCTTCGGTCTGGGCGCGCTTGCGTGCGGCGGCTTCCGTTTCCGCGTCGCACTGCTGCTGGGTACGGGCCTTCAGGTTCGCAGCCTCGGTCTGTGCCTGTGCAAGGATCTGCTGGGCTTCGGCTTCCGCCTGAGCGCGCAGAGCGCTGGCAGCGGCATCGGTGTTTTTGTTTGCTGCGAGCACCGATGCAACGTATTCATCAGCCGCAGCCTGCGCCGCTTCAAACACCTTGTTCAGCTCCAGTGCAGCCTGCGCAATGGAACCTGCGTTTTCAATATGGATCTGCCGTTCCTGCAGCTGGGCAGACAGGGCAGCGTTTTCTGCCCGGAGCCGGTCCTCGCTCTGCTTGAGCGCCAGAATGATCTCGACTAATTCGGTGCGGCGCATGTGCCGCAGTTCACGGTCTGGCATAATGATCGATTTCTCCCGCAAAAAGTGGTCGGATTGGGCGAACGAAAACCTTCGACAAATACGAAAATTTTCGCACCACAAAACCACATTTGATATATCAGTTTTCGGCGTGAAAGCGCCAGTTTGATGAATGACCTTCCACCTTATATGTTAGCACAGTATACGTAACAAAAGCGTAACAAAAATGCCTTTTCCGTGCATTTTTTGCCAAAGCCAAAGAAAAATTGTTTCTTTTGATGTAAACGATTAAAATGCGTTAAAAACAAAAAGAACTGTCCCCACAACGGAGACAGTTCTTGAAAAACAGATGAAAATAGAAGCCGGATCAGAAGCTCTTCAGCAGATCGCCCAGAGTCAGGAAGGACTGGTAGATCACGTTGACATTGTTGATGATGGAGCTTGCACCGGAGAAGATGCGGGCAATGGCGTTGAACACCTTACCGACATTCAGGAAGCTGTTGTAAGCGTCGCGGGCACCACCGTCCAGATAGACCATTTCCTCTTCGCTGATGGAGGCATAGTTTGCGGGCAGTTTCATAGTAGACATGGAGATTTTCCTTTCTATTGATAAAATTGATACAGTGTGTGAAAAGACTTAAATAAAGGCAGCCACGGCCAGCGTGGTGATCAGAGCACCGGCTACCGTCAGAACGCTCAGAATCGGGCCGTCATCGTATTCCTGCGCGGTCTGTTCCGGCTGAGCGGGCGTGGATGTGCTGGTGGAAGTGGTGGCATTTTTCACGGTCCAGTGTGCGTACACAGTGGTATCACCGGTAAACACCGTAGAGGTGCTGATTTTTGTGCCGCCCACCGGCTCGGTATACCAGCCGTCAAAGGTGTAGCCTTCCAGCGCAGGCTGCGCGGGCAGGGCACTGAGTTTGCCGCTCAGATTGGTGGTGACTGCCACAGCGGAGCTGCTGCCGCCCATGGCATCCAGACCAATGGTGTAGACCTGCGAATCCTTGTCTTCTGCGGCAAAGGCAGAGGGCAGTGCACAGCAGAGCAGTGCAGCGCTGAGCAGACCGAGGACCAGCATTTTCAAGATCTTTTTCATATGACTCCTCGCTTTCCTGACAAATTGGGATGTGGTGCATGCCGGGAACGGAAACACCAGAACAGACCTCGATGTCCCCGCCATGAGGCAGTAGACGAAAAAAGCCGGGAAGAGGAGGTTTATTCAATCCTATATTTACCACATGTAGTGTAACAAAAGCGCAACAAAATGGGCGTATTTTGTTGTTATGATGAAAAAAATTGGCTTTTCACAAATTGCAGGCTGCAAAAGGCGGCACAGAGCCGCCGCAAAAGTGGAAAAGTGGAACCTTCCCCTTGTGGAAAAACAAAGAATATGGTATAATATCTTGCACGATGCGCCATCGCCAAGCGGTAAGGCAGGGGACTTTGACTCCCCCATCGTAGGTTCGACTCCTGCTGGCGCAACCAAAAGCCCCGTCATCCTGAAAAGGCTGACGGGGCTTTTGGCATCACTTTTCCACAAAATGCGGCTGAACGGTGCAAAGCTCAGCGGCGGCGGATCTTTCTGGTGGGCTTGCGGCGGTTCCAGCCGTTCAGGAACGTCCACAAAAAGTAAATTGCGGCAGAGATAATACTCAGCGTTATCACAACTTTGAGGTACAGACTGCCCAGAAACTCCCGGAACCGGCCACCGTGAACAGCAGCGGGTTGCGGCTGACATCCTGCCCGGCGATCAGGTCCACCACGCCGATGGTCTCACCGGCCAGCTTCAGTTCCACGGTACCCACCACATCGCCCTGCTGGACAGGGGCACACACGGAATCCGGCAGGTGGAAATATTTCTGGGTCACGCTGCCGTCGCCGGTGGAAGGCAGCAGGGTCATCATGCTGTCGGCGGGATACAGCTGCAGGGAGCTGGTATCGGAGGAATACTTCACCGGGATCTCGGCCAGCGTAAGGTCGGTGTCCAGCGCGGCCTGAATGGAAAAGCTGTCGAACACCCAGTCCATCAGCTTCACGGTCTCGCACAGGGCCGGGCGACGGTTGGCGTAGCCGAAATCGTCGCAGGTGTCCGGGCTTTGCATCACGCAGAAAATATAGGTGGCACCATCCTTATTGGCCCATGAAACATAGCTCTGATTGCCACTGTCACTTTTGAATGCGGTCACATCGCACATGCCGCCCTGCATGGCGCTGCGGTAGTATTTGCCGCCGCTGGATTTGCTCAGCGCGGCATTCTGGCTGACCAGAACAGACGAAGAACGGTGTTTTTCTTTGGCGGGCATGGTAAAGCTGGGCGCACCGGAAACCTCCACAAAGGCATCAAAGCTCATCAGATAGCGCAGGATCAGGTACATATCCACGGCACAGGTCACGTTGCCGCTGTCGATGCCGCAGGCATCCGTCCAGGTGCTGCCGGTGGTGCCGATGCGCTGGGACAGGGTGTTCATCTGGCTCACCCAGCCCGCGAGGTCGCCGCCAGAAAGGGCATAGGCAAGGCCCATGGCGGCTTCGTTGGCGTTGCGGGTCAGCATGGCGTACATGGCTTCGCGGTAGGTAAAGGTCTCGTTGGAGCGCATATCGGCGTTGTTGGTGTTATAAACGTAATCCGAGATGGCAAAGGGCATCTGGAAAGTGTCGTCCAGATGGTCGGCATAGTTGGTCAGCAGCAGGGCAATGGTCATGTACTTTGTCAGACCACCGGCGGATACCTGCTTTGTGCTGTCCTTATCATAGACGATGATATTGGTATCGGTGTTGACGATATAGCACTCTGTGCCTGCACCTGATAGACCGGGGTGGGGTCGAACATAGCCCCGGCGGGCAGCACAAGGCAGCTGAACAGGACCGCGAACGACAAAACCAGCGCAAAAATACGTTTCATGTGGACAATTCCTTTAAAAAGCGATAATATAAAACAACAGGCAGCACGGCACAGGTGCAGTGCGCCGGATAAGAACGAGATCACAGCGGAAGACTGTATTCTTTATAATAACAGGTTTGGCGGGGTGTGACAAGGCTTATTGTGCCGATTTCACATCCGGTCAGGGAGGACAGAAATGGTATATCTGACAGGGGACACCCACGGCGACATCGACCGCTTCAAGCACGGCAAGCTGCGCTGGCTGGGCAAACGGGATACCGTGGTGGTACTGGGCGACTTTGGCTTTGTGTGGGACGACAGCAAAGAGGAACAGAAAAAGCTGGATTGGCTGCGCAAGCGCCCGTATACCCTGCTGTTTCTGGACGGTAGCCACGAAAACTACGACCTTTTAAAGCAGTATCCCACCGAGGAACGCTTTGGCGGCAAGGTGCAGGCACTGGGCGGCAATGTGTACCATGTGTGCCGCGGCAGCGTGCTGGAATTGGAGAATAAAAAATACCTGTGCTTTGGCGGTGCGGAAAGCCAGGATGTGGAGGATCGGGAACCCGGCGTGAACTGGTGGAGGGAAGAAATGCCTTCGGAGGAGGAATACGCCTTTTGTGAGGAGAACCTTGCAGCGTGCGATTACAAAGTGGATTATGTGCTGACCCACGATGCGCCAAGCAGATTTTTGGATTTTACCGCCCTTGCCAGCGGCGAGACCAACCAGCTGCACAGCTTTCTGGATAAAATTTTGTTGAAGCTGACCTACGACAAGTGGTTTTTTGGCTGCTACCATAAGGATACCCAGCTTTCCACCAAAAGCCGCTGCGTGTTCTGCGATGTGATAAGCATGGGCGAACGGCACGCAAAACGTTCCGTTCGATAACAGGGGCCGCTGCACCAGCCGTGCAGCGGCTTTTGCATTTGCTGTTGCTTGTGCGCAAAAAACCTCCGGATCAGTTCATGGCTCCGGCTTTCTCGAACATCTGCTGCACCTGCTGTTCCAGCAGTGCGTGCTCCGGCGCTTCCAGCAGAGGGTCGTCGGCCAGCATGGCAACGGCTTCCGCCTGCGCAGCGTGCAGGGTGCGGGTGTCGTTCATCAGGTCGGCGATCTGCAGGGTGGGCAGGCCGTGCTGGCGGCTGCCGAAAAAGTCGCCGGGGCCGCGGGTCTCCAGATCGTACTGCGCCACCGCAAAGCCGTCCGTGGTGCTGCACAAAAATTTCAGCCGCTTTTGTACGTTTTCGCTTTGGTTGTCGCTGACAAGAAAGCACCAGCTCTCCGCAGCACCGCGTCCCACGCGGCCGCGCAGCTGGTGCAGGGCGCTCAGACCGTAGCGCTCTGCGTTTTCGATCACCATTACGCTGGCATTGGGCACATCCACACCCACCTCAATGACGGTGGTGGACACCAGTGCGTCCAGCCGTCCGGCTTTGAAGTCCTCCATCACGGCAGCTTTCTCCTTGGGTTTGAGCTTGCCGTGCATCAGGCCTACCCGGCGCTCCGGCAGCAGGGCTTTGGCAATGTCCTCGTAGTAGCTCTTGACGGCGTTCAGTCCGCCGTCCGGCACATCCTCAATGGCCGGGCAGACCAGATACACCTGCCGCCCGCGCCCGATCTCCTGATCGAGAAAATGGTAGAGGTCGCGCCGCTTTTTGCCGGTGATGCAGCGGGTCTTGACCGGTGTGCGGCCCGGCGGCAGCTCGTCCAGAATGGAGATGTCCAAATCGCCGTAGATGAGCAGGCCCAGCGTGCGGGGAATGGGCGTTGCGCTCATCACCAGCAGGTGCGGATTCGCGGCCTTTTCGGCCAGCATTCCGCGCTGCCGTACCCCAAAGCGGTGCTGCTCGTCGATCACGGCAAGACCAAGCCGGGCAAATTCTACGCCTTCGCTGAGGATGGCGTGGGTGCCCACCACAAGGTCGGCTTCGTCGTTCCGGATGGCAGCAAGGGTGGTGCGGCGTGCAGCGGCCTTCATGCCGCCGGTCAGCAGGGCCACCCGCATCCCGAAGGGGGCAAGCATCCGGTTCAGCCTTCGGCGTGCTGGGTGGCCAGAATTTCTGTCGGGGCCAGCAGCGCGGCTGATACCCCGCCCGGATGCAGGCCCAGATGGCGGCAGCCGCCACCAGCGTTTTGCCGCTGCCCACATCGCCCTGCAAAAGGCGGTTCATGGAAGTCTCGCCCGCCATGTCGGCCAGAATCTCGCTCACGGCCCGGCGCTGTGCTCCGGTGGGGGAAAAGGGCAGGCTGGCCCAGAACGGGGACGGGTCGGCAAGCTGCATAGGCGCACCGGTGGCAGCGGCACCCCGTTTTCATCCGGCCAATGCCCAGCTGCAAAACCAGAAGTTCTTCATAGATCAGCCGCCGCCGGGCTGCATAGGCCTGCTCTTCGGTGGCAGGGCAGTGGATGGCCCGCACGGCATCTGCCTTGGAGAGCAGACGGTATTTTGCCAGCATTTCCGGCGGAAGAGGGTCGGGCAGAAGCTCTGCATGGGGCAGCAGCTGCCGCACGCACTTGGCGATGGCATTGCTGGTCAGGCCCTCGGTCTGGGGATAGACCGCTTCAAAGGGAGAAGCCTTGATCTGCTCGGCGGTGCGCACCTGCGGGTTGACCATCTGGCGGCGCAGCATCCCACCGGTAACGATGCCCTGAAAATAATATTCCTGCCCCAGCTGCAGCTTCTGGGCGGCATACGGATTATTGAACCATGTGATCTCCAGACTGGACACATCGTCCCCGGCAGTGATGCGCTCCATCCGCCGCCCGCCCGGCAGGATACGCCCGCCGGGTTTGGCGAACACCTCGGCCCTGACGACGCACTCCACATCGGTGGGCGCTTCGGCGATGGAATAGGGTTTGGTGAAGTCGATATATCTGCGCGGGTAGTGGCACAGCAGGTCGGCCAGCGTCACGATGCCCAGCTTCTCGAACCGCTCAGCGGTCTTGGGGCCAACGCCCTTCAGGTAGCGCACCGGCGTATCCGGGGTGAGGGTGGTATGGTTTTCGGCGGGCATGGTGTGTCAGCTCCTTTCCTGGATGCAATATAGCCATTGTAACACGGAGCGGCAGCGGATGCAAATGGCCCAAAAAGGAAAAACCGGCAGGACCTTTGCCTTTGGGCAGGAACTGTGGTACACTCGGAAGAAAAAGAGGAGAGAATATTTATGGAGATCCGTAAGGGGACCTTAAAGGACTTGGAGGCCATTGCAGCGGTGGAGGCGGCCTGCTTCCCGGCGGCAGAGGCGGCTACGGCAGAGGAGTTTGCCGGGCGGCTGCAGCAGTACGGCGATCATTTTTGGCTGCTGTGGGAGGGGGAAAGGCTGCTGGCCTTTGTGGACGCTTTTGCACCGACTGGCCGGACCTGACCGATGAGATGTACGCCGACGCCTCCCTCCACCGGGAGAATGGTGCCTGGCAGATGATCTTTGGGGTAAACACCATCCCGCCTGCCGCAGACAGGGGTACGCCGGGCAGCTGCTGCAGCAGGCCATTGCCGACGCCCGGGCCCAAGGCCGGAAGGGGCTGGTACTGACCTGCAAGGAGGCCCTGGTGCACTACTATGCAAAGTTCGGCTTTGTGAACGAGGGCGTTTCCGGCTCCACCCACGGGGGCGTGGTGTGGTACCAGATGCGGCTGAAGTTCTGAGGGGGGACGATCTGGAATGGCCTACGCCTTGCTCCGGCCGTATTCAGCGGAAGAATAATTTTTAAGAGAGCAATGCCGGAGCTTCCGCGGACGCTCCGGCATTGCATTTTCACTGGAGGGGGCGTAAAGGTAGACGGCATTTGCAGTGCCGCTTTCTGCGAAAGTGCGGCACTGCGGCAGACTTTTCGGCTTAACTGCAAAGTGACCGGTTTCGCCAGAGGCTCTCCCTTTGAGGAAAGACTTCCCCGCTCCGGGGGAAGATGTCACCGCAGGTGACAAAAGGGGGAGTCTGTCACCGTAGGTGACGGAGAGGGCGAGGAGGCTGATAGGGAACAACGCAAAACAAAAAAATCCCGGAAGCTTCAGCTTCCGGGAATCTTTTGGAGGTGACGACCAGATTTGAACTGGTGGATGAGGGTTTTGCAGACCCTTGCCTTACCACTTGGCCACGTCACCATATTTAGGAGTGAATTTCCACTCCTGTTGGAGCGGCCGACGAGGCTCGAACTCGCTACCTCCACCTTGGCAAGGTGGCGCTCTACCAGATGAGCTACGGCCGCATATTCGGTGCATTTTACCTTGCACCCATCATTTCTGATGCCCTGAAAACAAGTTTCAAAGTAGGTGAAAGCTTGCGCTCTCTTGGTGGCGACCCGGATCGGGCTCGAACCGACGACCCCCAGCGTGACAGGCTGGTGCTCTAACCAACTGAGCTACCGGGCCATATTGGAGCAACCGTTGCTGCTCCGTTATGGAGCGGCCGACGAGGCTCGAACTCGCTACCTCCACCTTGGCAAGGTGGCGCTCTACCAGATGAGCTACGGCCGCATATTGGAAACCCTGCTGGGTCTCCTGACTGGTGCCTCCGATCGGAATCGAACCAATGACACGGGGATTTTCAGTCCCCTGCTCTACCGACTGAGCTACAGAGGCGCACCGGACGATGATTATTATACCTGAAATTTCGATTTTGTAAAGGGGTAAATCCAAATTTTTTTCAGAAAATTGAAACTTTCTTGATTTTAGTCGCTCCAGCGCGTAAAATAAGAATGACTTTTTTCAACCTGCTTTCGGCACATCCGGCACAGGACGTGCTGTGTGCGGGCGCGCCAACGCGCCAAACAGAAATTGACAAATTCAACAACCTATGGTTTAATGAAAATAAAATAATTCAGGCACTTTTGCCCTTTTTCTCTGCATATACCTATATTATAGTAAAAAAGGGCAGTGGCGTTTTATGATTTGACTACAGACGGCCCGCTTTTTTGCAAGAAAGGCCGGGCCGGGAGGAGCAGCATGGCAAAAAAACAGGAATATGGCAACGAGAGCATTACTTCTTTGAAGGGTGCCGACCGTGTGCGTAAGCGCCCGGCCGTTATCTTTGGCTCAGACGGCGTGGAGGGCTGCGCCCACTCCATCTTTGAGATCGTCTCCAACTCCATCGACGAAGCCCGCGACGGCCACGGCGATACCATCAACGTGACCCGCTGTAAGGATGGCAGCGTTATCGTTGAGGACTTTGGCCGCGGTATGCCCGTGGACTGGAACAACGGCGAGGGGCGCTACAATTGGGAGCTGTTGTTCTGCGAGATGTATGCAGGCGGCAAGTATGGCGAGGGTGAGGATAACTACGAGTTCAGCCTTGGCTTGAACGGTCTGGGCCTGTGCGCTACCCAGTATGCTTCTGCATGGATGACCGCCGATATCTACCGTGACGGATACCACTATCACCTTGATTTTAAAAAGGGCGAGAATGTGGGCGGCCTGCAGAAGGAAGCCTACAAGGGCCGCCGCACCGGCAGCATCATTCACTGGAAGCCGGACGACGAGGTGTTCACCGACATCGATGTGCCTGGCAGCTACTATAAGGATACCCTGCGCCGTCAAGCGGTGGTCAACGCAGGCCTGACCCTGAACTTCACCGATGAAAAGGAGAAAGACCCTGCCACTGGCAAGGCGTGGTACGAGAGCTGGTGCTATGAGCACGGCATCGCGGACTATGTGGCCGAGGTGGCAGGGGAGGATACCCTGACCCCGGTGTTCAGCTGCGAGAGTGAGGCTGTGGGCCGGGACCGCGAGGACCAGCCGGATTACAAGGTGCGCATGAGCGCGGCGTTCTGCTTCTCCAATAAGGTGCAGATGCTGGAATATTACCACAACTCTTCCTGGCTGGAGCACGGCGGCAGCCCGGAGCACGCGGTGCGCACCGCCTTTGTCTACCAGATCAACAAGTACCTGAAGGAAAAGAACCTCTATAAAAAAGGTGAGAGCGCCATCAGCTTTCAGGATGTGCAGGACTGCTTGGTGTATGTCTCGTCCAGTTTTTCCACCCGCACCAGCTACGAGAACCAGACCAAAAAGGCCATCACCAACAAATTCGTCTCGCAGGCTATGACCGACTTCCTCAAGCATTATCTGGAAGTGTATTTTCTGGAAAAGCCGGACGAGGCCCAGAAGATCTGCCAGCAGGTGCTGGTGAACAAGCAGAGCCGTGAGCATGCGGAAAAAACGCGCCAGAGCATCAAAAAAACGCTGTCCACCCAGATCGACCTTGCCAACCGGGTGCAGAAATTCGTGGACTGCCGCACCAAGGATGCATCCCGCCGCGAGCTGTATATCGTGGAGGGCGATTCCGCCATGGGTGCGGTCAAGTCCAGCCGCGACAGTGAATATCAGGCCATCATGCCATCCGCGGCAAAATTTTGAACTGCCTGAAGGCCGACTATGCCGCATCTTTAAATCGGATGTCATCGTGGACTCATCAAGGTGATGGGCTGCGGCGTGGAACTGGGCGGCAAACACAACAAGGAGCTGGCCACCTTCAATCTCGATAATCTGCGGTTCAATAAAATCGTCATTTGTACCGATGCCGATGTGGACGGCTACCAGATCCGCACGCTGGTGCTCACCATGCTCTACCGCCTGACCCCGACCCTGATCGAGAAGGGCTATGTGTATATCGCAGAGTCGCCGTTGTATGAAATTACAACGAAAGACCGCACTTATTTTGCATACACCGAGCCGGAAAAGACAGCGTTTCTGGAAGAGATCGGCGAGAAAAAATACACCATCCAGCGCTCCAAAGGTCTGGGTGAGAACGACCCCGAGATGATGTGGCTGACCACCATGAACCCGGAGAGCCGCCGTTTGATCAAGGTGATGCCCACTGATGTGGTGCAGACCGCGCAGGTGTTCGATATCCTGCTGGGTGATAACCTTGCAGGCCGCAAGGAACACATTGCGCAGCACGGCGCAGAATATCTGGATGATCTGGATGTGAGCTGATGATTTTAAATTGCCTCCGCTTGCGCTCTGGCAATGACAGAGGTAACGTTATTTTAATTTGGTGATTTGTCGCAGCCTGCGGGCTGCTCCAAATCACGTTTTCACGAAGAAGGCCCCAACGGGTCACGGCATTTTAAGGGAAAAATGCAGAAAACCGGAACGGCTCCATCTGTGAAAGAGCAGCTCAGGATGGCCCGCAGGCCATCCTGAACTGCAAAAATAAAAAATATTTTCCGCTGAATATGGGCAGAGCGAGAGCGGCGCCATTTAAAATCGTCAAGAGGTTAGAAGATGCCTAGAAAATCGACCAAGAAAACACTCAAGCCGGTGCGCCCGCAGCTGGGCGACGGCGTTGAAATTTTAAATGCCGGCAGTGTGCTGGAGGACCCCATCACCCGCACGCTGGAAACTAACTATATGCCCTACGCCATGAGCGTCATCGTCAGCCGCGCGCTGCCAGAGATCGACGGCTTCAAACCGGCGCACCGCAAGCTGCTGTACACCATGTACGAGATGGGCCTGCTCAAGGGCGCACGCACCAAGTCTGCCAACATCGTGGGCAGCACCATGCACCTGAACCCCCACGGCGATGCCGCCATCTACGACACCATGGTGCGCATGGGCCGCGGCAACGAGAGCTGCTGGTGCCCTTTGTGGACAGCAAGGGCAACTTCGGCAAGGCCTACAGCCGCGATATGTCCTGCGCTGCTGCCCGTTACACGGAGGCGAAGCTCGAGGGTGTGTGCGAGGAGCTGTTCCGGGATATCGACAAGGAGACCGTGGATTTTGTGCCCAACTACGACAGCACCACCACCGAGCCTACCCTGCTGCCGGTCACATTCCCCACCATTCTGGCCAACAACACGCTGGGCATCGCGGTGGGCATGGCATGCAACATCTGCTCCTTCAATCTGGCAGAGCTGTGCGCCACCACCGTGGCCTGATGAAGGACGAGCACCACGACATCTCCACCACCATGCCTGCCCCGGACTTCGTGGGCGGCGGTCAGATTTTGTACGATGAAGCGCAGATGCGTGAAATTTACGAGAACGGCCGCGGCAGCGTGAAGGTACGCGCCCGCTACAATGTGGTGCCGGGCGAGAACATGATCGAGGTCACCCAGATCCCGCCAACCACCACGGTGGAGGCTATCATGGACAAGATCGCAGAGCTGGTCAAGGCCGGCAAGGTCAAGGAAATCAGCGACATGCGTGACGAGACCGACCTGAACGGCCTGAAGCTGACACTGGACCTCAAGCGCGGCGTGGATGCCGACAAGCTGATGGCAAAGCTGTTTAAGGCTACCCCTCTGGAAGACAGCTTCAGCGCTAACTTCAATATTCTGGTGTCCGGCCAGCCCCGCGTGATGGGTGTGCGCGAAATTCTCAAGGAGTGGACGGCCTTCCGCGTGGAGTGCGTGCGCCGCCGCACCTACTACGACCTGCACGGCAAGGAAAAGCGCCTGCACCTGCTCAAGGGTCTTGCTGCCATCCTGCTGGACATTGACAAGGCAATCAAAATTATCCGCACCACCGAGGAAGAGACCGAAGTGGTGCCCAACCTGATGATCGGTTTTGGCATCGATGAAGTGCAGGCCGACTATGTGGCCGAGATCAAGCTGCGTCATTTGAACCGGGAATATATCCTCAAGCGCACCAGCGAGATCGAACAGCTGGAGAAGGACATTGCCGACCTGAACGATATCCTTGCAAAGCCCGCCCGCATCCGCCGCATCATCATCAATGAGCTGAACGATGTTGCCAAGAAGTACGGCCAGCCCCGCCGCAGCGAGATCCTGTACGATCTGCCTGAGGAAGAGAACGGCTCCGAGGAGGAAGAAGCGCCGGATTACCCCGTGACGGTGTTCTTTACCCGCGAGGCTACTTCAAAAAGATCCCGCCGCAGGGTCTGCGCACCGCTGGTGCCCATAAGCTGAAAGAAGGCGACGAGATCGTGCAGCAGATCGAGACCCGCAACAACGTGGAAGCGCTGTTCTTTACCGACAAGCAGCAGGTGTACAAGGTGCGTCTGGCTGAGCTGGAGGACGGCAAGGTGGCCCAGATGGGCATTTTCATCCCGGGCCGTCTGGGCATGGACGAGGGCGAGAACGTGCTCTCCATGGTGATCACCAGCGACTACAGCGGCTTTATGCTGTTCTTCTTTGCCAGCGGCAAGTGCGCGAAAATTCCGCTCAGCTCCTATGCCACCAAGCAGAACCGCCGTAAGCTGCTCAAGGCCTACTGCGACAAGGAGCCGCTGGCGAAGCTCTTCTTCCTGCCGGAGGAAACGGAGCTTGCCATCCGCACCAGCGCCAGCCGGATGCTGCTGGTGGGCACGGCGCAGATCGCGGCCAAGGCCACCCGCGACAGTCAGGGCGTGGCAGTGGTTACCCTGAAAAAGAACCAGACCATCGCTTCGGTGGTGCCTGCGGACACGCTGGAGCTGGCGAACCCCCACCGCTACCGTGTGCGCAGCCTGCCCGCTACCCGGTGCGCTGCTCCGCGCCGAGGACGAGGGCGAGCAGATGAGTCTGCTGTAAAACGCTTTTTATTGAGAAATGCTCCGCTTCGCTCTGCCATTCTTAGCGGAAGTTGATTTTAAGGATTGCAAATTGAAAAATCTGCGGATTTTTCCAATTTGCCTTTTCACAAGAAAGGCTGCAACGGCAAACGGCATCTTGCTGCTGTCGCTTGCAGCCGTCGCGCAGCGGAAAATGCATTTTCCGGCAGCGACCCCACCCGTGAAAATGTGTTTGGAGCGGCCCGCAGGCCGCGACAAACACGAAAATAAAAATGGAAATTCCGCTGTTATTGTCAGAGCGAAGCGGAGACAATTTTAAATCGTTTCTATATAAAAGAGGAAACTGCAATGCAAAACATCGACCTGATCTGTGTGGGCAAGCTGAATGCAAAATATTTCGCCGAGGGCGTGGCCGAGTACCAGAAGCGCCTTGCCGCCTTCGCGTCCTTCCGCATCATTGAGCTGCCGGAGGAAAAGATCGAGGAGAAGAACGCCTCGGATGCCGTGGTAAAAAAGGCACTGGACAAGGAGGGCAAGGCCATCCTGTCCAACGTGCGCAAGGGTGCTGCCATCGTGGCTATGTGCATTGAGGGCAGGCAAATCTCCTCCGACGAGCTGGCGCAGTTCCTTGCGGACCGTGCGAACAGTGGGGCAGGAGACGTGGCCTTTGTGATCGGCTCGTCCCACGGCCTGTCCGATGAGGTGAAAAAGGCCGCTGCACTCAAGTTCAGCATGGGACGCATCACCATGCCCCACCAGCTGGCCCGCCTTGTGCTCACAGAACAGATCTACCGTGCCTGCACCATCAATGCAGGAATGAAATACCATAAATAAGTGCAAAAACCGGTCTGTTCCCCAAAGCAGGCCGGTTTTCGGCTTTACAAGCGGCGCAAAACATGGTACAGTAAAGATACTGTGCTTTCCCTTTGAAAAGCACGCCCGGCAGTGGGGAAAGCTGCCGGAACGATACAACAACGACACGGCAAACCAGCCGCGGACGGAAAGGATGTACTACAATGGAACAGAGCGAAAAGACCCTTGATATGATCGTCAATCTCTGCAAGAACCGTGGTTATGTGTTCCCCGGTTCCGAGATCTACGGCGGTCTGGCCAACAGCTGGGACTACGGCCCGCTGGGCGTCGAGTTCAAGAACAATGTCAAAAAGGCATGGCTGAAGAAATTCGTGCAGGAGAGCCCTATAATGTGGGTCTGGATGCAGCCATCATCATGAACCCTCAGACCTGGGTGACCACCGGCCACGTCTCCAGCTTCTCGGACCCCCTGCTGGACTGCCGCGCCTGCAAGGCACGCCACCGCGCCGACAAGCTGATCGGTGAGGAGCACCCCGAGGTGAACGTGGATGCCATGAGCTTTGACGAAATGGATGCTTTCATCGCAGAGCATGAGGACATCGTGTGCCCGGTGTGCGGCAAGCACGATTTTACCCCCATCCGCAAGTTCAACCTGATGTTCAAGACTGCCATCGGCGTTACTGAGGACAGCTCTTCCACCTGCTATCTGCGTCCTGAGACCGCACAGGGCATCTTTGTCAACTTTGCCAACATCCAGCGCACCACCCGCCGCAAGCTGCCCTTCGGCGTGTGCCAGGTGGGCAAGGCTTTCCGCAACGAGATCACCCCGGGCAACTTCACCTTCCGCACCCGTGAGTTCGAGCAGATGGAGTGCGAGTTCTTCTGCAAGCCCGGCACCGATCTGGAATGGTTCGCTTACTGGAAGGACTATTGCGAGAACTGGCTGCTGAGCCTTGGCATCAAGAAGGAGCACCTGCGCCTGCGTGACCACGAGCCTGCAGAGCTGGCCTTCTACAGCCGCGCTACCACCGATATCGAGTACGCCTTCCCGTTCACTGACTGGGGTGAGCTGTGGGGCATCGCGGATCGTACCAACTACGACCTGACCCGCCATCAGGAAGCTTCCGGCAAGAGCCTGGAGTACTTCGACAGCGAGACCAACGAGCACTACATCCCCTACGTCATTGAGCCGTCTCTGGGCTGTGACCGTGTGGCTCTGGCTTTCCTGTGCGAAGCATACGACGAGGAGCACCTGACCGACAGCAAGGGCAAGGAGGATATCCGCACCGTGCTGCATCTGCATCCGGCTCTGGCTCCCTACAAGTGCGCTGTGCTGCCCTTGAGCAAGAAGCTGGGCGAGAAGGCCATGGAGATCCGCAACGAGCTGAGCAAGTACTTCATGGTGGATTACGACGATACCGGTTCCATCGGCAAGCGTTACCGCCGCGAGGACGAGATCGGCACCCCGTACTGCATCACCGTGGACTTTGACACCGTGGGCGACGAGGCCAAGGGCATTGCTGCCGACAACTGCGTCACCGTCCGTGACCGCGACACCATGGAGCAGGTGCGTATGCCCATCTCCGAGCTGAAAGCTTATATCGAGAGCAAGATCGAGTTCTGAGAAAAATTCGCTTTCAGGCGATAAAAAACAGCCCCGCCGTTGCAATTTCGGCGGGGCTGTGCTATAATACAAATAAAGAAAGTGCTGTCTGGCAAACGGTCAGTACCTTTCCGGCGCGATAATCAAAAGATGACCGCTCAGGTTTGGACGCTGAGGGCGGTCATTTTTTGTTGTTGAAGATCTTCCACGCGATATCGAAAATGCCAAAGCTCACGGTTGCAAGCAATGTGAGCAGAGCCAGAGTTTCTAAAAGCGTCATGAAGCATCACCCCCTTCGCTGCAAAGCGTCGGGGTACGACAAAAATGTTCGCCTTCCCGACGCAGGGCCGAAAAGGCATAGACCGCCTGCCGTATGTAGACAGCACTCTCAAAAGACAGTATAACAGACGTTTCCTGCTTTTTCAACAGCGGGAGGTGTCTGTTTTCTTTTTACTGGACAGAACGGCTTGTACCGGGTATACTGAAAAACAGAAAAACATGATTTTTACACCGCAGGAGGTTCTACCGTGGAAAACTTTGACGAACTGCTGAAAAAATATGCCGATTTCATCGTCCGGGTGGGGGTGAACCCGCAGCCCGGACAGACCCTCATCATCAACTGCCCGCTGGAGGGCGCGCCGCTGGCGCGGCTGTGCGTGCGCAGTGCCTACGAAGCCGGTGCCCGGGATGTGCAGGTGAACTGGAGCGATGACGCTGTGGCCCGCGCCCGCATGGAGCTGGGCAGCGAGGAGGCCCTGACCGACCTCAAGCCATGGCAGCTGCGCCGCTATCTTGACTATGCTGAAAGCGAGGGCGGCGTGTGCGTACTGCATCTCATTGCGGACGACCCGGAGCTGTATGCGGGCATTGACGGCAATAAGATCAGCCGGGTGAATGCCGCCCGCCGCGCCTTTATGGAGGAGTGGCAGGAGTACACCATGAACGACCGGGTGCAGTGGTCCATTGCGGCCCTGCCAGTGTGCCGTGGGCAAAGAAGGTCTTCCCGGAGCTGGACGCGGATGCCGCCATGGAAGCGCTGTGGAAGCTGATCTTTGACGTCTGCCGGGTCACCGGTGGCGACCCGGTGAACGAGTGGCAGGCCCATATGGAGCGGCTCAGCACTCTGCGGGATAAAATGAACGCGCTGGACTTGGAAAGCGTGCATTTTGAGAGCAGCAATGGCACGGACCTGACCGTGGGTCTTGCGGATCAGGCTGTGTGGGAAAGCGCCGCCAGCAAGAGCGAAAAGGGCGTGGTGTTCCTGCCCAACATCCCCACGGAGGAAGTGTTCACTGCGCCCCACAAGGACAGAGTAGAGGCATCGTCTACGGCACAAAGCCCTATGTGTTCAACGGCCAGCTCATCAAGGACTTCCGTGTCACCTTTGAGAAGGGCCGGGTTGTGGACTACCACGCCGAGCAGGGACAGGTGCTGCTGGGCCGTCTGCTGGACGGCGACGAAGGCTCCCGCAGCATTGGCGAGGTGGCACTGGTGCCGGCAAGCAGCCCCATCAATCGCAGCGGCAAGCTGTTCTACAGCACGTTGTTTGACGAAAATGCCGCCTGCCACATCGCTTTTGGTGCCAGCTACCCCGGCACCACGAAGGGCGGCACGGCGCTGACGAAGGAAGAGCTGCTGGCCCGCGGCATGAACCAGTCCCGCCTGCATGAGGATGTGATGATCGGTGCAGAGGACAGCCATATCACCGGAAAATGCCGCGATGGCCGCACCGTGGAGCTGTTCAGGGACGGCGTGTGGGTGCTGTAAAAGACCCTGCGGCGAAAAAAATCTGCGAAAATGCTTGCATAATCGCGGGATGTATGGTATATTCTAGTAGTACGATATAGTTTAACCTGAAACGTGGGCCGCAAGGTCCGCGTTTCTTGTTTGTTTGGAGGTTTTTTATGGCGAAGCAGTCTGGCGGCAACACCGCCCAGAGAGTCGAAGCGCTTGTCCGCCCCACCGTGGAGGGCATGGGCCTGCGCCTGTGGGATGTGGTTTTTGAAAAGGAAGGTCCAGACTGGTATCTTCGCGTGCTCATCGACAAGGACGGCACCATGGATACCGACACCTGCGCGGATGTTTCCCATGCGCTGGACCCCATCCTTGACGAGGCAGACCCCATCGACCAGAGCTATTATCTGGAAGTGGGCAGCCCCGGCCTTGGCCGTAAGCTGACCCGCCCGGAGCACTATGAAGCCCTCGAGGGCCAGAAGATCCGGGTAAAGCTCATCCGCCCGAGTGCAGACGGCGTGCGTGAGTTTTCCGGTATCCTGACAGGCCGCGAGGGCAGCACCGTTACAGTGAACACCGATGCGGGCGCTGTCACCTTTGAGGTGAACGCCGCATCCAGCGTGAACCTGTGCGACGATGAAGACCTGTTTGACTAACATAGATAGAGAGTAAATTACAGGAGGAACCCGAAAAATGGCAGCAGCGAACAATGAATTTTTTGAAGCTCTCTCCATGCTGGAGCACGAGCGCGGCATCACCGCAGAATACCTGATCGAAAAGATCAAGCTGCGATCATCATTGCCGTCAAGAAGAACTATGAGGTGGAAGAGGACCACGTGAAGGTGGATATCGACCCCGCCGCAGGCCGCTTTGATGTGGCCCTGATCCAGGACGTTGTGGCCGACGAGGACTGGTACGACGAGCACTCTGAGATCGGCATTACCGAGGCACAGAAGATCCGCAAGAGCTACGAAGTGGGCGACCGCATCGTGACCCCCCTCAAGACCAAGGACTTCGGCCGCATTGCAGCCCAGACCGCAAAGCATGTGATCCGTCAGGGCATCCGCGAGGCTGAGCGCAGCCAGCAGCTGAGCGAGATCCAGTCCCGTGCACACGACATCGTGCAGGCCACCGTTACCCGCGTGGACCCGGAGAAGGGCATCGTTGCTCTGGATCTGGGCAAGGGCGGCGAGGCTATCCTGCCCCACAACGAGCAGGTGCCCGGCGAGGTGTACACCGAGGGCCAGACCCTGCAGGTCTACGTTGTGGACGTGGTCAGCACTGAGCGCGGCCCCCGCGTTATGATCAGCCGCACCCACCCCGGCCTTGTCAAGCGCCTGTTTGAGCTGGAAGTGCCCGAAATTTTTGACGGCACTGTGGAGGTCAAGGCCATCAGCCGCGAGGCCGGTGCCCGCACCAAGATGGCTGTTTGGAGCAAGGACCCCAACGTGAACCCTGTTTCCGCCTGCATCGGCGAGCACGGTGCCCGTGTAGCTGCTGTTGTGGAAAAGCTGGGCGGCGAAAAGATCGACATTGTGAAGTGGAGCGAGGATATCTCCGAGTTCATCTCCGCAGCACTCAGCCCGGCCAAGGTGGTCAAGGTGGAACTGCTGCCCGGCGAGACCCGTTCCTGCCGTGTGACCGTGCCCGACCAGCAGCTGAGCCTTGCCATTGGCAACAAGGGCCAGAACGCACGCCTGTGCGCACGCCTGACCGGCTACAACATTGATATCCGCCCCGAGAGCGGCTATTATGGCGAGGAAGAGCCCAAGAAGGAAGCCGAGACCGACACCGAGTAATTCTGGCGCAGATGGCCAAAGGAGGGAAACCGGATGGCACAGAAAAAGATCCCTTCCCGCCAGTGCATCGGCTGCATGACCAGCCGCCCCAAAAAGGAGCTGGTGCGTGTGGTGCGTGCACCCAGCGGAGAGATCAGCATTGATCTGGTCGGCAAAAAGCCGGGCCGCGGCGCGTATCTCTGCCCGAACCCCGACTGCCTGACCAAGGCAAAAAAGAAAAAGGCGCTGGAGCGCTGCTTTGAGCAGCCGGTTCCCGCCGAAGTTTACGAGGCTCTGGCCGCACAGCTGGCCGAAGCCGCAAAGGAGACAGCAGCAAATGGCAAAGAAGAATAACACCCCCGCAAAGCCCAAGCTGCCGCCGGAGGAAGCGCTGTTTCAGGCGCTGAGCCTGTGCCGCAAGGCGGGCGCACTGACCATGGGCTTTGATGCCGTGGAAGATGCCTGCGTCAAGAGCAAGGCATGGCTGGTGATGGTGGCAAGCGATGCCAGCGCCAAGACCGTGCAGCGCCTCGACTATTCTGTGGGCGATCTGGTGGATGTGATCACCATGCCGCTTACGCAGGATAAACTGGCCGATATCAGCCGCAAGCCTGTGGCTGTTTACGCGGTGACTGACCGCAACCTCGCAAAGCTCTGCTTTGACCGCCTGTCGGACTGCGGAGCAATCAAAAATGAGGAGGATATGACCGAATGATCGTAAAATATAAAGTGAGTGATTTTGCAAAGGACCTGAACCTTTCCGCCAAGAAGGTCCTGGATGAGCTGAACGCCATGGGCAGCACCGGCAAGAAGAACAGCTCCAATCTGGAAGAGAACGAGCTGAACTACCTGCTGGAAAAGTTCAGCAAGGATAACAGCGTGGCAAATCTGGACGAATTCCTGAACAGCGCCAAGGCCGCAAAGGAAGAGCCGAAGCCCACTGAGAAGAAGGCCGAGAAAAAGCCCGAAGCTCCCAAGGCAGAAAAGAAGCCGGAGCAGCCTGCCGCCAAAAAGGCAGAGCCTGCCCAGCAGGATAAGAGCGGCAATAAGCATAACGAAAAGAAGAACGAGCAGCACAAGAAGCGCGAGGAAAAGACCGTTTCTCTCAGCGAACTGGCTCGTGAGACCGGTGCCAAGGCATCCGCTGCTCCGGCACAGGCTGTGTCCGTGCGCCGCGAGGACAATCAGGTCACCGTGGATACCCGCACTGTGGATATGAACGTGGACCGCTTCGATGCCCGTTACGATGATCTGGCTTCCACCAAGAACACCGAGAACCGCCGCAAGCCCACCCCGCAGGGCAACAAGCAAAAGTTCACCCAGCGCGGTCAGCGCCAGCGCCAGCAGTTCCAGAAGGGCAAGCGCGAGACCGAGTTCGAGCGTCTGCAGCGCATCCAGCTGGAAAAGGCCCGCAGCGCACAGCTGAAGGTGATGATCCCCGACGAGATCACCGTGGGCGAGCTGGCTGCCCGCCTGAAGCAGCAGGCCGGCAAGGTCATTGCCAAGTTCATGCAGATGGGTGAAATGCACGCCATCAACGATGTGATCGATTTCGATACCGCTTCTCTGCTGGCAGAGGAGTTCCACGCAAAGGTCGAGCACGAGGTGCATGTGACCATCGAGGAGCGCCTGTTCACGCAGGAAGAGGATTCGCAGGAGGACCTGGTGGAGCGTCCCCCGGTGGTCTGCGTTATGGGCCACGTTGACCACGGCAAGACCAGTATTCTGGATGCCATCCGCAAGACCAACGTTACCGCAGGCGAGGCCGGCGGCATCACGCAGGCCATCGGTGCATATCAGGTCAAGGTCAACGACAGCCTCATCACCTTCCTGGATACCCCGGGCCACGAGGCATTCACCTCCATGCGTGCCCGCGGTGCCAACATGACCGATATCGCCGTTCTGGTGGTTGCTGCCGACGACGGCATCATGCCCCAGACCATCGAGTCCATCAACCACGCCAAGGCTGCAAATGTCAAGATTATCGTGGCAATGAACAAGATGGATAAGCCCACCGCAAACCCCGAGCGCGTGATGGAAGGCCTGACCAAGTACGGCATCATCACCGAGGACTGGGGCGGCGATGTGGCCTGCATCCCGGTGTCTGCCCTGACCGGCATGGGCATCAACGACCTGCTGGAGCGCATTGCTCTGGAAGCTGAGGTCATGGAGCTGAAGGCAAACCCCAACCGCCGCGCCAAGGGTGCGGTCGTCGAGGCCCGTCTGGACAAGGGCCAGGGCCCCATTGCCACCATTCTGGTGCAGAACGGCACCCTGCACTCCGGCGACGTCATCATTGCCGGTACCGCTGTGGGCCGCGTGCGCACCATGCGCAACGACAAGGGCCAGCTGCTGAGCGATGCCGGCCCCTCTACCCTGTGGAGATCACCGGCCTGACCGCAGTGCCGGAAGCAGGCGACCTGTTCGAGGCTGTTGAGGACGAGCGTCTGGCCCGTGAGCTGGCCGAACAGCGCGTTGCTGCCGCCAAGGAAAAGCAGTTCTCCTCCTTCCAGAAGGTCACTCTGGATAACCTGTTCAGCCAGATGGCACAGAACGACATGAAGGAACTGGCCATCGTGGTCAAGGCCGACGTGCAGGGCTCTGCCGAGGCTGTGAAGCAGAGTCTGGAGAAGATCTCCAACGACGAGGTGCGTGTGCGGGTCATCCACGCCGGTGTCGGTGCCATCAGCAAGTCCGACGTGGATCTGGCCGATGCCTCCAACGCCATCATCATCGGCTTCAACGTCCGCCCGGACAATGTGGCCAAGGAAGAAGCTGCTGCCACCAAGGTGGAAATGCGTATGTACCGCGTCATCTATGATGCCATCAACGATGTCACCGACGCTATGAAGGGCATGCTGGCTCCCAAGTTCCGCGAGGTGTCTCTGGGCGAGCTGCAGGTCCGTCAGGTGTACAAGATCTCCAATGTGGGCACCGTTGCAGGCTGCCGCGTGACCAGCGGCAAGATCACCCGCGACAGCAAGGTGCGCGTGGTGCGTGACGGCATCGTGATCACCGAGGACGAGATCGCATCCCTGAAGCGCTTCAAGGATGATGCCAAGGAAGTGGCCGAGGGCTACGAGTGCGGCGTTACTCTGGCAAAGTTTGCCGACGTTAAGGAAGGCGACGTGTACGAAGCCTTCAAGATGGAAGAGTACCGCGATTAAGATCTGAAATATCCCTCTCCGTCATTGCTGGCGCAATGCCACCTCCCCCGAGGTGGGAGGTTTGCAGAGAAACGGAACGTTTGCCGTATCCACGCAAAAAGCTCGTCCCTCGGGAGAGCTGCCGAGCGAAGCGAGCTGAGAGGGTTTTCTTTTATAGGGAGAAATACTATGTCTCAGAAGAATATGGGCCGTCTGGCGCAGGATATGAAGCGCGAGATCATTGCCATCATCGGCAGGCTGAAGGACCCGCGTCTGGAGGGCGGTCTGCTCACCGTCACCCGTCTGGATGTGACCCCTGATCTGGATGTGGCCAAGGTGTATGTGAGCGTGATGGGCCGCGAGGACGGCCCAAAGCCCGCCATCGAGGCACTGAACCGCGCGGCAGGCCATGTGCGCACTGAAGTAAGCAAGAAAATGCACATCCGCAAGGCTCCCCGCTTCATCTTCGTAGAGGATGACGGTGCCGCCTATGCAGCCCACATCAACGAGCTGCTCCGCACGCTGAACGTGAACGGCGACGCTGACACCGAAGCCAGCGCACCGGAGGAGACCGAAGAATAATTCCGCCTGCGGAAAGGATGGATCATGGAATGACAGAACAGTTGAATGTGCAGCAGATGGCCCAGCGCCTGATGACGGCGGACAACATTTTGATTCTGTGTCACAAAAACCCGGATGGCGATACCATTGGCTGCGGCAGCGCGCTGTATTGTGCACTGAAAGCACTGGATAAAAACGTGGCAGTGCTCTGCTCCGATGCCATTCCCAACCGGTATGCGTTTACCAACGCACATATGTTCAAAGGTGAGTTTGAGCCGCAGACGGTGGTAGCGGTGGATGTCGCCAGCGTGCAGCTGTTTGGAGAAAACAACGGTATGACGCAGTTCTCACGCCATGTGGACCTGTGCATCGACCACCATGCAGGCAACAGCGGCTATGCCGACTTCACCCTGCTCAATGGCAGCGCCGCAGCGGCGGCAGAGCTGCTGTACGAGGTAATCAACGCCATGGACGTTGCCATTACGCCGCACATTGCAGACTGCCTTTACACCGGCCTTGCAACCGACACCGGCTGCTTCCGGTTCTCTTCCACCACGGCAAACACCCACATCGTGGCGGCAAAGCTCATTGAGGCGGGCTGTCATGTGGAAGAGCTGAACACCCTGCTGTTCGATACCAAGCCCCGTGAGCGCATGGAGGCCGAGCGCATTGCCCGCAACCATCTGGAATACTATCTGGATGGCCGGTGCGCGCTCATCTACCTCACCCGGGACGAGATCGAGCAGAGCGGGGTGGACCCGGCCGATCTGGAAGAACTGACCAGCCTGCCTGTGAGCATTGAGGGCGTAAAGGTGGGCCTGACTCTGCGGCAGCAGCCCGGCGGCAGCTACCGCATCAGCGTGCGCACCGCAAAGGGCGTGGACGCCTGCGCCATCGCCCGGCGTCTGGGCGGAGGCGGTCACAGCCGCGCTGCAGGCTGTGAGCTGCTGGGCAATCTGGAAAACGCAAAAAATGCAATTCTGGCAGAGGTGGAAGCCGAGCTGGACGCACCGCAGGAGGAAGCATAAATGCAGGGCATCCTGATCGTTGACAAGCCCATGGACTGGACCAGCTTTGATGTGGTGGCAAAGCTGCGCGGCGTGCTGGGCACCCGCAAGCTGGGCCACAGCGGCACGCTGGACCCCATGGCCACCGGCGTGCTGCCGGTGTTCTGCGGCGGTGCCAGCAAGGCAGTGGACCTGCAGCTGAACCACAATAAAAGCTACCGTGCGGTTTTAAAACTGGGCGCGCGCACCGACACCGGCGATGTGACCGGCACTGTGCTGGAAACGGCTCCGGTCACGGCGGGCGAAGGGGAACTGCTGGCCGTGCTGCCGCAATTCATCGGCCCGCAGATGCAGGTGCCGCCCATGTACTCGGCCATCAAGCTGAACGGTCAGCCGCTGTATAAGCTGGCCCGTGAGGGCGTGACCGTGGAGCGCAAGGCGCGCCCCATTGAAATTTACAGCATCACCTACGGCGGCAGCCTGCCGAAAATGAGTATGTGCTGGATGTAACGTGCTCCAAGGGCACCTATATCCGCACATTGCTGGAAGACATTGCCGCCGCCATGGGCCAGAAGGGCACCATGAGCGCACTGCGCCGCACCTCGGCGGGCGTGTACACCGAAGCCGATGCCCACACGCTGGAGGAAATTCTTGCCGCAAAAGAGCAGGGCATGGACGCACTGGAAGCGCTGATGCTGCCGGTGGAAAGCGTGTTTGAAAGCCTGCCGCTGCTGGTGGTGGAGCCTTGGGTGGAACATCATTTGTACAACGGCTGCCCCACCAGCCGGTATCCGGCAGCAGATGGCCGCTACCGGGTGCGCAATGCCGCCGGACAGTTTTTGGGCCTTGCCAATATCGTACAGGGTGTGTTGCGGGTGGAAAAACTGTTCGTAGAACGTAATTGAAAAAGGAAACAAAACCCATGCAGATCATTTCACAATTTGCACCGCTGCCGCTGGCGCAGCCGGAAAAAGGCACCGCAGTGGCAATGGGCTTTTTTGACGGCATCCACATCGGCCACCGTGCGGTGATCGAAAGCGCCGTGCAGTGGGCCAAAGAACACGATGCCGCCCCGGCGGTGTTTACCTTCAAGCTGCCGATGGTGAATAAGATGAAGGGCAAGCGCCTGCTTTCCACAGCGGATAAGCATGCTCTGATCGCAAGCCTTGGCGTGGAGTATTACCTCACGCCGGACTTTGAGGAGATCAAGGGCCTGACCCCGGAGCAGTTCGTGCTGGGCATCGTGCGGGACTGCAATGCCCGTGCGCTGGTCTGCGGCGAAAACTTTACCTTTGGTGCCAAAGCGGCCGGCAACCCGGAGCTGCTGCGCACCCTCTGCGCTCCGTTGGGCGTGGAGGTGATCGTGGTGCCCATGGCGCAGTTTGAGGAAAAGCCGGTGTCTTCCACCCGCATCCGCACCGCGCTGGAAGCGGCGACATCCCGGCAGCAAACGCCATGCTGGGGATGCCCTACGCCATCCGGTTCGAGGTGCAGCACGGTGCAGGTCTGGGCCACACGCTGGGGGTGCCCACCATCAACCAGCTGTATCCCGAGGGCTTTCAGCTGCCCCGCAGCGGCATTTATATCACCCGCACCCACATTGGCGGGGTGTGGTATCCTTCAGCCACCGGCCTTGGCAGCCGCCCTACCGTCAATGATGATGCCACCAAGGTGACCTGCGAGACCTTTATCCCGGGCTTTTCCGGCGACCTCTACGGCACCGACCCGGTGGTGGAGTTCCACGCCTACCTCAGCCCCAGCAAAAAGTTTGATACGCTGGACGAGCTGCGGGCCTGCATCAACAACGCTGCAAAGCGTGCACAGGAATATTTTGCATAAGAAAAAGACCTGTCCTTCCGGAGATCCCGGAAAGGCAGGTCTTTTTTTACTGCTTATTCGTAGTCGATGGGTAAAGTGGGCAGACCGTTCAGTTCAAGGCCCGCTGTGTGGCCTGCAATGTACTGGTAATACCCCTGCGCCGCGATCATAGCGCCGTTGTCACCGCAGAATTTCAGCTCCGGCAGATAAACTTTTGCACCCAGCTTCTGGCACCGTCGTTCACCAGCTGGCGCAGCCGTCCGTTGGCGGCAACGCCGCCTGCCAGACACACCTGCTTTGCGCCGGTGTCCGCTGCGGCCAGCAGCAGCTTTTCGGCCAGAATGCCCGCAATGCGGTCCTGAAAGCTGGCGGCAAGGTCGGGCACATTCACTTCTTCGCCCTTCATCTGGGCCTTGTTCACCTCATTGAGCACGGCGGTTTTCAGGCCGGAAAAGCTCACGTTGTACTTGCCGTCCACATGGGGCACCGGCAGGCGATAGGCCTTGGGGTTGCCGGTCTTGGCGGCATTGGCCACGCTGGGGCCGCCGGGATAGGGCAGACCCAGCGTGCGGGCCACCTTGTCAAAGGCTTCACCGGCGGCATCGTCCACCGTGTGACCAAGGATGTGGTAATGGGTGTAGTCCTGCACCTCCACAATGTGGCTGTGGCCGCCGGAGGCCACCAGACAGAGGAAGGGCGGCTTCAGCTCCGGGTGGGTGAGGTACAGTGCGGCAATGTGTCCGCGCAGGTGGTGCACCGGCACCAAAGGCTTATTGGCCGAGTAGGCCAGACCCTTGGCAAAATTCACGCCCACCAGCACTGCACCGATGAGGCCCGGCGCAAAGGTGACGGCCACGGCATCCACATCGTCGATGGTCTTGCCTGCATCCAGCAGGGCTTTTTTGACGGTAGCACTGATAAATTCGCAGTGGCGGCGGCTGGCGATCTCCGGCACAACGCCGCCGTAAAGAGCCTGTTCTTTTACGCTGGTGGAAACGACGTTGCTCAGCAGGTGCCGGCCATCCTCCACCAGAGCTGCGGCGGTCTCGTCGCAGGTGGATTCAATTCCCAAAATAATCATGTTTTAGTGGGCCTCCAGCCAGTTTTTGCCTGCGTGCACATCGGTGCTCAGGGGCACGGCATACTGCACGCAGCCTTCCATTTCCTCCCGCAGGATCTGCGCAGCCTTTTCGGCTTCAGCCTGCGGGGCCTCCACGATCAGTTCATCGTGGACGGTCAAGATCAGGCGGCTTTCCATCTTTTCGTCCCGCAGCCGCTTCCATACCCGCACCATGGCCAGCTTGATCACGTCGGCCGCAGTGCCCTGAATGGGGGTGTTGCGGGCCATGCGTTCGCCGCTGGAACGCACGTTGAAGTTGCTGCTTGCCAGCTCCGGCAGAGCACGGCGGCGGCCGAACAGGGTGGAAACATAGCCGCAGGCCTTGGCATCGGCAATGGTCTTATCCATGTAGCCGCTCACCTTGGGAAAAGCAGCCAGATAGTTCTTGAGGAAGGCATCTGCCTCCTTCACACTCACGCCGATGTCCTTGCAAGGCTGTAAGCGCCCTTGCCGTACATGATGCCAAAGTTGATGGCCTTGGCAGAAGAGCGCAGCCGGGAGGTGACTTCTTCCTGCGGGATGCCGTAAATTTTTGCGGCGGTGCTGCGGTGGATGTCCTCGCCGTTCAAAAACGCCTGCTGCATGTGCTCGTCGCCGGTAATGTGGGCAAGGATGCGCAGCTCGATCTGGCTGTAGTCGGCATCCACCAGCACACAGCCCGGCTTTGCAATAAAGTAGGCGCGCAGCTGGCTGCCCAGCTCGGTGCGGATGGGAATGTTCTGCAGGTTGGGGTTATCGGACGAGAGCCGTCCGGTGCGGGCCTCGGTCTGGTTGAAGGTGGAGTGGATGCGGCCATCCTCGCCAATCACCTTCAAAAGGCCCTCCACGTAGGTGGAGTTCAGCTTCTGGTAGGCGCGGTACTGCAGAATGTCCTCCACCAGCGGGTAATCCCGCAGGCTTTCCAGTGTTTCGGCATCCGTGGACCAGCCGCGCTGGGTCTTTTTGCCGTGGGGCAGGCCCATGGTGTCAAACAGCATTTCGCCCAACTGCTTGGGGCTGTTGGGGTTGAAGCTGGCGCTGCCGGTTTCCATGTGGATGCGGGTGAGCACCTGCTCCAGCTCGGTGCGCAGCTTTACGCCGAACTGCTCGATGCCGTCCTTATCCACCAGCACACCGGTGCGGGTCATATCGGCCAGCACCTGTGCCAGCGGGAACTCGATCTCATTGTAAAGGCTGTCCTCACCGCAGGCGGTGATCTCGGCCTTCATCTTGCAGAACAGGTCTGCAAGGCGGCCTGCATCCGGGTAATCGGCACAGGTAAAGGCAGCAACGGCGCGGTAGCTGGCGGTCAGCTCGCTGATCTGATACTTGGAAGCGGATGCATCCAGCAGGTAGGCGGCAAGCTTGCATCCCACACGATGCTGCTGCCCCAGCCGCCTGCGGCCATGGCCTTGGCATAGAGGGGCGCTGCATTGAACACTTCCAGCGTTACGTCTGCGTTGTCCAGCAGGCGCACAAGGTCGGCATCCTCCAGCGGGTAAACGGTGCAGTCCTGCACGGCGTACCAGCTCTCCGGCTGCAGCACCACGTTGCGGGTGCCCTGCTTGCCCATCACGGCCGGGCGCGATGCCACCAGATAGGTGCCGGAAGGGGCCAGCGGCAGAGCTTCCAGCTCTGCTTCAGCCAGCTCGATGCCGTCCTCTTCTTCCGGGGCGGCAGGTGCAATGCCGTCCAGCCCAAAGCGAGGGATCAGAGAGTGGATCTCCAATTCCTGCAAAAGGCGCACGGCCTCGGCTTTGTTGCCCTCGCCCACGGCATAGGTGCCCTCGGCCGTGTCGATGGGGGCATCGGTGCGGATGGTGCCAAGGGTGTGGCTCAGCTGGGCCATCTCGCGGCATTCCAGCAAATGTTCCCGCTGTTTGGGCTTGATGAGCTTATCGTCGATGTGCTCGTACACGCCTTCCAGCGTGCCAAAGTTCTGCACAAGGGTCAGGGCGGTCTTTTCACCAATGCCCTTCACGCCCGGAATATTATCCGAAGCATCGCCCATCAGGCTCTTCACCTCAATGAGCTGTCTGGCTGGATGCCGTATTTTTCCTGAATGGCGTCCACGTCCATCGTCACCGTCTTGCTGCGTCCCATGACAGTGGCGGCAAGCAGCACAGTGGTGGTGTCGCTCACCAGCTGCAGGCTGTCCCGGTCTCCCGTAGCAAGGAAGCAGTCGTCCTTCCGGGCGGCGCAGGCAGCGGCCAGCGTGCCAAGGATATCATCCGCTTCCCAGCCTTCGGCGGTGACGGTGCGGTAACCGAGGTCTGCCAGAAGTTCCTTGAGCACCGGCATCTGCTGGGCCAGCTCTTCGGGCATGCCATGGCGGGTGGCCTTGTAGCCATCGTACATTTTGTGGCGGAAGGTGGGAGCCTTCAGGTCAAAGGCAACAGCCACCTCGTCGGGTTCGCACTCCTTAAGCAGGGAGAGCAGGATATTCAGAAAGCCATAGATGGCGTTGGTGTATCGTCCGTCCTTGGTGGTCAGCAGCTTGATGCCAAAAAAAGCACGGTTGGCAATGCTGTTGCCGTCAATGACCAGTAAACGCATAGTCGTGTTCCTCCATTGCATTATTACACATTCTGCATTATACCACAAAACCGTGCCCAGCGGGGGATTTTTGCGTAAAAAAGAGAGAAAGCCGCCAACATGGTTGACGGCCTTCCCTCTTACTCCTCGATGCGGATCGCGCTTACCGGGCAGGCGTTGGCTGCGTCCACAGCCTGCGGCACCTCCTCCGGTGGGATCGGCCCGGGCTGGGCCACGGCCAGCGTGCCTTCCATCTGGAACACGGCGGGGCAAAGCCCGGCGCACTGGGTGCAGCCAATGCACAGATCAGGGTCAACATATGCGTTCATAGAAAAACCTCCTTCTGATAATGCCCTGCGGGCAGTATGGCCCATCCGGCTGCGAATTATGCCTATGCAGAGGGCACAGGATGTGGTACAATAAAAATTCAGGAGGGTACAGACCATGAATATTCAGATCTTTGGCACAAGCAAGTGCTTTGATACCAAAAAGGCCCAGCGCTATTTCAAGGAGCGCGGCATCAAGTTCCAGATGATCGACCTCAAGGAAAAAGAGATGAGCCGCGGCGAGTTCGAGAACGTAGCCCGCGCTCTTGGCGGCTGGGAAAAGCTGGTGGACCCCAATGCGAAGGACAAGCAGACCCTTGCACTTCTGGACGCACTGGTGGACTGGCAGAAGGAGGACAAGCTGTTTGAGAACCAGCAGCTGTTTTTAACGCCCATTGTACGCAATGGCCGCAAGGCCACCGTGGGCTACCAGCCCGATGTGTGGAAGACATGGGAATAAGGAATGCGCTTTTCACAAAAAAACCACGGGCATAGTTTTGCACAATGGGCCGGTATGTGGTATACTGGACACTGTAGCATTTGAGAACCCTGGGAGATAAAACAACTATGAAACATTATATTACCCCTGAAGAACATGCCCGGATGCAGCGCCGCCGCGGGCGGCAGGCACTGGGCCTTCTGGTTGCCATTCTGGTGATCGTGGGCTTTGTTACCGTGCTGCGGGCCGGTGTGGGCGCGGTGGCGAACCTGTTCGATGATACCGCCCAAAAGCAGGAATATGAAGATAAGCTGGAAGGGCTTGTGCTGTTTGACCCCATGCCATTTGACGGCATTGAGAACATCGACGACCTGACTCTGCGCGAAGCTGCGGTGTGGGGCTGCATCTATAATATTCAGGAAACGCAGGGCGGCTTTGACAACTACAATACCGACCCCGACACCGAACAGCTGCTGCTGCCCTCGCTGGATGTGGATGCCTACCTTGCAAAGCTGCTTGGCCCCGGCTTCAAGCTGACCCACCGCAGCTTTGAGATGGAGGATATGACCATCGAGTTTGACGATGCCACCCAGTGCTATAAGATCCCGGTCACCGGCACGGTGGGCTACTACCGCGCTGTCGTCACCAAGCTGTTCAAGCGCAGCGGCAAGCTGCATGTGACCGTGGGCTATATTCCCACCACCAGCACGGACGACAGCATCATCAATGTTTCTTCGGATACGCCCACCAAGTACATGGATTATCTGTTCGAGCGCCAGAGCGGCAGCTGGTATCTCACCGGCCTGACCGAGAGCGAGACCAAGGCCGAGAGCACGGAAAGCACACCGGCCGCGAATGTGCCGGAACCCATGGCAGAAAGCGATGTGCAGGATGCCATTCTTGCAGCAGCCGGTTCGGATTCTGCTTCGGCTGAGGCAGACAGCACCGCTGCAGACGAGGGCGTGGATACACAGGCGGAGAAACAGCCCGCCGACAGCACCGAGGCACAGGCGGACGAAAGCACAGCCAGCCCGGCGGCATAATACAAAACAAAAATACCGGATACAAGGCAGATGCTTCGTATCCGGTATTTTTTATTTGAGGTCAAATTTTACGATCACCAGCCGGTACCACAGGTACGGCACCATGTTCCAGATCATCCACAGCTCCATCAGGATGTAGTTGGGCAGATCCTTCAGGCGGAAAGGCCGCTTGCCCAGCCTGCCGCTTTTCAGCAGGGCAAAGGCTTCGTGCATCCCCTTGTCCCATGCCTCGCCAAAGCCCTGTTTGTGGAACTTGTAGCACTTGAGCAGGTAGCCCACGGCCAGCGGGATGAAGTTTAAAATCAGCATCAGCAGCGGTTCGTTCTTGAGCGGCAGCAGGATGCTGTTGCGGCCGCTCTGCTGGCTTTTGAAGGCGTTGTACTTCACCGCGCCGGTGCTGGCACCGCAGATGTGGTAGCACTTGGCGGTGGGGCAGAGCAGGTTTTTATAGCCTGCATTGTTGGCGCGCCAGCTCAGATCCACATCCTCAAAGTAGGCAAAGAAGTTCTCGTCAAAATTGCCGATCTCGTCCAGAATGCTCTTGCGGTAGAGCGCCGCACCGCCGCAGGCCGAGAAGATGCGCTTTTGCCGGGTATAGCGGCTGGCGCGGCGGCCATCGCCGGTCTTGCAGGCAAAGCCCATCCAGGTGACATAATCGCCGGCATCGTCGGCCAGCTCCCGGTCGAAGTGTCGGATCATCAGGCTCTGCACTGCAAAGATTTTCGGGTCGGTCTCAGCGGTGCGGATCAGCTCTTCCAGCCACTGGGGTTCGGCAAAGGCATCGTTGTTGAACAGCACCACATATTCACTGTCCGCCAGCGCAATGCCTGATTCACTGCATGGGAAAATCCGGTATTGGTGCCGTTTTCGATGAGGGTGAAATTTTCGCGGCTGCAATAGCTGCGGGCCTGCTCCAGACTTTCGTCGGTGGAACCGTTGTCCACCACAATGAGCCGGAAGTTCTGTTCGGTCTGGGCATAGACCGACTCGATAGAATCCTTCAGCCAGCCCTTGCCGTTGATATTCGGGATCACGATAGTCGCTTTATACATAAATACTCCTGTATTTCAGTGCAAGTTCACGGGAACAGTATAGCATATCTGCACACAAAAAGAAACCGCATCCCGGCAGGATGCGGCTTCGGCAGGGCAAAAATTATGCGGCAAGGGCTTTTTCGATGTTGGAAAGAATGGTGTCGTGATCCTCGGCGCACACCAGAACCACCTCACCGGTGGGAGCTACGGTGACGGTGGCCGCCTTGGCGACCAGATACTGATCCTCAAGGTAGTGCTCCATGGACTGCTGCTCACTCTGCACATAGGCTTCCAGTGCGGCTTTCACGGCATCGGTCTTGCCCTCGGCTGGCTTTACGATGGCAACGGCGTAGCTGCGCACCATCATGGAGGAAACAGAGGCAGCAAAGCTCTCGTAGCTGCCGTCCTCAAGGCCCAGCAGGGGGAACACGATGTCTTTCAGCTCGTCATTCAGCTGGTCGGCCTCATACTCGGCGCTGTAGCCGTCGATGGCGGTGAATTTGCCGTCCTCACCTTTGGTAAAGATCATATCGTATTCGTTGTCCTCGTCGGTGCGGGCATCGTGGATGATCTGGGAGTAGTCCTTCGGGGCGGAAGAGTCGGCCTTGCTGCCGGCAGAGCAGCCCACCAGAGCAAGCAGGCACAGACCGGCAAGCAGGGAAGCAATGATACGTTTCATAAATGAAGTCCTTTCGTGTGTGAAAATCTTCGTGTGAAAGCGGGCGCAGCGGTTTTGAAGCTATTGTGTGCTGTTTTGCGCCTGCTATCCATAATACGAAAGAACACCCCGGCAGAATTGCACCGCAAACGTAACCATTTTATGAACAGCGTTACAGCATAAGGCATCCAGCTCGCCGTGGTTCACCGGCGTGGAAAGGATGATCTGGGTGCTGGTGGTGCCCAGCTTCTGGAACTGCAGGATCAGGTGTTCCAGCTGGGGCATGCTGCCGCAGCTCACCTTGACAAGGAAGGTGTATGCACCCGTGACGTGGTAGCACTGCAGCACTTCCTTGCTGCTTTGCAGCAGCTCCAGAAAGGCATCCTGCTTGGAAGGTGCTACCGAAAGGCTGATGAGGCATCCACATACATCCGGTCAGCGGGGCGGTTCAGGGTGACGGTGTAGCCGCTGATGATGCCATCCGTTTCCAGCTTGTGAATGCGGCTGGAAACAGCAGGACTGGTCAGCGATACCTGCTCGGCGATCTCCTTGACCGGCATCCGTGCGTTCTTTGCCAGCAGGGAGAGAATCTTACGATCCAGATCATCCATGGGGAATACTCCTTTTGAAAATATGTTGGATTGTATAAAATTTTTTGAAAGTAAAGTTTTATTGTTGGTGCAAACATACAAAAGCCAAAAAATTTTGCTTTTGCTTTGCTTTGCGTTAATTATATAAAGTTTTACCGAAAAAGTAAAGACTTAATTTAAAGCAAAACCGGAAAATTTTGTTTGACAAGAAAACAAAAAGGGGTATAATACATCATGCAAGGCAGCGCAGAACAGAAAGCGCCTGCCGCTTTGAATTTGAGATTCACCACTTTATATACTTTCCCACCCCTCTATACACAAAAGCCCGCTGCCAGGCGGGTTTTTGTGTTTGTTGGGGATTTTTTCTTTTTGAAAAAAGCAGTGGCAGACAATGTACTCGACCCATAGAGCAGCTGCTTTCGGCTGCGACCCCGCCCGTGAAAATGCAAGCCCGGAAAGTCCGCAGACTTTCCGGGCTTGTTTTATCTCAAAATATTATTCCGCTGATGATAGCCGGAGCACAGCGGAGGCGATTTAGATCGTGTACGCCTATCAGACCAGATACCCTTCAAAGCAGTGCAGGTCTTCCGTCTTGACGATGCCCTCCAGATACAGCCCGTCCTCCCGGTATTCCTCCACCTGCACGCTGCCGCGCTCCCGCATGGGGGCGGCAAGGCCCAGTTTATCGTAGGGCAGCAGCACCTTTAAGGTGTGCACCCGGTCGCTGAGAACCTCGTCCAGCTTTGCCAGCAGGGTGTCCAGACCGTAGCCGGTCTTGGCACTGGTGAGCAGGATGTCCGGGTCAAAGCTCATGGCACCCGGCTTATCGCACTTGTTGTAGACGGTCAGGCGGGGGATGTCCGCACAGTCCAGCCCGTCCAGAACCTCGTCCGTGACGGCCAGCTGCTCTTCCCGCTGCTCATCGCCTGCGTCTGCCACACGGATGATCACGTCCGACCATGCCGCTTCTTCCAGCGTGGACTTGAAGGCTTCCACCAGATTGTGGGGCAGGCGGGACACAAAGCCCACCGTGTCCACCAGCAGCACCGCCATGCCGCTGGGCAGTATCAGCTTGCGGCTGGTGGGGTCCAGTGTGGCGAACAGCATGTCCGCTTCGGCTACGCTGGGGCCGCACAGAGCATTCATCAGGCTGGATTTGCCCACGTTGGTATAGCCTACAAGGCTGACCACCGGCATCCCGGTCTTGGCACGGGCCTTGCGGCTCTCGCCCCGGCGCTTTTCCATTTCGGCCAGCTTTTCAGCCAGCGCATCGATGCGGGCATGCACATGGCGGCGGTCCAGTTCCAGCTTGGTCTCACCGGCACCGCGGCGGGCACCACCGCCGCCGCCGCCACCGCCGCCCTGACGGCTGAGCGCTTCGCCCATGCCCTGCAGACGGGGCAGGCGGTAGCGCAGAAGGGCCAGTTCGGTCTGCAGCTTGCCCTCGTTGGTGACGGCGCGGCTGCGGAAAATTTCAAGGATCAGCATGGTGCGGTCGATCACTTCCAGTCCGCCCAGCGCATTGGAGATGTTGCGGATCTGGCTGCCGGTCAGTTCACCGTCAAATACGGCGCATTCCGCGCCCAGCGTTTCGGCGGCAAGGGATGCTTCCTCCAGCTTGCCGCTGCCCAGCACGATGCCGGTCTCCGGGGTCTGGCGCTTCTGGGTCACCTGTGCCACGGCTTCCATGTGGTTTGCTTCGCACAGGGCGGAAAGCTCTGCAAGGCTGCGCTCGCGGTCCCACAGGCCCTGATCCAGCGCCAGCAGAATGACCTTCGTCGGGGGTGTTTCTACCAAAATATCGTAAAGTTCGCTCAAAGTAAGTCCTTTCTGTTATATCGTTCTCTTGTCAGCAGATAGCTTCTGCACTCCACCGGTGTGCCGTCAAATTTATGATCAATGGCATCGTGGTGGTAGAGAAAGCCTGCTTTTTCCATCACCCGGCCGCTGGCAGGGTTCTCTTTTGCGTGGCAGCAGGTGAGCCAGCCGCCGTCTGTATTCTCAAACCAGTAGGTTACTGCTGCTTTTAAAGCTTCGGTTGCAAAACCATGGTTCCACCAGTGCTTCCCGATGCAGTAGCCTGCTTCCCAGATGCCGTCTGTGCAGTCCTGTTGCGGCCAGAGCGCTTTCTGTGCCGGGTCACCGAGCAGAGCATTGAAGATGCTGATGCTGCCAAACACCTGCCCGGAAGCCTTTTCCACAATGGCCCACTGGTAGTAGTCCGGGTTCGGGTAAAGGGTGGCCCATGCCGCCAGCAGACCTACGGTCTCCAGCGCGTTTTTGTGTGGCTCCCACCGCAGAAAGCGGGTCACTTCCGGGTCGATGCCCAGTTCGTATACATCTGCTCGGCATCCTCGGGCAGAAGCTGGCGCAGGAAAAGCCGGTCGGTCTCAAGCGTTTGCGTTCCGGCATGGCGCATGGCACACACCTCCCCACTTTATAAAGTATGCATAGGATAGCACAAATTTTGCGTTCCTGCAAGCGCCGCCGTGAAAAAACGCTTGACCGGACGGCATTTGTGCATTAAACTGAAAGCCAAGCGTTTTTGTAGGAAAAAGGAGAACTCCCTCATGAAGGATGTGCGTGAAATTTTAAAAAAGCGCCCGCTGCTGTTCGATGGCGGCATGGGTACATATTATAAGGCAAAGCCCGGGCAGGAATGTGAGCAGGCAAACCTGCTGGACCCGGACGGCATTTTGACCGTGCACCGCGCGTATCTGGAAGCGGGTGCCGATGCTATCAAGACCAACACCTTCGGCCTGCCGCGCATGGCAGCAGCGCAGAACCCCATGTGGGAGGCCATGGCGGACGAAGGCTGGAAACTGGCTGCACAGGCCGCTGCAAAGACCAGCGCTGCCGTGTTTGCCGATCTTGGCCCGGCCCCGGACACCGAGGCACTCCCGGCGGCACAGATCTATACGGCCCTTGCCGAGCGGTTTGTCGCATTGGGTGCAAAGAACTTTTTGTTTGAGACGCTGAGCAGCGATGCCGGTGTGGCCGAAGCGGCAAAAAAAATCAAGGAGACCGTGCCGGATGCCTTTGTGCTGGTGTCCTTTGCAGTGCTGCCGGACGGCTACACCCGCGAGGGCCGTCACTGCGCAGAGCTTGTGCGCAGCATGACTGCCTGCGGTGCAGTGGATGCTGTGGGCCTGAACTGCGTTTCTGCTCCCGGTGCCATGCGTGCGCTGGTGCAGCAGCTTGGCGAGACAAAGCTGCCGCTTGCAGTGATGCCCAACGCGGGCTACCCGGTGGTCACACGCACCCGGGTGCAGTATCAGGGCAAGCCGGAATATTTTGCACGGGAGCTGGCCCGCCTTGCTGCCGAGGGTGTGCGCATTCTGGGCGGCTGCTGCGGCACTACGCCTGCCCACATTGCGGCCCTGCGTGCGGCACTGGATGCCTTGCCGGAAACACTGCCTGCAGCCCCGGCAGCAGCAGTCTCCACTGCCGCAAAGCCGGAGGTGGAAAAAGACGATGCTTCCTGCGTAAGCTGAACGCGGGCAAAAAGGTGATCGCCATTGAGCTGGACAGCCCCAAGGATGCCGACCTGACCGGCTATCTGGACGGTGCACGCCGCCTGCAGGCTGCTGGTGCAGACCTTTTGACCATTGCGGACTGTCCCATTGCCCGGGCACGGATGGATTCTTCGCTGGTGGCCTGCCGGGTGCACCGGGAGCTGGGGCTGAACGTGCTGCCCCACATGACCTGCCGCGACCGCAATCTGAACGCCACCAAGGCCCTGCTGCTGGGCCTGTACGCCGAGGGCGTGCGGGAGGTGCTGGCCATCACCGGCGACCCCATCCCCACCGCGGAGCGGGACGAGGTGAAAAACGTGTACCAGTTCAACTCCCGCAAGCTGGCGCAGTACATCGTCTCGCTGGCAGGGGAGGGCCGGGAGATGCCCTCGCCCCTCACCGTGTTCGGTGCGCTGAACCTGAACGCCCGCAACTTTGATGTGGAGCTGCGCCGCGCACAGGAAAAGCTGCAAAATGGCATGAGCGGCTTCCTTACCCAGCCGGTGCTCTCCGCACAGGCGGTGGTGAACCTGAAAAAGACCCGCGAAACGCTGGGCGAAAAGGCGAAAATTCTGGCCGGCATCATGCCAGTGGTGAGCCAGCGCAACGCCATCTTTATGGAAAACGAGGTCAACGGCATCCATGTGGATGCTGAGATCATCGAGCGCTTTGCCGGGCTGGACCGTGCGCAGGGCGAAGAGCTGGGGTTGGAAGTCTCGGTGAAGGCCGCGCAGGCTGCAGCGCCCTATGCAGACGGCTTTTACCTGATGACCCCCTTCAACCGCATCGCCCTGATGGAGCGGCTCATTGCAAGGCTGAAGGATGAAGGGATCGCGGATTGAAAATGGCCGATGCGTTTGCTCTGGCCATTGATAGCGGAAAAATATTTTTATATTTGCGTTTGTCGTGGCCTGCGGGCCACTCCAAACGCGCTTTCACGAATAAGGCCCAAACCGTAAGATGCATCGGGATAAATTCTTTTGAAGAAAAAGTAATTGACAAATCGCACAAAAAACGCTATATTCTTTTTATAAATGCGTTGAAGAAGAGTGTGCATCGCTTTTGCCATCCAGAGAGCCGGGGGCTGCTGAAAACCCGGTATGGCCCGGCGGTGTGCTGTCACTTTGGAGCAGGAGCGGTGAGCTGAAGAGCAAGCCGCTCTCGGAGCTGTCCCACGTTACCGGGGCATCAAGGGGCGCAGGATGCTCTGCGCAATTTGGGTGGTACCGCGGTTATTACAGCCGTCCCATGGAACGTTCCGTGGGACGGCTTTTTTCGTCCCACTTCATCATTTTTTACTGGGAGGACCCTATGAAAGAACTTGCAAAACAGTACGATCCCAGCCAGGTGGAAGACCGCATCTACCAGTTCTGGCTGGACGGCGGCTACTTCCACACGAAGGCAGACCCCGACAAGAAACCCTACACCATCGTCATGCCGCCCCCGAACGTCACCGGTCAGCTGCACATGGGCCATGCGGTGGATAACACCATGCAGGACATCCTCATCCGCACCAAGCGGATGCAGGGCTATGCCGCCCTGTGGGTGCCCGGTACCGACCATGCATCCATCGCTACCGAAGCCAAGGTGGTGGAGGCCATGCGTGCCGAGGGCCTGACCAAGGAGATGGTGGGCCGCGATGGTTTTCTGGACCGTGCATGGGCATGGAAGACCAAGTACGGCAACCGCATCGTCAGCCAGCTGAAAAAGCTGGGCAGCAGCTGCGACTGGGATCGTGAGCGCTTTACTATGGACGAGGCTGCTCCGAGGCTGTCAAGGAAGTGTTCGTGCGCCTGTACGACAAGGGCCTGATCTACCGCGGCAACCGCATGGTCAACTGGTGCCCCCACTGCAACACCTCCATTTCTGATGCCGAGGTGGAGTACGAGGAGAAGGACGGCAGCTTCTGGCACCTGCTGTACCCGGTCAAGGAGACCGGCGAGATGCTGGAGCTGGCTACTACCCGTCCCGAGACCATGCTGGGCGATACCGCTGTTGCCATCAACGGCGATGACCCCCGCTATGCCCATCTGCACGGCTGCCATGTGGTGCTGCCCCTGCTGAACAAGGAAATCCCCATTGTGTGCGACGAGCACGCCGACATGACCAAGGGCACCGGTGTGGTCAAGATCACCCCCGCCCACGACCCCAACGACTTTGAGGTGGGCCTGCGCCACAACCTGCCCATCGTGCGTGTGTTCACCTACGACGGCCACATGACCGGTGCTGCCGACAAGGCTGCTGCCGATGCCCTGTTCGCCGCCGGCAAGACGCCATCAATGAGCCGGAGGTGCTGGACTGCGGCAAGTACGCCGGCATGACCACCCTCGAGGCCCGCAAGGCCATTCTGGCCGATCTGGAAGCAGGCGGCTTCCTGAAGGAGATCGAGCCCCTCAAGCACGAGGTGGGCACCTGCTACCGCTGCCACTCCACCATCGAGCCGATGGTGTCCAAGCAGTGGTTCGTCAAGATGGAGCCGCTGGCAAAGCCCGCCATCGAAAGCGTGGAAAAGGGCGAGATCAAGTTCGTGCCCGAGCGCTTCACCAAGAACTATATGAACTGGATGAAGAACACCCGCGACTGGTGCATCAGCCGTCAGCTGTGGTGGGGCCATCAGATCCCGGCATGGTACTGCGACGACTGCGGCGAGACCGTGGTGGCAAAGTCCGCTCCCTGCGCCTGCCCCAAGTGCGGCAGCGCAAAGCTGACCCAGGACCCCGATACGCTGGATACCTGGTTCTCCTCCGCTCTGTGGCCCTTCAGCACGCTGGGCTGGCCCAATGAAGAGAGCGAAGACCTCAAGTATTTCTACCCCACCAACACCCTCGTTACCGGCTACGACATCATCGGCTTCTGGGTCAGCCGCATGATCTTCTCCGGTCTGGCCTACACCGGCAAGGCACCCTTCAGCACTGTCTGCATCCACGGTATCGTGCGCGACAGTCAGGGCCGCAAGATGTCCAAGAGTCTGGGCAACGGCATCGACCCGCTGGAAGTCATTGCCCAGTACGGTGCAGATGCCCTGCGCTTTATGCTGGTGGATGGCTCCACCCCGGGCAACGACATGCGTTATATCGAAAAGAAGGTGGAGGCTGCCCGCAACTTTGCCAATAAGCTGTGGAATGCTACCCGCTTTGTGCTGATGAACCTGCCCGAGGACTTTACCCCGGGTCTGCCCAGTGAGGACAAGCTGGACATGAGCGACAAGTGGGTGCTCACCAAGCTGAATCAGGTGGCCGGTGCCATGACCGACAACCTCGACCACTACGAGATGGGTCTGGCCGCCGCCAAGATCAACAGCTTTATCTGGGATGTCTACTGTGACTGGTTCATCGAGATTGCAAAGCCCCGCCTGAACTCCGGCGATGCCGAGCAGGCCGACACCGCCCGCCGTGTGCTGGTGTATGTGCTGGACAAGGCCCTCAAGCTGCTGCATCCCTTCATGCCCTTCATCACCGAGGAGCTGTATCAGGCTCTGCCCGGCTCTACCGAGACCATCATGACCCAGAGCTGGCCCACCTTTGACGAAGCTCACAACTGGGCCGACGAAGAGGAAGCTTTTGAAAAGGTCATGGACTACATCAAGGCCGTGCGTACCATGCGCACCGAGATGAATGTCCACCCCGCCAAAAAGACCAGCATGATCATCGAGACCGCCGACGCAGCACCCTTCCAGAAGGCACAGGTCTATCTGGCAAAGTTCGCCTTTGCCACCGACGTGACCTTTACCGAGAAGTACGAGGGCAGCACCGACGGCATGGTGCAGGTGTCCACCCACGCCGCCCGCGGCTTCATCCCCATGATGGAGCTGATCGACCGCGACAAGGAACTGGCCCGCCTGAACAAGGAAAAGGCCAAGGCCGAAAAGGAAATGGCCATGTTCGCGAACCAGCTGAACAACCCCAAGTTCGTGGAGCGCGCCCCGGCGGCACTGGTGGAGGATATCCGCAATAAGTACGCCAAGAGCCAGGATAAGCTGGCCAACATCGAGCAGAGCATCAAGGCTCTGGGCTGATTTGAGCGGGGAATATAACAGCAGCGCACAGCGCACTTCGCCGTGGGTGACCGCAGGGCGGGTGATCTTTACCCTTGCTCTCATCGGCTGCATCGCGTTCATCTTTTCCAATTCCATGAAGATCGCCTCGGTGTCTACTGTGTCCAGCAGCCGGGTGCTCACTCTGCTGCAGGCGGCTCTGCGCCGTCTGGGCCATCCGGCCCTTGCCCAGCGCCTGACCGACCACATCGTGCGCAAGCTGGCACACTTCTGCGAGTATATGCTGGAGGGCTTTCTGCTCATGCTGTGTATGCGGGTGTATACCCGGCAGTATATCTGGCACATCAGCGTGCCCATGCTGGGCGGCGTGCTCACTGCGCTGACCGATGAGACCATCCAGATCTTTTCGCCCGGACGCAGCAGTCAGGTCACCGATGTGTGGCTGGATTCAGCCGGTGTTCTGGCGGGCATCCTTACGGCGCTGGTGCTCATGGCGCTGTGCAGATTGTTGTTCAACCATCGTAATAAGGAGTAACCAATGACCATCGAACAGGCAAATCAGTATTTTGCCGCCCTGCCGGACGGTTTTGCCTCCACCGAACAGCTGCGCGCCGCGTTCACCGCGCCGGTGCAGAAGGTGCAGTTCGTGGGCGTGGCAGGCACGGCAGGCAAGACCGTGACGGCCCGTCTGCTGGCGGCCATCCTGCACGCACAGGGGATCCATGCCGGCCTGTACCATGCCGGGTGCCGCCCGCTGTCGGAGCGCATCTGCATCGATGATGCCCCGGTGGACGAGGGCCTGCTGGCTCTGACTGCGGATGCCCTTTCCGCAGCCGAAGCCCTGCCGCAGGATGCAGCGGAGCTGGCTGCTGCGGCCAACTGCTTTGGCGCAGCGGGCTGCACGCTGGCCGTGGTGGAACTGCCGGATGCGGGCCTTGCGGAAGCGCTGCCCGGCATGCCGGTGTGCGCCGTCACCTCGGTCGGCCCGGACGGTGTGAGCCGCTCGGTGGAGCGCCTTGCGGCTCTGGCAGCAGGTGTCATGCGCAAGGAAAGCATCTGCGTCACCGCGCCGGAGCAGCCCAAGTCTGTACTCAGCGAGCTGATCGTGGCCGCAGGCAAGTGCGGCTGCGAGCTGGTGGTGCCGGACCCGGAGGATATCACCTTTCTGGAGGCAGAAAAGTTTGCCAGCAAGGTGGACTACGGCGGATATACCGTGCCGCTGGCTTTTCTGGGCCGTCATGCGGCGGGCAGCGCTGCCATGGCTGTGGAGCTTTCGCTGGCGCTGTGCCGCAAGGGCTTTGATATTACCGACGATGCCATTCTGGAAGGTCTGGCTGCGGTGGAAAACCGCAGCAGCATCCGGGTCATCTCGCAGCGCCCACTCATCATTCTGGATGCCTGCCGCACCCCGCAGCAGGCAGCAGCCTTGCTGCGTGTGCTCAACATGGCCAAGGTGCGCCATATGAGCGCCATCATCGGTCTGGCAGAGGAGGAGGGAGCCGAAGCGTTCTTCTCCGCACTGGAGACCGGCCTGACCCCTGAAGAGCAGAAAAAGGATAAGTCCACCATGCCCGGCATGAGTGAGAACCCCTTTGATAAGGTGTATCTTGTCACCCCGGCAGGCGGCGATGACGAGATGACGGCCCGTTTGACCGAAAAGGCAAAATATCATTTTGATGCCGAGATGTGCACCAGCATTGCCGAAGCAGTGGAGTTGGCTCATGCCAACACCCGCCGCGGCCTGCTGGTCTGCGGCGGTGAAGCTGCCGCGCTGGAAGCGGCCGAACTGCTGGTGAACAGCTGAGCCGACACACTTCCCTAAAAATAAACGAAAGATCCCGTACACTGAAACCATGTGTACGGGATCTTTTTATTTTTGGCAAAGGAGATGGACAAACCATGGCAACGGTAAGCTTCAGCCCGGCGG